>JGI12210J13797_10364124_pt1 | contig 18040 bp, 13 predicted proteins | sample ElkSlonscriptome_3_FD_13797 | JGI IMG/M metagenome (IMG submission 13797)
CCGGCCCGCCGTCGCCGAAGCGGGCCTGGAGGTAGCCGCGGACATAGCCCGGGACGCGATCGCCGGCGATGTTTGACGAGCCATACACGAGCACGCGGACGTGGTCTTTGGCGCGCCCGGCCGCGAGCGTGGCGAGAGCCGCGTGAAAGGGCGCGAGCTCCTCGGGATGGTCGAGCGGGACGAAGCGCGCGAGCTCGGGTAGCTGCGGATCGTCGCCGAGCTGGCGAGCGGTGATCGCCGCATGGGCGGCGCGCGACGCCGGGCCATCGTCGGGTTCGGGCGGCTCGGGCGGAGGCGGGGCCGGCGGGTCGCGAGGCGCAGGAGCGGGGATCTCCGACGGCGGCGCTTGCTGTTCGACGCGAGCGACCTTGCGTTGGGGTCGCTGCTCGCGACAGCTGGCGCCGATCAGCAACAGCGCGAGTGCGGGGGTCAGCTTGTCCACCCCACCAGTGTAGTCAGCCGCGCCCGCGTCCGGCCGAAGGTGGCAGCGTGAGCCAGTCTCCGTGTGTCAGGGGCCCGCGATGGTTGCCGTGCGTCGCGCAGCGCCGGGCGCTCTCGGTGGTCATGACTGCCTAGGCTCGCCGTTCGCGGTCGGATCGAGGTTGGCGTGATCGGGGAGACCCGGTGCCTTCGAACGCTGCTACGTTCCGCGCGATGCGTTCGATGTATATGAATCGATGTGGCCCCCTGGGGCTTCGGGTGAGCTCCGCCGTGGCGTTGCTGACGCTGTTGACCGCGTGCTCCGACGACGGCGTCGCCGGAGGCGAGGGCGCGGGCAGTGAGGACAGCGGCGGGGCCGAGGCTGCGGTCGTCGTGCTCGAGGTCGCGGCGGGGGCTCGCAACACCTGCGCGCGGCTCGAGTCGGGCGCGGTCGAGTGTTGGGGGGCCGACGGCGCCGGGCAGCTCGGCGACGGGGCGCCGCTCGCCGACAGCGACTATCCGGTGGCGGTCACCGGCCTCGGCGAGGTCCGCGAGCTCACGCTCGGGGCCGGCCACGCCTGCGCGCTGTCCGAAGATGACCAGCTGTCTTGCTGGGGCTATGACTTCTCCGGCCAGCTCGGCGATGGACCCGAGCGCGTCGATCAGCCGAGCCCCGTGGCCGTCGGCGCGCTCGCCGGTGGGGTCGAGGCCGTCGCCGCCGGCTCGCTGACGACCTGCGCCGCGACCGAGGGCGGCGTGCGCTGCTGGGGCAACGACTGGTTCGATCAGGTCGGCGATGGCGAGGCCTTCGACAACCCGAGCGAGCCGGCGCCGGTCAGCGGGATCGCGGGCAGCGTCGAGGCCGTGGCCACGGGCCCCCGGTTCAGCTGTGCGCTGCTCGACAGCGGTGCGGTGCAGTGCTGGGGTCAGTGTTGGCTTGGGGGCCTCGGCACGGGGGTCGACGAGTGCGATCCCGTGACCGAGGCCGACGCGCCGGCGATGCTCTCGGGTCCGGCCACGGCGATCAGCGTCGGTGGCAGCCATGCCTGCGCGCTGCTCGAGTCGGGCGCCGTCGAGTGCTGGGGCGACAACAGCCGCGGGCAGCTCGGGACCGGCGACTATGAGGGCCGCGCGGTGCCGACCGAGGTCGGTCTGTGGCGGCCGGCGACCAGCGTGGTCGCCGGTCAGGACTATAGCTGCGCCCTGCTCGACGATGGGGTCGTGTGGTGCTGGGGGGACAACGATGAGGGCCAGCTCGGCAGCGGGGAGCTCGGCGGCTCGCGCCCCGTGGCCGCGCGGGTCGAGCAGCTCGACGCTCCGGTCACGGCGATCGCAGCCGGGGGCTGGCACGCCTGCGCGCTGATCGAGGATGGGACGCTCCACTGCTGGGGCGCCAACCACCACGGTCAGCTCGGCGACGGCTCGCCGCACACCAGCCGCGGGACCCCCGCGCAGGTGCTCGGCCTCGGCGAGGGCCTGACCGGCAGCGTCGAGGCTCAGGAGGTCGATGGGTGCGCCGCGCCGGATCCCGGGCTCGGGATCTCGGCCGAGGTCGGTGCGCCGGTCGCTCACTGGTCGACGCTCGACGACGAGGGCGAGGTCTTCGAGCTGTGCGAGCTCGGCGGCAGGCCGATCCTGCTCGACATCTCGGCCTCGTGGTGTCCCCCCTGTCAGGGCACGGCGAACTGGATGGCGGAGGCCACGGACATCGAGGCGTTCATGCCGTGGGTGCCGCTCAAGCGGGTCGTCGCGGAGGAGTCTTTCGTGTGGGTGACGATCTTGACCGAGGGGCCGGAGGTCGACGTCGCGGCGACGGTCGCGGACGCGGCGGCCTGGGAGAGCAACTATCGCAACCCCAACATCCCGGTCGTCATCGATCCCGACGGTGAGATGGTGCCGGGGCAGTTTTGGATCTCAGGCCTGCCGGGCTTCGCGCTCATCGACCCCTCGTTTCACTGGGACTACATCGACGGCGGCGCGACCAACCTCGCAGCCGAGAAATTCGGCCCCTGACGGAGCCATCTGCGAGCCCACGGGGGCCCAGCAGGATCAGTCGTCCGCTTGGACCACGCGGCCGAGGAGCTCGTCTTCTTCGAGCATCGAGCGGCCGCTGTCCTCGCTTTGGTGGCGGGGCGCGGCGACCTTGCCCTTGCTCGGCAGCCGCAGCATCCGCTCGCGGACGCGGGCGTGCTGACGGTTTTTGTAGGCCACGTGCGAGGACTCGCCTTGCTCGTTGGACCGGGCGGTGGCGACGTCGAGGAGCTGGAACTCGGCGAGCACGAACACGACGTTGCCGCGGTCGAGGTCGAGGTCCTCGGGAGCGACGAAGTCGTCGACGCGGACCGGGAGGTCGGCGATGAAGTTGATGACCCGGAAGTTGGCGCCGGAGAACTCGTTGAGGTCGGGCTGGCGGCCCTCGGTCGTGCTCAGGCGGCTCGGGCCGAAGGTGTCGAGCTCGTTGGGGTCGACCAGGGTGTTCACGGTCTGGCCGGGGACGACGTAGTTGAAGGGGACCAGCTTGCGCAGCATCGTCCGCAGGGTCGGGATTAGGTCGCTGCGCTGCTTGACGATCAGGCGAAAGCGGAGGCGATCGAAGACCCGGGCTGCGCTGGTCTCGCGCTTGACGAGCATCTTGGTCAGCAGCGAGTGCCGGGTCTTGCGCGACCACTGGAACTCGACGACCGGGGCGCCGCTGGCCTGGAGCTGATCGAAGATCTCGATCACGCTCTGCTCGACGCTCTCGAACAGCTCGGAGTCGGACAGCGCCAGGCGCGTACGCAGCTCGCGAGCGTCGAGGTGGTGGAGGATGTGCATGACCTTGAGCAGCACGCAGGCGTTGCGTTGCTGCTTTTTTGTCCCGATCTTGCTGGACGCCATCAGCGGGAGCTCGAGGAAGTCCGCCCGCTGGGCGACGACCTCGTCGAGGTTGAGGTTGAGGACCTGCTGGAGGTACTCGACGGCGTGGGCCCGGAGGAGCTCGATCCGGCTGCGGTCGGCCTCGCTGTTCCAGTCGAAGGCGTTGAGCGCGAGCAGCCTGCGCGAGTCGGACTCGTCTTCGACGTCGAGGCGAAACCAGTCGACGACGGACTCACCGCGGAGCAGCAAGCGCAGCTCGTTGGCGTCTTGGAGGTTGAGCTGGGCGAGCTCGGCGTGAGGCTCGGCGCGGAGAGCCTCGAGGCTCGAGATCGCCGCCAGGCGGATCGACGTCTCGCTGCGTTCGGGCTGCGGCGGAGCGAGCGTGTTGTCGTCGTTTGCTTCGGTCATGCTGGACCGGGGCCGCCGCGGGGCGGGTCTTCGTTCCAGCTTAGACCAGTGAGGGGCATCACTGACCTGCCCATTGGTGGGCACGGTCAGATTTTCTTTGGCACTAGCTGGCGCGGCGCGTGAACCGCAGTGTTCCGACCAGGAGGCCGATCGAGACGAGGGCTGCGGTGATATTGCCGAGGTAGGCGAGGATCATCGTTTTGTGCTCCAGTTCGGGGGTTTACGTCCGTGAGGTACCACGCGAATTCGAACTGACCTACAAAGTTGCAGATGTAGGTGGAGTGGCTTGCGTGAAGGGCGCGAAGTGCAAGGCCTAATCTCGCTAAAGATGCCCCCAGCCGGGGTTGAACGCGGTTGCGGGGCTCTCCCCGCTGACGCGCGACGCCCTCTAACACATTCCCCCAACGGCGAGAAGATGAGCGTATCGGGGGACACGCACACAATCTCGGCAAAGGCGCAGGTCGACGATCGCGCCGACGTCGCGCAGGCCGGGCTGCGGCGTCGGCGTGGAGGGATATGGAGGCCAACTCCGCTCAGGGCGCACACTGGCCACCGACGAAGTCGTCGGCGTCGCGCGGCTCGAGTCGGTGCTGATTGAAGCCGTAGCTCAAGGTCCCGATGATCTCGTCGAAGCTCTCGCCAACCATGCACATGTTGTCCATGGCGTCGAAGTTGAGGTCGTCGATCCATAGGCCATCGGTGACGACGAAGGCGTCGTAGTCATCGGGGGCGTCGGCGTTTTGGACGGTGATCTCGACGTCGCTGACCGCGAGCAGCATGCCCTCGTGGGGCTCGGCCTCGGGCCCGCCGGTCGCGATGTCGGCCGGGGCCATCGGCTTGGGCGCGAAGGGCAGGGGGTCGCCGCTGGCGACCACGGTCACGCTCGGGTTGGTCAGCTCGCCGAGGCCGAAGTACTCCTCGTAGGTCCCGGTCACGTCGACGACGTCGCCGACAGCGAGCGCCGGCTGGCTGCCGCCGCTGTAGATCGCCAGGCCGGTGAAGGGGTCTTGGGTCCCAGTCTCGATCCAAAACCCGCTGTCGTCGTCGCGGACGGCGGTCACGTAGACGCCGGTCACGCTGACGACCGCGCCCTCGGCGGGGTGGTTGGGGTGGTCTTCGTCGCTGATCGCCTCGACCGGGATCGCGCAGGCGGCGAAGCCGGGGTTGGGATCCTCGCAGGCGTCGCACAGATCGCCGTGGCCGTCGCCGTCGGCGTCGGCCTGGTCGGGGTTGGCGTCGTAGGGGCAGTTGTCGACGCCGTTGGGGGAGCCGTCGCCGTCGAAGTCGTTGGCCGCCGGGTAGTCGCAGCTATCGTCGCCGAAGGGGCAGGGATCGCAGGCGTCGCCGAGCCCGTCGTCGTCGCTGTCGGGCTGCTCGTCCCACAGCGGGACGACGCCGGTCATGAACGCCGGGTTGAACACGGCCGGACAGTTGTCGCTGTCGTCGAGGATGCCGTCGCCGTCTTGGTCGCTGTCGGGGTCGAAGTCGTGGGCGTCGTACTCGCCCGGCCGCGAGGGCACGCAGGTCGGCTCGTCGGTCGGCGGCTGGTCACAGAAAAACAGCGGGTAGTCGGTCTCGGCGAGGATCTCGGCCAGCGTCGAGGTCGTGTCGTCCGAGACGCACGCGCGCTTGGCCACGCCGCAGACCTCGACCGCCTCGCAGCTGCCGGCGTCGAGGGCCGCGCTCGCGAGCAGGGCGTCGTCGCCATAAAGCGGCACGCCGCCGCGCATGACCAGCGCGACCGTCGACTCGTGCCCGCGGACGACGGCGCCGTGGAGCGACTCGCCGTCGTTGGCGAACACGGCGAGGTCGGCGACGTAGCCGGGCTTGAGCATGCCGAGGCCCTGCTCGGCGCCGATCGCAAACGCGGCGTTGGTCGTGGCCATCTCCCACAGCTGCTTGTCGCTGAACTGGTCGTCGTAGTGGGTGTCGTCGAGGTACTCGATGCAGGCGAGCTCGCGCAGCACGTTCATCGAGCCCGAGAGGATCCAGTCGGTCCCGAGGGCGAGGTTGACCCCGAGGTTGTCGAGCAAGACCAGCGGCGCGGTCGCGCCGTAGAGCATGACGTTGGAGCGGGCCGAGAGCGAGATGATGGTCCGGGCCGCGGCGATGGTCTCGGCCTCGGCCGCGGTCGTGCCGGTCGCGTGGACGATCGCGGTGTTGGCCTCCATCAAGTCGGGGCTGATGCCCGTACAGATCAGCTCGTTGTTGGCGTAGCGGTCGATGCCCTCGCCGATGTGGGGCAGGTAGGCGTTTTCATTGGCCAGCCAGCTGGCGTCGCCGTTGACGTCGTAGTTGCAGGTCCCGTCGAGCTGGGTCCCGCTGGCGTCGTTGAGCGGGAAGGTGTCGCTGTCGGCCGGGGGCAGCGGGAGGCCCTCGTTGTCGGGCGAGTCGACGTTGCGCAGCAGGCCCCAGCGGCCGCCGGCGCTGGCCGTCGAGGTCGCGCCGCCCATCACGAAGCGGAGCTCGGCGGCGACGACCGCCTCGGCCGGAGCGCCGCCGGAGTAGGGGATGGGCAGGTGACCGTTTTGGCCCTCGCGCCAGTCGTGGCGGTGCTCGTAGCGATCGACGCCCTCGCCGCCGGGCCAGTTGTGGGCGTAGCTGATGTGGTCGTGGGTGTTGATCAGCCCGGGGCTGATGACCGCGTCGGCGCAGGTCAAGGTCGCGTCGGCCGGCTCGTCGGCGCAGTCGCAGCCGACACAGGTGATGAGGCCGTTTTCGATCCGCACGCCGCCACCGTTGATCCAGGCGGTCTCGGGTCCGAGCACGTCGGCGCGGATCAGCAAGCTGCCGCCGGCTTGACCCTCGGCCGCGCAGCTGCCCGCGGGCGCGGGCTGCAGCGGCATCTCGCAGTCGACCATCGGGGCGAGGGGATCGCCGTCGCCGTCGCCGGTCATGTCGCCGTCGCCGTCGCCAGTCGCGGGATCGCCGTCGCCGTCGCCGGTCATGTCGCCGTCGCCGTCGCCGTCGCCAGTCGCGGGATCGCCGTCGCCGTCGCCGGTCTCGCCGGTCGTGGGCGTGTCGGTCGTGACCGGAGCGTCGTCGCCCGGGCACGCGCTGAGCAGCGCGAGGGTCAAAAGCGGGGGCGTGAGGGTGAACTCGGGCTTGGGCATGGTGGTCGGGTCTCGGGGCCGGTCAGGCCGGGGCGCCGGTCAGGCGGGGCGATGGATCGAGGGAATCAGGGGGTGCTGACGCCGGGCGAGGCTGCGTCGAGAGACCAGCGCCAGTTGTCGAGCAGGACCAGGGCGTCGAACAGGTGGCCGCCGGCGTCCCAGATGGCGAAGCGGATGTCGATGATCTCGCCGGGCTCGACGGCGCCGAACATCTCGAGCCAGCCGGTCCCGCCGCCGACGGAGAAGTTGTCGCCGTTGCAGGAGTTGAACTGGTCGATGGCGTCGAAGCCGGTCCCGGCCAGGAGCGCGGGGCCGTCGGCGCACTGGTAGGACTCCTGGGCGAGGTCGCCCTGGCAGCCGACGTTGCCGCTTTGGCACACGCTAAACAGCCCCGGCGCGTTCTTGAGGATGTTGAGCCCGACCGGCCACAGGTCCTGGCCGTCGTCGTAGACGGCGATGTTCTTGTCGGCCGGGTTGTCGACGGCCTCGCTGTCGAGGAGGGCGACGAAAAAGTCGTTGTACTCGCTGCAGACCCACTCGGGGTACTCGGCGGTGAAGAAGAACATCCGCGTCGAGAACGAGCGCGCGTTGGTCGGGACCCGGATCCGCAAGCTCAGCATGACCGAGTCGTTGGCGTCGGTGTTGGAGTTGGGCTGGACGCCGTCGCACGAGGCCGGGAACTCGCCGCCGTTTTGATCGATCCAGTCTTGCGGGGCCGGGACCGTGGTCCCGAGGTCCTGGCCGCCCTCGAAGGGCTGGTGGCTGGGGCTTTGCTGGCCGGGCGCGGCCGCGTTGCCGCTCGCGAGGACGACGAAGCTGTCGCCGCCGCTGGGCACGTTGTTGTCGCCGAACGCGGTCCGGATCGAGCGCTGGACGGGCAGCGGCATGTTCTCGCCGTTGGCCAGGGTCAGCTCGGCGGAGATCACCCCCCAGGTCCGCTCGGGCAGGGGCGCGTCCTCGACGGTGAACTGACACAGGTCGAGGGCCGCGGCGTAGTCGTCGGCCATGCCCGAGTTGCTGGCGAGGCCGGCGTCGCAGCTCGGCTCGACCTCGTCGATCTCGCCGTCGCAGTCGTCGTCGACGTCGTTGCCCTCGACCTCGAAGGCGCCGGGGTTGACGAGCTGGGCGTCGACGCAGCCGACGATCTCGTCGTCGCAGCAGTCGTTGTCGCAGGTCGACCAGCCGTCGCCGTCGAGGTCTTCGGCGACGAGGCTGCCGTCGCAGTCCTCGTCGATCTCGTTGTCGCAGATCTCCTGATCGGGGACGGTCTGGCCGAGGCAGGGACCCCACACGCCCTCGGCCTGGCAGGTTCGCTCGCCGCTGGCGCAGGCGCCGACGCCGAGGGTCCCGACCGGGCCCTCGTAGCAGGCCATGTCGACATCGCCGGGCTCGCACTCGGGGTAGCACTGGCCGCTGGCCTCGTCGCAGACCGGGCCGTTGGGGTGGTCCTCGCAGTCGGCGTCGGCCTCGCACTCGACGGCGTCGGTGTCGGCCTCGGTCTCGCCGGTCCCGCCCTCGAGGGTCGCGGCCGTGGTCATCGTCGTGATCGGCTGGGGGTCCCCGGGGTTGCAGGCGATCAGGACGGCGACCGCGGGGGCTGCCAGGGCGATGGAGCGAGGAGCGGGGCGCATGTAAGGCGAGTCCTCTCGGGGGGTCGAAGGCGGCCAGGCGATGGCCGCCTCGCCCAGACTAGGGCGCGACGATGTCTTGGCCGTCGCGGGGGGCGAGCTTGGTGTTCTCGAAGCTGTAGACCATGACGCCGGTCAGCGAGGTGAAGGCGTCGTCGGCGGCGGGGTCGATCCAGTCCATGACCGAGAAGAAGCTGTCGGTCACTCGCAGGCCATCGTCGACGGCGAAGTCGCCGAAGTCGTCGGGCGCGTCGGGGTTGGCGTCGGTGACCGTGACCGGGCCGACGGTGACCAGGCAGCCCTCCCAGTTCTCGGCCGCGGGGCCGCCAGTCGCGATGCTGGCGGGGTCGTCGATCATGGCGGGCGTCGGGGCCGGGCCGCTCGAGGTGATCGAGATATCGTCGGCGCCGCCCGTCGCGATCTGGCTCATGTCGAAGTACTCGGTGTAGGTCCCCGTGATCGTGAGCACGTCGCCGGGCGCGACGTCGAACCCGGCGGTGTCGGCGACGTAGACCTGGATGCCGCTCCACTCGCCGCCGCCGGCGTCCTGGACATAGAAGCTGGCGTCGGGCTCGTCGGACCAGGTCAGGCCCGAGGTCGCGACGACGTCGGTCAGCTCGATGACGCTGCCCTCGCTGTAGTCGCCCATCTGGACCTCGGCGACGGTCGCCTCGACGGCCTCGGGGCCCTGGTAGCCGACGAGATCGTCGAGCGAGGCCGGGAGGATCTTGAACTCGTCGAAGCTGTAGTGGAGCGACCCGCAGATCTGCTCGAAGCTCCCGCCCGGCGCGGCCGGCGGGAGCATGCCGCCGACGAAGGCGTAGCTGACCAGCGCGTCGCCCTCGAGCAGGTACTGGCCGAAGCCGTCGTTGGCCTCGACGATGCCCACGTCCTCGACGCAGATCCGCACGCCCTCCCACGGCTCGGCGTCGGCGTTGTCGCGGGCGACGTCGGCCGGCGCGACGACGTCGGGGCCGGGCAGCTCGGCGCCCTCGCCGACGACCACGAGGTCGCCAGCGTTGCGCACGATGATCTGCGACACGCCGAAGAACTCGGCGTACTCGCCGACGATGTCGACCTCGGTCCCGGGCTCGAGGGTCGGCGTCGCCATCACGGCCTCGTCCCACATGTACAAGGAGATCCCCGACCACTCGCCGCCGCCGGGCTCCTCGACGAACGCGAGGCCGTCCTCGGCGTTGAGCGGCGTGGTCACGATGACGCCGTTGACGGTCACCAAGGTCCCGTCGCCGACGCTGCCGTCGGCGCCGCCGGCCTGGATCTCGTAGATCGTCATGTCGCCGCCGTCGCCATCGCCGTCGCCGGTCGGGTCGCCGTCGCCATCGCCGGTCGTGGTCGGATCCTCCTGACCGGTGGGATCTTCCTCGCCGGTGGTCTCGGCCTCGGTATTACCGATGCCGCCGAGCGCCCCGTTGCAGGCGGGCAGCGCGAGGGCGAGTCCGATGAAGACGATCGAGGCGGGGTGGATGCGAAGCCGGGGGTCGGTCATGTCGTAGGGCACCAAGAACCAGGTAGGGCTCGCTCATAGCAAAAGATGTCCGCCGCTCCCACCCGCGAGGTGGGTCAAACCCAAGCTGTCGCAACCTCGTAACCCAGGTGAGTGGCGGGGGCTGCGTCCTTCGTCTGTGCGGTCGGGCCCGTGCACGCATTCGCGCATTGGCGGGGAGATCTCCCCGTCGATCCTCACGACATTTCGATCCCGCCGAGCCTGACTTCGTCCGTGTCAAAAGTCGCAGGCGACCGTGGCGCAGGCGCCCCACATCCCGACCTCGGCCTGCTTGGCCGCGTCCTCGAGCGCCTGATACTCGGCCACGCGATCGTTGCCGTTGGGCGGGATGTGCAGGAGGCAGGCGTAGCCTTGCTCGAGCAGGGTGCGGTTGATCTCGACATCGTCGCGCCCGTCGATCGTCACGTAGGCGAGCAGGCGGTGGTACTTGTCGCGGCAGACCGCGTCGTAGTCGAGGTGCACGGTCTCGCCGAGGACCATCATCGCGTTGAACTCGCTGGCCTGCGGGCCCCAGCAGTCGCTGCCCTCGCCGCCGACTTCGGGCGTGTCGATGAGCAGGTAGCGGACGCGGGCCCCGGAGTCGAGCTCGATGGTGTCGCCGTCGAGGACCGCCGTGACGACACCGGTGGTCGGGCCGCAAGGATGGGTCTCGGGCTCTGAGCCGGTCTCGGTCTCGGTCTCGGTGGCGTCGCTGGTCTCGCTCGCGCTGGCCTCGCCCGTGTCGTCGTCGCCGTAGGTCAGCGGCCCGCCGAATCCGCAGCCGGCGGCGACGACGGCGAGCGCCAGGGCGCACGAGGGCGCGAGCAGAGCACGGCGGACCACCACATGGTTTTGCCTGAGTCCCGACCCAAAGACCAGCTGCGATCTCCTCTGCGGCCTGGATTGTTGTTAGATGTCTCCGCACCCAGGTGCGCCCCATGCACCGATGAAATATGGCCCCTGGGGGCCAGCTCATGCGGTCGAGCACAAACTGCCAACCCGACCCGGAGCCGCTTCGCTCCGGTAGCCGGAGCGAAGCGGAGGCGCTTCGGCGCAGTCATTACCGGTCGCGGGGGTCATGAATTACTTGTTAGATTCGCGCTGTGGACAACAACGAGGAGCCGACCGACAGCGCCTCCGACGCGGAGCCGGAGACTCGAGAAGAGCGAGAAGCGCGGGAGCGCGAGCGCTCTTTTCGTCGGCTGGGCGACTCCCTGATCTCGAGCATCTGGGGCGACTCGAGCGCGGCGTTCAAGCGTGGCCAGGGCCTCGTCACCGGCGTCGCCCATGGCACCAAAGAGGAGCTCGTCCGGATGATCTCGGCCGAGGTTCGTGGCTTCCTCGACAAGATGGACGCCGCCGATCTCGTCCAGGAGATCGTCTCGGGCCTGGTGATCGAGATGAAGACCGAGATCCGCTTTCGGCGCGACGACAGCGGCAGGATCGAGCCCGACGTCCGCACGACCGAGACCCGCGTCGAGAGCGAGGCGCCGGCGGATCCCCCGGCGCCCGAGAGTCGGCGCCGTCAGATGGGCCAGGTCGTCAAGGACTTCAAGGACAAGGCCAAGGCCGACAAGGCCAAGGCCGACAAGGCCAAGGCCGACAAGGCCGCATCGTCGGCCAAGCCAGCCCAGCCGTCCAAATCGGACAAGCCCGGCGAGCCCGAGCCCGGCTGACGCGGATCAGACCGGCGGCGGATCGGGTGTCACCGAGCCCAGCGCGTCGTCTTCGTCATCCTCGCTGTCGTCGTCGCCGTCGTCCTTGTCCTTGGGGAACAGGCGAGCGGCGACGTACTTGCCGAGCTCGGAGCCGATGCGAAGACCGAAGCCCGTGATGATCGCGCGGACGAGGATGTTGTTCTTCACCCGTCGATTGTGACACAGCCCCGTCGATCGGCTGCGGACGATCGGCGGCGTTCACGCGGGGTCGAGCGTGACCACCCCCGTCCCGGCGCGCGGATCGGGCGATGTCGGGGTCCCCCCCGAATCCTCTGATTTTTTGCTCCCCTGGCCACGGATCCAGCATTGTACGCCTACCCCGCGGAATCGCCCGCTCCCGGTCACTCGGCCGCTCGGCTGGCGATGGGGTCTTCCAACACACGATGGCTTGACCTCGACCGCGACATTCCATACACATGTTCAGTGCTGAGCGCTTGTGCGCTCAGCCCGACCCTCGGCCGGGGTCCCTTTGCCCGGCTGAGACACCGGCCCGCTCACGGTCCGGACCAACCTGGGGGAAACAGTGCGACAGCCTCTCACCGCTCGGCAGCGCGAAGCGCTCGATTTCATCACTTACTGCCTCGACGAGCGCGGATATCCGCCGACTCTCCGGGAGATCGGCGAGCACATGGGTATCCGCTCGACCAACGGGGTCAACGACCACCTCAAGGCCCTCGAACGCAAGGGCTACCTCGTCCGCGAGGAGCTCAAGAGTCGCGCGTTGCGCCCGGTCGACATCGACGGCTCGAAGGTTACGGTGCCCATCGTCGGCCACGTGGCCGCCGGTCAGCCCATCCTCGCTCAAGAGAACATCTCCGATCGCGTCACCATCGATCGCTTCTTCATCGGCAAGGCGCCATCCAAGGAGGTCTTCGGCCTCGTGATCCGCGGCGAGTCGATGATCGAAGACGGCATCTACGACGGCGACTACATCTTCGTTCGCAAGCAATCCACGGCCGAAAACGGCGAGATCGTCGTCGCGATGATCGACGGCGAGGCGACCTGCAAGCGGATCTTCCATGAGGGCGACCGCGTTCGCCTTCAGCCCGCCAACGCGTCGATGGAGCCGATCTACGTCCATCGCTCCGAGTTTCGGGCCATCGACGTCGTCGGCAAGGTCGTCGGCGTCTACCGCCGGCTCCACTAGCCAGGCTCAGACCCGCGCACCTCATGTGGTCGGCGTCGATGGCGCCACCGTCCACACGAGGTGCACGCGACGTCCGAACCCGCACATCGACCAACTGGGTTGATCTGTGGGTTCGTGCGTCCGTAGCCTGCGACGCAGGGCGAGCCTGCCCATCCCTGCTACTCTCGAACCGTGGCCCATCGGGTCTCACAACAGATGTCCCACCGTCGCCCCGGCGTGCCCATCGCCGTGGCCGTGGGGCTGCTGTTGCTGTCGGGATCTCTCAACGTCGGGCTGATCGTCAGTGCAGAGGATCTGTTCGAGACCGAGCCCTTCGAGGCGCCCGACGAGGAGCTGGTCATCGTCGAGCTGACCGAGCCCGAGCCCAAACCCGAGGAGCCTGAGGACGAGCCCGAGCCCGAGGACGAGGACGAGCCGCCCGAGCCCCAAAAAGAGCGTGAGTTCGAGCTCGTCGAGCCCGAGCCGGAGCCCGAGCCCGAACCGGAGCCTGAACCGGAGCCCGAGCCCGAGGAGGTCGAGCAAGACGAGCCGCCCCAGGAGCTCGAGCCGATTCAGGACAACATGAAGATGGTCCAGCAGCTCGACGAGCTCGACGACAACCAGACCAACGAGGACGCCGACTACCTGTCGAACATCGACCGCAAGGTCGATCAGCAGACCCAAGCCGAGATCACCAACCTCCGCCAGGACGCGCGCGAGGCCAAGGCCAGCCAGCTCGAGCCCAGCGACAAGCAAGAGCGCGGGACCGCCAACGAGGAGCTCGTCCGCGAGACCCAGACCCAGCGCAGCGCCAAGGCCAAGCAGGCGCCCGACGTCAAGCCCGAGCAGCAAGAGCAGCGGCCCGAGCAAAACGAAAAGCCCGACTCATTGCTCGCGACCCGCGAGCTCGAGGCCCGCGATCACAGCAAGGCGATGGAGGCCCACGACGACCTCGCGGTCGAGGCCGAAGACGGCGTCGTCGAGATCGCCCAGGCCGAGTCGGCCACCGTCTTGCCCCAGGATCAGCAGGCCAAGATCATGCGCCGGGATCCTCGCTACCAGTTCAAGCTGACCCAAAACGAGATGGACGCGGTGTTCGGCGAGGACCAAAACGCGCCCAAGAACGTCGAGTCGCTCGAGCAGAGCAAGGACGAGGGCGTGTGGGACAAGGCCCGCGCCGCCTACGAGTCGCCGCTCGAGAACTTCGTGCCCGAGGTCCAGCCCGGCAACCAGACCGCGCTCAACAGCCGCAAGCACCCCTTCGCCCGCTACATCAGCACGATGCACCGCGGCATCCACGAGGCCTGGGGCTTCGGCTACCTCGAGGCGCTCGACAACCACCCTGCCAGCCACCCGCTCAACAACCGCAGCTTGTGGACCCGGGTCGAGATCGTCCTCCACGCCGACGGCAGCGTCGACAAGGTTCGGACCGTCCACCACTCGGGCAACTCCTCGTTCGACGCCGCCGCGCGCGAGGTCATCATGGCCACCGGTCCCTATCCCAACCCCCCGCAGGCGATCCGCAGCGGCAACGGCAAGATCTATCTACACTGGGCCTTTTACCGCAACGAGCGGGCCTGCGGCACCTTCAACGCCGAGCCCTACATCCTCGACAACGCCGGGCAGGGCGACATCCCCGATCCCCACCTCGACCTCGGCAGCGGCGGGTACGGTGAGCACGAGCACGAGCACGAGCGTGAGCACGTTCGCTCGTTGACCCGCAACGATCCCAACCAGCAGGCCCCGGGCGTGGTCCCACCGCCCGGCCAAAACCCCGAGCTCAGCCGTGGTGGTGAGGGCGTGGGCATCTCGCCGAGCGCCGAGGGCCCCTCGCGGCCGCCATCCAAGCCCAGCGCCCCCGGACCCGGTCGCGCGCCGGCTCCGGCCATCGCTGGGGGCCGAGGCAGCGGCGGTCGCGGGACGGGCGGCGGCGGCGGGACCGGAGGCGGCGGCGGGACCGGAGGCGGCGGCGGGACCGGAGGCGGCGGCGGGACCGGAGGCGGCGCGGGCACGGGCGGCAAGCCGAGCGCGACCAAGCGCGTGTCGCTGTCGGGGCGCCAGACCACGTCGAACGACGGCGACGAGACCCAGACCGAGACGCCAGCCGAGGGCCCGCGCACGCCCGCGGGCGAGATCGATCCGATCGCGACCAAGGTCGCCAAGAACTGGGCGCGCGCGTTCACTCGCGGCGAGATCACCACGATGCTCAACCGGACCAGCTTGCCCTTCCACTCGGGCTCGCGCATCGCGGCCAAGTCCAAAGACGAGCTCGAGGGCCTGCTCGAGGGCCTGTCCGAGGAAGTCCGCGGCAAGCAGGCCAAGGTCGAGGACACCTACACGGCCGCCGGGCTCCGGCGCAAGTACGGCTCGGTCCCCGCCGGCGTCGAGGAGGGCGAGGGCAAGCTCTACACCGTCGTCGAGATCGGTGGCGACAAGGTCATCGTGATGCTGCAAAAGCGCTACGGCAGCTGGCGCGTCGTCGGCATCACTCGCTAGTTTCGGGGCCCCGTGGGTCGGTGAGCTGGTAGCCGCGCGCCCTACTTGCGGACAAAGTCGAGCTTCTCGATGACCACGTCCTCGAACGGCTTGTTGGGCATCGGCCGACTCATGACCTTGACCTCGGAGATCTGCGTGGGGAGCTCCTTGGGGCACTTGCCGAAGATCGTGTGGCGATCGTTGAGCGCCATGGTCGGCGCGACCGTGATGAAAAACTGCGCGCTGCCGGTGTTGCCGATGGTCAGGCCGGTCTTGGCGTCGTACTTGGGCTTGTTGGTCGCCTTGACGTAGGGGTTGCGGTTGGCCATCGACAGGTAGCCGGGGCCGTCGTGGCGCAGCTTCGGATCGAACTCGTCGGGGATGAAGTAGCCCGGCGTCCCGTGGCCCGTGGCCGAGGGATCGCCGCCTTGGACCATGAAGCCTTTGATCACCCGGTGGAAGGTCGTGCCGTCGTAGTAGCGACCCTTGGTCCACTCCTTGCCCTCGGCCCCGCGGGCGCGCGGATCTTGGTAGGGGCGGACGCCGCGGGCGAGGCCGACGAAGTTGGCCACGGTCAGCGGGGCCTGGTCCTCGTAGAGCTCACACTCGAAGCTGCCCATGCTGGTCTCGAACACCGCGGTCAGCGTGCCCTTGCTCTTGTCGGCGAGCTCGGGCGCGCCCTCGAAGGCCATGTCGAGCGTGAACGGCCCGTCGATCGGGTCACCCATGGCCTGGTTGTAGGCCCAGACCTCGGGGCCGAGCAGACCCTGGCCGGGGCCGACGCGAAAGCGCGGCCCCATCTTGCGTGGCTGGAATTTGTCCTTGGCGCACGCGCAGCCGCTGTCCTCAGGCTCCTCGCAGGTCTTGCCCTCGTCGATGCACGCGTCGCCGCAGGGCGTGCCAGAAAAGCAGTAGCGGCAGCAGCCATCGTCGACCGGCGCGGCCGGGGCCTGTGGCTTGCTCGCGGGCGTGGCCGCGGGGCCAGCCTGGGCCTGGGCCGTCTTTTGTCCGCTCTTGTCGCTCTTGCCGCTCTTGCCGCTGGTGGGGGGCGTGCACCCGCTCAGACAGACGACGAGCCCGGTACAAACGAAGCCCGCGCCGAGGGCCCCGAGCTTACGGATGAAGGATTCGTGCGCGAATGGACGTGGGATGACAGGCATGATCGTTCCTCGCAGGCGTGGTTGGGTACCACGAAATTACCCGGGTTCTCGCGGCCTTCGCGGCGGCTCGCGTTGGCGTGGGCCGGGCGCTACTCTCGCCCTCGTGAGCCGAATCGCAAGGCTATCGCGCATCCCCGTCCTCGCCGTGGTCCTCGCCCTCGGCGTCGGCGTCGCTGGATCGGGGTGCAAAAACCGCGACAAGGGCGGGGGTCTCAGCGAGCTCACGCCGCCCAAGGATGCGCGGCCGTGGGAGTCGGGCCTCGCCGTCGCCTACGACGACGCCTACACCCCGACCGCGATCAACCTCCAGGGCCGCGCGCCCAACGATGTCCTCGACCAGCAGCTGTTCCAGGCTCGCCTCGGCCACGCCGACCTCGTGATGCTCGTCCGCGTCGAGCAGGTCTGGGGCCGCGGCCGCTATCAGGGTCGCCAAGACCAGTTCCTCGAGGTCGAGATCGGCGACACCTTGCTCGGCACCCTGCCCAAGGACGCGCCCGAGCGCCTGATGCTCGAGGTCGACAATGGCGACGAGCTCCCCGGCGCGCTCAAGGGCGAGATCATGCTGCTGTTCTTGCGCTGGCGCCTGGAGCGAGAGCCGCCCTTTCACCACCACTTGATGCCGGCCGACGAGGAACTCGTCGCGCTGATCAAGGCGATGGTCAAGCACGCCCAGGAAGAAGGCGTGCTCAACGCCAAGGGCGACGAGGTCACCGACAAGCGCGGTCGCAAGCGGCGCAAGAACCGGGGCAAGAACAAGCGGGACAACGACGAGGGCAGCGGTGGATCGAGCGCCACTGGCGCGCCACCGGAGGAGAGCCCCGACGCCGGCGCCGCGGGCGGCACGCCGCTCGTCGACATCGACGACGAACCCAGCGGGCCGGACGCCTCGCCGCCCTCGGGTCCCGCGCCCGACGCGAGCACCGGCCTGCAAGAGCTCGGAGGCGATCCCGCACCGAGCGACGGCGCCGACCCCGAACCGGACGCCGACCCCGAGGCCGAGCTCCCGCCAGAGTGAGCTCAGACGGCGATCTCGGTCACTTCACGCGACATCTGCTGGACCCTTGCACAGCCTGCGAGTCGCGCTACCATCCCCAAGCTACGCCCTACGACCTCACGATGGTTAGCGGGCGCTGGCAGACCCCTCTCTCTCTCGATACCAGGCGCGCTCGCGTCCACGGGAGAGAGCTCGCGCGGAAGCTCGCATCGGGCAAGGGCTTAAAGTTTCTCCGGAACCTTGACGGCCGTCTGGATCGCAAGTAGATACCGCGTCCCCTGACCCGGTCTGACTCCGGGACGAGCCGAAGGGAAGGCGGCCTGATAGCCAGGCCAACTGACCAACGGACCAGGGACCTTCGCTGCCTGAAAACTGGAGAGCAGGAACACGGACCACGAACGCACGGTCCGGCGGATGCGCAGCTGACTCACGTCAGCAGCGAGCAAGCCGAGACTGTCTGCGGGCTGCCGTATCAGCAATGAGCGGCAACCTAGCTGCCGAGGCCACGCTTCCTCGGTAGCGGTCAACCCAAAGTCCTCTTGCACAGCGAGGGGCGAGCAAAGCCAAATCAATCAACCGAAAGGTCGATTTTGCTGGGGCTCCGTCAGGAGCCGTCCGCGCAAGCGGGCCAGCTGCGC
>JGI12210J13797_10002775_pt1 | contig 18030 bp, 13 predicted proteins | sample ElkSlonscriptome_3_FD_13797 | JGI IMG/M metagenome (IMG submission 13797)
ATTGAGGACGGAGTGACCGTCGTGCGGTGTGATGTCAGCACCTTTCATCTGGTTCAACTCGTGATCCATGCGATGAAAGCGTGCTCAAAAGAAGTGCCTGGCGAACATCCCATTCGCTTATTCATCGTCGTCGGCGGTAAGCCAATGGAACTCAGTTTAAGTTGCAATCAAGATCGAGTGATCGCAAATCCCGGAAGCCGTCCGCTTAAGCCATCAATGCAAGCAAGTGGCGTTTTGACCAAAAGTGAGACCAAACGCACACCCAGTCGGAGTCGGTTTAGCGAACCGATCTTCCAGACGGATGCTTTTGTTTCAACCACCTAAGTGTCCTTCTGACGGTCAATGCGATATTGCGGATTATTCTTCGATAAAATTTGGGAATCACGCCGCCTGATTATTTCTTACTCGACACTAGGCGATAAGCATTTCGCAAGTTCTGAGACAGAAATTATCGCCCTTTCTATTCAAATTTGTCCGATTCAATGAATTTGTGACCTAGCGTTGTAGTACATCGCGTCGATTCTTTGCAACTTCGTTGAGACGACGGATGAGAAACTCTACGAAAACAAGGGATCACGGTGGACCGGGGCAATATGGTCAAGCGATTGGCGAAACGAATTGCGCGAACCAATACTATCGGTCATTCGCGTCATAGGGATTTTGGCAGGAGGGCTCGCCGCTATTCCAATCAGCCGAACGTCTTGTCGGCTTTCACCAGAGCGCAGATGAAGCTCCGTACCGACCGACAAACCGCGAGCGCCCGACAATTGCGGCTCGTGTTGGAATCTGCAGAAATTGGTGTTTGGCAGTGGGATTCCAATACGAATGTCGTCTCAATGGACCGCATGACACGCCAGATGTTTGGGTTAACGTCAGGGGATTCTCACGCCAGTCTTCAGAAGTTTTTTTCAGGCGTCCATCCCGAGGACCTTCGACGAGTCAAACTCGCATTACAAAAAAGTTTTATGACTGGGTGCGGCTACGACACGCAATACCGCTTCATCCGCGACGACGGCACGATTCGATACATTCGCGCTCACGCTGACTTCGTCAAGGGGATCGATGGGAAACCGAAACAGCTTTCGGGTATTTGCTTTGATATTACTGCACAAAAGGAATTGGACCAAGCAGCAACCGAACAGATACAGAAGCTTTCACTTGTCGCCAGCAATACCAAGAATGGGGTGGTTATTTGTGATCCACGCGGGCGAATTGTTTGGGCCAACAAAGCATTCACTCAATTGACTGGTTATGAATTGAATGAGGTCGTCGGACGCCGCCCCAAAGAGTTCTTGCATGGACCGAAAACCGACCTGAAGACCGTTGAATTGATGAGCGAAAAACTCAAGCGACATGAACGCGTGGAAATGGAGATTGTGAATTACGGAAAATCAGGAGAAAGTTATTGGACTGCATTGCGAATTGATCCTGTATTCGACGAGCGGGGGAACCTGAGCCAGTTTATTGGGATCTGCGAGAACGTTTCGGAACGTAAAAAGGCGGAAGAAGAACTACAAAGTCAAAAGAACCGTTTTGACAAATTGCTCCAATCCGACATTGTCGGCATTTTGGTTTGCCGCTTCGATGGGCGCATCGAGCAAGCGAACAACGAATTTCTACGTATGATTGGCTACTCTCGTGAAGAACTTGAAGCGGACGAATTGAATTGGCGACAGCTTACCCCACCAAACTCACTAGAGATGACCCGGTTAGCAATTCGAGAAATTGTACGCAGTGGCTCCGTCAAGCCCTTTGAAAAGGACTACATTCACAAAGATGGTCGTTTGGTCCCCGTTGTGATCGGTGCGACTCTGATCGACGAAGCTGAGGATCTGCTGCTTTGCTTTGTGCTTGATGTATCTGCAAGAAAGGTCTCGGAGAAAAAGTTGATTCTGGCTAAACGCGCAGCAGAGAAAGCAAGTCTTGCCAAAAGCGAATTTTTAGCAACCATGAGTCACGAACTTCGAACTCCGCTCAATGGGGTCATCGGAATGACCGAATTGCTTGCTCAGAGCAAACTCGATCCACGTCAACAACGGTTTGTCAATGCATGTCGGTCGAGTGGCAGATCACTGATGGGGCTTATCAACAATATCCTTGACTTTTCAAAAATCGAGGCAGGCCATTTGGAATTAGAAGAAACAAAGTTTGACCTTCTTGAGCTGCTCGATGACGTGATCATGACGATGGCGCTGCGCATTGATTCAAAGTCCATCGATATTCTCTATCATTTCGATCACCCTTCCTCGCTGATGTTAAAGGGTGACAGCAATCGTTTACGTCAGGTACTGGTTAACCTGCTCGGCAACGCGATCAAGTTTACGAGAAAAGGTAAGGTCTCGTTGCATGCCGTCCCCATTGTTCTTTCCGAGCACCAAACGACCATTCGCTTTGTCGTTGAAGACACCGGAATCGGAATTCCTGAAAACCGTGCTCATCGTCTGTTTCGTCCCTTTTCGCAAGTCGATAGTTCGACTCGAAGGAAATATGGAGGGACGGGACTTGGGTTATCAATTAGTAAGGGCCTTGTCGACGCGATGGGGGGGACCATTGGAGTCGAAAGCGTCGAGGGCGTTGGTTCGAAGTTCTGGTTCGAAATCTCGTTCGAACGTCCGAAGATGCTGCCGACGTTATCGCAGCAGCGCGTGAAAGATGAACTTCAAAAGCTTAGAGTTCTCATTGTTAAAAAGCATACGGATAGCCGTAACTTGCTAACCACGATTCTGCGAAGCTGGAAGTTGGACGTTGATCTGGTTGATACGATCGACGATGCAATTTCGAAATTCCATCACTCGAAGGAGAATGGAAGATTTTATGATTTGGTAATCATTAGCAAGTCGTTGCCTGGAAACGATGCCTTTGATTTAGCGACTTTTTTACGCAATGATCCCATTTTATGTAATGTTGTAACCTTCTTATTGGCTCCAGTCGATAGTGTTTTACCGACGGAAATAACCCTTTTTGACCATTGTATACGAAAACCGATCAGCCAATCTTGGCTACTCAATGCGATCGTTGATTACTGCGTCAAGGGACAGTCACCGCTACACTTGGAAAGTTCAGACCTGGGCAAACAGAAGGTCGCAACGAGCAATCGGGTGACCTCCGACGTTCGGGTATTGTTAGCAGAAGACAATCCGACCAATCGGCTTTATGGAAAAGAGATTTTGGCAAACTTTGGTTGGAATTCTGATCTGGTTAGCAATGGAATCGAGGCTTTGGAAGCGTTGGGGAAAAAACGCTACGATGTTATTCTGATGGATGGACAGATGCCCGAGTTGGATGGATATGAAGCAACCCGCGAGATCCGCAAACGCGAAGCGGACGGTCGATTGTCGGGACATACCATCATCATCGCCCTCACGGCGAATGCGATAAAAGGCGACCGAGAAAACTGTCTGCAAACAGGAATGGATGACTATTTGTCTAAACCATTCAGCCCCGATCAGTTGTATGAAGTGGTTTCTCGCCATTTGCGTCTGGACCAAGGAACCGATCGACAGAATGCTCAAGCAAATTCCGCTCAAGCGGATCAGCAACTGAATGTTCTGACGACTTCGGCGCCGATCGACCCACCCATCGATGTCGAATTATTGCGAGACCGTTGTTGCGGTGATGCAACCTTCGCAGAATCACTTATCGATTCATTTGCGATCGATGGCTCTGAACGGTTGGAAGAAATACTAGCTTTACTCACTGAGGAAGATACGACATCGGTCGGTCGCGTTGCGCATGCGTTAAAAGGCATTGCCGGTACGATTGCGGCATGCAATGTCCACACCTATGCGTCAAAGGTTGGAGATGCGGGCAAAGCTGGTGATTTAGAAGCAGTGCGTCAGCAAGTGGAAGGCTTGAAGTTTGCGATGCAGACTTGTTTGGAGTTCGTTCCCGTTGCCAAAGATTGGGTACATAACAACAACCAAAAGGTGAAACCATGAATGTCCTCGTCGTCGACGATGAAGCCATCGCCAGAAACTTCGCTGCTCATGTGCTTGAAAAGGCTGGCTATGTGGTGCATAAGGCCTGCAATGGACGTGAAGCATTAGAGTTTCTCATGACGGAAAGATGTCAGCTGGTCGTTTCCGATTGGGAAATGCCCGAAGTCGATGGCATCGAACTTTGCCGCGCCATTCGAAATGGAAATGCTCGTGGCTACACGTACTTTATTATGCTAACCAGTCACAGCCAACCGTTTGAGACGATTGAAGGCCTAGAAGCAGGAGCAGATGATTATGTTTCGAAGCCTTTCAATCCCGCTGAATTAATCATGCGAGTCAATACCGGACGCAGAATTATCGGATTGGAAACGCGGGACATGGCCATCTTCACAATGGCCAAGCTGGCGGAATCGAGAGATCCGGATACGGGAGAGCACCTGGAACGGGTTCGCAATTATTCGCGATGCCTCGCCAATCGGCTGCTTGCCGACGGCAAGTTTTTTCGAGAACTCGATAGACGTTTTGTGGAATTGATCTACGAAACGAGCCCGCTGCATGATATCGGCAAGGTTGCAATCCCAGATAAAATATTGCTCAAGCCTGGGAAACTCACCTCGCAAGAGTTTGACATTATGAAGACGCACACCATCGAGGGGGCAAGAACGCTTCAAGCAGCTCTTGATGAATATCCAAACGCCAGCTTCCTGAAAATGGCCCATGACATAGCGATTTCTCATCACGAAAAGTTCGATGGAACAGGCTATCCCTTCGGACTCGCAGGCGATGACATTCCATTGTGCGGTCGTATCGTAGCGGTTGCAGACGTTTACGATGCACTAACCTCCAAACGTGTTTACAAGGACGAGTTTACTCACGATTCATCTTCAGCAATCATCGCCGAAGGGGCTGGTGCGCACTTCGATGAAACGATTGTCGATGCTTTCTTTCAAAGCGAAGACGAGTTCCAAGAGATTCGATTGCGTTACAATGACACACCCGATTTGGATGGTATCGAAGAACGGCCTACCTTGGTCTGTTCTGGTTAAACGACTTACTCTCTTCGGCGGGTACGTCCGCTACGGGGGCCGTGCTGGGCAGGGTGCCAATTTGCTTCGTCCCCAGCTTGGGAATGAGTGGTGACAAGATGTATTGTCGCAGTAGAAACCACAACAAATTCTTCTCGTTCAGCTTTGGGTCGATCGAGTCGGCGATTTTTGAATGGGCTTCCGGCAGCTCACTCCAATGCATCGCGGGATGATCGTGGTGGATGGTGTGGTAACCATTGTTAAAAAACAGAAAGTTGAACCACGATCCGACGAAGTTTCGTGAATGGTCATGATCGCTCCAGGCGTCGGTGTGAACATGCTGGATGAAGTTAAAAAACATAATCACGGTACTCGACAAAATCGCTGGCAATATGACCGAGAAAAACCAGACATAGAACCCCAATCCCGCTTGTTGATTGTGGTACAAAACGGCAGCCAAGATGCCCAGCGTGATATACGATCCGATCCAGACCGCATATTGAAATCGAATCCTCGCATAAAGTTTTGGTTTCTTTGTCTTGACGCGGTCAATGTAATTTCGAATCGGAATGCTTTGAAAGTAGCCCGAGACGAAGGGATACGTCAACGCAACCCACAAATTGTGTTTGTTGGTATATCGCCAAGTCGCCGTGGCATCGCCAGGACGATTGACGAATTTGTGATGATTTAAATTGTGCGTCGGCACCCACATTAAAGTAGGGTACCCGTAAAAAATCGTTAACGCGTGCCCGAACAAATTGTTTAGCCGCTTGCTCTTGAACGTCGCCTTATGATTATGGTTGTGCGATACCGTACCCAAAGAGATCGCCAAATAGCAACTGATTGGCGACAGATACTTAACCAAAGCCGGATCGCTATACTGGATGACGACCAATGCGATCGCCAGCAACAACCAAAACACGGATCGATAATCCGCAGCGTTTTGAACCAGAAGCGGCTCGCGTGTGGTTGGCTTAATACCGTCTTCTCCAACCGTTTCGACGCTTGATAATGGAGGCGTCATGGGAACATGCTCAGAATTGCGAATGATCATCGCTTCACACCCAAGGTCACTTTTTTGACTATTTGGGGTATGCGTTTAAGCCATCCAAGCCATTTGCGTGGAAGGTGACGACAATGTGAACAAATGCTAAGATTACGAATGGTTTTATGCAAGCCGAACGAGCGTTTTATCAGAAAAAATCGTCACCAGAGGCTTGTAACGGCTGAGGATTAGGGCGGCAGGTCGCATCGGGCCGTCTTAAGAGATTGTTTTGACGGAGCCACCCCAGCCCAGCTTTTCACGAAGGGTGCGATAATCGTCTTGCCCAGGCACCGACAACATTTTGAATGTGGGCTCCGCACGTTCGACGCGGACGCGATCACCGGGCAGCAGCGGACTCAATATTCGCCCATCCACGACGACGCTGGTGGTATCGTACGGTTCGGTAACGGTTAGTTCGAACACGGTGTCGGCGGAATCGACGACGGGCCGATAGGTTAGCGTGTGCGGGCTGATCGGCGAAATGACAATTGCTTGCATACTACGTCTGATGATCGGTCCACCCGCCGACAAATTGTGAGCCGTTGATCCGACGGGCGTCGCCAAAATCAGTCCGTCACAGCGGTAGCGAGTTGCCAAGTGGCCATCGGCATAAAGGTCAATGTCCAAGATTGAGTAGGGAGCCCCCCTCATGATCGCGACTTCGTTTAACGCCAATTGATCCGCGATTTTCTTGCCACCTCGCATGACCGAAATATGAATCATTAAATGTTCGACAATATCGAACTCGCCACGAATCACATCAGGCCACGCGTGCAGAAAATCATCTGGCGAAAGGGCGGCTAGAAACCCAAGCCGTCCGCAATTGACACCAAGGACAGGAAACTGATGAGTTTCCATTTGCCGGGCAGCTTGCAGGATCGATCCATCCCCACCGAGTACGATGACGAGATCCAAACCGGCATTGCCATCACTTTGGTTATGCTGAGCGAAGTCATAATGGTAAGCCAAATCCTCACCAACGATATCGGCCTTCTCGGCAATCAGTGGCCTTAGTCGCCGAAATTCAGCTTGCACACGTTGGCGACCTGGCGCGCCGAGGATGACAACGCTCGGTCGATCACCGTCATGGCACCATTTCATCAGGTTACGTGAAGTCATTGGCAAGTCTTTTCCAGTAAAGGTAGCGACATCTTCGGCGCAGGCCGCCTTGAGTCAATAACTGGCAACCAAATCGGCGGCTTCTCGGCATGTTGCCGCAATCTGAATGGCTCCGATGCCCTCTTCGGCCAACAATTCGTCCCGGTCCCCATGATCAACAAAATGGTCGTCGATTGCCAACCGATGTACCTGCCGCGTATCGAGTCGCTGTTCGACGGCCGCTTCAAGAAACGCCGAACCGAAGCCTCCCATCTTTGTATGCTCTTCGACCGTGATGACAAATTTGCCACCTTCCAAACTAGAGCGAACCATCTCGGTGTCGATCGGTTTGGCAAAGCGTGCATTGATGACTCCCACATCCAAGTCGCCGTCGAGTGTTTCAGCCGCCGCCAACGCTTGGTCCAACATGGAACCAAAAGCGATGATGGTTCCATCAACTCCCTCGCGTATCCGCTCGCTCTTTCCAATCTCGATTGGCTCGACGTTTCGATCGAGTTCCAAAGCAGACGCTTTCGGATAGCGGATCGCAACGGGATGATTGTGAGCGAGAGCGGCGTCAAGCATTCGCTCTACTTCGGATGCGTATCCGGGAGCCATGACGACCATGTTCGGGAACACACGCAGATAGCCGATATCGAATAAACCATGATGGGTCGGTCCATCGGGCCCTGTCAAGCCAGCTCGGTCGAGCATGAAGACGACTGGCAAGTCCTGAAGCGCCACCTCTTGGAAAATCTGATCATAACTCCGCTGCAAGAAGGTGCTGTAGATATCGACAATCGGTCGCAAGCCCATCTTGCACTGACCCGCAGCGAAGGCGACAGCGTGCGATTCACAAATCCCAACATCAAAAAATCGATCAGGAAATTGCTCCCGAATCGGCTCGAGTTTATTGCCTTGGCACATTGCTGCGGTGATGATCGTCACGCGACCGTCTTCGGCCATCCTCTTGGCGATCGCGTTGCGAGCATGCAAAGTAAACGGAGGACAACCGGAACTCGGGGTGGTCACGGCTTCGGCTTTCTCCGATCCAAAAGCGGGCGGAGTATGAAAGAAGACAGGATCCTCAGCGGCGGGTTTATAGCCATGTCCCTTCTCGGTCACGACATGCAGAAGAACGGGTCCTTTCATCTCGCGAACCATCGCCAGGTACTTTCGCAACAGCGGGATATTGTGGCCATCAATCGGACCGACATAGCGGATGTTCAATTCTTCGAACAACATCCCGCCAAGCAATCCCGCTTTGACCCCTTCTTTCATTTGTGCCAATAAGCGTTCGGTTGGATCACCGAACATCGGCACATGATCAAGCAACCGCACGACCTCTGTTTTTAAACCTGTGTAATAGGGGTTTGAACGTAGGCGATCTAAGTAAGTGGCAACCGCACCAACGCGAGGACAAATGGACATCTTGTTATCGTTCAAGATGATCGTCAAATCGTCCTCAAGTTCGCCAGCGTTGTTAAGTGCTTCGAAAACCATTCCACTCGGGAACGCTCCGTCACCGATCACGGCAACGGTTCGTCGATCGGAGTGGCCGGTCAACACATCACCACTGCGAAGCCCTACCGCTGTCGAAAGACTCGCGCCAGCGTGTCCGGTCATGAACAAATCGTAAACACTTTCCGACGGGTTAGGATATCCCATCAAGCCACCGCGAGTCCGGATCGAGGGGAAGTCGCGGTAGCGGCCTGTGACTAATTTGTGGGGATAGACTTGATGGCCGGTATCCCAGATCAGATGATCCTCACGAAAATCGAATTCGCAGTGCAACGCGATGCAAAGCTCGACGACACCCAAATTGGACGCGAAGTGGGCGGTGCGGGTTGCCAACAAGTTACACAGTACATCTCGTATTTCAGCAGCTAACTTAGTTAGCTCGGCCCGAGACATCGAGCTCAAAGCTTGTGCGTCTACGAGACCTTCGAGAAGGGGATGTTTTTTCTCTTTGGAATTTTCGGAAGCAAGTTTTCCGCAGTCCGTGTCTTCATCGTTGTTCATCTTCTATCCGATCTTTTTCTGTCCGATCTTTTGCCAATGTTTTTCCAACGCATGTTTAGACAGAACGCTTGAGAACGTAATCCGCTAGCATGGTTAACCGCCAACCGGAGCTTCCGAAAACACTTACTTGTTGCCGCGCCGATTGGATGAGCCGGTTGGCTCGATCGCGTGCTTCGGGCAAACCGAGCAGCCCGGGGTACGTTAGTTTACCTCGCTGGGCGTCTTTACCAACCCGTTTTCCCATCGTTTTTTCGTCGGCGGTAAAGTCTAACAAGTCATCGACAATCTGGAATGCCAAACCGAGATCACGAGCATAACGAGCCAGCACGCTCCGTTGTTCCTCTTTTCCGCCAGCAAAAATCGCTCCTAAATCGAGTGCAGCGGAAAACAAAGCACCCGTTTTTCGCCGATGAATTTGCTCCAGTCTCTCCAATCGAACCGAGGTGGAGCCGGCGGCATCCGTTCCTTCAACGATCGATCCGTCGGCCACTAGGTCATCGTATTGCCCGCCGACCAACTGAGACGAGCCAGCCGCTGAGGAAAGAACGCGAACCGCTTCGATCGCCTGGCTCGGATGCAGAGCCGCTTGATTGGGTCTGGCCAGATGCGAAAACGCTTCGGCCTGGAGCGCATCGCCAACGAGAATTGCGGTCGGTTCATCAAACGCGACATGCACCGTTGGTCGCCCCCGACGTAGATCATCGTCATCCATTGCTGGCAAATCATCATGAACCAACGAATAGGCGTGAATCATTTCGATTGCGACCGCTGCGGGCATCGCATCACGCGGATTCGCACCACATGCTTCGGCGGCCATTAAAACCAAGCCGGGGCGTAATCGTTTGCCGGGCGCCAGTAGCGCGTGCCGCATCGCATCCGCCAACCGAGGGGGGCAGCCCTCTTCAAAACGACAAGCCTCCCGCAATGCTGCTTCGATCCAGGGCAAAAACTCTTCGATTCCAATCTGTTCGGTCATTCGTTGATTAGCAAGGTTGATGGATATTTTGAGACGCACGCCACCTTTAGAAAAACCCTTTTTCACAGGGTTAAGATCAAATACTGAACGAAGAAAAACGAAGCTAAGAATACTACCCCGGCTTGGCCTCTGCCTTTCTAACATAGGTTTCGGGTTTCAAATCCCCCCTTGGTTCAAACTCGCTCAAAAACGGAGATTTCTTCCCTGGACCCCGTCATGTTAGCACCCTGACAACCTGGCTCAGCTTAGAACAATCCCAGTGAATCATCGTCATTTTCTAATCCGCCCTCGTTCTCGGTGCCCTTTGATCGGAGCTTCGCATCGTCCCGCTTGGCTGCATCGCGGCTTTGGCGGCCAGCTTTTTTTGGCTCTTTCTCATCCGATGTGTCTTCGAAGTCGCCGACAATTGGGTTCCCCTCTGCATCGACACCCGACAAGATCAACACCTTTTGCTGAGCCGCCGTCAGTAATGATTGGCACTGATTTAATCGCTTGATACCGACTTCGTACTGGGATAACGAATCGCTTAATCCGAGCTCTCCTCGTTCGAGTTCGCGGACGATTTGTTCGACTTCTCCGAGAGCGGTTTCAAAATCGATCGGTTTTCCTAGGTCCTTGGAATCGTTGCCCTCTTTATTCAACGTGCTGTCACAATGATCAGAATCACCGTGACTCGTCGTAGACTTCTTCTTTTTTGCCATGAGCATATTTTGACAGAGTTTTAGTTTCAACCTAGATACTAGGAGCAGGAAAGCTATAAAAGCGACATTGACCCTAGTTTAACGCTTCAGGCGGTCAAGCGGTATGAGGTTCGCGTGGTTCCCTAATCAATAAATTGATCTAAATGTCTCGGAAGTCAGAAGAAAGCCGAATTCGTCACGTCGATGCGTCGAAAAATGTTTCGACCGATGCGACCGAGTTGCTTTTGGATGCGGTGACAGGAAATTCGGAATTATTGGTGCAATTGGTTGCCGAGTTTTCGGATCTCCGACAACGATTCGATTCGGGTATGCTTCCCCATGCAACCCCAGGCACGGCCAATTTTGATCCCGATGATTTAGGTTCTGCCGATGCAGAGACTTCGCTCAACCATGAAACAAGTGATCATCGGGTGGAGTTAATCGAATGTGAATTTGAATCGCTGCGACGGAAAATTGAAGAATTGGAGTATGAGAACGAAGAACTCGAATGCGACAATTCCGAACTCCGTCGCCAAAACGAAGAATTGGCCCGTAAGGTTGCTGATGCAAGTGTTCAACGCTCGATTAAGAGCACCAATTCACTCAGCAGTGAGTCGCTATCCTGGGAAGAACGAAAGCAATTGATCTTTCGCCAAATGGAAGAGGACTCGTTTGATGCCGATACCTTCATCACCCATACAATTCAAAAACATCTCAGCGACGATAAAACAGCGGAGCAAGCGGACGAGTTGATCAGTGAATTCGATCCGATTTCCTATATCGACGAATTGAACCAAGAACTCGATCGTCTGACGCGAGACGTAGCCCGACGCGAAAAGGAGATTCGCGAGCTCAACCATTTGCTTGAACAACGACCCGAACCGAATCAAGAGGGCATTGCCATTGGTGCCGCGGCCATTGCCAACATGGTCGATAGTGATGAACTGATTCAAGAAGAACGCTATCGGTTGCAGAAGCTTCAAGTTGAGTGGGAAGAGAAGTTCCGTCAGACTGAGATTGAAGCTTCATTGGAAAGAGCCAAATTGTCACGCGAGCGTCAAGAGTTGATCAAACGAACCGCCGAACTCGAAGAACAACTCGAGCACATGCGTCATGACATTCGGCAAGCCGAACAAGCCGATGGCCATTCACGCAAATGGTTAGCGAAGCTAGGGCTGGCCGGGAACGAGCACTAGGGGCCAGCGGCATGGGGGCGGCACGATAACAGCCCTGCAATCTTTTGAAGCCCTTAGTCGTGCTACGAACATCTCGCTTGACGGATCATGTAGCTTCATAAATCGCACCAAAGAAATGCGCCACAGGTTTGGAATTGAAGTCGACATCAAAATGGGGGCAATCGAATAGGCGCGTACATGCCCATTGATTTTGACGACTTTACTTATTGCTTGTTCGCAAAAATGTCTAACTCGACTTTGAGTCAAAAAAAACGAGATACCAGATACTAACAGTCAATCAGTGAGCTTCGAGCCAATTCGTTCCGATGCCCATTTCGACGACGACGGGAATGCTCATTGGCATCGCTGATTTCATGGCTGCTTCGATCACGGGTATTACTTCGGCCTGTTCCGAAACTAACATGTCGAACACGATTTCGTCATGCACGCTTAACAGCATCTTCGTTTCGAAATTCCCATCGCGGAGTGCTCGATGAACGTTAATCATTGCCAACTTCAACATATCCGCAGCGGTGCCTTGAATCGGGCTGTTCATTGCCAATCGCTCCGCTGCACTGACGACGCTACGATTGCGTGAATTGATGTCTCGGATATAACGGCGACGTCCAGATCGAGTTGCGACGTAGCCATGTTCTTTGGCAAATGCAATCGTTCGGTCAATGTATTGTTGGACGCCAGGGTATTTTTCAAAATAGTTCTTGATTAACTCGTTTGCTTCGCTGCGGGGAATATTCAAACGTTGTTGCAACCCAAAACCAGAAATACCATAGATGATCCCAAAGTTGACCGTTTTGGCTTTGTCTCGCATTTCGCGAGTCACTTCATCGAGTTCAACTTTGTAGACTTTGCTCGCCGTAACGCTATGGATGTCCTCTCTGCTTCGAAATGCATCCTGCATCGCTTCGTCACCGCTAAGTTCCGCCATTACTCGGAGTTCTATTTGCGAGTAATCCGCTGATAGTAGCCGATAATTCTCGTCCCGCGGAACGAACGCGGCACGAATTTCCCGCCCACGTTGCTTACGCACCGGAATCGTTTGCAAGTTTGGATCGTTCGATTGAATTCGTCCCGTCGATGTCCAAATTTGATCATACCGAGTATGCAAACGACCGGTACGCGGATTGACCGCCAATGGCAATTGATCGACGTAAACTGATTTCAGTTTTCTCGCGTTGCGGTAGTCCAATATGTCAGCGATAATGGGATGACGATTGGCAAGCCGTTCGAGTTCCGCTTCGCGAGTCGAGTATTGTCCGGTTGCCGTCTTTTTTGGATTGTCTTCCAATTGAAGTTCTTCATACAAAACGATTCCCAACTGCTTTGGCGAATCGATCTTAAACTCGTGACCGGTTGCCGAAAAAATCCTGTTTTGAAGATCTTCGATTTCGCTGCCAAGATGGTCGGAGTATTCGTTTAACGCATCGGTATCGAGCCGAATGCCCTCGTGCTCCATATCGACCAAAACACGCACCAATGGAAACTCGATGTCAAAACAAACATCACGAGTTTCGGAGTGCTCCAATTCCGCACGTAGCACCTTCGCCACTTGTAGCGTCACGTCGGCGTCCTCGCATGCGTACTCGGCAACGACGTCGGTCGGGACGTCTCGCATGTTCTTTTGATCTTTCCCCTTGGGCCCTATCAAATCGGACGTGGGGATCGGGCGATAACCAAGATACAACGTCGAAAGGTAGTCGAGTCCGTGACGCATCTCCGGCTCCTTCATGGCGTGAGCCAACATCGTGTCGAACAATTCTCCACGAACTTCAACGCCATGCCAGCGCAGCAACGTCATGTCGTACTTTAAGTTATGCCCGATCTTTTCAATCGACTCATCTTCGAAAAGGGGGCGGAACTCATCGATCACCGTTTGCATCTCGTCGGCATCGTTTGGGCAAACGACATAATAGGCTTGGTGGGGTTCGATACTAAACGAGATGCCAAGCGGAATTGCTTCACGAGGATCAAGGGAAGTGGTTTCGGTATCGAAGCAAAACGACTTTTGCTGTTTCAGCTTCTTGAGCAACTCGGCCCGTTCATCGGCGGTGTGGATTGTCAGGTATTGGTGAGGCACATCGTGGATTGTTTTTTCGGCGACCGGTTCGTCAAATAATGAAGCTTGGATCTCGGATTCGCGTTTCTCGCGAACCACGTTTGCCCTAGCCGACGCTGCCGAAAAGCCTTTGCCAAAGACACGTTTGCCAATCGCATCAAATTCCAATTCGGTCATGAATGATTTTAACGCTTCGGTGTCATAAGACGTCCAATTCAATGAGTCGATGTCAACGCTATGCGGCACATCCAACTGGATTGTCACCAAATGCTTGCTCATCAGAGCTTGATCTCGGTGTTCAGCGATATTCTGTTTTTGTTTGCCTTTTAAATCATCGAGGTTCTCATACAGGTTATCGATCGATCCATATTTCGCAATCAACTTTTGTGCGGTCTTGGGACCGATGCCTGGTACGCCTGGGATATTGTCGGAAGCATCGCCCATCAAACCGAGGATATCGATCACTTGGTCGACACGCTGGATATCCCATTTGTCCAAAACCTCTTGAACGCCAAAGACTTCTGCATCGCCTCCTTTACGTCCTGGTTTGAGAACATAGATAGCGTCGGTAACCAATTGGTCGTAATCTTTGTCGGGCGTTACCATCCAAGTTTTGTAGCCCAACTCAGCGGCTTGATGGGCCAGCGTGCCGATGACGTCGTCAGCTTCATAACCCGGCCTACGGATCGTTGCGATGTTCATCGCTTCGAACAGTCGATCGATTAGCGGCAATTGTTTCGCGATATCCTCGGGCATCTCGTCACGCTGGGCCTTGTATTCTGGAAACACCTCATGACGCGCGGTGGGGTCAGAGGTATCGAATGCGACGGCCAAGTGAGTCGGTCCTTCGCGTTTAATCAGATCGAGGACGGTGTTGAGAACACCGAACACGGCGGAAGTGCATACGCCACCGGAGGTAAAGCGGGGACTGCGAACGAGTGCAAAATGGGCACGATAGGTGAGCGCCATGCCGTCGAGTAAAAAGAGTCTTCTCTCGTTACTTGGAACGCCGTGACTTTGAGGGCGTGGGGTATCGTCCGTGTCGTCTTCGGGAAATAGATCGAGGGTCATTGAGTTAATTTTTGGGTAAGATCGTGAAACCGCGTGGGCAACGCCCCGCGACCCGGCCTGTTCGGTCAACCAACTTGCACTTCGATACGCCCATCACGCTCGCGAGCGGGAAACGTTTTTTGCAGCGGTTTTCGATTGATTGTTTGAATTCCGGTTGGAATTTCGTATTGCCATCCGTGCCATGGACAAGTCACACAGCCATGTTCAATTTTCCCTTGAGCGACTGGACCGCCCTGGTGAGCACAGACGCCATCGATCGCATAGAGTTCCCCATCGACTCGGAAGATGGCAATGATTTCCGCGCCCGCAACCACTTCGATACCCGCCTCGTCGGAGCAATCCTCCGATGCAGCAACATCGATCCAGTTTTCTGTCATTACAAGTTCGCAAATGGATACGGGGGGATGGGTAAAATTAGACGTATGGAGTGTACCCAAATCGAATCGATTGCTGCAATGGCTGGCATGGAATCGCTCGCTACCGTCTGGCGGCCTTTCACGATCGATCCTACACTGGTTCTCATTCCCGGCGAATGAAACAAGCACTCAGAGAGCACCAAATGATGACAAAAAAAATTCTTATGCTAGTCGGTGATTATGTTGAAGATTATGAGGCGATGGTTCCTCTGCAAATCTTGCAAACATTTGGCCATCATGTATCAGCCGTATGCCCTGGCAAGAAGGCAGGCGATAGCGTTGCGACGGCGATTCACGACTTCGAAGGTGACCAAACTTACTCGGAAAAGGTGGGCCATCGATTCGCGATCCATGCCGACTTTGACTCCGTCGAAGCGAAGGATTTTGATGCATTGGTCATTCCGGGTGGCCGGTCGCCCGAGTATTTACGGCTCGACCCAAAGGTGCTTGCTATTGTTCGCCATTTCTTCACGGAAAACAAACCGGTTGCCGCCGTGTGCCACGCGGCGCAGATTCTGGCAGCCGCAGGTGTCTTGACTGGCCGCCAATGTAGTTGTTATCCGGCCACCAGTCCTGAAGTAACGTTAGCGGGTGGGACGTTTATCGAGCCAGCGGCGACGATGGATTCGGCTCACGTCGACGGCAACTTGGTGACGGCGCCCGCGTGGCCGGCTCACCCTGCATGGATGCGAGCATTCTTGGATCTGTTGGATGCCTAGCCGAATGCGACATCAACGAGAATCGTCTTGGTTTCCAGTCACCACGCTATGCTTCGCTGGCTTACTGGTAATTGTTTTGTTGGCGTTGTTTTTCTTGTCCAATCAAACGCCATTTTGGAGAGCATTCTTGACGCTGCTAGCCGCAGCGGTTGCTACGGGAGTCTTGGTTCGAAAGTCGGATCAACATCATACTGAAACGCTAAGTCGTCAGCGACAAGATGCGATGGAGCAAACCGCGGCGGCCCTTGAAGAGTTGAAATTAGTGAAAGCATCCGCCAGTCAAGCGAAGATGGCGCTAACCAAGATGCGTGACGGTGTGGTCGTGTTGTCGCCGAAGTCCGAAATACTGCTTATCAATCCTTGGGCTCGTCGCTTGTTGACGTTATCGCCGGAAACGTCATTTCAGAATCGAACGTTTCGTGAAGTGGTCCGCGTTCCTGAATTGACCCAAGCGGTCAACGCCACTCTCGCCGGACAAACGCCGCAAAAAGTGTTAGTCGAAATCGTCGACGGGGTCGTCACTCGACCGGTGAAAGTGCGTGTGGATCGAATCACTTCGGACATCGATTCCAATGTGTTGATGATTTTGCGAGATGAAACGGAAGCACAACAAATTGAATCAATACGCCGCGATTTTATCGCGAACTTATCCCATGAAATCAAGACACCGTTGGCAGCCATCAAAGGCTACGCTGAGACCGCACAAATGGCGATCGAGGACGACCCAGGGGCGGCGGTCCATTTCATGGGACAAGTTCATGGTCAGTGTGTTCGCCTTGAACGGCTGATTGCCGACATGATGCAACTCGCTCGCGCCCAAGCGGGGCGAGAGCATCTCCATTTCAAAGTCGTTTCGCTGCCGACCGTGATCGCGGAATCACTACGTTCGAATCGCCCGATTGCCGAAGCGAATCAAATCACGCTGGCCATCGATTCCAATTTGGAAGAGACTTCCGACCCGCCCTCGGTCGTCGCTGACCATGAAGCGGTTCTAACGATCGTGAACAACCTTGTTAGCAATGCCATTCGCTACACTCCGCACGGCGGCAGCGTCCGATTGGCGTGTCGTGAAGAGGCCGAGCATTGGATCTTGAGCGTGTCCGATACCGGAGTCGGAATCGCTGCGAACGAACAAAAGCGGGTTTTTGAGCGGTTTTATCGAGGTGAAAAAACGCGAGAGTTGGCCGCCGGTGGAACCGGCATCGGATTATCCATCGTGCGAAACTTGACACTCGCACTCGGTGGCGAGGTCTCTCTGAAAAGTGTTCCAGGAAAAGGCTCTACCTTCGAGATAAAATTGCCCGCATCCACTACACTAATAGCCTGATACGATTCCCAACCCGATTTCTTTGCAAAGTTTGAAAGTCTAATGATTATGAAACGTCCCAACCGTTGCCTTGTTATCGCTGCCTTGTCCACCGCATTCTTGAGCGGCTGTTTCAATACAGTCACCGAAACGAATGATACCGCTTCGCCATCTGACGGTGTGACGGCCGAGGAAGCGACACCTCGGGAAACGATTGGAAAGAAAACGCAAAACGTTCTTGATCTCCAAAAAGCTTTAGAGGATGGAGCTGTCCTTGCATCCACAAAAATCGAAGCAACCAATCCACTTGGACAAAGTGCCGCTGCCTACCGAACGACCGTCGCAAAAGTCGGTGGAATGGCGGTATCGCAAGCCATTCAAATCCGCAATGCGCAAAGTATCAACGACCCCAAGCCGTTGACTTACGACGAGTTCATGGCTGAGATCATTCGAAAAGGTGAATCGAACGGCATCTCACTTCCGAT
>JGI12210J13797_10725332_pt1 | contig 18030 bp, 4 predicted proteins | sample ElkSlonscriptome_3_FD_13797 | JGI IMG/M metagenome (IMG submission 13797)
CAAGGATTTGCCTTATTTTTTTGAACCCTGATCACCCGGTCAAACTGCAGGCCGCTGCTGCCTTCTCCACGACCGGATTTTTTGCGTCTGCCCAACCAGTTAAAGGTTTTGCCCTGGTACCAGCGGGTCCTCTGATGATTTGCAATCACCCTGATCCCGGTTTTGGAAATTTCCTCTTCATTAATATAATAGGGCTGATCCTGTACATCAGCAGTTGGATTGACATAGGGATGAATTGCTGCTGATGGATCGGTGTGAATACCTACTCTGAGGATTTCTGTTCGCGGTCTCACCGGTTGATAACTATCCCTGAATAATCTCGGCATTGAGGCTCTTTGTAACTCGATTGCCCGGTTGGCATTCCCGACATGTACCGGCTGAAAAGGAATCCAGTTTTCCGGCACAGTGTTACTGAGTATATATTTAAAGACTGCATCGGGACTGGCTGCTTTTTCTCTTAACTCTTCCTCATCTAAACCTTCAAGTTCGATCAAATAATTTTTAAGTTCAGCCGCTGCTGCATGACCATCCTGACCCTTGCCGGTAAGATCGGCGATTTTGGTTTCGATAGCCCAGATGAAATTGGCCATTTCGTCTCGAATAAATTTTACTTCTTCCAGCGTAGGACCTTCCTGCACCCTGGCCAGAACCGGGGGTAAGAAAAGCCTGGTATCAGCTTCCGAAGGACCCTCGGCAGCGGTATTCTTCACTCCCAGGTTAAACATGCCCCAGGCTGACCAGTCGTCATGTTCTCCCTGGACTGCTGGTTTTACCAGGGTTTGTTCTCCGAATACATCTTTGACTACAATTCCTTCTACCTCAGAAAGACTACCTGCCTTGATAGAATATGGCACCACGAACCAGTTATTGCCATACAGCAGCGCAAATTCAGCCAGCAGGATCTTGGCGATGTCGGTAGTTTCGGCGTTGATATTCCCAAGGTCAACATTGCCATCCTCGAATTCCCACCAACGGGCATGAGGCATACCAGCAAACTGAGCTTCAGTTGGAATTACCGAAAGTACTTCTTCCTGGATGGCCTTAGCCCTGATTGCCGGACTGCTATGAATCAAACCAGAGGCAGGATCAGGACTGGAATCGATGTCGAACGCATACCAGTCTAATTTTCCGTGAAAATATTCCTCTGCCTGGATCACCGTGTTGTTGCCATTTGTGTTAGGAACAGCACAGGCAAACTGATATTCCAACTGATCGGGTTTCCAGGCACTGTGCCGGTTGGTGTTGAGAGAAAATCGCTTTTCAGCCCAGGCCATGAAATCACCGGCAGCCCCCAGCAGGAAATTCCGGTGAGAAGCGTCAATTTGAAGTTCGTTCACAAAATCATTCAGGTTTAATTGTACCTGTTGCAGTAATTTCACCCCATCAAAAGTGCGTCCTTGAAAAGTAGTCAGCAGCTGTTGCAGCCTGGCATTTGATCTTAATTTAGCCTTTTGAATGGCGATTGTTGGATCATCCTCGTTTTCATGGGATGGGTTTTCAAGCGGGTAAATGGTGATTAACTTTTGCAGGTAATCTGATAATGTGAAAGGCACTGCCGGGGATGAAGCCTGATTAAATTCTTTTCCTCTTAACTTTAAAATCTTCAGCCATTGTGCGGCCGCCTGAATCCTGTCGTGGTAATCGAAACCAATTTTTTCACTTTCAACTATGGTTTCAAGTGGGACCTGGTCATTATAATTTTCTGCGGTGGAATCGTGTGACCGGTAACGCGAAACCATTGCAGATTTTATTTTTAGTTTTGCGAAAATGGGCGAACCGGTATCTTCACCTTTAAATTCCCCAAATTGCCACTGACGGGTTAACATCCAGAGCGGATCGTGAATTTCAGTTTTCAGGGAACGCTCAAATTCTGCTTTCCGGCTTCTTGGCTCCAGCCGGTTCCAGGCTCTGAAAGGTTCACAGGTGGCGTAATTGAAACGATTAGACATTTTTGATTCAGTTATAGATATTATTCCTCTTCTTCCGGTAATTTATTTTCAGCAAAATCGGTAACCACCTGCGTACCCAGTGGATTGGTTGATGTTTCATCCCTTAATTCTGGAGGCACTACTTCCGACATGATCGCTGGCAACATCTGAGCATAGCGACTTTTTTCCAGGTGATCTGGTTCAACAGCCCTGTTCTTGGCCATTTCCATTGTGTCGATCAAGGTATAAACCAGGTCATCCCATTGCCATTTGCCAGTTTCCTGCGGTGTCACTGCCAGCAGCAGACTTTGGGGCGGCATAGCATCCGGTTGATCGTAATTAAAGGTGATCCCTGTTGTTTCCCTGGTATTGGGTATGATTTCTATCCATTCATCAATTACCAGGCCGGTTTTTGGACCGGTGCCAGAAGTAAAATGTTCAGGGTTCAGGGAAACCAATGATAAGATTTCTGCTTCCGGATCTGTAGACCAGGAATCTCCCGGGAACTCTGCACCGACCCAATAATCCTGGGTTTTATATGGAAATTGCACTGGTTTAAGCGGTGAAAATTCAGATCCGCTGCTTTCAATACACAATGACAACATTTCCAGGGCCTGCATGCGGGGACGTACCGAAGCCAGCCCCTGCAACCACTCATCCATAATGAAATGATTGTTGGCTCTTAGCAGTTGACTCGCAGGAGGTAAATTCAATTGTTGTGCCACTTCGGATTGGTTGACGGGCTGATATAATGGTAAAGCTAAAAATGACTTTCCAAATAACGCTTTGGCCATTCTTTGCCACACTATAACAGCAGATGCCGTTGATAAACCAGTTTCAAGCTGCTTTTTTAACGCAGTTATTTCCTGCGACCTTTTTCCGGCAGCTTTAAGTGTATTTTTTAATTGCTTAATAAAAATTGATTGACTTACTCCGGGTTTGATGAGTTGCGGTACTGAAAATGGTACGCCGTAACTGGAAAATGACCAAAGGAAGCTTTTTATTTGGGATAACTGACCAGATGAAGGGACAATCTCACCGAGAGGAATATCACCAAATTCTGCAGTGAGGTAATTGGTAGCATCAGTGATCAACTGTTCGAATTCTCCCACTGCACCATCAATCCGGCTGCTGTATTCCGTAATATCAACACTTCCGGGGTTGTCATTATCAGGTCGATTGGCCGGCAGGTTCACTTCGGCAGCATCGAGAGACCGGCATTCGTCATTCAGGATATCCATCAGATGTTTTAAGGTGGTATCGAGCTCATAAAAGGTTCTGATGCTGGTATCCCAGGCCTCATCTCTTGCTTTTACCTGAATATTAATAGCGTTTATTTCCAGGGTCGGGTTCAACAGTTGTACCTGCTGTGAGATCATCCGGCCCAAATCTTCGCTACCCTGATCCGGATTTGGTCCCAGTAGGAAGAGCAAATCGATGGGTTGTAAATTCAGTTGCGTCAAATTAATCTCATGATCACTGAAACTTCCGGTTGAGCTTTCGACGGTAGTCAGACAACGGACCGAATCAGGATTTCCGATGATGGTTGCCAGCCAGTTATTTAAAGAAGGAGCGGTTTTAGCTCTGGGAGTCATTTGATCGGGCCAACCAGATCCCGGTGCGGAACCCGTTGGGTTAGGTGCAAGATGTAAAACTACCTTTTGAGTGACTACAGTACCAGTGCGAGGGGTATTTACAATTTGTGGTTGGGGCATCACTTTACCTTCTGCCAGTGACTGAACCATTGCCGCCGCCCTTACATGGTTGCCTTGTACAAGTTGGTACACACTTTCTGAAATCGCCAGATCTCCCAGCGCATCGAGGTGGTCTGCCAGGCGGTCTATTTCCCGTACCAGTGCTTTCAGCTCCTTGATTTGAGTTGAGGAAAGGTCCTCCCGGGCCGTACTGCCGGCAATGATACGATAAATCTCTTCAGGCAGATGCTGAAAATTATTGCGGGTCATCAGCTCAACCAGGTCCAAACTGCCTTCAAAAGTCAGTGCATCCACCACCTGGTTTACAGTTTCGACCAAAGTCAGGCCATTTACCACCAACGCAGGATTTTGTTCTGATTCTGCCGTGGTTGCGGCTTCATCGACCGGAGCCTGTAATGGAAATTTTTTTCTGAAAGGATAGATGTATTTATCCATTTCTACTTCCAGGTATCGCTCGTGCAAACCTCTTTCAAACTGGTAACCAAGAATAGCGCCCAGTTCAAGTCCATTTCTAATGCCATCCAGGATCATCAAAGCCTGCCTGACCCTGCCAGAGGAAAGATTGACCGCCATCGGATTGGAGAGGTCTTCGATTTCTTCCGATTGTGACTTATAACCACTTCTAAGGATAGCGGCTGTAACAGCATGGTTGATAGACGGCGCATGGATAAAACCTTCATTGTCAGCGTCGGTATATACCGGCTGATCAGGATCGTAAAGTTTTTCAGGGACATTATTGGCCTTATTTCTGGCTCCACCTGGTTGCAGATCTTCCACCCAACCAAAAGCACCGAGATGAATACCGGCCGGGTTCCTTTTTCTTTGCGCTTGCAATCGTTCATTAACTAATCCCAATCGCCAGGCATCCAATCGGTAAGTACAAAGATCCAGGTGTTCACTTAATAATTGTTCCAGGTCAGAAGGAGATATTTGTTGCAAACGGTCCATAGCATCACGTACCTGATTTACCTGGTCAAGATAGGGTCGATGAGCGGCTGAACCGGAAAATCCTTGAAATAACGAATTGCTGGAAGGATATAGATAATTGGCCATCGATTTATCCTGGCCCTGGCTCATGTAATTATAAAATCTCCGGGACTGCGCGTCTGCCTTATTGAAATGCAGGTAATCGATTCCATTGATATTTTCTAAATCCCGGAAGAGGAAACTCCATTTGGTCATATGGGTAAAGTGGTTTTTTCCACTGCCTGAATCATACTCTTGCAACCAGACCCGGTATTTGTCGCCCGATCCGATCAGGTTCCGGTATTGTTGATTGAAAAATCCCTCGTCTTGAAGAATATTTAACGCAGCATCGCGATAGGCAGTTAATAGGGACTGGCGCAGCAACAGAAACAAAAGGCTGTTATCCGGTAACTGGTCGATTTGGTTACTTTGCAGCAGATCGTAGAGGTCATTTTGCAGTAGCCATTGGATGTAATTTGTTGCTATTCCATTAGCAGGAGGAAGTAAATCGTTTTCGGTTGGGTCTATCGTAATTAATGATCCTGCCAAGGGAGGGTTCTTCTCCAAAAAACGTGATTTATAGAGCCTGGCTTTTACAAACTGATCCCGGATCCTTGATTGTTTCCGGTTTTTTTGTTGCTCCGGGTCATCGTGGGGATCTGATTCGTCCAGAAAATCAAAATCTGAAGTGAATACACCTTCTTCCATCAGATCGGAAAAGAATTCCCTCGTTTTGAGGGGGCCATAAAATGAATCAGGGGCAAATTCGGCGCTAAAACCTTCTTCTTCGGGAATATTGCCGCTCCGGATCACATTGACAGCATAGCGAAAGAAATAATCAACAGTGCCGGCCTGCAGCCCCAACATTTCAACAAATAATTGCTGAGCATTTTCCCCTTTTAATTTATCGCTGTGCAATACGTGGGTTTTCCTCAAGTCAGTCCAGTCTCCCCAAAGCCGGTCCAGCAGTTTTTGCAGGCGAATTTTAAATCGCAGCTCCTTTTGGGAAACCGGGGGCAGGTTTTGCTGATCAAAGGTGGGATGAAAGCGAAATCGGCTCAAGGCTGAGGTGGGCAGGATGCCATAAGGTTGCTGTCCGATCCGGAAGGAGGGCAGGATTCCACGGGCGGTCACATTTTCCCTAAAGAAATCTCTGGTTTGATAAATATTATCATAGGTAAAAACGGTGTCCCAGATGTCTTCCAGGTAGTATCCTAAAGTAGCATTCCAAAGGGCCTTGTTGATCGTATGACCATCCGATACCTGGGTAAGCTCGCTGTTTTCTATATGATGAAAAATGGCTGGAGACACGCCCAGCATACTGGCCATTCGGGCTCCATCTGCTTGCAGAAATGGGTCACTGACACTTTCGTTGAAGAGTGGATCAGTCAATTCTACCTGAAATGAATGGTCCGGATCAGCGGTGGGTTGATAGCCTGATGCTTCATCACTCGTATTGTTAGTAGGGGTATTTATTTTTAAAAAGCTGAGACCGTCAGGGGCAAAATGATGGTTGTTCAAAAGGCTTTCGATCAACTCCTGCTGGTTGGTTTCATCACTAATGCCTATTGCTAAAACCCGGTCAAATCCTTTTTCAAGGTCTTCTGGCTGTAAAGGAATGGAAACTGCCATACCTTTTTTTTCGGCTTCCTGATAATTGACCATCCATCGCATACCTTCTTCTACCTGAAGATCACCATTTTCATCCAACTGGTAGAGATCATCAAGATCGAATTTGGCAGGATCGATCCCCACCTGAAGATCAGCAGGTATTGTACGCCCAATCTTAACCTGTAATACTTTTTCCTCCCGCATGGTAATGACTGCCATTCTTTCAGGTAAGGCTTTGGCAACAGGCGCATGGGTCCAATCTTCGTCTTTGGTTGCCGGAGCAGGAAACTCAAACGGTTTATCGTGGCGGGCCAGCCACTCAGATCCTGAAAGCGGTTGGATCGTCTGAAAACGGGTTCTCAGTTGCTGATAAATTGCGAAAATACCGGTAATTGCCGGTAAAACATCATTCAGGCTATTTGACTCTTCGGTGGTTAAGGCCGAAATCTTTTTTTGCAGAATATATAACCTCGATTCGATCCGGCGTAATTCGATGGCAGCTTTATCCAGAAGATAAGCTTGCTCTTCATTCAGGGTGTTGAAATTGCCCAATAAAGTCGCCAGGTCTTCCTGAATGGCAGTTTCGTTTAAAATCCGGAGAATATCCGGCAAGCTATCTTCTTTCTTTACTACTTTGAAAAGCTCTTTTAGCTGCTTAAGGATCCCGATGCTTTGTATTAAGATTCTGGAAGGCTTTTGAGCAAATCCATTTTCTTTGCGGGGATCCAGACTATTTGCGATCCAGGCGGCCCTGGTTACCCCATAGCTACCCAACAAGGCATTCCAGGCACCCATCTCAAGATCATGATCATTGCTAGCGGCCCAGTAAGCCAGCCAAAATTCACGACCGGATTCCGCTTCTTCATTGGTAAGCTTTTCTTCGTGAGTATGAATATGAATGTCATCGGGAAAAAATCTCACCCACAATTCATCTACCAACTCCCTGGAAGTTACCCAAACCGGTTCTGCTTTATCCAGATCCACTTTTTCAGGCATAACCTTGATGTTTTCCAGGCTGCTATTGAGTTCTTTTTCAATTTTTTGACGCTCAGAATCATCTATCCAGTCGGTTTGGCGCACTTTACGAAGGTATTGATTGCTTTTCTGTTGCAGCTCCTGGTATGACGACTGGTCAAGAATGGTTTCCTGGTTCAGGTTGCCTGTCAGCATCTCAGAGAAGGCATTCAATTCCTGTTTGTAGTTTTCAGGATTTATCTCGCTGGAAGATAAGTTTTGGCTAAGTTCGTCCAACTTACTTTTAGTATTGAATAAAAATTCCTCGCTTTTGGTGATTTTATAGCCCGAGGATATCTTTATTTTATCCAGATCCTGGTTTAAGATGCCTGATATCACTTTAGTCGGCTGATTCCGGACTAAATTGCGCGTATAATTCAAACCAAAGCGCTGGCTATCGTTGGTGAGGTTGATTTCCTGCAGTTGCTGATCAAATTTTTTAAAAGACTGATCGAGCTTACCGTAAATATTCTTGATGGTGGCAAGGCTTTGAGCGTCTGCTTCGACAATTTTTCCGGAATGCCGGGCCAGTTTATTTACCTTCTCCTGGATTTTCTTTCTGCTTGCTTTAAGTTCTGAGAACCCGGGTTTTTTTGCAATTGCAGCTTTCTCAACATCAATAAGCGCCACCAAACTTTGAAACAGCAAATCTTCAGCAGCGGCGGTTTTGAGCCCAGCTCTGAATTCAAGTTTAGGTAAACTGTTACTTTCAAAATATTGTAAAGCATCTTTTAGTTGCTGATTCCATTTTCCGGTAATCTCACTGATAAATTCCCGCCATGAATGATCCCGATGAATTTTTCTCAGATTTCTGATCGCTCCGGTGATATTTTCTCTTACTGTCTTATTTAGTGCTTTGATCCTGTCAAGTTGATGAGGGTCGATATTTTTGATGGTATCGAATCGATCGTTGCGAGGCTGGTAAAAGCTAAACAGTAAACTGTCGATTTTCTTTACATATTGATAGAGCCGCTTTTTTTGGTGTGAGGCAGTATAAGGTATTTTGACGACGTTATTTCGGTCATTGAAACTCAGTTGTTCCATTTTACCGGCCATCGTGGCAAGTTGTTGGATTACCTGCTTTGCATTTTCAAAAGTTTGATCCTTTCCCGTTTCCTTATTCTCTAATATTTGTTGCCATTGCTGCCAATTGAGTCTGACATTGTTAAGATCATTTCGCAGACGTAAGCGATTGAGTTTCAAGGCTGATTTTTGTATCAATGAATCCAGGTTGCCATTGATTTGCCTGAGTTGCGATTGTTGCTTATGAGAAAGCTGTTCCTGATTATTTAGCTGGGAACTGGCTGTATTTAATTTCCGGATTAAGATATCGGCATGTCTTTTTGCTTCCTGTCGTTTATTGGTTGATGACAAGTTTCCTAATTCGACCGTTAGTTCAGCAATGTTGTCCCAAACTTTGTTGAGTGTCCCTTCCCCGGATTTTTTTTCCCGTTCTACTTTCATAAACCTGGTTTCCAGCCTGATAGGCAACAATAGAAAAGGAATGGCGTCATTGCGACGGTTTACCTGTTCTTTAAGGGCTGATAGATCACCATATACATATTTTGGATCGATCATTTGATTGTGTTTGGTTTTAATAATGACACTTATGACTCAGGCAGCATTTCACCTGCATGCCGGGCAAATATTACCGGGTTTTGATATAGTATCGAGGCCATATCGGCAGAATTATCACCCCAGACAGGGTTTGGTTCACCAGCAGGGGGTGAATTGACACTGATATTCTTCCCAGGGTTCACTTGAAAGTTTTTAAGTTCTTCCCGGTCGTTGACCAGGTGCTCCCAGGAAAGGTCGTTCCAGGTTTCCGGGTTTCCGGCAGGCATGACATCGGTTTCTCCGGTAGGACCCGTAAAATCGTCGAGTCCGAATTTGATTTGGCCCGGGCGCTCTTTAAATACAAAAAACCAGCCCGGATTCAGGGTGGAGGTATTGGTTGCCGGATCTTCAACCCGGTCTCCCCGTGCTGTCTCTTCAGTCAGACTAAAGCCAAATAAGGTAATATCAGGTTCAAGTTCGGCTGAAAAAATCGGGTACATGATATCTGCATTAATATCGGATGGTAATTTTCTTGGTTCAGTGGGATCAGTCGGATCATATTGTGCTTTTTGAGCATATACCATCGTATTGGGATATTTGTGTAATAATTGCCCTTTCACTACCAGTACCAGGTTACCGGTGCCGGCAGTGCCTGAACGCATCGAATTGGTACCTAAATTACCATTCCAGGCTGGCATTTTCCTGATGTCTTTCCGGTTTTCATCATCTTCTGGTCCCAGGTTATCCTTGACATCCCAGAATTGCCGGAAATATGATCCGCGTTGATCGGTTGGGAATTCCCGCCATAGCAATTCCCGCGACATTTCATGGTTCATCCCGGCCAGAAAAGCTTCCACAAATGATTGATTGGTAAAAAGAATGGTGATCGAATCATTAGGAAGTTTTGAAACATTGGGCAAAATAAAATCCTGGCTGATTTTTTTAAGGTAGGAATAGGTAGCCTGGGGAAATTCAGGGTAAGCCATCACCGGTTTCAGTTTTTCCAGTGGTTGTAGTCCTCCGTTAAACCATATTTTAACCTGGCGGGCGATTTTACGGTCTAAATTGCGCACCGGGTCCAACTTGACTTTTAGGTTATTGGTTATGGAATTGATGCTGCCGATTTTGGGCTTTAATGCCGGATTTTGCAATAATGATTGTACGTTATTTAATTGTCCGAAAGACTGCTGATAAGTTTGCAGTTCGTTGATTGAAAGGGCTGCAGAGACTGACTTATTTTCTTCCGTTTCATCCGGCCGTCTGATCCTGACCAAATTGTAGGTCTTGGAGGTGCTGGCTTCACCAAAAATTTCAATGTATTTATCCTTACCGACAGTGACAGTAATGAATCCATCGGGAGCAAGCTCATAATTGGTGATCTCATTAATAATATCCTTCACCTGGTTTCTTATCGTAGTAGCTCCCACCGCAGGGTTATCGGCGGCACTCAACATGGTAGTACGATTAAAGCTGCTTTGATTGAGGTCTTCGATCAATTTGAATAATGCTTCCCGCACCTGTAACTTTTCGTCAGATTGGTATTGGGTGATCGCGGATTGAATAATGCTATCCACAGTGCTGGTGCCAAGAGAATTTGCCGGAGCTTTCTTGAGCAGGGCTGCCGAGCTGTGGCCTGTCTCCGTTTCATCTTTGTTGAAATTCAGGAATATATTTTTTTGCAGCGTTTTTGCATCGGTAGTCGATTTGCGATTTTTCTTATTTTCCGGGCGGGTTAGCTTTTTAAAAGCAGCGGCACGAACAGCGGTAGGAATCCTGCTTTCTTTAAACTGTTGATTTACTGTCATGCGGCTGGTTTCGGTAGAATCATTGGTAACCAGCTTGTGAAAAGGGGCAGTAGTAGAAATAAAGCGATCCGGATTTTTTACCTGCAAATGCTTATTGTATAATTTGCGGCTTACCTGTTTGGCGAATTCCGATTCCCTGATCTTCTGATTGACTTCGTTGATGCGACCAATTTGTTCCCAGGCCTGCTGCATCAGGTTTTCCTGGTCATCCTTTACGGCTTTAGTCCCCAATCCGGCTGATCCACGGTGCCTCGGATCTGAATTAAGTTGTTCGATCCAGGCCGGGTTGCCGGGAATGCCCAATTTACGAATTGCAGCCTGCCAGATGGCATAGGTAGGAGGTAGCACAATCGGATCATCCACTACTCGGGCCGAGAAGAATGGATTATTGACATGATCGGCTAAATTATTGCCGGAGCTGTCATGTGCAGTTAAATCGGAGGTGAGATTTAAAATTGTTCTCAATTGCTTAACGAAACTGCTGTCCTCCAGATTGGCTGGAAATGAATCGGGTACAAAATCCGGTGGTTTGAGTGCACCCTCAAAACCCAGTTCTTTAGTGCCAGACATACCATCAAGTCCCAGGCCAGGGTTTTGAATGTCCATTGGCATTTTGCCAGCTTCAGGGCCGGTAATCACAGGTTTTAAGACAGACACCAGACTTTCAAAATCGCCAAGAGCGCCGGTAGCAAACTTCCAGCTGTAATAAACCGGGAAGTCAAAAGGTCGGAATTCAGAATGTGGCATCGAGCCTTTTTGCCAAGCCGGAGCCTGCGCTTGGATACCACTTGGATCTCCTTCCAGCCCGGCTCTTCTGCCTGTTTCAAAAGCAGGGATCAAAAAAACTGTATAATTGGTTTTCGGTACTAATTTCCGGGGACAAATAAGCCGGGATACTGCTACATCGGGATCGGCATCCAGTTCATTTGAAACTTCATTGATCAGATTGATACCACTGGTTTCAGACAGTTTCTGATTAAAATGTACGTGAGCCCAGCACCAGGTGTCGCGGTGATCCGGCAACACTTCGTTGACCACTCCTTCAATGATGGTGATGTAGGATAATCCTTCAGTGCCCGATTGAAAAGTGAATTCATCATCTTTTAAGGCAATCAATGCCAACCAGGGTCGTAATTTCTTTATGCTGGCCGGATCACTGCCTGGATTAGCCGGAGTATAGCGCCAGGGAAAATCTTCTTCATAAAACTCCAGGTAAGCCAGATTATTCGCTTCAAAGTTGGTGATATTTGCAACTGGTTCCGTGCGAACAATGGCCCGTGAACTGATACCGGTAATGTCTCCGGGGCCGGTGACATTGACTTTTCTGGCAATAATAGTTTCATTCTTCGATCCATCATCTTTGGCCGTGTCTTCCACGATCAATTCGATATTCAGAGAAGCCCGCTCCAGGCTTACGCCTTCCGATTGGCCGAGGGTATCTGCTGCAGTTATTTTACCTGCTAATCCCTGACGCATCCAGGGAATAAAGGTATAATTTGCTAATTCTGCCATTTCTTATCATTCATTTTATTCCTGTCAATCCTGTAATTCGTATTCTGACACTATTTGCAGTTTGCCTTTTAACTTAGGCTGCTGTCTGAGTAATGATTGCAGCGCATCATCCACCTCCGCCTTACTACCGGAAATGGAGATGGTGTCAGACCGGCTCAGGTCACTGGTATTGGCTACCACAAAGCTTTCTGATGAGGTATCCACCGCCAGACCCTGTTGTTTTTGTCTCCGGGACTTGTTGGCTTTTGAAAGGTCCGAATGGAATATTGCCCCGGCTCCAGCCATTTTTCTGAAGGAATTCAATTCATCACTGAACCTGCCAAGTCGCTGGAATTCATGCAGCACGTATGGCTCTTCGGCATGAGGATCGTAATCCGAAGCACGCACTTCATATTCTACCTTTCTGTTGATGGCATAATTGGTCCTGATTTCATCGGTGGATTTCACCTTGATCCCGCTTTTTTCAGGAACAAAAGAAGGCGCCTTCAATTTGTCGTCATCGCTCATTTCCTTGAAAGCAGCAGGGGCGAAGTCATCGGTTACGACCCCGGTCTCCATTACTTCATCCTCAATTTCAACTGCCAGAATTTTTGCTTTCAGGATATCCTGGGGATAATTGTTGCCGAAGCGTTTGATGTCGATTTCCAGGGGCAACACCGATTGACTGATCACTAAAGATCCGGCCGGATGCAACAGTAACTCTCCTTCTTCGAGTTTAAATTCCTTCATAGAAACCAATAAGTGCCGGTTGGCAGGTAGTTGAGATTCCCAGTTTACTGGTTTTTCGAATTCTTCCAATAATTTCGGCAATATAGGTACAGTGGGTAACTGCACTTCTTTCTTTTCTCCCCAGGTTTTGTTGAAGCGCACTTTTACAGTCAGGAAAAGTACTTTGAAAGATGCAGTTCCTTTGGCTTTCCAGGGAGTTGGTCCCTGTAATTCGAATTCCAGCCGGATGGAAAAGAGGGTAGTACTGCCTAGCACAATTTCAACCCCGGCCCTGATGGAAGCAATGAAGAAAAACGGAGAAAACTGAAATAATACATCGAAGCCAAAGTAGCCCAGTACCTTGAATTTTGATACTTTAAAGTAAAAGTCGATCGCCGCTCCGAATTGTACAGTATTAGAAGTAACGGCAAAATAAGTAGTTAAAACCAGGTTTGGATTGCCACTTAAAATGCTGATTGTGAGGCGTTTCATTACTCCTACCTGCAAAAATGCTGGTGGCTGATAGGAGGGATGGAACCCACCTACTGAAACCAGGAAACCCTTTTGTTCACCCCAACTCATTCTGAGGGCCATGTCACCGTCGAGGGTGAAGGTAAGCAATCGGGAACCGGTGAGACTGGCATCGAAGGAGATAAATCCTTTTTCAAAATCGATGATTCCGACGAAATTCACCTGTAGTTGCAGGATAGCGGCTTCTTCGGTAGGAATCATCGCTTTAAGCACCCCCAAAATCGCCAACCGGACCGGACTGGTGAATTCAATGATCAATCCAAATTCGATGCTAACCAACGGAGGCACACTCCAGGTGATTTTGGCCATCAAACCAATCATAAACTGATTTTTTTGCGGTGGAAAAAACGACCGCATATCAGTAATGATCTGGGTAATGTTCTCGATTACATCTTCCGGAAACAGGATGTGGTCGATGGCATTTCTTTTAACACCTTCCCGCAAAGCTTCAGTATTGACGGTACGGTTGATGCCGATTAATCCGCCTAATCCACTGAGGAAAAAGCCATAACCAAGCACGAAGCCGGGCGTAAACTGCACGCTGATGCTTAGAAGCAGAGAAAAGCCCTTGGAGCCATCAGGCATGCGGGTGGTAATCAGACCAATGGCAACTACAGAAAACTGGTTGTTGATGGACAGTTCCAGGGCACCGGCATACCGTTCATTATCAGGATCAAAGAAGATGTAACCACCACCTTTCACCGCACCGGCATCAAGGCTCAACCCGATTCCGGCTGGTGGTTTAAGTCCAGGTTTGGCATTGAGGATGCCTAAATTCTTTTCTTCACCTTTCCATTCGAGCGGCAGTTTCAGACCCATTTGCTCGACCACTGCATTGAAAGGTCCTAAGGTAACCCCAACCGTCAGGTCGACCACGATCAGTAAGCCATCTTCATTTACCCCAAGCAGCAGGTGGATATTATCGACCTTTACCACACCCAGAATGTCAAGATGCAGCGGTAGCGTAAATTCGAGGGCTGCTCCGCCACCAAGGTATATTCCTTTTTCATTGTGGTAACCGATCAGGAAGTCAAAATCGATCACCAGACCATCCTCTGGTAATACTTTGGCCAAAAAACCATCCTGCTCCCCGGCGTCGATCACGAATTTTGAATCGATCAGTTTCAGGAAAATATCGAATGAAAGCTTTTCGCTTTTAAATGCCAGTTCGGTGCCGATTTCTGCCATTCCGATCTCCATCCTGGTGCCGGTAGAACTACCAATCAGGTAAGCAGCTCCACTTTCATCTTCCGGGAGTTTTAAAAAGGATAGTTTCAGGGAAGCATTGGTGTGATCATCGAGAATGAATTCAATGCCATCTTTTCCAATACTTAAAGCGCCGATGCTGGCGGAAGTGGAAGCGGTGAGCTGATATTTACCGATTGCCTGTTCAAAAGTGAATTCACCGTAGGGCATTATCACCCAGCCCAGGTCACCTTCATCGGGAGAAGAATACGCAACGGTAGCTCCGAATAGAAGGTTATCGATCGGTGTTTCAAATTCAAAATTCAGTGATTTTTGCATCATCTGGTTGCCGGCGCTGCCAAAATCTATCTGGTAGGAAGGTTTGAATCCATATACGGCATTACCTCCCATACTTTGGATAAGTTCTGCCAGCAACGGAAACAACTTGTCTGTCATTTCCTGGGCTTTGACCGCATCGGTTATATCTTCAAAGCTGAAATAATGAGATTTCAGGTGCGCCAGCGGATCTTCCAGAAAATCACCGATATGGTCGAAATTGATATACGGAAAGGCGTAAGGATAACGGATTACCTTACCTGACGGGGCCACCAGGTGCTGGTCACTTTTTTTAGTATCGATAATGACTAGCACCCGCAAAATATCATATAAAGTTTTCGACTCTCTCCGGATATATCTGGTGACAAGGTATTGTAACAGATCTTCTCCAAAATCGGCCAGCATCTCCGGTGTAATGACAGACCCAATCCCTTCGATCGATGTTTTAATCCCTTTTAGCTGATTGAAGAGGCTTTTCAAAGTTTCCAGCACGTCAATCAGGTCCGCCAGACTTTCGGGAGGATTTTCGATCAGGTTAGTAAGTTGCTGGATTGGGGTAACCAGGTTGGTGATCTGGTTGACCAGGGCTACTTCCGGTATGCCACTATCTTCGTCGAAATTCCAGCCCATTTCCCTGAAGAGTCTTTTCCTGACAGTAGGACTTTCGGCTGCTCCTAAAAGAGGTTGCAGGAAGGATTCTATATTTTCTACCAGTATTTTTTGAAAATTTTGTTCCATATCAGACTACCGGAAAGGTGGGAAAAGGATATCTTGAATCGCTGAATTCAACTGAAACTTTACATACAGAAAGAGGGAAAGGCTGCAACAATTGACTGGACCGTGATGCCTGTCGCATGCGCCACCATAAACTTTGCACAATATTTTTAGTGGAAGTGCCCCATTCAAAAGTTATCTCTCCCATATTATTCCTGCCTACTATTTCCTTGCCATCACCCCACTGGCCCATATAATCAGAATGATCGGCAGACATCGTGAGATAAGTCTGCAGTGCCTGGGTCCGGTTGGAAGGTGAAGGTGGGACCGTAACTCTGCGAGGTGAAGGGGTACGGGATGGGAGGCTGGAAACACTGTCTTCGGCCAGCAAATAATTGGTAAGCGATCGCCATTCCACATTCTGTACCTGAACTATTTTTTCAGATCTCATTTCATCTCTTTCCATCACAATAGGATTGCCTCTTCTGCGATAATTATCGAGAGAACCACCAGGTAAATAAGGGTCACGTCTGCCAATGATCAGGTTGCTGCTGCCTGGGTTATTCCAGCCATATTTTTCGAGTCGTGGTACTGAATCCGTAATTTGAACGGGAATGTAACCGTTGGTGTGTAAGGTCATGGTACCAATCATGCCGGTAGTCATGTTTTTAAGGGCACTGGCGGTCAATTGCACAAATATTCCATTCCCTATGGTGCCCGGGTGTTCGAATAATCCCGAAGCCCATAATTGATGGCGGGCAGCAAAGCCATAATGGACATCTCCGGATAAAAAGGCAAACCTGGCTGGTTGATCACCTTGCAAAGACAGAATTAGTTTTGTATAAAGGCGCTCCAGGCAGGCTTCGTTTAAAGACCATGCTTCAGTATCTTTATCATATCGATCACCGATGTTGCTGGTATTGGCCTGCTTTTGTTCCAGAAAAGGCACCCCAATTACCGGAGCTGAAGCAAGTACCAGGTTGAGGTCTTTATTAGGAAATGCATTGGCTGGCAGTTGCACATTAAAACCATTAGGACCAATTAATTCAGCAAATTCTATCATTGAGGCTGCAGGATATTTACGCATGGTCCTTGAATCCAATACAATGATCTGATAGTTTGGTGCCTCAATCCGGAAGTGCCAGTTGAGGCTGTTGGATTGATGGGTTAATTCTCCAGGATTGGCGGAGGTACTGATATCAGGAATGCTTAATTTATCTTTGATGGCTGTGAAATTGGAATCGTCGGCTCCCCGCCAGCTGGATGCAGCGGTAAGCAATGTAGCGCCAGGTTGTCCACTTATAAATTGCTCGGGTGTATTGCCCCAGGCCTGGAATAAAGAAAAGGCCAATAAACCATTTTGTACCACTCGTTTTCCCATCGCTTTCGAGTAGACATTTACACACCAATGCCAGTTCAGGTTCCAGTCGTCGGTGATCTCATGATCATCAAAAATCATGTAGGTAGGTATGTTAGCAAGGGCACGACGGACCTTCGGGAGGTTGACCAGGTAATTTTGAAGGCGACTTACTTCGGTGTCAAAATCACTGGCAGCAGAAATAGTATGGCCCATAGCTCCTTGCCTTGACCTGCCGGTGACGGTATTAAACTCAGGAAAATCAGATGAACCCGGCCAAAGTACATCCGACCAGGCAAACAGGTACATCAGGCAATACTCCCTGAACTTTAGCAAATGGCTTTTGGCGTAATGCGGTTTTCCTGGCATCATGGCTGAGAAACCGGTTGCAGCACGCAGGTTGGTGGCCCGATTTCCTGGTTTCATATCGTCCGTACTCATACCGGTGATGGTTTCATCCCATCCCATTACTTCACCAGCGGCATCATCGATCATATAAAGCAAGGCATCAGCGACATCATCAGCATAAATCTGATCCCCGGTAAGAAAAAGTTGATGTGGCCGGTTGGTGGCATTGAGGTTGCTGTCCCTGATCATAATATCGAGGGCTTCGAATGCATCAAGACTCTCGCCATGCGGCTTTCTGCAGGAGCTGTGTACCAGTCGTACCTGGTTCAGATCGGCAGGAGGCAGGGCAAAGCTGGGCCGGTTGTTCCCATGGTAGGTTATGTTGATGCCTAAATTGCTTAGCCGTTGTCCAGAACCGAAATCCAGATCATAATAATAATTATTGCCCGGGCTCAAGGTAGATGTAGGATTAACAGTAATGGCATAGATCGTTAGATTGTTGCCTACTGTGGTGCCATTGGATGTGGCAGTGCCAAGATCAGTGTTTGTGGAATCCGAATTGTAAATATGCAGTGTTGCATTATGCTGTTGACTGGTTGCAAACCAGATGGTCACCGAACTTGGGGTGACTTTACGTACTATTGGACCAGCTAATAAAAGCGGCAAGGTGCCTCGGGAACTTAATGGGGTCCAGGCCATGTGGCTTCTTGGTTTAGGTTAAGGTAATGTTTTGCTTATTTCTG
>JGI12210J13797_10786799_pt1 | contig 18016 bp, 16 predicted proteins | sample ElkSlonscriptome_3_FD_13797 | JGI IMG/M metagenome (IMG submission 13797)
GCGTGAATGTACCCCTAGTCTTTATGGTGGCTATCCTGCATTTGTCTGTGAAGGCTGGCATAGAGGCCGTCACCTTGGAGCAGCTCGCTATGGGAGCCTGACTCCACTAGCTCTCCCTGCTTCATGACCAAAATACGATCGACATTGCGAATGGTGGAAAGGCGGTGCGCAATAATGATTGCGGTGCGGTCTACCAATAGATGCTCCAGCGCCTGCTGAATTCGGGCCTCCGTGCCCACGTCCAGGCTAGCAGTCGCCTCATCAAGCACCAAAATAGGCGGGTTGCGAATGGCGGCACGGGCAAAGGCTAACAGCTGCTTTTCACCACCTGAGAGGTTTGTCCCCCGCTGCCGCAGGGGGGTGTCATAGCCTTGGGGTAACTGCTCAATAAAGTCGGCAACGTTAGTTTGCTGGGCAGCCTGCTTCACCGCATCGAGGGGGTAGTCCTCTCCCAGGGTGATATTAGCTTTCACATCCCCCGCAAATAAAAAGCCTTCCTGCAGAATTACGGTCATTCGCCGCCGCAGTTCGCTCTGGGCCATATCGCGAATATCAACCCCATCTAGCAAAATACGGCCCCGGCTGACCTCATAGAGCCGACACAACAGCCGAATGATTGAGCTTTTTCCGGCCCCCGTCGGGCCAACAATAGCAACCTTCTCTCCAGGGCGAATGGTGAAATCAAGGCTCCGCAGCACATATTCGTCCGGCTTGTAGCCAAACCACACGTCCTCAAAGCGAATCTCCCCCACCTCTGGCGATCGCACAGCAGCAGGCGCTATCTGGTCTGGATCCTGGATTTCAATCGGCTCAGACAGCAAATCATTTACCCGCTCTAGGGCCGTCAGTCCGGCCTGCACCGCCGTAAATCGCTCAGCAAACTGGCGCAGGGGGTTAAACAGCCGCTGGGCAAACAGAACGAATGTGGTCAAGGTGCCCAGCTCAATTGCCTCTCCCAAAACAAGCCATCCCCCCAGTCCCAGCACGCCACCAATCGCCGCCAACCCCACCCACTCCAGGGTAGAAGACACCGCTGAATCAAAGAAAATCGTGCGGTCTACCTGGTTCACATAGCGCCGGTTGATGTCCCGAAACGCTTCGCTATTAAACCGCTCCCGCCGAAACAGCTGGACAATGCTACCGCCGACAATATTTTCTTGCAGGTTGGAGTTCAGCACCGACAGCTCCTCCCGCGCCTTGTAGTTAGCGCGGCGGTACTGCTGCTGAAAGTAAATCATCACGGCCGTGATAGGAACCAGCACAAGCACCAGCAGCAGGGCCAGCTGCCACTGCACCAAAAACATCACCACCGTGATGATGAGCATGGTAAACAAGTCAGCAACAATGCCAATTGCGCCTGTGGAAAAGACGTCTCCCAACGCTTCCACATCGCTGGTAAGGCGGGTAATCAGCCGTCCCACTGGGGTACGGTCGAAGAACCGAGCAGCCAAAGACGTCACATGGTCAAATAGATCGTTGCGGACATCTTGGGTGATGAGCTGCCCCGCTTTTTGAACCTGATAGCCTTGAATTCCGCTGAGGGCAAGACGTATCACGATCGTCAGGGTCAGCAGACCCACCAGCAGCCTCAGTCCGACAGCCAGGGACAGCTCTTGCAAAAACCAAGCCACTGGCTCGCCGCGAATTAGGGATACCGCCTGCCCAATAACAATAGGCTGCACGGCCTCGGCCACAGATAAGGGAATCAGCAGCAATATGGCGATCGCTAGCAGTCGTCGATGCCGCTTAGCGTAGGGAATCAGCATCTTAGCGAGCTGCCAGTCGTTGCTGTCGCGCCGCTGCGGGTTGAGGGTAGGGGCCGTCACGGGGAATATCCTAGGTACAGTAAGTCCACCATATGCGGGCATATATGGGCATATGTGGGCGAGGATTCAAATCTACCGTACAAGGATTAATTTTGACATCGCACCCTGTAGTGAGAGCGTTGTGAATCTCCCCTTACTAGGGTAAGTGACTTCGACGACGGCGGCTGTTGCGCTCCCAAAATACCCCGTCAGCGAAGCCCTGAATGGATGGATCGGCCTCGGCGATCGCTAGCCGTTTCTCGGCCAAGCAGCAGTACATTTCGTCTTGCTCAACACCGACATAGCGCCGTCCTAGCTTTTTGGCCACCACTGACGTTGTCCCGGAGCCCAAAAACGGGTCTAGCACCAGATCCTCCGGGTTAGAGCTAGCTAAAACTAGCTTGGCTAGAAGCTTTTCAGGCTTTTGCGTTGGGTGGTCGGTGTTCTCAGCCATAGACCAAAACGGTACCGTCAGGTCAGTCCACAGGTTAGAGGGATGGGTAAGACGAAAGTTACCCTGGCCGGTTTTGTCCCAATCCTTGGGCAGTCCATTTTGGGTATAGGGCGCTAGCACCCGCCGCTTCAGCTTCACGGCATCGACATTAAAGGTGTACTGCTTTGACAAGGTGCAAAACCACAGGTCTTCTGCAGCATTTTTCCAGTTGCTGCGGGCTCCCCGGCCTTTCTCTCGTTCCCAGGTGATGCGATTGCGCACGTGAAACCGCGACTGGGCGACGCGAAACACCGCCGGGGAGGACTGCCAATCGCCACAGATATAGATCGAGGCCGTGGGCTTGAGTAAGGGCATCAAACCGTCGATGCAGGTCGCCAGCCAATCAGTGTAAGTCTCTAGATCTGTTTTTCTAAAGCGCGTGGCGTTGAAAACCTTATCGAGATTATAGGGCGGGTCCACCACCAACAGGTCGACGCAGCGGTGGGGCAGGTGGGGCAGCGCCTGGAACAGATCTTGCTGAATAGTTCGGTTGGTGAGAGCCTCTAGGGGCGTGGGCTCATTCAGCTGCAGCAGCCGCTGTCGATACATGGCCCGCTCCTTGCCGGTTATGGTCACGGTGCGGTTTCGAGAAGCGCGACCCTTCGACGCATTAGATCTTGCGGCCATTAGATTCAACATTCCCCACGCAAGGGTCTAATGCTCCACCTCGCGCTCGCGCCAGCGGTACTCCAAAGAACGACTCACGTCACGAAACGAGTCTCGCCGCAGGTAAGGATAGTCCGAAATCCAAAAGCCACTGTCGGGGAGGTACGCATCCGATATCTTGGCAATTCGGCCCAGGTCAGATCGATTGGAGACCACCAGCAATTCGGCCCAGTCCCCCGGTCGGATTGCCCGGTGCTCCCGCTGGAGGGGAACCTGAAGCAGGGCCGTAAATCCGGTCTCATCCCCAAGCTCTAGGTTAAGGCGGCGCTCTCGGTTCTCAATGATCATCAGATCCCCTTGTTTATTGACGGTTTCTTCAGCGCCAAGCAGCTCCTCGGTGACAAACTTATCGAGCACCTCACCCCGCAAAAAACCGGCGAACCCATAGCGGCGAAATCCCCGGTTACGGCGATTGGCCTGATAGATCGGAGCCCACAGCCAATAGGTGCCCGAGACCAGCGCGGCTAGGAAGGTGAAAAACTGAAAATACTCGTTCACGAGCTGCTGCAGGGCGATCGCCGCAATTAGACCGGCAAGGCTATAGAGCACCCGGCGCAAAATATCCGAAGGGCTACCCCAGCAATATTTATACTGCTCAGCGGTCGCCAGGGGCGGAATGAGTTCTTCGAATTTTTGGCGGCTTAGCGGGATCAGCATGGGTGGTTTGTCATCGGTGGTTTGTTCTCTGCATAGCTCTGCGTAACTCTACAAAGCAAAACCAGTCATAACTCTACGAGCCTAACATTTTAGTGGTAGATACCAGGAGTTTACCAGCGGGCCGCAGCTGAGCTACGTCATAGGAACGGCGGGCAGCGTGAACTCTAGCCGCGTTCCTATCCCAGGCTGACTCTTGACACAGATAGTGCCATGGTGGGCGTCGAGAATCTGGCGGCAGCGATAAAGCCCCAGGCTGATCCCGCCGTAGTGGCGTGACTCCGCACAGTCAATACACAGGTCAAACAAGCGAGCGCAGCGTTCAGGACAAATCCCTTTTCCATTGTCTTCGACCCAACAGCAAATGCCGGTTTCCGTCTGCCGCGCTGCAACGGTGACCGCCAAGCTAGAAGCATTGTGGTCAATGGCATTGGTGATCAGCTGATGTAGAACCTGACGAATCCGCCCTGGGTCCACCCAAACGGGGGGCAAATGCTCGGGGACCGCCACAGTTAGATGCGCATGGCTATTCTGCAGCGGCAATGCCAGCTCACTGGCCGTCTGGGACACCAGGCTAGACAGAGAGACTGTCGCCTGATTCAGATCTAGTCCTGTGGTTTTGGCCGCATAAATTTCCTGCAGCGCGTCGAGTTTACGGAGCTGTAGCGCTGTGCCCTGGCGCATACGCTCTAGGAGGTCTCCCGAGAGAGTTACAGTCTCTGTGGCCCTAGCGATCAGGGCTTGGAACACCATCAGATTTCCAAGAACAGAGGTGCGCAAGTCGTGGGTGATGGCATGGAGGAAAAAGTGCTGGAAGCGGCTTAGGTCTTGGACTTCCTGCATTTGCTGCGCGAGCTGCGCGGTGCGGTCTGCAACCTGCTGCTCTAATGTGCTGTTGAGAGCTTTGACCTGTTTTAGCAGCAGGGCTTGCTGGATGGCGATCGCCATCTGTGTTGAGATACGCTCTAGCAATTCGCTTTCATGGGGCTGCCACTGTCTAGTCTGGCAGCACTGATGCACGACCAGTACCCCAAAGAGGGCCCCATCCACCAAAATTGCCGCCCCCATCGCGGCCCGGGTATCGTAGCGTTGCACAAAGATTCGATAGGGGCAGGTATCCTCGAGGTGGCTGATGTCATCAATTTGCAACACGGTGGCCGCTTCCAGAGCGTTTCGAATATCGTCTGTCGGAATTTCAGACGCTCTGCCGAGAAGAGACGGAAAGGGCTGAACCAGCGATTCAGCGACAATTTCGCTTGAGCTGTCGCTATGGATTCGATGGACAAAAGCGCGGTCGACGCTGAGCATGCGCCGTACTTCGGTCACCGTTGCCTCTAGAATTTGCTCTAAATCTAAGTATTGGTGGATGCGAATTGCGGTTTCGCCAAAGAGGCGATCGCGTTCAGCCAGCATCCGCAGGTTGTCTTGAATTTGCTGGCGCTCTGTGACGTCTCGCACAACCGTCAGCAGACAGGGCTGGCGGTCGATGTCGAACACGGAAGTTGACAGCAACGTGCGCAGCATATGCCCATCTTTGCGGCGAAACGTGACCTCTTTATTTCGTACCGACCCCAAGCGCCGAATGCTGTCCACAAGATCACGGCGTTCGCTGGGATCGCACCACAGTCCAAGCTCGATTGACGTCCGCCCCAGGGCCTCATCACGGCTGTAGCCGGTCAGCGTGAGAAAGCTGTCGTTAACTTCGATAAAGCAGCCATCGCTCAAGTGGCTGATGGTAACAGCATCTGGGCTAAAACTAACTGCTTTCGAGAACTTTTCCTCGGACAGCAACAGCGCCGATTGAGTGCGGCTCTGACGCACCACTGCTATAGCCAAAAGCAGCGTTGTCATGGACGTGATCGCAACCAGGATCTGCAATAGAGTCAGATCGACATTATCCATAGCATTGTTCACCGCAACGTCTTTGCCGAACGCCTGGTCTGACGCCTGAGATGAGAGACGATTGTTCAGTATCAGGATGCTGAACTGATTTCGCTTTCGGCATCCCCCACCCGCATGAGTTTTCGCGCCATAACTCCCGTTCCCGCAGCAGCTGCCCCCCGTGTCATCTTGACTTTGAACGACAAAAGCGAGCCGTTTCGGGCTCGCTTTTACTGGAATATTTTTGTTATCAGAGGGCATCTAAACCAATCAGGCTCAATTTGCGGCATCAAAAACTCCTTTCGTAACGTCACTAACCCTAAAGCAATAGACTGTGGGGCTAAAGGCAGCTCAAGCAGAGCGCTGTCACCGTCAAGCAGTTTCTAGCCAGTCAAACACGCGATCGAGCTGCTCTAACGTGATCAGCCCATACTGCCATAAAATCATCGGCAGCGGACCGGGGTCCTGCTCACTATGGCGCAGCGCAATTGAGATGGAGGATGGTGAGATGGCAAGGTCCTCTTGCAAAAACGCGATCAGCTTCGAATAGGTTTTCGGTGTCATGTGATGTTATCTCCTGATGTCAAAATTGTGTTTAAGCGAGAATTTAAAGCTGGCAAGGCAATGGTTGCTATGAGGTGATATCCAGTTTACGGGCGGCAGACCAGCCAGCTCCTCTACCGATGGGCTATGGATCGAGATCCAGCCTGAATTGCGCATACTCCAGATGTCCTATCGATAAAAATGTGACGAGAGCGCCTCAACTCAAACACCACCGTCGACGACAGCCATCAGCATCGGCCCATCTAGAGCGTAGACAACAGTATAGATAACGCCACTACCTTCAAATGGTCTCCATGGGCAATTTTAGAAATGGCCTATAGCGCCGTAGAGGGTGAACGTGACGCTAAATACCGGTAGCCCCTCTGAATCTTGGACAGCTGACCGCGTAACCTGACGTCGAGCCTTATGAGATAACCCATTCTGCCATACAGAACATGAAGAAGATGAGTCGATTCTGAGAGTTTTCTTACATTTTGTAACGTTGAGGATGCTACAAGGGGGCAAATTGGCCTGTGACTCGGGCTCACGGGCTCGCCACAGCGTCAATACTAAGGCGATCGCCCACTTGAAGCCCCAGTTCTTCAGCCCGGCCTCCCCGCAGCTCAATTACGCTATCAATCTCTACCCGTGGCCCATAGGTCGGACAGGGCAAAGCATCGCAAGGCGGAACATCAGCCGCGATCGCCTCCACTCGGCCTTGGTACAAAAATACCATATCTAGGGGAACCTGGACATTGCGCATCCAAAATTGAACCGGACGGGGTGGTGAAAACGGAAACAGCATACCGCGATCGGGCGGTATTTCAGCGCGAAACATCAGACCTGTCGCGCGCTGAGCAGGGGTTTCCGCCACTTCTAGCGCAATTTGAGTTCCCTGAATATCGACAGTAGCTGAGATGGGTAACACTTGGCTTTGACTGGGGGATGATGCCACGGGAGCGTCTTTTGTAGATACCGCCGGGGACGATACGGCTGGCGGTGAAGCAGCAGAAGGCGATGGCGTCAGCGGGGGGTTAGCAGCGCCACAGCTAGCTATGGCCAGCCCTAATCCTACGACAATGGCCATTGCGCCTTCTTTGGACGCCATCGCTGCTGGTCTCAAATTTTTCATTGCTTTATTGCTTTATGATTCTCGCAAAACATAGCCCACACCGCGTACCGTTTGGATAAGACGCTTTTCACTATCTTGCTCAATTTTGAGCCGTAGATAGCGAATATAGACTTCAATCACGTTAGATTCACCCATGAAGTCATATCCCCAGACGTTCTCCAAGATCTGCTCCCGCGTCAGTACCGTTCGGGGATGCTCCATGAAGTAGCGCAGTAGCTCAAATTCCTTCATCGTCAGCTCAATTACTCGGCTGCGACGTGTCGCATGGCGAGCCACCACATCTAACGTCAAATCGCCAAAGCGAAGATGCTCAACGACATTATCCTGGGGGCGCAAATATAGATTCACCACCGCCAAAAAATCCTCAGTGCGATAGGGCTTGAGGAAGTAGTCATCAGCGCCAACATCGAGGCAGGCTGCGCGGTCGTCCACGGCATCTCGGGCCATCAATAGCACCACTGGAATCTGAATACCTTGCTCACGGAGCAGACGACAAAAGGTCAGACCTGAGGTACCCGACAACATCCGGTCGATGATAATGAGGGCAGGCTGAAACCCTTGAACCTGCTGCAGACCTTGGGCAGCATCGACGACAACAGCCGCATCATAGCCTGACTCGACCAAATCGGCATGGATCTGGCGCGATAGGGCCTGATCGCTCTCAACCAGTAAAATTCGAGATGTTGCTGGAGTCGCACACATAGCGGCAATGCCAAATCAGGGCAGCTCAACAGAGGCAGGCTTTGCAATGTGGGGCAGTCCCCAACCTAGCTTCTCTCTCAAAACGTGGAAAAATTCCGGCGATCGCAGTCGGATGAACTTGGCGGAATAGGGCGATCGCTTCACTCCAACAGTGTCGTTGGGCAAAACGTAGCACCCGGCATTACCATCCACCACCATGGCCAGTCGATCCGGATTGGCGGGGTAAATACTCACCGGTTCAGCATCATTGAAGACCAGCGCACGGGAGGCCAGGGAATGGGGGCAAATTGGCGCGAGCTGAAGCACCGGCACATCCGGCGTCATCACCGGCCCCCCTGCCGACAGGCCATAGGCCGTTGACCCTGTAGGCGTGGAGATAATGATGCCGTCAGCCGCAATATCGACAGGAGCGTGGCGACCAATGCGAATCTCGAAATGACACATGCAGGTCATGGGCTCACGGTGAAGGGCCATTTCGTTGAGGCTCAACACCTCCCAAATAACGCGATCGCCGCGAAACACCTGTACAGTCAACATGCAGCGGGATTCGACCTGGTAGTCCCCCACTAAAAGGGCATCCACGGCGTGGAATACTTGGTTGACATAGGTTTCGGTTAAAAAGCCCATATGCCCCGTGTTGACGGCCAGTATTGGAATGCCAATGGGTGCCACCTGCCGGAAGCTGGACAACACGGTGCCATCGCCACCCAAAACGATGGCAAACGCCATGTCAGACTCGAACCCAGCGGGCACGATCTGGTCGATTGGCGTGTGGCAAATTGGCTTATCGGGCTGAGAATATCCCAGCAGCCCCCCCCTACCGGTTGCAAGCCGGACATCCCAGCCGTTAGCGGCAAGCTTACTGTCTAGCTCGGCAGCAATGCGGCAAGCAGCAGGCTTAATGTCGTTATAGATAATGCCGGCTTTGGGCACGTTCACAATCCGGGGGCGTTAATGATGGACAATTCCAGCCGCAATCCTGACGAGGCCAGCATGACCCTATCCTGGCACCAGCCATGCCTAATTTCAGGATTGCGCTGCAGCTTTATATAGGGTAATCGATTTGTGGACCTGGCGTGAACTTGGCGCTAGCGCTGCGGGTCGGGCGATAGGACATAGCCCCGCGCTGACCGGTCGGTCTGGCGTCCTCTTAAGGAACTTCTTAAGGAACTTCGTACCCAAAGAGATTTGGATCGACCACATCGCTCAATTCCCCCAGGCCGTAGTCCTTCCACCGCTGGCTGACAGCCGCAGCGACATCTGGATCAGACGCCAAGGGTTCGCCCCAGGGGTGGTCGGTCTCCGGAGCGACTTTGGTGGTGGCGTCGATTCCCATGCGCCCGCCGAGACCGACCTTTTCGCTGGCAAAATCGAGGGTGTCAAACGGGGTCTCCGGTAAAATAAATACGTCTCGCACTGGATCTACCTTAGACGTGATAGCCCACACCACTTGACGCGGGTCTCGGATATTGATGTCTTTATCCACAACGATGACGAACTTGGTATAGGTGAACTGGGGCAGAGCGCTCCAGAATGCCAGCGCCGCCCGCCGCGCCTGACCGGGGTATGCCTTATCAATAGAGATGATCGCCGCTTTATAGCTCAGCGCCTCCATGGGCAAGAAGAAATCCACAATCTCTGATACCTGCTGCCGCAGAATGGGCGTGTAAATGCGGTTGAGAGCGATCGCCATGATTGCTTCTTCTTTGGGGGGACGACCGCTGAAGGTAGTGAGGTAGATGGGGTTGCGGCGATGGGTGACGCAGTGAAACCGGACTAAGGGCGAGTCTTCCACCCCCCCGTAGTAGCCCATATGATCCCCAAAGGGGCCGTCGGGCAAGACCTCACCGGGGGTAATGGTCCCCTCCAGCACAAATTCTGAGTCGGCGGGCACCTCCAGATCCACGGTCTTGCACTTTGCCAGGTTCACCCCGCTGCCGCCGTATAGCCCCGCAAACAGCCACTCCGATAGGTCTACAGGGATGGGGGTAGCTGCCGCCATAATAATCAATGGATCAACACCCAGAGCGATCGCCACCTCCAGCTTTTTCCCTCGCTCTGCTGCTTTACGCAGGTGACGCGCCCCACCCCGAACCGAGAGCCAATGCACCGTCATCGTCGTATCAGACTGAAGCTGAAGTCGGTAAACCCCCACGTTGGGGGTGCCCGTTTCGCAGTCTTTGGTGATGACCAACCCTAGGGTAATGATCTTGCCCGCATCGCCAGGGTAAGGGCGAATCATAGGAATTTTGTTTAGGTCTAAGCCCTCCTGGATCACCACTTGATGGCAGGGGGGGAGCAAATCCCGCGCTGGCTTAGCCCGCACCACATCGAACAGCAGCTTGCCAAATTCAACGGCCTGTCCAATTTTCTTGGGCGGCTTGGGCTGCTGCAGCATACCCAGTTTCTTGCCTAGGGTTTCTAGTTCCTCGGGTGCTTCCATATTCATAGCCCAGCAGGCTCGCTCCACTGTGCCGATTGTGTTGAGCGCAACTGAATGGGGAGAACCCACAACATTCTCGAACAGAAGCGCCGGACCACCCGCCTGAAGCACGCGGTTGGCAATCTCAGCCATTTCTAAGTCTGGATTTACAGGCACCGTGATGCGATGTAGCTGCCCGCGCTGCTCCAGCTGAGTCAAAAAGCCCCGTAAATCTCTTGCCATGTCGCAGTTTAAGTAATGTTAAGTCTACGTCTCATTAAACCGCGTTTATCCAAAACTGTGGGGAGAAACCTTGCGGCAGCATGAGACAAGAGCGGCTTCACCAAGAACGCTTAAGCTGCCTCTCTTGTCAATCTCCTTAAGAAGGAGTTGACAAAATTTCTTTAGGGAGAACTTTTAGAACGCGTCCAGCGCCTATGATGGTCCATCTGAGTTTGCCCGCTACTCTGTGACCGTTTGTGGCGGTATTGGCTCTCGCTACGGCCAAATCACTTCAATAGTTCTAACGGTATGATATCGATTCAACTTGCCCTTATGGCCTTCATTCCCCATGGACATTGCTACTTGTGGCGGCGAGATTTGGTTTTACTGAACGTCAGCTCTGACGCTCTGATTGGGCTTGCCTACTTCTCCATTCCGCTGATGCTGCTGTATGTTGTCCGCCAGCGGCAAGACATCCCATTTCCCTGGTTATTTACCCTGTTCGGCGCGTTTATCGTCTCCTGTGGCTCAACTCACCTTTTAAGCGTTTGGACAATTTGGCATCCGAGCTACTGGGTCTCCACGGGGGTTAAAGCACTAACCGCCAGCGTCTCGATACTCACTGCCGCCACGATGATACCTGTATTGCCTCGGGCACTCTCGCTGCCAAGCCCAAAAGAGCTGGACATCGTGAACCAGTCTCTCAAGCGAGAAATCGCGGAGCGGCAGCAGGCTGAAGCTGAGGTTCGCCGTCTCAACAACGAACTAGAAACGCGGATTCAAGAGCGAACCGCTGCGCTAGAGGACTCAAACCGGCAGGTTGAGCAGTTGCTGAGCCGAGAGCGCCAAACCCTAGAGCAGGTGAGACAGGCCAAAGCCAAAATTGAGGATTATTCAGAACAGCTCAATGCTGTGTTTGAGCAAGCGGCGATTGGAATCTCTCAAGTCGGGCTAGATGGGCAATGGCTGCGGGTAAACCAAAGGCTATGCGACATTGTGGGCTATAGCCGGGCCGAGCTGCTGGCAAAAACGTTTCAGGACATCACCCATGCCGCAGATGCCGAGGGCGATCGCCAGGTGGTCGAAGCGGTCCTGGCGGGAGCACCCTCCGCTGCCTTAGAAAAGCGGTATGTCCATAAGGACGGGCATTTAGTCTGGGTCAAGATCACTGTTTCCCTGGTGCGGCAGCGGCAGGGCACAGATCGGGCGTTACCTGGAGAGACCTCGGTTGAAGTAGCCCAGGTGGGCGCTCCCAAATATTTTGTTGGCATTGTCGAAGAGATTGGCGATCGCAAACGAACAGAGGCGGCGCTTCAGCGCCAAACCCAACATCTCAAGCAGGTTAACCGCAATCTCAAACAAACTACGCGCCATCTCGAAGAAAGAAACGAAGAACTCAACCAATTCGCCTATGTCGTGTCTCATGACTTGAAGGCTCCTTTGAGAGGTATTGCAAATCTAACCGTCTGGTTGATTGAAGACCTCAGCGATACTGTAGATACGTTAGAGCCGGAAATTCAGCATCAGCTGGAGCTGATAGAGCAGCGAGTGACGCGAATGCAGAATCTGATTGATGGCCTATTGACCTACTATAGAGCGGGACGAATTCCAGTCGATTCCACGCCAATCACCGTACAAACACTGCTGCAAGAGACCATAGATTCCCTGGCTATTCCAGCTCAGTTCAACGTTATTATTCAGCCTCAAGAACCGGCGTTAGTTGTGGCACCTTTGCTGCTCAATCAGGTCTTTGCTAACCTGATCAGCAATGCCGTCAAGCACCACAACAAATCAACTGGACAAGTTGTCATTAGGTGGGACAGCGACGCGCTGGGCTATCGCTTCAGCATTGTTGACGACGGTCCTGGCATTGACCCGGCTCACCACGATAGGATTTTTCAGATTTTTCAAACGCTGGACTCAAAAGATATCAAGGAAAATACGGGGATTGGGCTGTCTATTGTGAAGAAGATCGTGGAATCTGTCGGGGGCCAAATTCAGGTTGAGGCGCGAGAGGGCCAGGGAACGAGCTTTAGCTTTACTTGGCCCGATTCCCTCGATTCGCCTGAGCCCCATCAATGAAAGCATCCTGCCGTCTACGACATGTCGCCCTACGTGACAGACTATTGTCTCAAGCCGCAGGGCAAGCGCCATAAAATGAGAACTGCTGGTTCGATCACCTCAATTTGTCTGCAATCGCCCTCATGTTTCCCCAAAACCTTTCGTCCCCAACGCGCCTAGCGGCTGATCTGGCACTCTGTCTCGCTGGGATGTCTAGCCTAGTGCTCCCGGCCTGGGCTATCCCCACCATCCCCACCCTGAGCTGGTCCGATACCGCCATCGCCTACCAGAATCGTATCGGTGAGGATATCACGCTCTACTGCCCTGGGCCAGGCACCCCCGCACCCACCTGGGGCACAGACCAATACACCACGGCCTCATCCGTATGCAGCGCAGCAGTGCATGCGGGACTTATCACCCTGGAAGATGGGGGGGCGATCGCCATTCGCATGATGCCAGGGGCAGCGGCTGTTGCTAGCGATCGCAACGGCATTGTCACCAGCAGTCACCCTGCCACCGCTGGCAGCTTTAGCTTCACCAATCCCCGTGACTTTGTGGCCGATGTCTTGCCGACGGCGTTTGGCGAGCTGCCGCTGCATCCTGTCACCTGGGCCACCACTGCTGTCTCGAGCTGGCGGCAGCCTTCCTCCATTGAGGCCTACTACTGCCCCGCAGGTATAGATGAGCCTGTGTGGGGTAACGGCGTCTATAGCCAGGAATCATCGCTATGCAGCGCCGCTGTCCATGCCGGCCAAATCACTCTGGCCGGTGGCCCCATCGTGGTGCAGCGCCTTCCGGGGCAGGGGTTCTATGCTGGATCGGTTGCGAATGGGATCCGCACAGGCGATCGCGCCAGCAGCGGCGGCAGCTTTCGGTTTTTAGATGACGTCATTGATTCGGGAACCGCAGCACCATAGCCAATTAGAATTTGGGCAGCGCTACAGACCGCCATACCGGGCGATCGCCTCGGCATTGGGACGCTCGCCATTCATCAGCCAAGCCCACATCTGATCGCCGTAGGAAAAGTGCCACCACTCCTGCTGATGGCGGCGGAACCCAGCCGCTTCCATGGCGGTATTGAGCTGCTGCCGGTGCTGGTGAAAGGCTGCTGCTTCAGCACCATCCCGGTCAGGGTTAGATGCCGTGCCAGATGGCGCAAAGTAATCGGGGTAGGAGCGCGGCGAGATTTCGTCAATGGGAGAGCCCATGTTGACGGGCTGACCTGCCCCATCAACTAAGGTGAGATCTACGGCGGCCCCTGTGCTGTGGGGTGGCGGAGTCGCCGCGTTTTCGCTAGGCGGTGCCCAAAATTGATACACCTGCTTCCAAAGCTGCTGCTCTTGCTGAGGCGTTAGAGCATCTGAGGATAGGCCGCTAGCATCCAGCTGCTCTGTGAATGTAGCCTCCACCATAAACCGCTGTACAGCAACGGGGCGGTAGGCGTCAAAAAGGCACAGCCGCCAGTCTGGCTGCCTCTGCTGTAGCGCCTGCTGAGCCGCTGCTAGTCGTTCTAGAACCCCTTGGCGCAAGTAGTACGGCGAGCGGTGGCCGTAGGGAGCGCCGCGCTGCACATAGGGGTGGGGCGACTGAACCGCAAACTGGTCGAGAGGGATGGGAACTAGGGGCTCACCGCAGTCTTGGATAGGGATGGCGTAGTGAGGCTTTGGTGGGGCGATGGTGTCTTGAGCGATCGCCTCAGCTGTCGGCCCCGCAGATGGAGGTAATTGGCTACTAGAATTTTCCATGGTTTCATCCGGTCTATTGTGATCCAGAATATTCACTACGCTATCGCCAGCATAGTGTAAGCAGCCACTCTGCCTTATTCGGCTTTAGGTTCTCATGAAGCAATGATTACCATTATTATGTCGAAAAATTAATCTTAATTGCGAAAGGTGTTGCTGTTGATTCATTACCCCACTGGCGATCGCCATCGTAGAACCCTGGGAGCACGTCGGCTGCAATCAGTTGGGAGAGCCCGTGCGGGCTTCAGAGAACGTGGCTTATCTGGGCCAGTGCATCGCCGACTGTGACTCAGTGCTGTTCCCCATGTGGGCATCTGGTCCGCTGAACTTAGATAAACTGATTCCCATGATTAGCTCAGGGCTAGCGGTAGTCGTCGAGGGGGGCGACCCTTCAGTGCGCCATCCCGCTACGTTTGACGGAGCCAATGTCTCCCACGCTGATATGATTGCCTTCACCGAGCGGCTACTGCTGTCGCGCACTGCACTACGCCACCCCAGACCCAGAAGCCTCAGCGGTGCCGGAGGAGCTGATTATGGCCCACGAAATTACGGCGGATGAGCATGAGGGCGTAATCGACACTTCGATTGAGTATGAGCATGCCCTCAACATCGCCATGTTCCACTCAGACGAGGTGAATGAGGAGGCGGTGCTGTTCGCCAACTGGGCCTACCGGTTAATTCACGATGCCTTGATTCCCTGCCGCCATGTGGTGGCCAACAGCCCCCTATCTTGGCTGATCAAGCTGCCGGATGCGGTGGAAATTCTCTGCTCCACGGCGGCGGACGGGGAGGTAGTAACGGAATGCTCTGCCACCTGCATCAACTACATTGATTTTGAGACTAAGGAGGTGCGGCGCTCTTTTTCTTGTCAGTTCCACCCGGAGCTGCTGTCGGACTTGCGGGTTGTGGGAGTGCGGCAGCCGCCCGCTTATGCAGAGCTGAAGCGGGACGACGGGGCGCGGTTGTTTATGCGATTGCTGTATGCAGGGATGCAGGAGTGATGTAGCCATGGCGCGGCCATTGACTTCAGGAGGCTCCTCAGCGCCCAGCCTGCTCTACATTGCCCAGCTATCGCTGCTACCCTACCCCTCAAGGCGGCAACCCTGGCCATGACTGGAGATGTCAAACTGGAGATATCGACTTAAGCGCGTCTATGGGAGGCCATCAGGATGACGATTTCAACTGAGCCGCAGCGCTGGACCGATGAGGCATTCATGGCGCTGGCCGATGGTGGCGATCGCTATGAGTTAGTGGATGGGGAGCTGGTGAATAGGGGCAACTCTGGCATGGAACATGGCGAGATTGGTGCGTTCCTGGCTGGGCTACTGGCTATCTATGTGCGGCAACACAAGCTTGGTACCGTCTGTGACTCCAGCACCGCCTTTACTCTCAAGTCGGGCAACAAGCGCGCTCCAGATATTTCCTTTGTGGCAAAAGAGCGCCTGCAGGGGCTTACCCGTCCGCCTAGAGGGTTCTTTGAGGGGTCGCCGGATTTGGCCGTGGAGATTCTATCGCCGGGCAACACCGTAGAGGAAATTCACACCAAGATTGTGGAGTACTTCGAGAATGATACTCAGCTGGTGTGGGTGATTCATCCCGCTGAAAAGTATGTGCTGATGTACCACGCTCCGCAGCCCGACGGCTTTTTGCGGTCATCGGATGAGCTGTCGGGAGAAGCCATCGTGCCAGGGTTTTCGGTGCCGGTATCGGAGCTATTTGCTGAGTGGAGCTTTTGAATACAGCAGCAGACCAGTCATGTGAGCGGCTATTTTTGTCTGGATAGCGCTTCAATGGTGCTGTAGGTTGTACTGTCACATCACCCATAACAACGATGGAAATTGCGGCACTGATTGCCTCGTTCGTGTCTCCGTTTTTGCCTCACCTGATGAATCTGGGCAAACCCGTGGCTGAGGGCGCTGGGAAGAAGCTGGGCGAGAAGTTTAGCGAGGGCGCTTGGGAAAAGGCCAAGCAGTTGTGGGGCAAAATTGGCCCCAAGATAGAGGAGAAGCCGATGGCCAAGGGGGCGGCTGAAGAGCTGGCCGAGAACGCCGATGATGCCGATGCCCTTGAGGTGCTGACCAAGCAGGTGAAGAAGATACTGGAGGCCAATCCTGACCTTGCCCAGTCACTGCGATCGCTACTGGATGAGGATGCGGAGACGGTATCGAAGGTGGTGAAAATAACCCAGACGGTGACGGGCGATCGCAATGTCACCATCGGTGATGCTGGCGGCAGCGTCAACATCACGCAGAGCTAAGCCATGAGGCGGCGGCGGCACTGGCTAGCACGGTTTTTTAGAGCAGTCGCGGCTTGGGTGTCGCGGCTGTTTGGGCGTCGCCAAAAGCGGCCTATTCGTCGGCCTCCTAGGCCGGTCGCCCCCATTCCAGCATCCAATCGACTGCCGAAAGAGACTCAGGTGACGCAGACCTCAAAAGGCGATCGCAATACAACAATTGGGGTGGTCGAACGAGGCGCGACGCTCAATGTGACCTATGGCCAAGGGCCGTTGCCCAGCGGCAAACCGAATCCCTTTGGCGTGCCCTACCTGCGAAACAAGTACTTCACGGGTCGGCAGTCGGTTTTAGACAGGCTCCATCAGCAGCTGAGCCAAGGAGCGACAGCCGCTATTACTCAGGTTCAGGCTATTAGCGGACTGGGGGGAATTGGCAAGACCCAGACAGCGGTGGAGTATGCCTACCGCTATCACTATGACCAGCGGGCGTATGGCGCTGTCTTTTGGGTGAAGAGCGACACCGAGGTGAACCTGGTCACTGACTTTGCCGGGATTGCTAATCAGCTGGCGTTGCCGGTGGCGCAGGCCACACAAGAGGAAAAAATCCCAGCGGTGAAGTCATGGCTGGCGAACCATGACAGCTGGCTGCTGATTTTTGACAACGCGGATAACCCCGAATGGCTGGTGCCCTACCTGCCGAACCACCCCAAGGGCAGGGTGCTGCTGACCTCACGGGCGACGCTGTTTGACCCCGTGGGGATTGATGCGCCGCTGGCGCTGGATGTGCTGCCGGTGGATGATGCTATTGAGCTGTTGTTTACGCGGACCAATTGTCAGCGCAGCGAGGAGGCTACGGCAGCGGCAAGAGCCATCAACCACGAGCTGGATGGCTTGCCCCTAGCCTTGGAGCAGGCGAGCGCCTTCATTAAGCAGAAGCGCATTAGCTTTGCGACTTACTTGACTACCTTTCGCAAGCGGGGACTGGCTCAGCTGGATGCGGCGATCGCGCAAACGGGGCAATATCCCTCATCGGTTTTGAAAACTTGGCTGCTGAACATTGAGGCGGTGGCGATCGCCCAACCGGCGGCGGTGGAGCTGCTGGAGTTCAGCGCCTTTTTAGCCCCAGATGAGATTCCCTACTTTCTCTTGCAGGCGGTTGAGCCAGATGTGGGGGACTGCCTTGGAAAACATCTGCAGCACGGGGATGAAGACGAGTTTTTGCTGGCCATAGGGGAGCTATTGGACCCCTTGAGTCAGTATTCGCTGGTGCGCTGGGATGCCGGGCAGTCCTACAGCGTCCATCGGCTGGTGCAGGCTGTGATTCGGGACCGGCTGCCGCCGGATGTGGCCCAAGGTTGGCTAGACAGCGCCATCTCAACAACGGCACGGGCCTGTCCAGGGCGAGACTTCAAGCATTGGCCAATCTGCGCCCAGATGCTGCCTCATTGTCAACAGCTGAG
>JGI12210J13797_10063194_pt1 | contig 18005 bp, 9 predicted proteins | sample ElkSlonscriptome_3_FD_13797 | JGI IMG/M metagenome (IMG submission 13797)
CGGCACCCGGTATCGGCTGCCCAACTGAATATGAGAGCCGAGTTCGCAATAGACCTCCCCCGCCGTGACCCGCAAAGCATTGATCAAGGCCTGAAGACTGACACTCGGCACGATCTCCCCTCGCACCCGATAAAGGAGAGGCATTCGTTTTTGGATCGGCGCCGCGTAAGGTTGCGCTCCAGGCTGGAAGCCGAGATCGAACGCGAGTTGAAAATCCCGGGATGGCGCTTCGGTCACGGCCGTAAATTCTGGAATGCGCGAGACTTGTCCCACCACATCTGCAATCACCGGCATTTCAACCAATGCCGCGCCCGACGAGTGGCGGCTCATTGTTCCGAGGTCAGCGCTCACCACGACCTTCGGAAGTTCCAGCAGATTTTCGAGTAATACGCCCTGCAGATCCGCTTCCGTGCCGGCCCACTGCAAGACGGGATCAATCACGGTCACCCCCGGTTTACCCTGCTGAATCGCCCGGGCGAACAGCGCGTATTCCAATGGTTTCCAAGGCCACGGCTCGCCAGTTTTCAGAGCGGTGTCATCGATCTCGACGAACGTAACCGGAGCAAGCGCAGGCTTTTCTCCGGCCGATCCAGCGAGCCAATCGAGAAACGTCTCATCGATCGAACGTAACGCCCCCTGCCGAATCTCCCGGGACAGCAACAGGCCAGCCAGGATCGTCACAATCAATATCCAAATGGCAGTGCCTCGCATTCCGGGCAGGCTAGACGTGCGCGAGGAACGATCAATCGCAAAGTTCGTCGGCCAGACAACACCGATTTCGAGCGAGGTTGGGGGCTGTGATCGTTCCGCGATGGCCTCGACGGCTCCCATGGGCATAAATCGATTTGCATGCGTTGCGCGCGGGAGAAGGCATCGATCATTGGCACCAACCCGAGTCGACCAGTTGACTCTATCACCCCAATCTGGCAGCCTCCAACCAATGGAAACCCTTGCTTCCAGTCTTAGACTCCGGGCCAAGACGTCAAAGCCCGGAAAGCGATTTCCAAACAGTCCCAACATTTCAATCAACAGCAGCGAGCTCGGAATTCATGGCCTTGCTGACAAACGATCCGTGGCATCAAGCGGCGGCGGCTCATAATTCATTACCGCGATGGGGAAGGGCAAACCTGTAAGCAAAACAACGTTCCTACGGGAGATCGAAGTCAAACGCCGAACCGGTCTAGCTCTCGCCCTCTCCGGGGGCGGTTATCGTGCCAGCCTCTACCATCTGGGGCTGCTACGGCGTTTGAATGAGATCGGCCTATTATCGCAGGTCGACGCCATCAGCTCAGTGTCGGGCGGCAGTATTACCAATGCGGTTCTGGCGAAAACGGTTGACCGCTGGAAAAGCGGCCAACTCGATCGGCCGGAGTGGGATCGCATGATCCGGGATCCACTGGCAAATTTTTGCCGAAACAACATCCGCACCTGGCCCATTCTCAAGTCTCTCATGCAGTTTTGGAAAAATGGCGTGGCGGTCTCAGAAATCGAGAAAGCCTATTATCAACTCCTGACCGACCAGACACTCGGCGACCTCTCCAGCGAGGTCGATTTCATTTTCTGCGCCTCAGACCTGGTCTTCTCCACGATGTGGTATTACCGAGCCAAGACCAGCGCCAACCGCCGAACCGGAAATTACCGTGCTGGCTGGGTCAAAGAATGGAAGACGATCCCAGTGGCCCGCGCCGTCGCCGCCTCCTCCTGTTTCCCGCCGATCTTCGGGCCGCAACATGGTGGTTATCAACCGGAAGAAATGGTGCGCCCTGGAAATGCCCACCCGACATGGGAGACGTTAATTCCAAAATTACGGCTCACGGATGGGGGCGTCTATGATAATCTCGGATTGCAACCCGTTTGGGATGCCTATCAGAAGCTGATCTGTTCCGATGGCGGCACACCGCTCGTATTCAAAGCAACGGAGGGCCCTTTACAATTGAAACGTTACACCGATGTCATCCAAGGCCAGGTGAGCGGGCTGCGGCGACGAATGTTAATCGAACGGGATCAAAACCCAGCGATCGACTTCCGCGGTTGTTATCTCGGACTGCATCAAGGGGCTCTGCCGATGGGATATTCCCAGCCGTTCATCGACCAGGTTCTGATCAATGTGCGGACCGATCTAGATTGCTTCTCCGAGACCGAGGCGCGCGTGCTGGAAAACCATAGTTACACCTTGGCAGATCATTATTTGAGAAAGTATCTCCTCGATCCAAAGAACGCGGGTCTCAGCATCGACCATGACGCGCTCGCCCGGCCTTCGCCTCCTTATCCGGAAGAAATGAACGAGGATCGCGTGCGAGAGACGATGCGGGATTCCCATAAACGAACTTTCCTCTTCTTCCTTCGACCTGCCTGGATCTGAACCGAAATCAAGCCGATGCCATAAGTCGCCTCCCAGCAAGGTGCCATTCGACCCGCATCATCAATGCTGAAAGCGCCGCGGCACGTAGGAAGAACGTGTTTCTGCCGCCGACACCGCAGTCAGCAACCATCCCCAAAAGTGATGCCGGGGAGAAGAGCTATCATGCCACCGGCCTCCTCCGACGCTTCACTGCGGAAAAAGGTCGGCCACCAATGCCCGAGCCTTCTCATCCTCTTCAGGCGGCACAAAGACAATGAACCCCATACCATCTTGTTCCAGTCGGCACGGCACATGATGGCGCTCTAATTCCTCCAGAACTCGGCGAAGACCGACCCCATCGAAATGTCCAAGTCGACCGTCCCGTTCGGGCTCTGCGAATTCGCGTTCAAGTTCATACTGCCATTCGCAAAATGGGCGCCAGTTCGGGTTCTGTTGGCCATACAGCTCCGCGACCTTGGTCGCCAATTCGCTCGAGATCGGCTGTGGCGTGCGATGATATCCCTCGGTGTCGGGTTCGAAAAATTCGAGATGGAACCCTTCCCCTTCGATCCAATACCCTTGCAGGAATTGATGATCCGATTGGGATAAAATGAAAAAGGAGCCATCCTCCTGCCGGATGGCTTCGAAGACCGGACGCAAGTCTTCTGGCGGACAATCAATCTCAGCAACATTCGAGTTAGGCCTGCATACTTTCAGGTGCATATTCGAATGGAACATGATCGGCTGACGGTTGGCGAGTCTAGATCGAACCGTCTAATGGCACCAGTGGGACTCTCACCCACGTTGACGCCAGCGTGTGAGTGCTCCAAGATTCCTCACAGGACCTCATTGCTTTCCTGATTCATCGATCTACAACGAAGCCTCTTGCTCCGGCAGCCCGCATCGTTGCACCGCTTTGCCGACGGCATCCAGCGCTTCGAACGTCATTTCCTGATATTCACGGCAGAGGACGATCCCATCGGCTCCGTGACTGATGGCGGCTTCCACGGATTCCCGCACGAGTTGCGGCGCTGCCGGATCGTGTTTGCCCTGCACATTCACACCGATCCCGCACCAGAGTTCGCAGGGATGGCCGCTCCGGTTCAGTTCATCTCGAATGATGGCGCTTTGGTTGCCGGCATAGGCCGGGCCAAAACTCCCCTCAAACGGCCCGGTCAACGCCGCTTGCTGTTGGCCAACACAACGATTCACATACTCATGGATCAAGGATTCCGGGAACCCGCGAAAAAGCCGATTGCCATAAGCCGCCCCCGTCACCGCTTCGGCCCGACTGGCGGCGACATCCTGGTAAAGACATGGTTTGACGTAATCGCTGAAGGTCGCCCATTCCTGATAATCGGTGGAGGCGCGGGCAATCAGGTCGAGCGAGCAGGTGTATTGCCAGAGATGCCAGCCGGCTTTGGCTTCCCGTTTCACCCGATGCACGGCGTCGCGAATGCCTGCATAAGCTTGGTTGCGGCCTTCTGTCCAGAGCCGTTCCCAGGCCAGGACTTCCGGATAATGGGTGTAGAGCCGCATCAACCGGAGCGGGAAGGACTCGAGCGTTTCAGCACCCCGGACCAGGGCATCCAACGCCCGAAAACCGTCTCGTGCACGTGCGGGATCAATGCGGCGTTCCCCGGCGGCGGCCAGGCAGTATTCGCAAAAACAACCTGCCCGCACCCGGCCCGACCAGAGCAGCGACTGGGTAAGTGGTCCATTCCGTTCCGCGCCGAAATGAATTCCATCCAGATCGTAATTGGCGACGAGATGGGCCGTCAGTCCGGACCAGAACGCGCGATACTCCGGGTGCCGCCAGCAGGGCAGAGGCGTGCGGTTCCCGGTGTAATCCATCTCGCAGAAACGTTGCCAGCCGTCGATCGAAGCAAGTGCGTATTCGAGAATGCGTGCGTGCACCTCCACCCCGCGGGCATAACGGTATTCGGCAAGATCAGCGTAAACGTCGCACCCGCCAAAATCGACCCGGGAAGGATCAGGATCGACAAGCAGATCAAGGTCGAGATCCGCTAACAGCTCGGCCGGCGGTTCGAACCAGATCTGGTTGCAGGGCTGATCCCGGGACCGGCGGGGATGCCCATGATCCGCCAGCGCTTCTTGACTCGCGAGCCGGGTCGGGAACCGGTCCCCGAATGCGTTGAGAAAAAGGGTGCCGACCGAAGCGCGGTTCTGCAGTTGATCGAGAACGAACCCGAACCCTTCATCGTAGAGGTTATTGGCAGGAAGATGACAAGCGATGCGCATCAAAACCACCAACCCTGATTACGTAAGCATTGCGAGGAAAAAGTTGCGTTGTTCCTGAGTTTTTCACTCATCGCATGAGTAGCGTGGCATTCGACGTTCCGGTTGCTGCATCGCACTTTACTTCAAATGAAACCACTATTCTTACTCCCAGCACTCATGTTGATGACCCCATTGGCCCAGGTTTCAGCTCAGATCATTCTGGCCGAAACCGAATTCGAAGAAGCCTCGACCGGGGCCACTAGCTTTACGCCCGGTCCAGGGGACAGCGAGATCGGGTGGGCGCTGACAACACCAGACGTTATCAGCTCGAACGCGGGTGTGGCTTCGGGCACTCCCTGGACTCCAACTGATGATGCTGGAAACACACCCTCCTATACTATCGCGTCACCTTCCAACACACAGGTATTCAACTTTACGCAGGATTTCGGCGACACTGCAACATTGACCTTCGACAATGTGACGGGCCTCGGAAGTTCCACAGGCAAAGAGGTCAGCGTAGTCTGGATTCCGACGGGGTGGACCGGGCCCGGGGCGTTCGACTCGAGCGCATTCGAGTCTTCCGATACCGTTCAGATTTTCGTCGATGTCGTCGACGGTGGTTCGCCTAGCACCTTGACCCTTTTTGACAGCACAGCTTCGGCTAACGGTTTGAACGACGTGAGCAGCGGAACCGCTTTCCGCACCGATAGTCTGTCACTGGCCGATACCGTGACGGAAGCGCAAGTGCGTATTGAGTTTGGAAATGTGAACTTCCAAGAGGCAGCAGCATTCGATTCCGTCAAGCTAACCGCCGTGCCCGAGCCTGGAACAGCGGCGCTCTTGAGCCTGGGCTTCGGAGCTCTCTTTCTCTGCGCCGGACGCCGCCGTCGTTGCTGAAACGTCTTCCTTTCGTCGAAGGCTCAGCGGGTCGAGCGGATCATGCTCGACCCGCTGATGCATAAACCAAGGGTTTCAATCTGAACCAACACAGAGAGCCGTCATGGCCATCAACGCCAGCTGCTCCTCTCCCTTCGACGTCAGCTCCACTTCAACGGATTGGATCCGCTTTTCCGGCCAGGGATTCTTCCATTCCAAGGTATAGAGATTCCGATGGCTCCAAGGTTCGCTGAGCGGATAATTTAAGGTCCAATACTTGAAGTTAGGCCCGTCAATCGGCGGGTAAGTGCGCCACCAATCCTGAATATTTGCTTTCCTTTTCTTTCCACCACGAGGATTCATGCCGCCCGCAATGATTGCCTGATCGGTCGTCGTTCCATCGGCATAGCGAAAGCGGTATCGCGCCAACGGGCTATCGCTCCCGGTGATGAACCCTGCCAGGTGCAGAAAATAGATGGCTCCAATGGATTTGCGCCATCGCGGCATCACCAAGCTAGCCGTTCGCTGGGCCGTCGCGGGGTCACCCAGCGAGAGAAAGCGAGGCCCATGGGAATCCCGGCTCAATTGAAACGGGACGCCATGCACGGCCATTAGCTCTTGCGGGAGCCTGGCCAGTTGATCGTCACACGGCCAGCGTTGCGCAACGGAAGCTGTCAAAGAGCGGTTGGCGACCGGTTGCAGATCTAGGAGCCGCCAAGCGGCCTGCGGCTGATGCCTGGCAGCGGGATATGCCAGCTCGAGACGGAGACTCTCAGACTGGTCGGGAAGTGAGCCGCCATTCTGCCATGACGGCAGGACATTCACTTGCACCGGCACTTCCGGGAGCATCAGAAATCCGCGATGCGCCTGAGCCACCAGCAAGTCAGCCAGGGCCTTGGCCAGCACTGGATAATGTAAATTGATGCCCGCCATCGACCGATCGTCATTCGGCCAGAGATCATACTCCAGATGAGGCATTCTTGTCGCGGAGGCAGCCGATAATGGGCCCCGGTCACTCTGCCGGATCACGAAGCAATCGGGTTGTTTTCCCTTGCCGATGCGTTGGAGTTCCGCAAAGGAACGATAGTTTTCTACCATGCGATCTTTGATCAGGCGCGCCATTTCTCCCCGAACGGCATCAGCGAAGTTCCGGTATTCGGGCGACCAGTCGGCCAGGCTGAAGAAGGCCGGGCGCCGGTAACCGTGGGCGACCATCTGACGCGCCGCCAGGCGACCGGCCGCGTCCAGGTTGGGCGTTGCGATCTGAAGGGATTCCTGACTGGCAGAGCCCCCACCGCCTCCCAGCATGATCGTCCCAATCCGCGGATCGCGCTCACGCAGATCCCGCAGACCATGAAAGAAACGGGAAGGCCAGACCGGTCCTGGCGCATAAAAAGCGAACCCTTGCACACCGCGTGCGTAAGCTGCCTCGAGCGAACGTTCCGGACGCTCGGGGAATTCTAATTGCGGACGAATCACTTCGACGTGGTAAGAAAAATGTGCGGCCCGCTCACGGAACGCATCCAGAATGGCGGCCAGCTTGCTTCCAGCCTCTGGTTGGACAGTGGAATGGATAAAAAACGCGAAGCCCCCTCGATCAGGCGTCCCTTTCCGGTCCCGGATTCGCTGCATCGCTTCCGCGAGTGCTAGATCGGGATGATAACCGAGACGTTGCGCCGTTTCGAAGACCAGGACTCTTGTCGCCTCAGGAATGGAAGGATCGCCACGTAACGCCCGGGAAACACCGGACTGGGTCAGGCCGGAGGCTTTGGCAATATCTCGTTGCGTGACAGGCATTAGGAAAAACTCTGCGGGGAACTCATCGTATGAGCTGCGAAGAATTTCTTCTATTCGCGGTTTAGTAGCAAGATCAATCCGGTTCGTTAATTAATGACGACTATCCATTAGCCCCCCTTCTTCCCCGAACATCGATCTCCGCTTGCGCTATCCAACTCTCCCCAAAGGAGACTTTTCAGATCCACGGCGGCAAATCCCTGCTTCGCGGGAAGAAAAATACCAACCCAGAACCTACCTTACACTTAATTAAACATCCTCATCCAGTTATGAATAATAAACTATGGACTTCCGTTATAACCGCCCTTGTGGCTTCGGCCGCACTTGTTCAGGGCCAGCATAGCGACCCTGGCCAGCAAGCTGAACATATGGCCCTGCATGGATTACTCGATACCGCCACTGCCACCCACGTGGCCGGCAATGGCGACTGGAGCAACCCCATTACCTGGGGCGGCGCAGGGGTCCCAACCGCAGGGGACAAGGTCCACATCCCCGATGGCGTGACTGTGACCTATGATGTCTCCAGCAGCGCTTCACTCGACTGGATCCGCTCGGACGGCGACCTGGTCTTTCGCCACGACATCGACACCAAGGTCGTGGTGGAGACATTGGTAATCCTCGAGACAGGCTCCATCACCATCGGCACGGAGTCGAACCCGATCAACGCTTCCAAAACCGCCGAGATCATTATCGACACCTCCGGCGGCCCGCTGAGTGAAACAACCGATCCCACGCTGGTCGGCCGCGGCGTCATTTCTCATGGTCAGACAACCATCTATGGTGCCGATAAGAAAGACTTCACCACGCTGGCCGGCGACGCGCTCGCCAACTCCAGCTACGTGGAGTTGAGTGATGCATCCATCCCTACAGGCTGGCAGGCCGGCGATACGCTGGTCCTCGGCGGGACTTGGTATGATGAAAACGGCAATGACGACGACAACAGCCGCTTCCATGACGAAGTGCTGGAGATTACCAACATGTCGATGGTGAACGGCAAGGTGCGCGTCTACTTCGACAACATCACCAATGACGCCGCCGTCAGCGCCGGGCGCACCACCCTCCTGTGGGACCACGAGCGCATGGACGGAGTTACCTTCGATCCCAGCGAGACGCCGCTCTACATCGCCAACCTGACGCGCAACGTGCGCTTCAGCAGCAGTGATCCCACGGTGGACAATCAGGAGCGCGGCCACTTCATGGTCATGCACAATCCCAACGCGAAGGTTTACCACGCCGGTTTCTATGATCTCGGCCGCAGCGACAAACGCTTCCTGGTCGATGATCCCGCAGCGCTCGGCAATATCGACGGCCGCCCCGCCAACGGCACCAACCCCCGTGGTCGCTACGCCCTGCATTTCCACCGCACGGGTGACGATGACATCAATGGCACGCGCGGCGAAGTCGTCGGCAACGCCGTCTGGGGCAGCCCGGGCCATGGCATCGTCCATCACGACAGCCATCTGCTCGTGCAGGATTGCGTCGTGTTCGATGTGATCGGCAGCAACTTCTTCACCGAGTTCGGCACCGAGCTGGGAGCCTGGATTGATAATCTTTCGATCAAAACCCGGGGCAAAGATCCCGACTTGCAGATGGTGACCTTCACTGAGGGTCCTGGCTCAGGGCCGGAGACAATCGAAGACAATGACCGCCGCGAGAATCTCGACCTGGGTTATCTCGGCTCCGCATACTGGGTGCAGGGCGGTCCAGGCATGGTCTTCGATGGCAACATTGCGATCAGCTTCAACAGCGTTGGCTTTGACCTGTTTAGCGACAGCGCTGTTGTCCCGGGCTCAATTCCTTCAACCATCGAGATCGCCAACATCGCCAATACCGCCGTGCGCGATGCCCTGTTGGCCGCCGGAATCACCGAGGCGGAACTCAGCCATGTGCCCAACGCGGACATCAAGAACACGACGCTCTACAACTCGCCGTTCTGCGGTGTGTTCACTTATCAACACCAGCGGCATCAAGGTGTCACAGGAATCTTCACATTCCAGGATAGCAGCACAAGCAGCGACAATATCGGCCACGATTTTGGCACGTGGTTCGATGGTCTTACGGTTTGGGGCGTCAAAAAAGGGGTTTTCAATTACTACAGCGGCAACGTTCATCTCAAAGATGCTTTGCTTGTGGGTGATGTGGAGAACCCAGTCTCTTTCCAATCGGCCCCCGGCAATGCTGAACCCGGTTATGGTTACGGCATCGGCGGCAACCAGGTGCCGGTGAACGGCACTTACCAGAACATCCGCGTGGAAGGTTTCCAGGTGGGTGTGAAGCGAAATGAGTACACCTGGCTGCCGGAGCCGGTGCAGGGACTGATCAACAGTGAAATCGCCGCGGAGTGGCCGATCATCCCCGACGTGAAATGGGACTTGGACGACACCTACCCAAGCGGAACCGGTGAGCCTGAGATTGAGAGCAACTATGCTTACTGGCCCTACCGCATCGTCAACACCACCTTCCATGCTCCCGCCGACAGCGATCCGGTGGCGGACTTCAGCAGTTCCTCAGTAGGCGGCCTGGCGATCCGTTTGGATGGTAATGCTTCCAGCGATTCCGATCCCCTTCCCTTCGTCCTTGGCAATGGCATTGCCGCTTATGGTTGGGATGTGGACAGCGATGGGATCATTGATGAATGGGGCGAGACTGTCGATCATACCTTCGCTTCGACAGGCGACCACCAGGTGACCCTGACGGTCTGGGATGGCCGGGGCCAATCCGATTCGGTCCAGAACACTGTCTCGGTTTCAGCGGTTGCCTACCCCAACGCGCTGCTCAACGCGGACTTCGCCACCAACGACTTCGACAACCAATATTGGAACATCAGCAGCGACGACACCAACAATGGCTGGACCATCGAAGGCATGCAGTGGAATTCCGGAATCGGCTCCGGCGGCGCGCTGGAGAGCGAGGTCAATGGCGACTATGGTCAGCCTCGTGCATTGGCCCAGAGCATTTTTGATCACCGGGTCGCCCGGGGCACTCAGACGCTGGCCTTCGATTACCTCAATACTGAGAGCGACTCCACCAGCAATGAAATCCAGGTCCGCGTCTGGGGCTTTAACACCCAGTTCAAAGCCCGCACCCATCGCACGCCATGGGTCGAACGCTTCTCCGGCTACGACTATGATGCCACGCTGTTGCTGGATGAAACCATCAACCCCAGCACCGTCTCCAGCTGGACAACGGCTGACTTCGACGCCGAGTTTGGCGACGGTTATGAGTTCATCTACGTGCTCTTCAGCATTTGGGGCGTGGACGGCAACGCTGGCGATTACGTCGCCATCGACAACGTTTCGCTGACCGGAGCCGCGCCGAGTGCCAACCTGCTCATAGAAGCCGAGGATTATGATAATACGTCCAACTTCGCCCCCTTCCAGGTGCAGAGTGATGGAACTGCCAGCAATGGCGAATTTATCGTTTGCCCGTCAGGAAATAACTACAGCGCGAGCAACTCCGATACCGGTCAGGCCCACTACGAGTTTTCTCTCTCCGGCTCTGCCGATGTGGTGCTTTGGGCGCGTGTCAACTTCGACAACAACGTCAATGACTCGCTCTTCTACCGCATTGAGGGGGTGGATGGCTCCACCCAGTGGCGGAACCAGAACAACACCCAAACCAATGGATGGGAGTGGATTCAACTGCGCGACTATGGCAACGTCTCCGCCGGCGATTACACCATCAAATTACTGCGCCGCGAAGATGGCTCAAAGATCGACGCGCTCTACTTGAGCACCGATGGGTCGACTCCTTGAGCCGGCCCCAGGCCAATATCGTCACCTATTATACGATCGCCCGGGATTTCGGCAGGGAGGGCCGAGCCCGGGCGATCGTCCGTTTAACCTGCCAGCTGTTTGACCGTTCTGACCTCCACAATGCTTCAAGAGCGCCATCAGGAGGGCGCATCGGATGAGCCGCGCGGATGATGTGATATCCCCAGCCTTCTTCAGCTGGTCCGCTCCCATCCTCGCTCCCCGGTTTTGAAAGTTGCGCCGTGAACGAAACCACTTCACAACAAGAGCGGCCATGACTTCGCTAGTACCCCAATCTCTGCTTTCCCACGTCAATCCTTTCATCGGCATCGAAGCTGGCGGCAGCTGTCTCGTCGGCCCTTATCGACCACTCGGCATGGTGCGGCCAGGACCGCAGGCTTACGCGCCGGACGCGGTCAAGGTGCCCAACAATGGTTGGAGCAAATCGGCGCCGATCCGCCGGTTCGCCCAGGTTCATGTCTCCGGTTCCGGAGGCGGCGGGCGCTATGGGAATGTCGCCATAGCGCCTTATCACGGCCCTCGCAGCTTCGACTGGCCTTGCCATGATTATTCCGCTGAAAAAGCCGAGCCGGGTTACTACGGCGTGACTCTCGCTCCCAACGGGATCCGCACCGAGATCACCAGCACGGCACGATGTGCCCATTACCGATTTCGATTCGAACAGGCGTCATCGAAGAATCCTGGACGCCTGCTGATGGATGGCGCAGCGGCTCTGGGAGGAAGCAGCACGCATGCTCGCGACGGCTATTGCAATATGGCTGACAGCCGCCGCGCGTATGGCTGGGTGACGCTGCTGGGTGGTTGGGGACATCATCATCCCTTCCAACTCTTCTTTTACATCGAATTCGATCGCGACACGGTCGGGCGCCGGTTTTGCGGCGAGCCTTGCGGACAGGAACCACATGCTGCGCGAGGAGCGGATTTGCGGTTCGACCTGGATTTCGGGGCCACCCGGGAACTGGAATGCCGCATCGGGATTTCCTTCGTCTCAGTGGCCAAGGCCCGCCGCAATCTGGAGCGGGAGTTGGGAGGGAAGACATTCGAGACCGTTCGACGTGAATCCGAAGTGGCCTGGCTGGGACAACTCGAACGCGTGCGGGTCGATGGGGGAACGTCAGAAGAAACGATGTTACATTACACCATGTTACACCGGCTCCTGGCCATGCCGGGCGATCTTGGGGTGGATGACGAATTTCCGCTCTGGCACTCCGGTGTACGGCAATTCAACGATTTCTTTTGCCTCTGGGACAGTTGTCGCAATGCCAACGGTTTTCTCGGTCTTTGCTATGCACCGTTGCAGCGAGACTTCGTGAATTGCCTCGTGGATGTCGGCAAACATACCGGCTGGTTGTTCGATGCCTGGATCAGTTTTCATCATGGTTTTCAACAGGGCGGCTGCTCTGCCGATCTGTTGCTGAGCGAAGCGGCGCTCAGACATCTGCCCGGCATCAACTACACCGAAGCCTTGCGCCTGGCACGTCAACATTTCGAGAGCGAACCCGAGGATCCCGCACGCCGCGGGCGTTACCTTCGGGAATGGCAGGAGGCCGGGTATGTCAGTACGAAGCTGAACGAACGGCAGTTCGGCTGCGTGTCGCGCCAGATCGAATACAGTTACCACGATCATTGCCTCGGGCTGCTGGCGCGATCCATCGGGGATGAACCGACCGCCCGGATCTGTTTCGAAAACGCTCGCAAAGTCCTGCAACTCTGGCATCCGGAGAAGCGGTGTTTTTTCCCGAAAGACCACGAAGGCCGTTGGGTCGCGGATTACGACATTACCCAAGTGCATCCCGATGCCAGTAGCCACGCGACGGACCCTTACTTTTTCGAAGGCACCGCCGTGGAATGGGCGCTCTGCCCGCTCCATCTGATGGAAGAGGTGATAGCCGGCCATGGCGGCCCGGAAGCGTTCGTTGCGCATCTCGACGATTTCTTCGCGAGCAAAATGCGGATGTGGAAAGAAATCATTCTGCACACACCCTATCTCTACCATGAAGCCGGGCGCCCCGATAAGTCTGCTGACCAGGTGCGGGCGCAACGCCGCCGATACCACACCGGACGGGATGGCATTCCCGACAATGAAGATATGGGAAGCAATTCGACCTTCGTCATCGCCTCCGGAATCGGTCTTTACCCGGTCATGGGCCAGGACCGTTACTGGCTCTCCCCGCCCCGGTTCCGGGAAGTGGAACTCACGGCCGGCATGGAGGGCCGCAAGCTCCGGATCGTCACCGAGGGCGCCGATCCGGCCGGAGCAACGACTTACATCACCAAGGCCTCCCTCAACGGCCAGCCGCTCGACCGTGCCTGGGTCAAGCACGACGAACTGGTCCGCCCGAGCCAGGATAGCGAACTTCGACTCACTCTGAGCAGCCAACCCAACGATTGGGGGCGCCGGTTACGTTGACCCCAATGTCTTGCCTTGCACACGAATCTGCTGTGAATAGAACCGACAAGCCCTGTTTTCTGGGCGCTGGAGCAAGCCTGCTCCTCGTCACGAAGCGGCCGCGGCCTCGTCCAATCCTTTCTTCAGTCGGCCATCACCTCGCCCGGCTGGGTCCAGGCCGATACGTCGCGCGGCGAATAGAGCGGGCGTCCATCCTGCCCTGAGACGGGTGGACCGTAATTGCCGCGAATGACTTCGATATCGGGTCGAGTTGCTTCCAGCTTCTCAGCGGCAGACCAATCCTGACCGGTCGAACCGCCGAAAACGACACGCTTCAGCTGCGGCATTTCCACGAGGAGCTCCAAGCCATTTTCCCAACCCAATTTATCCGGCCCGTAATGGTGGAAGGCGATCGTTTCCAGATGAGGCAGACCTTGTAGATCTGCCAGGGAAGAAGCGTCGAATGGACCATTTGGTTTAAACATCAGGATCCGCAGTTCTGGAAGGAGTTCAGGCAGTTGTGACAAAGCTTCCTGCGTCATACGGGTCCGATGCATGCCGAGCACCCGCAGGTTGGGTGTTTTTTCGAAAAGCAGGAGATGTTCGTCTCCGCCGCCTTCGAGAACCAGGCGTTCGAGTGCTGGCAGCTCTGGCCATTCTTCGAACGGAGGCTGATTCAGTCGATACCCGAAGGTATGCACCAGATCGAGGTTGCGAAGCCGGCTGGTCAGCGGAAACAAAGCTTCGATGTAATTGGGCTCCAGGGATCGTTTGCCGGTGACAGGATCTTCGCCAATATTCATGAGGCATAACCCTTCGAACTCGGGCAGCTCAGTGAGAATCGCGAGCGATTCGCGGGTGGGACGTTGATGCCGGATATGCAGCGTGCGCAGGTGCGGCCAAGAGCGTAGCAGCTGAAAATCCTCGGCATCGAGGCCCGGTTCGGCTCCCGTGGCCGAGAGGCGAATGACATTCCCTTCCTCATCATAGAGCACCTCACAGTTCTTGACTTTGCCGGCCCACTGCAGGGTTGCCGCCCGTTGTTCCGGGAGCGGGGTCACGCCTTCGGGAATTATTTCATTGAGGGATTCCGGCACATCAGCCACGGCCCAGAGAGGGGTGGAGCAGAGCAGGAGCGAAACGATCAAGGGAGCGAATGTTTTCATACCAAGTCAGGGAGAGGATAGAAGCTGTTGCCGAAGCGGTTGGCTTTGACGCCCATCCTTTGCAGGAGAGCGAGATGGAGATTGCAGAGCCGGCGGTCTTCGAACTTGGTGTATTCGATGAGCCGTCCCGGTTGCAGGTCGCAATTGCGTCCGCCGATGAGGAGCGGGGTGAGATTCGTCGGGTCATGCCGGTCGCCGTCATTCATGGTGGCGGTGAAGAGGAGCATGGTGTTGTCGAGCAAGGTGCCCGACGGGCCTTCGTGCACGGATTGTAACGTTGCGGCCAGGTCGGCAGCTTGGGCGGCGTGCCAACGGTTCGTGGCGCGGAATGAATCGATTTTGCCCTGGCTGCTCCCGTGATGGGAGAGGCCGTGCAACCCGCCATTGCTGGCCCCTTCCACGAAACCGTAACTCCGGTCGGTCACGTCCTGCGCCATCACGAATGTCGCGACACGGGTTTTGTCCATTTGCAGGGCCAGCGCGAGGATATCGTTCATCAACGCGACATGTTCCGGGATCGAGCCGGGCATGCCGGCTTCCGGACGTTCGAAGGCCGGCTCCTGCAATGTCGGTTGCCAGGCATCAGCGGGACGGCCGCCGGATTCGGCGAGTTGAATGCGGCGTTCCAGTTCCCGCACCGCGCTGGTATATTCGTCGAGCTTGGTGCGGTCCGCGTGATTGACCCGGCCGCGGACGGAATGCAGTTCGCCCAGCACATAATCGAGCACGCTCCGGTCGGTGCTGCTGGCCCGGCTGTTGAAGAGGCGGTCGAACGCTTGTTGCGGGAAAATTTCAGCCGGCACCGGGGAGGTGGGGCCGCGCCAGCTGATGGTAGACGCGCAAACGGCTGGCGCCCCGAAAATCGTGCCGCTCTTGACCGGCTCAGTTCCGAGATGCAGGGATGGCATGGCGGTCTGTTGTCCCACTTGGGCGGCCATGATCTGGTCGACCGAGATATCGGCGCCAACTTTGCCCGGGTTGACCATCGCGCCGGAGAGAATGTTGGTGAAATAATAACAATGCCCGGAGGCCCCTTCGTCGCGGGTATCGTCAAAGAGGCGCAAACCGCGCAACGCTGTGATCTGATTGGCGAGCGGGGTGAGGGGCTGGAGTGAATCGCTGAATTCGAGTCCGTTTCCGGCAGTTTTTACCCACCAATCTTTTTCATAAACGCCGTTGCCGAAGGTCACACAAACGAAACGGCGAGGCGGGAGAGCGGTATCGGCGCCGGCATCGCCCAAGGCATGGGCGAGACTCGGCATCCAGGGAAGTGTGAGGGTGGCTCCGAGACCACGGAGAAAAGTGCGTCGCTGGATGGGCGGATTGCTGGTGTGAAGAGGTGGCTTCATGGCTGGATCAATCAAGTTGTGCACTCGCCGTCGTGGCAGCGGGTGCGCTGTTCCGTTTGTTCAGAAATTGGGGGCTGCTGAGCGCGACTTCGAAGGCGGGCTGCACGCGCCAGTTCGATTCCCGCATGGCGTCCGCCATGGCGTCGATGGTTTCGCGATCGCCGATTCCAATGGCGCGCCCGAGCAGGTAACCGAGGAGTTTGTGCGAGAATTGACGTGCGATTGCTTCGGTTTTTTCCGGCTGACTGAGATAATCGACCAGCCCATCGAGCCCTTCGATCGGGTTGCCTTCGGGGCTGAGGGCCGAGTTGACCACGGGATTACCAGCAGTGTCGGTCTCGCGCCAACGTCCCGCGGGATCGAAATTTTCCAACGCCAAACCCATGGGATCGAGTTTCTGATGACAGCTGAAGCAAGCCGGATCCTTGCGGTGCAGTTCCATTTGTTCGGCGACAGTTAGCCCTTCAGGACTAACTTCGTCGTCGCTGATGGGCGGGATGTTCGGTGGCGGTTCTGGCATTGGCGTTCCGAGGAGTTCGATCACGATCCAGGCGCCCCGTTTGATCGGGCTGGTCCGCAAGGGCTGGCTGTGCCCCACTGTTATCGGACCACTGCTGAGAATGCCGCGATGACCGCGCGGCAAATCGAACGAGCGCCATTCCTCCCATTGCCCTGAATTGTCACGCCATTCCGGTGGGTCGATCAGATCATAGTATTCGGCCAGACGATTCGACATGGGCAACGAACGTGCCGTGACCAGCTCGGTGACCGGCCGGTTTTCACGAATGAGGCTGGCAAAAAAACGGACGAGCGATTCTTCCATGTCAGCGGCAATCTCAGGAGTGAAATCAGGATAACGTTCCAGATCGGGTTGTGCTTTTTCGGCGAATCGCGAGAAATGCAGCCATTGCCCGGCGAATTGGTCGGCGAGAAAGCGTGCTTTGGGATCGACGAGCATGCGTGCGACCTCGGCTTTGTAACCGTCGGGTTGCCGGAGAGACCCCGAGACCGCCGCTTTCAAAAGTGCATCATCGGGAATCGTGCCCCAAAGTGCAAAGGAGAGGCGGCTGGCAAGTTCGAGCGGTTCCAGCGGCGTCACCGGTTCCGGGGCGTGGTTGCGTAGCCGGAAGAGGAATTCGGGCGAGACCAGCAAGGCAGTCAGGGAAGCTTTCACCGCATGATCGAGGGTGGCACCTTCGCTCCGAGCGCTATGATAAGGTTGCAGCAACCGGTCGAGCTCGGCTGGCTGCACCGGACGGCGCCAGGCGTAGGGGGTGAGCTCGCCGAGAATTTGCCTGGCGAGTTCGGCTTCCTTTTCCAAGTTGGGCTCGAGGACTTGATTCACTTCTTCAATCAATCTCTCCAGAGCCTGGCGATCTTCTTCACTCGCATTGCGGCGCATATCTTCCGCCATGAGGTAAAACGGTCTCGGTTGCCGAGCTGCACGCCCCGATCGCTGTTCCTGTTCGGTAGCGAAGAGATTCATGTCAAACCCGGGATAGGGAGCGAACGGTGTATAAGAATTGCCGCTGAAATCACTCCGGGAACGGCGGGTGAGATTTTTCACGGCACCTTCATGCGCTTTGCTGGAGTAGAGCCAATCGGTTAGAGCGGTAGTTTTCTCGCGGATACCTTCGGGATCGGCCTCGGCTGGGGGTGGCAAGGCCTGCCAACGCTGGGCGAGCTCGGCGAAGACGGGATCTTTCGCCTGCTCGTGTTGTGTGGGATCTGTCGACAGCAACGTATAGTAATCTTCTAATATCGAGGGATAGAGGGTTGGTTCAGCCAGGTGGGCAATCTCGTCGAACGTGATGTCCGGCCGTCCCAAAGCGGCGCGATGATGGTAACGCCAGGCTTGATAAAAGTAGGGCTCGTGCACGTAAGAGACCTTGGCATGTTTGTAATCGCTTCCCTCGGGCTTCGGCCGGCGGAATTGTTCGAAATATTCTTTTGTCTGCTTTTTTTCCTGTTCGGCGTGCCAAAGCGCCCAATCGGACGCGAGCGCCGCCAGCATGGACGTCTGATCGGGGGCGGCGGGTTGTGGTTCCGGCAGCCATCGGATTCCGCGCAGAGGAG
>JGI12210J13797_10590035_pt1 | contig 18000 bp, 12 predicted proteins | sample ElkSlonscriptome_3_FD_13797 | JGI IMG/M metagenome (IMG submission 13797)
GCCGCTCCCGGGCCCCTCCCCCGCCGGGGCGGGCACCACCGGCGACGATCCCAGCGAGGCCGACGGGGCGGGCTCGGGCGTCGAGCCCGGCGACACCTCGACCGACGCGGGCGAGCGCTCGGGTGCCCTCCCCGGCTCCGGCTCCGGCTCCGGCTCCGGCTCCGGCTCCGGCTCCGGCTCTGCGGCGCGCTCCGATCCCTCGCCGCCCTCGGGCGATGCGGCCGACTCCGGGGACCGCCCGCGCCCGCCTCCCCGGCGCTCGCGGGATTCTGGCACCTGCTACTTCCAGCAGGACAAGTTCAACTATCTCCAGCGCCAGCGCCGGACCACCCGCTTCGTGACGGGGGAGGACGGGCGCTGCTACGACTGCCAGCAGCCCGCGCCCGACTACCGCCGGGCCCAGCTGAGCCCCTCCGACTGCGCGCGATACTATCTGTGCGTGCGCACCGGCGAGGAACAGTGCTCCGGTTGAAGGCCGGCCTCGGGCCGGCGGTGCTCGTGCTGCTGTGGCTCGTGGCGTGGCCCGCCCACGCGGCCGAGCGCTACGGCGTGGTCACGCTCGATCTGCGCCCCGGGGCGGGCGACGTGCCCACCCATCTGTGCGTGGTGAGCGAGGCGGCCAGCGACCGCACCCGCCGCACGCTCGACGAGCTGCTGGCGCCGAAGCCCGATCCCACCCCGGTCGGCCCGGTGCTGGGCGGCCGCACGTGGCGGGTGCAGCCCGAGCTGTGGGGCGGCACCGAGCAGTCCAACGAGCGCCAGCGCTGCTCGGAGGATCCGGTGGGCGATTGCCGACCCCGGGTAGAGCTGCCGCTGGGCCTGGGCGCGGCCCACGAGCTGTACGTGGCGTGCACCGCCGACGGGCTGGCCGCCTCGGAGGCCGAGCGACACCCTCGCCCGCTGTTCATCCTGCTCGAGCACCTCGAGGGCTCGCCGCCCGCCATCGACTCGGTGCGGCTGACCGGCGGGGTGGCCACGATCGGCGTGCGGGCGGATCTGGAGCAGGTGGTGGTCACCGCCCGCAGCCTGGGCGGGCACTACCTGCCCCACCCCCGCAGCGAGCGAGGGGCGGAGGAGAGCATGGCGGCCGAGGGCGAGCCGGTGCGCAAGCTGGTGTCGCTCACCCTCACCCCGCGGTGCCACGAGATCGAGGTGACGCTGCCTCGCACCAAGCTCAAGCCGGCCGATCGCGATCGCCTGTCGGTGCGCGTGCACGGGGTCGAGCTGGACGTGGCGCGGTGCGTGGGGGAGCTGACCGGCACCGGCACGCTGCAGGTGCGGGTGCCCCAGGCCCCGCTGGGGGTGGGCACGCTCGACATCGATCTGGCCCCCACCGACAACGGCAAGCCGGCCGCGCGCTTCGGGGCGCGGTGGGAGGGCCGCTGGCCTCGCACGCCCTTCGGTCTGCAGTTCAACCAGGTGAGCTTCACGTGGCGCCGGCCGGAGTGCATCTACCCCGTCGACACCTGCCCCGCGGTCACCCTGGAGACGGGCACGGCGTGCACCGCCGCGGTCACCCCCCAGGGCTGCGACTATCGCTGCCCGGGCACGGTCGACGACTCGGCTCTCGACCTCGAGCTGCCGCTCGCGGTGGTGTTCGAGAAGGACCACCCCACCCAGCGCTGGACCGACACCCTGGCCCTCAACGGCCAGACCCTCACCAGCTACGTGTCGGCCGATCAGCTCTACCTCAACGCCAACGTCAACGCCTGGCAGACCGAGGTGCCCGGCAGCCGGGTGACCGGGGTGGAGCTGTTCGGCGAGGACGGCGAGGTGCACGGCTATGGGGTCACCCACGTGCCCAACCTTCAGCTGAAGGTGCCCGGGGCCTCGTGCGAGCCGATCCGCTTCCGGCCCAAGGGCGACCGCGACTACGACGAGGCGCTCGCGTCGATCCGCGACGGGGCGATCGACTTCGGCCCGCCCGAGCGCACCGCCCGGCGGGTGGTGTTCAAGCTGTACCTCGCGGCTGGAGGCGGGCCGGCGTGGTCGGACACGTTCGGGCCCGATCAGCTCCCGCCCGTCTACTTCTCCGGCCTGGGCCAGTTCGCCCTGCAGTTCCGCGCCCGCAAGCCGGGCTGGTCGCGGGTGGGCTGGGACATCCGGGTGGGCGGCACGCTGGGGCGCTGGGGCAGCCGCTTGGTCGAGGAGGTCGAGCAGCCGACCGAGATGACCGAGGGCGAGATGGCCGAGGGCGAGCCCGCCACCGACGAGCAGCTGCGGGCGTTCGGCTGGGCGCGGGTGTTCGCCGAGCCCGGGGTCGTGGTGTCGGCCACCCACCGGATCGAGGTGGGCGGCGGGTTCGGGGTGGGGTTTTCGTTCCCCATCCGCGAGGACGTGGACCTCACCGGGGACCGGATCAACTTCATCTGGACCCCCGCGCTCGACGTTCGCTACAAGATCCGCCGCTGGGCCTCGCTGATGCTCCAGTTCCGCGGAGTGTTCGGCGAGCGAGCGTTCACCGTGACCGGGGTCGCGCCCGACACCTCCGATGGATCGACACCGATGGTCGACCAGGAGGTCGCCAAGGCGCGCTCGCTGCTGGTGTTCTTCGGCACGGCGCTGTCGTTCTGAGTTCTGAGGCTGGCCGCTGGCTGGGAGCGAGAGCGGGCCGTGCAGGGTGGAGCGGGCGGCGGTGGTCGGAGATATCGGCTAGGATGCTGACGTAATGCGTTGGGTCTTCGTGAAGGGTATCTGGCCGATCGCGGTCACGAGCATGGCCGTGGCGTGTGCTGCGAGCGCACCGACACCTCAGAGCGCGGAGCCAGGGAGCGAGGATGGATCGCCTTCGCCTGCGGCGGTCGAGTCCGGCGCGAGCGATGAGGCGGTGGGCGATGAGGCGGTGGTAGGTGAGCCGGTGGTCGATGAGCCGGTGGGCGAGGTGCCCGTGGTCGAGGGGCAGTGGCGACCCTCGCTGCCCACCGTCTCGCTCGAGACGCTCGATGAGGACGAGGTCCGCCGCGGCAGCGCGTGCTTCGAGACGCACGGAGTCACCGAGCTCGAGACGGGGGCGGAGGGGCTCATGGCGGGTGCCGCGTGCCTTCGAGATGCGCGGAGCTACGGCAAGGAGATCGCGGTCCACCGCATGATCATCGCGCGGTTTCCCGAGGATCCGCTCGCCGCAGAGGCGATGCGCACGATGGGCCTTCGCTTCGAGCAGATGAGCAACTGGTCCTCGGCCCTCGATACGTATGAGACCTATGTGGAGATGTATCCCAAGCGGGAGGACGCGCGGGCGCTGGGGTTGCGAGCGGTCTGTGTGGCACGGGTGCTCGGGGATGGGCGTCGGGAGGAGGAGATGCTCGGCGATCTGAAGCGGCTGTATGGTCGCAAGGGGTTCGTGCGGCCGAAGGCGGAGCAGGTTGCTGGGCTGTGCGGGGAGACTGACGGCGAGTAGGGCGTTCCGACGTCCGGCGTCTCGAACCGACCCGATCTCCCCCTCCGCGAGAACCCGCCCCCCCTCACTCAGCAAACGTCACCCGCTGGTGCATCACGAAATCAAGAAACTGGTACGGCGGCACGTACAGATCACTCGGACCCGGATAGAGATCATCGAGATACATGATGTCGAGCACCCCGATCCCCCCGTCGGCCCCCTGCCACGCCAGGTCGTCGTCGAGATAGAACCCCACCGGGCAGGTCCACCCCACCCCGAGCATGTAGGCGACCCCAGTAACGATCGGCGTGGGTGCGAACTGGGCCGAGTAGAAGCCCAGCCCGGGCGCTCCGGGCACGGTGGTGCGCTGGATCTGCGTGAACCCTGCGCCCTCGTCGTGGAACATGTAGAAGTCGAGGTCGCAGGCCGCCGGCAGCTCGAGGTACGCTTCGAAATCGATGAGCACGCCGTTGCCGTCGGCGTTGTAGACCTGGCCGGAGAAGAAGTCGGGGAGCACCCCCGTGGGGAAGCTGGGAGTGCCGATCACCAGCATCTGGGGCATGACCGAGCAGCCCGAGAAGTCGTAGGTGCAGCCGGGGGTGCACCCCAGCGTGCCGGCCGACGCTCCCAGCGACGCGCAGGTCTCCCCGCCAAAGTCGGCCCCGTCGCAGTTCTCACCGCCGTCGCGCACCGCGTTGCCGCACGTTCCGCACGAGCTGGCCGGATCGATCCCGCTACAGTCGGCCGCGCAGGCGAGCTGGCCGCTGTCGAAGCCCAGCCCCACGCAGGTCTGCCCGCCCACCTGCAGGCCGTCGCACAGCTCGTCGCCGTCGATCAGCTGGTTGCCGCAGATCCCACAGCCCACGGTCTCGAAGGTCAGGCAGTCGCCGTCGCAGGCGATCTGGCCGCTGTCGAAGCCCTGGGTCTGGCAGGACTGTCCGTCGAGCGTGGCCCCGTCGCAGACCTCGGCCCCATCGAGCGTCGCGTTGCCGCACGTGCCACAGCCCGCGCTGTCGTACGACAGGCAATCGACGGCGCAGCCGAGCTGACCGCTGTCGAAGCCCTGGGTCTGGCAGGTCTGCCCGAACAGTGCCACCGCGTCGCAGACCTCGTCGCCATCGACGATCACGTTGCCGCAGGTGCCACAGTCGTCGAACCGAAACCCCTGGCAGTCGAGGGTGCAGCCGAGCTGGCCGCTGTCGTAGCCCTCGGTCTGGCACGTGGCCTTCCCGAAGTCGCTGCCGTCGCAGGTCTCGCTGCCCTCGAGGATCTGGTTGCCGCAGACCGCGTCGGAGCAGGCGCCGGTGTCGAACCCCGAGCAGTCCGCGGCACATGCGAGCAGCCCCGCCTCGAACCCCTGGGTCACGCAGGTCTGCCCGTCCAGTTCCTGACCGTCGCAGACCTCGTCGGCCTCCATGATGCCGTTGCCGCACCCCGGGCCCGGCCCGTCCGACGACGAGTCCTCCCCGCCGTCGCTGGTCGAGTCGAGGCCCGACCCCGTGCTGCTGTCGCTGCCGGGCTCCCCCGTCGAGTCGTCCGAGACCTCGCCGGTGCTCGACGATCCCGATGAGCCTCCCCCGGTGCTCGTCGACTCGGTGTCCGTGGCCGTCGTGTCGTCTCCGCAGGCGGAGGTGGACGCACCGAGGATGAAGAGCGAAGCAAAGGCTATTTTCATTACAATACTGCTATCATATCGCGATCCTGTTCGACATGTTCGTTTTCGAGACGACCGATCGCAGCGATTCCAACCCCGGCGAAGAGCGCGCGGGGCTGGAATCGGGCCCAGGGGCGGGGCTTGCGGGCCCTCAGGCCAGGATCTCGCTCAGCTCCTCGTTGGGCGCCCCGGTCAGGTCGTCGCCGAACGAGTCGACCCCCAGCTCGAAGTAGCGATTGAGGATCGTGTAGTGCAGGTCCCGAAGCTGGCGGTCTTCGGGGTAGGCCGGCAGCACCACGTTCTGGTCGTGCGCGAACGTGCTCCCGCCCCCGATGAGCACGATCGGCAGGTCGGCCGCGTCGTGGTCGTCGCTGTGCATGCCGCTGCCGAACAGCATGAGGGTGTTGTCGAGCATGGTGCCCTCCCCCTCGGGAATGTCGTCGAGCAGCTGCGCGAGATCGGTGGTCTTCTTGGCGAACCACTTCGTGATGCTGGCGTAGGCGTTGTTGAGCGGGTCGGCGTTGTGCTGGGCCCCGTCGTGGAAGTTGAGGCTGCCGGTGGTCCCGCCGAATTCCTCGATCTCCACGTGGCTGTACTCGAAGGGGCTGCGGGCGTCGTCGAGCATGTAGCTGACCACCCGCGTCAGATCACACTGGAACGCCATCACGATCAGCCGGTTCATGAGGTCGGCGTGGACCTCGCGCTGGTACTCCACGCCGTCGACCATCACGCCGTTCTGGTTGGCCACGCCCTGCAGCTCTTGGTCGGAGTCGGGCACGTCGAACGGAATGTCGGCGATCGGCTCGCAGCCGGGGATCACGTCGTGCCCCATGCCCATCTCGCCGGTCAGGATCTCCAGCTCGCGCACCCGAGACTCGAACTGGTCCACCACCAGGGCGTCGGACTGGCTGAGCTTCTTCTTGAGCGCCGCGCTCTCGGCGAGGAACTCGTCGAGGATGCTCTCCCCGAACCGAGCGTCGACGGGGTTGGAGGTGGGATCGCTGGGCTTGGCCCAGGGGATGAGGTCCTCGAACACCTCGCGGGGGCTGATCACGCGCCGCAGCGGCTCGGTGGGGTACGTGCCGTTGCTGGCCCGCCACGAGATCGCCTGGTTGTAGTGCCACGGTCGCCCGTCGAAGAACCCCGAGAAGGTGCTCAGCCCGACCTGCAGCGAGTCGATGGGGGTGTCGAACCCGGCCCGCTCCACCAGCAGCTGATCGACGGTGACCCCGTTGCGGTTGTCCTGGGCGTCGGCGTTCACGCAGCCCAGGTAGGCGGCCGTGCACCGGGCGTGGCTCGGCTCGACCTGCCGGCTGTCCTGCATGGAGGTGTAGTTGCCGAGGTTCCGAATGTGGGTGACCTTCGACTTGATGGCCTCCATCGGCGACAGCACCTTGGACAGCTGCCACTGCGCCCCCACCCCGGAGGTGTCCATGCCCGTCCACCAGTGCTGGGACGCCCCGTTGGGGAAGTAGATCGGCAAGAACCGCTTGATGGGCGGCAGCCCGCCGGCGCGGGAGCGGCTGGGCGACATGCTGGCGAGGAAGGGGAGCGCCAGGCAGGCGCCCGTGGACGCGCGCAAGACGTTGCGCCGCGACATGAGCATGCGACGCGTTTGGTGACGCTTGGTCTGGTTGTTGCGTGTCATCGCTCAGTTCTCCTCGGTGTCGCTGATTCCACGGCGGAATCGGAAGGCGTCGCTGGCGACCACGAGCTTCACCAGCTCGCGGATCGAGCCCACGTCCCACTCGTCGCTGATCTCCCCCACGATCTTTCGATCGTCGCCCTCGGGCGTGCGCCGCAGGGCATACGCGACCATCTTCTCGCTGGGGCACTCCATGAAGGTCGGCTCCTCGCTGACCCGATGGGCCAGGTCGATCAAGCCGTTGATCGGCTCGCCGCGGTAGTCCACCGAGGCGTCGATCTCGTAGTCGTCCTCGTAGCGGTCTCGCCACGCGCCGGTCACGTCGAAGTTCTCGAGGCTCAGCCCGATCGGGTCGAGCAGGGCGTGGCACCCGGCGCAGGCCGGGGAGGCCCGGTGCTGCTCGAGCTGCTCACGGATCGACGGGAACTCGGTGTCGACCTCGCCCTCGGGCTCGAGCTCGGGCACGTCGGGCGGGATGGCCAGCTCGGTGCACTGCAGCGACTCGAGCACGATCTTCCCCCGCAGCGTGGGCGCGGTCCGATTGGCCCGCGACGTGTAGGTGAGGAACCCGGCCAGCCCCAAGAAGCCCACCCGCTCGTCGGGATGGTCCTCGATCCGGACCATGCCCTCGCCCTCGGGCGGCTGCATGCCGTAGTGCTCGGCCAGCCGCGGGGTCACGAAGTTGACGTCGGCGGTCAGGAAGTCCGACCAGGGCAGCTCCGCGTCGGTGAACTCCCGCAGGTAGGCCTCGATCTCGGCCCGCATGTCGGCGCCCAGCTCGAGCGACCACGCCGGGCTCACCTCGGTGTCGATGAGCAGCGACTGGGCGTCGAGCAGCGGCAGGCGCACCCACGCCTGCAGGAACGTCCGCTGGAACCGCTCCGAGCGCGGGTCGTCGAACATGCGATCGACCTGGGCGAGCAGCACCTCTTGGTCGAGCAGCTCGCCGCTGGCGGCCAGCTCGAACAGCTCCGCGTCGGGCAGCGAGCTCCACAGCATGTACGACAGCCGGTTGGCCAGCTCGTAGGCGCCCACCCGGTGGGGCGTGGCGTCGTCGGGGGCGTCGTCGATCTCGACGTGGAAGACGAAGTTGGGGGAGGACAGCAGCATCCGCACCACGTGCTGGAGGGCCTCCTCCGGCGTCGCGCCGAACTCGAGCGCGTCGAGGTAGCGCCCCTCGAGCCGCGTCACCTCCTCGGGGTCGAGCGGCCGGCGCCAGACCCTCAGCCCGAACGACTCGATCATCTCCACCGCGCACGAGGTGTCCGATCCCGTCGGCGTGCACGAGGCCACCTGGCTGCGCAGGGCGGGGTCGGCGAAGACCTGCTCGGACACCACCTGGGCGTGCTCGATGTAGCCCTCGGCCAGGTCGTCGGAGATGTCGCGCAGCAGCTCGGCCTGGTTGGCGAACCCCACCCCGGTCCCCCCCCGGATGAAGTCGGCCTCCTCGAAGGGCGCGCCGAACAGATCCGCGAGCGTGTTCTCGTACTCGGCGCGGGTCAGCCGATGCAGGGCGATCCGCCCGACGTCGTGCTCCGACATCGGCGTGTCGTCGTCGTCGCTGCCCGTGGTGGTCGGCTCCTCGCCCCCCGTGCCGTCGCTGCCCCCCGCCGCGTGTTCGTCCATTCCCTGGTAGCAGCCGGCGCCGACCAAGACGTTGGCGTAGAAGACCGCGAGCAGCGCTCGCTTCGAGCCTCGGTATGACATCGTCCTCATTCTCCCTTTCCCCCCTCGAGCGAACGCCGAGCGGGACCACGCGCCGGCCGGTGAGGGCGACCCCACCGGCCGCGCTGCCCTCGTCGACTGCACTCGCCCCCCTCGTTCCACCCCGCCCTCGAAACGGCTCACCCTCACGACGATTAAATGGGGCGAGGCCGTGGAACCGCCCTCGAGCCGCGTTCGAGACCAACCGCGCGGGATCGATGGCGCCGGGTTCGTTCGCCCCCGTCCGCGGACCACGGCCGCTCGGGGCGGAACCGAGCGGGCGAGGACCTCCGCGACCTCAGCGAGCGACGAGCACGTACACGCTGGCGGTGGTCGCCACCAGCAGGCGCCCCTTGGCGTCGAGCACCGGGGCGGTGCGCACCTGCTCGCGGCCGAAGTCGTGGAGCACCGAGCGCGTGCCGTCGCGATCGAAGGCGAGGATCTCGTGCCCCGCCCCCACCAGCAGCGAGCCGTCGCCCCCGATCATCGCCCCGCTCACCCGAGCCCCCACCGCCCACTCGCCCACCGGCCGCACGCCGGGGTCGAACACGCCGAGCCGGTCGTCGCCCACGAGGTAGACCCGGTGATCGGCGGCCACCACGGGCGGACGGATCCGCCGCCCGAGCGGAGAGGCAACCGCTCGCTGGGCCACCGCCCGCCCGCCGTGCACCAGCCCGTACGTCCACGTGCCGGCCTGCTCGGACACCACGTGCACGTCGCCGCGCTCGTCGAGGCTCAGCGCGCTCACCGAGCGCACCGGCACCCGGCCGCCCCGGGGCTCGAGCCGCAGATCGAGCAGCACGACCCCCTCGGGCTCGGCCATCGCGATGACGCCGTCGCCCACCGCCGCGGCGAACACCCGGGTGTCGACCCGGCGCTCGGCCGCGGTCACGGCCGATTCCAGCAGCTTCATGGGGTCGACCGCGCCCGGGTCACCGAGTTCGATGACCTCGAGGAACGCGCCCGAGCTGGCCGGACCCCCGTGGGTCTCGGGGCCCGCCGCCACGCCGCCCACGATGAGGGTGCCGCCCCGCCGCACCAGCAAGCGGCGCTCGAACCCGCCGCCGAACGCCGAGGGCACCACGTAGGCCTCGGCGCCGTCGCGCAGCGAGGCGGCCCGGAGGCTGCCGGTGGGATCGGGAGACCACAGCAGGTGCTGGGCCGGATCGAGCACCAGCACGCCCGCGGCCGCAGGGCCCACGCCCACCGGCCGCAGCGCGTCGTCGAACAGCGCCCAGCCCTCGTCGGTCTGCACCACGATCCGATCGCCCGCGGTGAGCACGGCCCGGATCCCGGCCTCGTCGTCGACGGGAGCCTTTGCCGCCACCGACCACGACCCTCCGGGCATCGACGCCCCCAGCCGCCCGGTGAGCGAGGCATCGCCGTGGGTCCGCAGCATCCCGGGGCCGGTGTGGCCCGCCCACTGTCCTGCGCCGGCGTCGTGCGTCTCCACGGTCTTCACGTCCTCTGCGGTGGGATCGGTTCGGGGCGCGACGTCGCTGGGGCCTGGGGTGGAGCGCGAGCGGGCGCAGCCGCCGAGCAGCAGCGCGCCCGCCACGAGCACCCCCGCCGCCCAAGTGCGCCGGCGAGCGCCGAGCCGCCGCATCAGCGCGCCCTCCCCTCGGGCACCAGGCGCAGCAGCTGGTGGCGCGTGGCCACGAACAGCACGCCCTCGGGGGTGAGCACGGGGCCGGTCCACAGTGCCTCGCCGACGCCCTGGAGCACCTCGCCCGTGCCGTCGGGGCGCAGCGCCAGCAGGCGCTCGCCGGCCGACACCAGCAGGCGATCGTCGGCCGTGACCAGGCCCCCCGCGATCGGCCCTAGATCATAGCGTTCCCAGCGCAGCGCGCCGCCGGGATCGAACGCCGCGATCCCGCCCCGGGCCAGCACGAACACGTGGTGATCGTGGGCGACGAGCGGCGGGAACGGGGTGCCGGCGAACGTGGCCCGCAGCGGAGCTTCGACCGTCCGCCCCCCGTCGAGGCCGATCGCCCAGTACGCCGGGCCTCGGGGCGTGCTGCACACCAGGTGCACCCGCCGGGCCTCGTCGAGGCTCATGGCCACCGGCGTGAACGCGCCCTCCACCGCCGCCTCGATGGTCAGCTCGAGGTCGAGCCCGTAGAGCCGATCGGTGGTCGCCAGCACGATCGATCGATCGCGACACGCGGCGAGCAGCACGGGGGTGGTGCGCACCAGATCGCCGGCCCCCACCGCCGACTCGAGGAACCCGTCGGGCCCCACCACCTCCGGGTCGCCCACGTCGCAGGCCTCGATCATGCAGCGCAGCCGGGGCACGTGCGCGTGGGGATCGAGCGGTCGCTCGCGGCTGAGCACGATCACCCGCTGCCCCCGCCGGGCCACGTAGCCGCGCTCCCACTCCAGCCCCAGCATCAGCGGGATCGCGAACGCCCGCCCGCCGTCGGCGAGGTGGTGCGCGCCGAGGCACCCGCTGGGGTCGGTGGCGTACAGCAGGCCGTGCTCGGGGTCGACGGTCACGTCCCCGCCCGCGCGCATGCCCGCGCCCACCCGCCCCAGGCCGTGGTCGAAGATGGCCCACGGCCCCTCGCTCGACAGCACGAGCCGATCGGCGGTGCTCAGCAGGGCCAGCGATCGGTCGTCGGGGTCGAGCGCCACCCGGCCGTCCTCGACCCAGCGCCCCGGCGGCAGCGAGGCCGCGCTCCGCCCGTCGAGGGCGTCGGTGCCCCCCATCCGGCGCACGTGCGCGTCGGCGCTGGTGGCCCGGGGCCGCGGCGTGGGGCTCACCGGGTGCACCGACGCCGGCGGCACCGTCACCGCGATCTCCGAGGCGCTCCACAGCTGCGAGAACACGTCCATCGGCTAGGCTCTCCTCGCCATGGTGGGGTTCACCCCCGCCCCGGCCACGCTGCGCACGATGTCGCGGTAGGCGTTGGCCTTGACGAACGAGCTGGCCGGCGCCGCGTCGGGCGAAAGCCCCAGCATGCCCAGCACGTGCTGCCGGAAGGTGGTGGCCACGGTGTCGTACACCGCGGTCACGCCCGCCGGCGTGCCCGGGTCGTCGCTGGGCACCCGCACGTCGAGTTCCCGCGGATCCTCGTCGTCGTCGAAGTCGGTCGACCCCGAGTCGCGCACCCGCACGAACACGTGCTCGTTGGCCTCTGTGCCCACCCGGAAGCGCAGCGAGAAGTGCAGCAGGCACTTGGTGAACGCGGGCGGAGCCGAGGCCCCGGCCACGGTGAAGGCGGCCGACACCCGCTGGTTGAGCGCCAGGTTCCACCGCGTGTTCACCCGCGCCAGGCAGGCCTGGCGATGGGCCGCGGTGTCGATCCAGCCGCTGAACGCGAACCGAGCCTTGAGCACCACCACCACGATCCCGTCGATGTCGGTGCCCGCCTCGCTCATGAAGCCGGGCAGCACGTGGGTGGCGTAGCGATCCTTGCCCAGCATGTAGAGGTAGGCGTCGTAGAGCACCGGGTCGGTGGGATCGTGGCGCAGGTTGGCCTTGACCGGCCACCACACGTAGTCGCGCTTGGGGTGGGTGGCCTGGTGGCGGTAGTGGGGCAGCGCGTAGGTCTCCGTGCCGTGGATGATCTCGTGGTCCACGTCGAGCCCGGGGATCCGCCGCAGCCACTCCGCCACGTGCCAGTAGTAGCGGGCCCGCACGCGGTGGTTGAAGCGCATCATCGCCTGCCCGTCCATCGAGAACGCGGCCCCGGGCACGTTGTTGGAGCCGAAGCCGGTCTGCCCCTCCCCGTTGTTGGAGCGCGGGTACTCGTCGGGCATGCCGCCCGCGTGCCCCGTCTCGTGGGCGCCGGCGAAGTTGCGGTCGACCCGCTCGCCGTCGGTGTCGCGCCCCGCGTTGACCCGCAGCTCGCCGTTGCCGTTGGTCGAGCCCATGTTCGAAGTCTGGTTCTCGGCGACCAGGTCGATCTGGAAGTGCGCCTCGTTGCGGTCGAGCCGCTGGAGGAACGAGATGACCAGGGTCTTGATCGGCTTCGCCCCGCCCTTGGGCACGATGGTGGAGCGCGCGCTGTTGACCGCGTCGTCGCCGTTCCAGCGATCGGCGCAGGTGGTGAGGAACGTGTCGGCCCAGGTGTCGCGCTGGGTCTGGCGGGCCGCGGCGCCCAGGCCGGCCAGCGTCGCGTCGTCGAGGAGGTTGGGCTTGGCGGTGAAGTCGAAGCGATAGCGGTAGTAGCGGAACGCCACCGCCACCTCGTCGCCGTCGGCATCGACCCCGCAGCAGCGCAACAGCGCCAGATCGAACCGGCCGATCGGGGACAGCTGGCCGTCACCGGCCGCGATCGGGCTGTTCCACTCGTCGTACGTGTCCGATCCGGGGCGGCTGTTGATCCCGCGGTTGAAGAACTCCAGCTCGTAGAACGGCTGGATCGCGAAGAACGGGTGGGTCGCCCCGGCCGACAGCGGCGGGCGCGGGTGGGCCGTGCCGGGGGCCACCCCCACCCCGTCGTGCGTGGCGTCGACCCACTGCACCCCGGCCCGCGCCCCGACCACGCCGTCGGGCTCGTCGGCCACGCGCTGGTCGAACACGTCGAAGAGGTTGCCCTGGGTCACCGCCAGCCGCGTCCAGTCGGGGGTGTCCCAGATGTAGTTGCGGTCGGCGTCGACGGTGGGCCGCTGCGTGAAGTAGCCGCGCTGGTTGGCGCCGTCGGCCTTGAACATGCCGCAGCGGGACAGATCCGGGCCCGCGGCGAAGCTGTTGGCGAACAGCGCGACCCGGTTGGCCGTGGTGGCGTCGGGCACCCAGGAAAGCGGAGCGCGCGACGGATCGGTGAGCACGATGTCGTCCAGCGAGAACACGTGGGGCTTGGCGTTCTCGCTTTGGTTGGCCACCACGCTCTCGAACGGGCCCTGCTGGGCCGGCGGCTCGCCCCAGCGGGTGTGGTACTTGCGGCACTTCCACACCGGCGGCAGGTCGTAGAACGAAAGCCGGGCCGCGCTCGGCTCGGCGAAGTCGACCGTGGTGTTCTCGCCCACGTTCAGCCCGATGTCGTCGCCCGGATCGGCGCGATCCTTGGTGACCAGCCGGCGCGGCTCGACCGACGAGTCGACGAACGTGCCCGCCTGCGTGCGCACCTGGATGAGCACCGCCGCGTCGGGCTTGGTCAGCGGGGTGTCGTCGGTCGCCGTGCGGAGGATCCACGGCAGGGCCTGGCACGCCTCGGGCTCGGTGACCCAGTTGCTCAGCGTGTCGGGGTCGGATCCCGCCGCCGCGCGGTCGAGGAAGCCCTCCACCACCACGGGCGGGATGGCGTGCCGGGCCCCGAGCTTGCGATCGAAGTAGACCAGCTTCAAATACTGCCAGTGGGGGTCGAGCACCACGCGGCAGGGATCGTCGGCGGTGCCGATCGTCTCGATGGTGTCGAGCGCCTCGAAGCTGGGCGCGGCGTAGGTCGGGGCCTTGGCCGCGTCGACCGTGAAGTCTGCGCGACCCAGGCTCCACGCGGGGGGCAGCTGGAGCACCCGGAAGCCTTGCGCGAGCAGGTCGGGCACGTCGGGGCGCGTCACCAAGCGCTCGTTGTCGGCGCTGCTGCTGGTGGCGGTCGCATCGGTGGCGAAGTACGACGCCTCGGGGTGTTCGAACGCGAGCGTGAACGAGCCCTTGCGCTCGTCCACGATGAACGACAGGTCGCCGTTGGTCGTGACCTGCTCGGGCTGGGGGTCGCTGCCGTCGCCGAACACCACCGACACCGGGAACTGAGCGGGAAAGGGTCGATCTTCGCCGGCCGGATCGGTCCACAGCAGCCGCAGGTTCACCAGCACCCGCAGCCGCGGCGGGATCACGGGCTGCACCGGCAGCGGCTGAATGTCGTACAGCCGCGGGTTGTGCAGCTCGCACTGCGCCGCGTCGCACGACGACTCCGAAGGATGGCAGGCCAGCGGCACCTGCAGGGGCTCCTCGCCGGGATCGAAGAGCATCAGCTCCACCCGGCGGTCCACCCGGCTGCGGTGCTCGGCGGTGATGGGCCAGTTCTCGCCGCAGCCCACCGCCTCTTGGCTCGCGTCGAGGAACACCAGCGCCGCCTGCCGCTGCTGCAGCTCGGCCTCGGTCAGGCCCATCGTGTCGCGAAGCTCCTTCATGTAGACGTCGAAGAACGCGCCCCAGGTCTGGGGGCCCACCACGCCGTCCTCGTCGATCGACTGCTCGAACTCGACGTTGTACGTCTCTTGGAAGCGCCGGGTGGCGCCGCGGGTGAGTGAGCCCATCACCCCGTCGATCTCGCCCGGATCGGTGTCCCAGCCGTGGTCGGCGAACATCCAGGTGAGCAGCTGCTGGATGTCCTCGACCTTGTGGTGCCCCTGGCAGCTGTCGACCCACGCTTCTCTGTCGCCCTTCAGCACGTGCCGCACGTTCTGGGCCCGATCGAGCGACAGCGACTGGTTGTAGGCGTCCGAGCCGCTGCGATCGGCGTGCCCGGCCACCAGCAGCTTCTGCTCGGGGTTGGTCTCGAGCTGGTCGAACACCGCCTTGATGATGGCCAGCGCGGTGACCCGCTCGACCTGGTCGTCGTCTTGGGCGTCGGCGGCCGCGTCGTCGTCGGTGGCGGCCGTGTCGTGGTAGTCGGCCAGCATCACCACGCTGTCGTGGTTGAAGTGGACGTCCTCGACCTCGATGAAGTGCACCCGCAGCCGTCGCAGGCGGAAGGGGTGGGTCGCGTCGGTCGAGATGGTGAACGTCCGGGCGCCGTCGCGGACACTCAGCTGGGTCTCCCCTCCACCCCCTGGCTCGGTCTCGTCGTCGGGCATCACGGTCGGCCTTCGAAATCCCTCACCGGGCTTGCTCATGGTACGCCGCGCCCCGAGGTTGGGGAACGGTCGGCACCGCCCACGAGCGACCGACCGACCGACCGCCGACCGACCGCCCGCGTGCCGGCACGCCGGCACGCCGGCCCACGGACCGGCACGCGCCGCGGGTGTCGAGGTCGGGGCCCGGTGCTATCGTGGTGGGGTAGGTCCTCGATGCTCTCCGAAGCGCTCGTACTCGACAGCGGCGAGTACCTGGTGACCTCCGCGTCCCAGGAGGAGCTGCCCGGTCACGTGCGCGTGCGAGCGTTCGAGGCACGGGTCCTCGTGCGCGAGTGGGCCCAGCTCAGCGGCGTTCGCCGCACGGCCGCGCTGTGCCACGCGCTGGAGCTGTGGCGATCGACCGAGCCGCCCAGCGATCTCGAGGCCTGCCTCGAGCGCCTCGAGTCCTGCTTCGACGATCACTGCCCCTCCCTGGCCCTGCACTTCCGCATGCCGGCCGAGGTGGCGCTCGACATGTCGCCGGTGGAGGAGCCGACCGATCTACAGGATCTCGCCGAGTCCGCCGCGGCGGCGGCCGAGCCCGACACCCACTGGGTGGAGCTGACGTTCCACGACGCCGACGGCAACCCGCTTGCCAACGTCGACTGCCGGATCGAGCGACCCGACGGCATCGTCCACGACGGGCGGACCAACGCCGCGGGCACGCTGTGGGTGGGCGACATCTCCGTGGCGGGGGCCTGCCGGGTGAGCTTCCCGGAGCTGGAGGCGTATGTGCGGGACAACTTCCGCATGGACGCGTGAGCGGCCGCGAGGGAGGCTGACTCCCGGCCACGGTCGAGCGGGTCGATCTGCGCGAGGTCAGGATGCAGCACGCACTGCGTCAGCAGCTCGCGGCGAGGGCCCAGGGCACGCCCGAGCTGCGGCTGCCCGCGTAGTCGGGCGATTCATCAATCAAGGCCCTTCGAAACACTCGAGCAACATCTCAGTGAGCACCCGGACCTTCCGCGCGGGATGCTGCCCCGGCGGACGCACGACATAGACCCCTGCCCGAGGCGGCGGATGGTCCGTCAGCACGGGCACGAGCGCGCCCGAGGCCAGGTGCGCCTGGGTGAGGGCGTCGGGCAGGTAGGCGATGCCGAGTCCGGCGACGGCCGCGGCGACCAAGGCGGTGCCATTGTCGGCCTTGAAGCGCCCCCGCGGATGGATCGACACGGTCTCGTCCCCGTCCGTCAGCAGCCAGGTCTCGGTGCCCTGCATCAACGCCTCGTGATCGACGAGCTCATACGGCGTCTCGGGCTGGCCGTGCGACGCGATGTAGTCGGGGCTCGCCACGAGCTGGCCGAACAACGGCCCCACGCGCCGGGCGAGGAGGTTGGAGTCCTCCAGGTAGCCGAACCGGATCGCGCAGTCGAAGCCTTCCGCGATGAGGTCGACGAAGCGGTCGCTGTAGGACGTGTCCAGCTGCAGCCGCGGATGCCGTCGCGCCATGTCGGCGAGCACCCGGGCCAGGTGGGTCGGTCCGAACGAGAGCGGGGCGGCGACGCGCAGGCGACCGCGCAGGTCTCCCTCGGGCCGGATGGTCTCCTCGGCGATGTCGAGCTCGGCGCAGACCCTCGCGGCGTGCTCGCGAAACAGCGCGCCAGCCTCGGTGAGCGCTGCTCCGCGCGTGCTCCGGGCAAGGAGCTGGACGCCCAGCTCGGCCTCCAACCGGGCGAGCCGCCGGCTGACGATCGACTTCGAGATGCCGAGGCGACGCGCCGCCGCAGAGATCCCCTTCGCATCGGCCACCTCCACGAAGGTCCTGAGTTCGTCGATCTCCACGCCGGCGTTCCACTTTCTGCAACACTGCTTCGCAGTCTTGGACACTACCGTATCGCTTTGGGGAACGCCAATCCTTCCTCCATGAAGACTCGCAACGGTCTCGACTCCCTCCTTCGACCCGAAGACTCGGTGTTGGTCCTGATCGACCACCAGCCCTACCAGCTCGCCAACCTCAACAGCCACGACCCCCAGGCCGTGGTCAACAACTCGGCGGCGCTGGCGAAGACCGCCAAGGCCTTTGGCGTCCCCACGATCCTCACCAGCGTCATCGCCGATCGCGGCGGCCTCATCTTCCCGCAGATCACCAAGGTCTTTCCCGATCAAGAGGTCATCGATCGAACCTTCATCAACACCTGGGAGGACGCCCGGGTCGTCGAGGCGGTCCGTGCGACGGGGCGCAAGCAGCTGATCATCGCCGGTCTGTGGACGGAGATCTGCGTGGCGATGCCAGTCATCCAGGCGCTCGGCGAGGGGTGGGACGTGACGGTGATTACCGACGCCTCCGGTGCGACCTCGGTGGAGGCCCACGAGGTCGCCATCCAGCGGATGATCGCGGCGGGGGCCAACATGATGACCTGGCTGGCCCTGGCGGCGGAGTGGCAGCGCGACTGGGCGCGGACCGAGCACGCCGGCGAGCTGACCGAGGTGCTCATCGACCACGCCGCCGGCAGCGGGATCGCGTTCTTGTGGGAGCAACAGCTGCTCCACACGCCGGTGCCTCCCGAGGCGGGCTGATCGCACGGCATCGAACGACTCGCCGCTCGAGCACCCGTCCCGGGCTGCTCGAGCGGCGCGCTTCAGCGTAAGAAGAAACCCGAGACGCTCGCGCGGACGTCGTGCCCCGCCGCCGGGCCGACCCGGGGGGCCGCGGCGTCCGAGCCCGTGGAGGAGGAGACCCTGGGATTCCCCCGATTCATCGGACACCAGATATACGCCGCTCGAGGCGCTTTCAGTTTCTTGTAGTAGCGTTGCTCGAACTCGACGGGCGACAGGTAGTCGATTGTCGAGTGCCTACGTTTTCCGTTGTAGAAGATCGGTTCCTCGGAAGAATTCGTG
>JGI12210J13797_12013031_pt1 | contig 17995 bp, 17 predicted proteins | sample ElkSlonscriptome_3_FD_13797 | JGI IMG/M metagenome (IMG submission 13797)
GGGGACTTTGATTCCGGTTCCCCCTTTTTCAAGGGGGGCTAGGGGGGATCTGAAGTAGCATTGACGGCTTCTCAAACATCCTCTAATGCTGCCGTAGCAAGATAGATTTTCTAACCCAATCAGGTGAATTGATCATGACTGTGCCCCCCCAAATGATTTTCACACCTCCCCCTTCTCTGAGAATCGAGCGATTTAGCCCTCGTGCCATCACGAGCCGCGCGGATGTCGAAGCGATTGTGGATTTGATTAACATCTGCCGTCAGGCCGATCAGATTGACCGCTACACGTTTGTTGCCGAATTTGAAGCGGATCTAAACCATCCTAGACTTGACCCAACTCGCGATTTTCAAATCTGGGAAGATAGCGATCGCCAAATCGTCGCCTATGCTAACCTCTGGACAGAAGCTGAAACGCAAGACCCCCTTGAGGGATACCTGGGATTTCAAATCCATCCTTCTGTGCGCCAAACCGACGTACCTGCCCAACTGCTGGAATGGGCCGAAGCTCGTATCCGCGAGATCGGACACAAACGCGGCGTTGGCGTCTGCTTGAGAGGCAGCGGTCGCGCCAGCCAAACTGACCGAATTCAGTTTTTCGAGTCCAACGGATTCAAAGCGGATCGCTGGTTTTATAACATGGGGCGATCGCTCGTCGATGTTCCTGTCGTTCACACTCAGGTTCCGGAGGGATTCACCATTCGTCCGGTGCAGGGGACTGAAGAGGCGAAAACTTGGGTCGAGATGTTTAACCAATCGTTCATCGACCACTGGAACCATCACGACCTGACGTTAGAGGATTATCATCACGAGATCGAGCATGACCCAGAGTACAAGCCAGAACTCGACTTAGTGGCGATCGCCCCCGACGGCACTTTGGCAGGATTTTGTGTTGCATCAATTCACACAGCGGACAACCAGCAGCGCAACTGTCGTGAAGGGTGGATTAATTTGCTCGGAACCCGTCGAGGCTTTCGACGCATGGGCTTAGGACGTGCTCTCTTGCTGCGAGGGCTCCAATGTCTGCAGCAGCAAGGCATAGACTACGCCAAAATTGGAGTCGATTCCCAAAACCCAAACCAAGCATTTGCTCTTTACGAGTCTGTCGGATTCCACCGCCTACATGCATGTCCTACGTTTATCAAGCTTCTAAGTACTCAGGAGTAGTCAGACCCAAAAATCTAGAAGGGTTTTTCAGCAACTCTGACTTAAAAAATCTTTCGGTTCTCTATCCCCTCACAACCTAAATGCCCAAGGGCTTTGAATCAGCTCAGTTGGCCCATGATAGAGTGCGCGTCTCGCACAAAGTCATGGGTCTTTTTCTAGAATCCTAATAGCTTTCTATCAGAAGGTGACGGCAATCACAGTTTAGCGAGTCCCATTTGCGGTATGTGAGATAACAGGTATGGGCAACCTGAATTTGCAAGCGCTGCTTTTTTCCCATTGCAAACTGAGAAACCACCCGCTCAGCATTAAATCAGCGTATTGGCGTATCGAAAATGTTTGTCAAACGTAAAACCCATACTGATGAATCACTTCGACAGGTGCAATCAGTAAAGGCTACAGGCTCAAATTCCGCTACGTTGTTTTGGTAAATTATCCTCATTATCACAGTTCCAAGAATAAACCTTCATTCCATTATCATTTTTTTAGCTGAGATTCCACTAATAATAGAAGCAGGGGTTTCTTCAGCCTGTGGTTTTGACAATACTGGCTCTACCGCCTGAACGACGTCAACTCTGTGCTGTAGGCAAAACTAGTCTTGTCGTGTCGCCTGAACAACACTGCCTGACTGCAGCAGTTTTAGAGTCTAGGCATCTCGTTAGAAGGATCAGGTATATTTCTCCAAATCACCTCTCACGCGTCTACATCTGAATCATCCATAACGTCGTGAGTCTGGGTTGTGATGGATTTTTCAGTGGCATTGTTGCTATTTCCAGTATCGTCAAAAGTCGTCACAATGTAAGAGAAATATCGTCGAAGAGTGCGCTATCCTCGCATCTTCAATTCGCTGTCTGTGTTTGCTTGCCCAAGTCTTCACGCTAACACTCAATGCCACATCGCCCCTTTACGGAAGAATGGATTCAGCAATTTTCCGACCCCTATGCAGTCTTGGGGGTGTCGGTGTCGGCAGACGATCGCCGCATTCTCAAAAGATTTCGCGCCGTTGCAAAGTTGCTCCACCCCGATAGCCAACGTCTCACTGACCCCAAAGAAAAGGCGATCGCAGGTCAGGTACTAGCTAAGCTGATCAACCCGACGTATCAACGCCTCAAACTAGAAAAAGGTCGGGCAGAATCACTAGCACTGCTTCGGTTCCGGGTGCGACGCATGACCCGAGATGAACCTCTTGCTCCGACCAGTGAGACTGCGCGGAGACTTTTAAAAACACCTGTGCCTAAAGTTGAGGTCTTTTATGAGCAGGTTGTTGCTCAGCTAGCTGAAAACCAGTTAAGCTCCTTGAGCCATTTTGAGGCAGCGACAAAGGAACTCGCTGAGCTAAATTTAGCTTATCTTCGCCTTAAAATGGGCGAGCCGATGATTCGTGAGAAGCGCACAGGACTGGTGCCGGAGACCACCTCTAAGCCTCGGCAGTTTACGCCAACTCCGCCAGCTTATGCCAAACCCTCACCCCCAAGCTATGCGGAAAAACATTTTCTGCGAGCGCAAGAATACATCAAAAAAGCCAATTATCAAATGGCCGTACAAGAACTGCGAGACGCAATTCGCATCGAAGCGGATCAGGCTCGATACCATGCACTGTTAGCCAAGGCATATCTCGCCCAGCGATTGCCTGGAGCTGCAAAAGCTTACTGTCGTAAGGCTCTGGAGCTTGACCCCACAAATCAATTGGCGATCGCCTGTGCGAAAGCGTTGAACATCGACGTAACTGCCCCCAACCGGGGCAAAAAAATGCCAACCACGCCCAACCGCGATGCCCAACAGTCAACAACTACTCACAACGGAACCAAGAACAACGGACTGTTTGGGGGGCTGTTTGCTCGCAAGCGTTAATATTACTGCTATTCTGCTCTGTATTGGTTGTCGGATAGCCTTTGGCATGTAATGCTGAAGGATGACTTAAACCTAGAAGTGACTTACCCACAAAGAGTTATGGCTGTTAAGAAAGGCTCTCTTGTTCGCGTTATCCGAGAAAAGCTAGAAGACAGCATTGAGGCTCAGGCCAGCGATACTCGGTTTCCTCCCTATATCTTCGAGACAAAGGGAGAAATTGTTGATAGCCGGGGCGACTATATGTTGGTCAAGTTTGGTCATGTGCCGACTCCCAACATTTGGCTCAAAGCTGACCAGTTGGAAGAGTTTGAATAAGCTATCATAAGAGCATAAGTAGGTTGTTCCAACGGAGCGCAATCGCACACTCTGCAAGCGGTATCCTCCGAAATCCTATGAACTCTTGTCCTCCCTTTGTTCCCATTTGCAATCCTCCTCGCGTCACTGTCATCGGTGCAGGAAACGTGGGGAGTGCTTTGGCTCAGCGAATTATTGAAAAAGATCTAGCGGATGTCGTTTTGCTCGACATTGTTGAAGGGCGTCCCCAGGGGATTGCCCTCGACTTGATGGAAGCCCGCAGCGTTGAGGGGCACAACTGCCACATCATCGGCACCAACGACTATCAAGATACGGCCAACTCCAACATCACTGTCATCACTGCCGGATTGCCTCGCAAACCTGGCATGACGCGAGATGACCTGATGCAAACCAACGGCAAAATTATTATTGAGGCGACTCAGCGAGCGATCGCCCATTCTCCCGATTCCATTCTCATCCTGGTCACGAATCCACTAGACGTGATGACCTATCTCGCATGGAAGGTCAGTGGATGGCCGCACCAACGGGTGATGGGGATGGCCGGAATTTTAGACTCTGCCCGGTTCCAGACCTTTATCGCCATGGAGTTAGGCATTTCTCCGTCCGATGTGCGGGCGATGGTGCTGGGAAGTCACGGAGACTTGATGGTGCCACTGCCAAGCTACTCGACTGTCAACTCCATTCCCATTGCCGAACTGATGGATGCTGACACGATTCATCGTTTGGTAGAGCGAACTCGTCATGGGGGCGCTGAGGTAGTCGGCTTGTTAAAAACGGGTGGAGCCTACTACGCACCGGCCTCGTCAGTCTGCCAGATGATTGCAGCAATTTTGAGAGACGAGTCTCGCCTACTGCCTGCTGCAAGCTATCTGCAAGGGGAATATGGGCTAGATGACGTATTTATCGGAGTGCCGTCGAGATTGGGCTGTGCTGGCGTTGAGTCAATTCATGAGCTTCAGCTCCAACCCTGTGAACTCGCAGCCCTGCAGCACTCCGCAAACCAGGTGAAAGAGAAAGTAGAGAGGGCGATCGCCCTTTTCAATCTCTAGACACAATCTCTAGCCAAACTTGCCTAAAGCATTTTCACGCTTAGCTCAAATTCCAGTAAAAGAGTACTAGATTTTCTTGTCTCTTGCGTATATTATTGAGTCAAGCAAATAGTACAAAAGCACTATTTGCTTGACTATATTTTTGGTAGCCATATTCTGCTGGCATCAGGTGGTCGAGGTGGAGCCATACCGCGCTGGAGCATCTCCCTGTCGAAATGACATGTCAGGGTCGTGTGACAGCATCATGTCTGAGAGCAAGTTCGAAAGACCTTCTGCGAGGGAATAGCGATGAGATTTTTGTCCCCACGATTGCAACAGATTTTCTTATCTCTAAGTCTTGTATGGGTGACGCTGACCTTGGGGGGCGATCGCGCGCTGGGGGCTCGCCTAATCAATTGGTACGCAACTCAGTCTACTGTTACTGCAGGTGATGGTACTGCAGGCGATGGCGTCGAGGATCAATCGTCGAACGGTGAGGCAATTGGAGTCGCAGAGGAAAATCCATCACCGTTGTTGTCTGAGCGCCCGTCCTCCGAAAGTTTGGCCGACGCAGTGGAAGCAGCTCGTCTCTCTGTCGTTCGTATCGAGCTAGAGGGCGTTGCAGGCACCACAGCAGAATCGGGATCGGGTGCAATCATTGACGCTGAGGGATTAGTGTTGACCAATGCTCATGTGGTTCGAGACGGCGCACAGGTGACCGTCACCCTTTGGGATAAAACCGAGCTTCAGGGACAGGTACTTGGAAAAGATACTCGCTTAGATCTCGCCGTTGTTCAGATCGACGCAGAAGAGCTTCAAGCTTTGCCCGTTGCAGACTCAGCTCAAGTGCGCCCAGGAGAATGGGCGATCGCCATTGGCAACCCCTTAGGCTTAGACAACACCGCGACGATCGGAATTATCAGCGCTGTCGATCGCAGTAGTGCCGATGCCCGCACCTACTCTCACCAAGGCCCCTTTATCCAAACGGATGCGGCTATCAACCCAGGCAACTCGGGGGGGCCATTGTTAGATGAAGAAGGCAGCTTGATCGGCATCAACACGGCTGTCTTAGGCGGCACTCAGGGAATTGGCTTCGCCATTCCAATCAACATGGCTCAAGACTTTGTTGACCAAGTCATGACGGAAACTCATTCATCTACTTCGCCCTTGAAACAAGAGATTCCATCTTCACAGGAGGAGCAAACGCCAGCTCTCGATGAAACTCCAGCCAATCATGATGCACCTGACTATGAGCCTCGTCCAACGGTTCCACTCGACGACGAGTCGCTTCAACAAGATGACAGGTCATCGGCAAGAACGGGTGACACAACTCCTTCCTTCGACGCCCCAGAGTCGTCGGGTTCTTCCTTTGAGCAATCCTTAATGGATAGGCCACAATTAGGGATTTACGCTGCTTTTCCACCTGAGGCGATCGCCGCTGCCGATGCGGCTCGGGACGATCCGGAAGCCTTGGAAGAGCCAACCTGGGGCGTTCAGGTGGTTAGAGTATTGCCCAACTCCCCAGCATCACACGTTGGATTACAAAGCGGCGATATGATTATGGCGGTTGATGGTGTACGCGTGACGACTCCTAACAATCTGCGATTGCGCATCAGTCGAGCCACTCCCCATACACCTGTCGCGATTGACATCAGAAGAAATCGACGAAGTTTAACTTTGTCCCCCTCTCTCGTTCCCCCCTTGACTTCGAGGCTTCAACCATAAGAGCTTGCATCAGAGTTTGGGCAACATGCGACTGCGGTCACTGCTTCATTGCCTAAAATTTTTTAAAATTGTATGTAGTGAACGGTTCGCTCTTTCATCAATCCTTAATATTGAAAGACTAGCCTGTGCCTATGTCGAGTCAGACACAGACGATACTTTTCCCAAGATTTAGCCCTTTGAAGATTAAAGCTAAGAATTGACAACGCTTTAGCAAGTCGGGTTCAAACAAATCGAGGAATCAGTATCGGTTGTCTTGACGACTAGAGTGAGCAACCCTTTACCGCAACTTTAAGAAAATCGGGGGATGAAACCATGGCCGAGGTGCGCCAAATTTACCAGCTAGGTCACCCTGTTCTAAGACAAGTGGCTTTGCCCATTTACAACATTCGAGATAGCTGGTCAAAATCCCTTATTCAAGATTTGTTGGAAACCTTGCATCATTTACACGGAGTTGGCATTGCTGCTCCGCAGGTTGGCATATCTCGTCGGGCAATGGTTGTTGCGTCTCATCCCAATTCGCGATATCCAAATGCTCCCAAGATGGAGCCAACTGTGATGGTAAATCCTCATTTGATTAATTGCTCAGATGAGACGATAAAAGACTGGGAAGGATGTCTCAGCGTTCCAGGCGTGCGAGGACTGGTGTCTCGCTATGCGGCTGTCGAAGTCGGCTATACCGATCAGAGAGGACGGCTTCAGCGACGAGAATTTGACGGATTTGTCGCCCGCATTTTCCAGCACGAACTGGATCATCTTGAAGGCCGAGTGTTTCTCGATCACGTCAAGAATACTGCCACGGATTTAATCTCTGACCAAGAGTATCTCGATCGTCAAGTGCAAGCACTTGAAAAGTATCCAGAGCTTGCCACAGCTTGAACGGGTCAGTATTGCTCTGAGCCTTTGATAATGCCGTTTTTGCTTAGATTTCCTCTTAAGCGACAACAGAATATAGTCCCTAATTTTGGATGACCGGGCGCAGCCTCGCTACGCCCGGTTCTTTGTGAGCGAAAAAGAAGTCTCATATAGTGCTACGCGCTGATATGAAACCAATAGTTGATGGAGAAGCCGCGCGGTGCGCGGCTTCTCCATCAATATCTGTCCTAACCTATCTGCGCATTGCTATAGCTGTGAAGACGCAACGCCTAGTAAAAGCACAAGCAGAAAAACAAGTAGAAAGATGAAGAAATGGCGGGTTTCTTGTCGTCGCTCAGATGATCGAATAGAGTCTAGCTGTTGAATCGGTGATATTTCCGTGGACGTTCCCCTTTCTAAACCTAACCGTCAAAGTCACTTTCCAAAGCGATCTGCATCGTTATCAAAGTCAGCGACTAAGCCAGTGGCTCAATCTCCTGTAGAGGTTGTAGACGCACCTGATCAGAACTTAGTTCGAATCGCGCAGCGTATTTGTGATACTCATTTCGAGGTTCACAAACAGGCAGAACAACCCATTGGAGTGGTCGTTCATCAAATTAGCCATCGGGGGCAGTTGATTTTCAATACCTATCCTGCGCTGTTGCTCCATGAGTGCTTCATTTCCATCGACCAGATTGAAGCTCATCGGTTTTGATGGAAGAAAAGGAAAATTTTTTCTATGGTTGTCATGTTGCCGTGGGCGATCGCCTTTATCGTGTTCTTTCTCGGGGCGTCGATCGGCAGTTTCCTCAATGTCGTGATTTATCGGCTACCTGAGGGATTGTCGCTGTTACATCCTCCATCACGGTGTCCTCACTGTCACCATCGCCTTAGGCCCTATGACAACGTTCCAGTTTTGGGCTGGCTGTGGCTAAGGGGACGGTGTCGCCACTGTGGTACGGCGATCGCCATGCGCTATCCCCTCGTCGAACTTGCCACTGGGATTCTATTTTTGATTGTTCTGTGGCAGTTTGAAACATCCCTCACCATCGTGGGCGGGTGGATTTTTGTCAGTTGGTTGATGGCTCTGGCGTTCATCGACCTCGACACTCTGACACTACCCAATCCTCTCACTCAGTCCGGCTTTTTGTTGGGTGTCATTTTTCAAGGAATTGTCGGCTGGTACAGCAGCGGACTGTCCGGCGCAGCCCTGCATCTGATAGGAAGTATCGGCGCTGCTGTGCTGGGCATTTGGCTATTTGACATCATTACCATCGTCGGCTCTATGGTTTATGGACAGACCGTGATGGGAGGCGGTGATGCCAAGCTTGCGGCCATGATGGGAGCTTGGATGGGCTGGAAATTGTTGTTGTTAGCCTCGTTCTTAGCTTGCATTTTGGGTGCTGTGGTTGGGGGAGGGGCGATCGCCCTCAAACTGATTCACAGACGCCAGCCGATTCCGTTTGGCCCATTTCTGGCTCTCGCTGCGTTTTTGGCTACAATCTGGGGCAATGACATTCTCTCTGCCTATCTCGGCCTCTATTTCCCAGCTTCATGACACTCAACTTTCAGCATTCTCGGGTTGCAGCATCGATCGTCTTATGTCCGCTGCTGCTTTTACTCACGAATCAGACCACTTCAGGCATTCCAATCGGTTCGGCTCAGTTCTCTCTCGATTCCCTCTCTCAGTCTGATCGTTCGAAGAGTGCTGAGAGTTTAGAGAATTCTACTCTCCTAGAACCTTTAGATGGGTTAAATTTCCCGGCTGGTTCTCTGGCTCAATCTCTAGATGCCGAAGATCTGGAACTCGACCCGAGTATCCTCAATAGCCCTGTTTTGCAGCGCTGGCTGGATGATCCACCGGACGTGCTGCAAGATATTCGCACTGATCCGGCGTTTCGCCCCCGTGTTCGCGCGGGCTACACTCACATCGACGATTCACCAGGATATTACATCGGCATTGAAGATGGACTGCTAGGCGACGTAGGCACGACCGGACTTGCCCTCAGCGCTGACTATTCGAATAAAATTGAGGGCGATCGCCCCCAATGGGGGGCAGATTTACGCTATTACCTACTGCCGTTGGGAAACCGCGTTAATCTCGCGCCTCAAGTTGGCTATCGTTCTATCACGACTCCAGATGAGACTGTGGATGGTATCAGTCTAGGAGGACGGCTAATGCTCATTCCGGCACGCACGGCGGCTGTCGATTTTTCCCTCACTCAGACTTGGATCAATCCTGGAAGTGAGTCCAACACGGCTAGTCTGACGACCTTATCTTCAGGCTATGCTCTGACTCAGACGTTGCGCCTCTCCAGCGATATTCAGCTTCAGCTCGCCCCCGATCGTCAAGACTATCGTTGGGGAGTTGGACTGGAAGTTCTATTTTGACCTTAGTTCATTGGGCTGAGATGACTCACAATCTACAATTTCTAGCTAGAATAGAGTGCTGCTGAAACGTGAAGTTCATGGTTCCATCCTCCTCATCTCAAGCCCTATCTTCTCTCAGAGCTGAAATCGATGACTTGCTCAACCAGCTATCAGACGTTAACCACGGAGTCTTGATTCAGCAAGCACTCACGACCTTAGTGCGCATGGCTGAGGTGGAGGCCGATCGGCTTGATTGGAAAATCCTCAACTCTTCGCTTCAGGACATGGAGCAAGCCTTCCGCGTTTTCTATCCCTACCGTCATACCCGCAAAGTCACGATTTTCGGCTCTGCTCGTATTTCACCCGAAACAGCAGAATACAAAATGGCCGTCGAGTTTGGCCGTCGCATCACCAAACTTGGGTTTATGGTGATGACGGGCGGCGGCGGCGGCATTATGCAGGCTGGCAACGAGGGAGCTGGAGCAGAAAATTCGTTTGGGCTTAACATTCAGCTTCCTTTCGAACAAGGAGCGAATCCCTTTATCGAAGGCGATCGCAAACTCATTGACTTCAAGTACTTCTTCACTCGAAAACTATTCTTCCTTCGAGAAACTGATGCGTTGGTGCTTTTCCCCGGTGGCTTTGGCACCCAAGATGAAGCGTTCGAATGTCTGACTCTGATTCAGACTGGAAAATCTGAACCCATGCCCGTGATTTTGATTGATGAGCCAGGGCATCAATACTGGGAAAACTGGGATCGCTATATCCGCGAAAATTTGCTGGGATCAGGGCTAATCAGTCCTGATGACCTCAGCATCTACACCATCGTGGACAATATCGAAGATGCTTGCAGCGCGGTCACTCACTTCTATAGAGTCTTTCATTCCAGTCGCTATGTCGGGGAAAGGCTGGTGATTCGACTATGCTCTGAGTTAACAGATGCCCATGTCGAGCAGCTCAACGAAAGCTTCAGCGACATTTTAGTCAAGGGCAAAATCGTCAAGAGTGGCGCTTTTCCACAAGAAACAAATCCTGAGACGAAAGACTTGCCTCGGTTGGTACTCCACTTCAATCAGCGCGATTTTGGGCGGATGTGTCAGCTCATCCGCTCCATCAATCAGTTGGGAGCAGCCTATCCCTCTACCGGTGAGCACCCCGAGAAAAAGTGATTCACAATCATTCAAAATTTAATCATTCAAAATTTTGTAGTCCAGATTCGATTTGACTTATGGCCCAGGCGATTGAACATCCTTTCACTTCTGCAACTCGTCCATTGGACGGAGTCTCTCAAGACCATGCCAAAACAATGGCCACTACCGACCAAGAACTGTCGAATCGATATATCGAGCTTGATCCGGCAGGCTATTTTTTGATTTATATTGACGCTGAGAAAAGTCTCATTTGTGCCGCTCACTATAGCAACGACATCAATCAGCAGGGTGAAGCAATCGACCCTGAGACGGGAGAGCCAATTCCGTGCGATCGCCCCTCTCAGCGTGAGCCTACTGCGATTTACACCGGACGCACCGCCAAAGAGTTGGGCATTGCTATTACAGAAACTGCCAATCCCTGTCCGTTAACTCGCTTCGAACATGCCCTCTATCTGGGGCGTGAGTTTGTTCGGGCTGAAATAGCTTTGCTTACTGGACAGCCTTACATTCAGGATTAAACCAGCATCAAACATTAAATCTTTAGAACGAAGCCATAAGACTCAAGTTTTGCCCCGGTTTTGGGTGAAGTTTTCTAGAATAAAGAGGTGGATGGCGATCGCTATCTATAGACGTTTGAGATGCGGAACTGAGTGACTGTGTGGCTGTCAAAAGCGACAAAAGAAGCCTTACACAGAAAACTCTTCATCAAGAGTGGATGCAGATTGAACTTCACGCCGTACTAGGGAAACCCTGCGTCACTCAGGAATCGGTGACGGTAAATGCACATCAAGCATCGTGACGGAATGCGTCACAGGAGTAGTCAGGCACCATTTCTCTAAAGGGGTATGCTAGATTGGGCTTACCTTATGACCTTAAGTCGTCGTACATTCTTCGGAGCATGACAGTTGTGAAGCGTTTCCTCGTTTTGGGTTCAACCGCCTTTATTTTCACGGTCATTGGTACAGCTATCGGTGGTTTACATTTATCCCGCAGCGAGGCCTTTTTTCAAGACAGTCCAAAAGATTTAGTTGACGAAGTGTGGCAGCTTGTCGATCGTACCTATGTTGACGCCACATTCAACCAGACTGATTGGCAAGCTATTCGACAAGACTACTTGGAGAGAGACTATTCAAATCGCGAAGATGCCTACACAGCGATTCGCGAGATGCTGGAACAACTGGAAGATCCTTACACTCGCTTCATGGATCCTCAAGAGTTCCGAAACATGCAGATCGACACCTCTGGCGAACTGACGGGTGTCGGTATTCAGATTTCTCAAGAGGAAGAAACAAATGATCTAGTCGTTGTTTCTCCAATCGAAGATACTCCTGCATTCGAGGCTGGTGTCATGTCGGGCGACATCATTAAGGCTATTGATGGTCAAACGACTGAAGGGATGGAAATCAATGAAGCCGTGAGCCTCATTCGTGGCCCCGTCAATTCAGATGTAACGCTCACGATTCAGCGTGGAGCGCAGCAGATTGACTTTGAGATCGTGCGTGCCCGTATCGAGATTCATCCTGTGCGATACGAATATCGCAGTGAAGGAGATAACGAAGGAATCGGCTACATCCGTCTGACTCAATTCAGTGCTAATGCGGCTGAAGAGATGGAAGAGGCGATCGAAGATTTAGAGGATCAAGGAGTTCAGGGCTACGTTTTGGATCTGCGCTCTAATCCAGGTGGGTTACTCTATTCGAGCATCGACATTGCCCGAATGTGGCTAGAAGACGGAACGATTGTCTCGACCGTCAATCGTCAAGGTGTTGCCGATGAACAAGCTGCAAACAGTTCTGCTTTGACCGACAAACCGTTGGTTGTCTTGGTAGATGGCGGATCAGCAAGCGCTAGTGAGATTCTGTCTGGAGCCCTTCAAGACCAAGATCGAGCGGTGCTCATCGGAACCCAAACCTTTGGAAAGGGACTTGTGCAATCGGTGCGTCCTTTGGGAGACGGTTCAGGATTAGCAATTACCGTTGCGAAGTATTTGACCCCAGATGGGCGGGACATCAATCAGGCAGGAATTGAGCCTGATTATATAATTGAGCTGTCTGAGGATCAGCAGTTGTTCCTCTCTGACAATCGAGATCAGATCGGAACAGTCTCCGACCCTCAATATGCAGAAGCTTTAGAAATTTTGGCTCAGGAAATTGCGGTCTATCAAAGTGAGCCTCGTGCTGCTGCGGGGACTCAATAAGCTGGACGCGTAAGGGGTTAACCGATTCGATTCGCTAGTCCAGAGCCTTGAAATACACTGAAGCGCCAGCCTCTAGTCGAGACTGGCGCTTTTGTGGATGGTGCCAAACTTTTATGAGTCTGTGATAATTTCCAACTCGTCTTCTCGCAGATGAGCTTTAAAGCGCTTGTCAAATTTGACCTGAATTGGAAAATTTGCGCTGATCGTCTTACCATGCCACTCGCTGGCAATTGCGGATACTTCTCCCTCAAACCCTTTGATATCGAAAGGTTTGTTCCGGTTTTGGGGATTGTGGTAAACAATAACAGATTCTCGAACGCGAACGCGATCGCCAACTTTCATACTTTCGACCTTACTCTCAACCTGGTGTGCAGATGTGCAGCGACAGACACTGCGCAGCGAATCCACAGAACCGCTGTTCTTCCCATTTATATTTGCACAGAATCTGTCCTCTTCGATACGCTTCTTGAAGACCAAGCTGTCTCAATAGTCTAGAAACCCAAAGGTTAGCCTGTCTGTGTGAGAGACCCACGATCTTACTCAATTAACGTCATGGGCTGAACACAAGCTGAACACAATAGGCAGATCCGCAGTTCATTCTCTTGATCTAGACTGAGCCATCTAGACTGAGCACAATAATTAGCTAGGCAACCAGATCACAACTGCAAATGATCACAACGATCATCATGCCCCATGAAACCCAATACTAACCTGCAACCAGAAGGTTTTCCTCTAACTCATGTGCTTGTCAAAACCACAACTTTCCGATAATCAGTGAAAGCATAGATCATAAAGTTTTATTGCGAGAGAGCGAAACATGTACATCGTGCAGATTGCGTCGGAGTGCGCTCCTGTTATCAAAGCTGGAGGACTTGGCGACGTTGTTTATGGAATAAGTCGAGAGCTTGAGATTCGAGGACATACTGTCGAACTGATTCTCCCCATGTACGACTGCATGCGCTACGACCATATCTGGGGACTGCACGATGCCTACGTTGACCTGTGGGTTCCCTGGTATGGCGGCGCAGTGCATACATCGGTTTACTGCGGATGGGTTCATGGTCGTCTCTGTTTCTTCATTGAACCCCACTCTCAGGATCAGTTTTTCCACCGGGGTAAATACTACGGGTTTGACGACGATGCCATGCGGTTTGCTTTCTTCTCCAAAGCCGCCATGGAATTTCTCCAGCACAGCAACAAACGTCCAAACGTTATCCATTGCCACGACTGGCAAACCGGATTCGTCCCCGTGCTTTTGTACGAAATCTACAAGCATCACGGCATGGGCGACCAGCGGGTCTGCTACACCATTCACAACTTTAAGCATCAGGGAGTTGTCGGAGCCGAACATCTCAGAGCCACAGGTCTCAATCGTGAGTCTTACTACTTTGGCTATGAGCGCATGAGAGATAACTTCAATCCCTTTGCGCTTAATCTCATGAAAGCAGGGATCGTCTATTCGAATGCGGTGACCACGGTGTCGCCCAATCACGCTTGGGAGGCTCACCACGGAGAATTTGGCTACGGACTAGGTCACACCCTCCATCTCAACCAACATAAGTTTCAGGGTATTCTCAACGGCATCGACTACGGATTTTGGGATCCTGAAACCGATTCTCAAATTCCAGTCAATTACTCCATCGACAATTTTCAAGATAAGGCTCAGAACAAGAAAGCCCTCCGAGAACGCTTGGGGCTTCAAGTTGCCTCCGATCGCCCTCTGGTTGCCTTTATCGGACGCCTCGACCAGCAAAAAGGGGTTCACCTAGTACACCATGCGATGTACTACGCCCTGTCCAGAAGTGCCCAGTTTGTGCTGTTGGGTTCTGCGACAGAAGACGGCATCAATCAATGGTTTTGGCATGAGAAAAATTATCTAAGCAGTCACCCAGACTGTCATTTGGAATTAGGGTTCAATGAAGAGCTATCCCACCTGATTTATGCAGCAGCAGACATGATTGTGGTGCCCAGCAACTTTGAACCTTGTGGCCTGACGCAGTTGATTGGCCTGAAATACGGGACTGTGCCAGTCGTCCGAGGAGTTGGCGGTTTAGTAGATACGGTATTCGATTGGGATTATGACACTACCCATCCTCGGGAAAAGCGCAACGGATTCGTGTTTTATGACAAAGACAACTACGCTGTTGAATCCGCGATGGAACGTGCCTTTGATCTGTGGTATCTAAATCCGGACTTGTTCAAGCAACTAGCGCTTCAGGGGATGGCCTATGACTATTCCTGGAATCATCCTGGAGACAAGTATGTCGAAATTTACGATCGCATTCGTCACACATAAAGTGCTGAAAAAAAGGCAATAAGCAGATTCAAGGCGTGGGACTTCACCCTCTGCGGGGATGCCGACCCTAAACGACTGGGGCGATCGCGCGATTGCCCCAGTCGTTGTTTTGATCCCAATCAGGACTGGATCAAAAATGTTGTCCTCAGATACGATATCGCTTGGCTGAGGGTGCGATCGCTCAACGACTGAATCTGCCCTGCCCAAAACTTGCTAGTCTAGTGCGTATTGTCGAGTGGATGATCGGTGCTCATGTACCCGCCTGTTGACCCCATTATTTTTGAATTAGGATCATTTGCCCTCCGCTGGTATGGGCTGCTCATGGTCAGCGCCATTCTCATTGGCTCTACGATCGCCAGCCGTTTCATCGCTCGCAAGGGCGAAGATCCAGAAGACTTTTGGGACATGCTGATCTGGGTACTGATTCCCGGCTTCATCGGCGCTCGACTTTACTATGTATTTATTCAGTCACCTCGGAACGAAGGCGGCATTGACTACTATCTCTCCAACCCTGCTGAAATTTTTAAGGTATGGAGCGGCGGCATCCATATCTTCGGGGCGTTTATCTTTGGAGCCATCGCACTATGGCTATTTACGCGACTGCGAAATTTGCCAACGCTGATGTTTTTGGATGCGATCGCCCTAGGATTACCCCTAGCTCAAGCCATTGGACGCTGGGGAAATTTCATCAATCAAGAACTTTACGGGCCACCCACTGACTTACCTTGGGGATTGCGAATTGACCCATCCCATCGCATCAAGGAGTATCGCGACCTCAGCAGTTATCCAGAGAGCACGCGATTTCACCCTCTGTTTCTTTATGAATCTCTATGGAATTTTGTTGGCTTTGCCCTAATCTTCTGGCTGTCGCGGCGGTTTGAGAAGTCTCTCAAGCCCGGAGATATTCTGTTGATGTATCTCTTTTGGTATCCCTTTGGGCGGTTTTGGCTTGAGTTTCTTAGAACCGATTCCTGGTTTTTCCCTGGCACTCCCTTCAATGTGGTGCATATTTTGTGTGCGATCGCCGTTCTCGCCAGCGCGACGACCCTTTACCTACGCCATCGACGGCGTTCTTCTCGTCAGGTCTGAAGGTTCAACCCAATTGCATCTAGAAAAAATTTAGAGCGGTTCAACATCGGCACAGGTTCGGAAGTAAAGCCAGCCCGACGGCGGACTTTCATTGCCTGCGGCATCGATAGCACTGACCTGCCACCGATAGCTAACGCGTCCAGAGGTTAGCAGTGATGTCACGTTGAGAGAGGTGGAATCTACCGTCTGGCGTGTAGCCTGAGTCCAGGAGGAGGCAACAGTTCCATCGACAGCAGAACCGCCAGATTGGAGAGTCACCACATACCGCACTGAGCCACCGTTGTCAGAGACCGGATTCCAGCGGAGAGAAGTCGCACCGCTACCACACATCACATATTCATTGTTGGCGGGGCCAATCGCCGCAGGGGTAGCTGGAGGGGTTGTATCCACTTCGGCTTCGGCGACTCGAACTCGAATCTGACGCGTTTCGTTTTGCCCCGTGCGTCCTTGAGCAATGAGCGTGTAGGTTGAAGACTGAGCAGGAGAGACGGAAACGCAGGCACTCGACGGATCGAGGGGAGAAATGCTGCCTGTCGAATCATTGCGGAGAGAGAGCTGGCTAACATTGGCCACTCGATAACACAGATTCGACTGCTCGCCTGCATTTACCTCCTGGGGAGAGGCTTCCAGCGAGAGAATTTCGGGTGCAGGAATCGCGACGCCTGTGCCCCTGATGGAGACTGTGCGAGGACTGCCCGATGCTGAATCACTAATCGTCAGCGTCGTAGAGCGATCGCCAATGGTTTCTGGAGAAAAGCGAATCCCAATTCGACAAGTGCCGCCTGCCGTCAACGTCTCTCCTGCACAGCTATTGCTGACAATGGTGAAATCGTCAGACGCAGCCAAGCTGACATCTCGCACTCGCAAGCTGCCGCTACCGCGATTGGTCAGCGTAATCGATTCTTGACGCTGTCCGTTGACTTCCAATTCACCAAAAACGAGAGGGCTAGGGGTGAAGCTCGGTGCTGTAATTCTCGACCCCTGGCCGGTAATAGAGACTTGCCTTGGGCTACCAACCGCATTGTCAGCAATCACGAGGCTGGCACTATAGTTGCGTACAGATTGAGGCATGAAGTTCAGCGTAATTCGACAGCTGGAACCGGGCCGTACAGGGTTGCGAGTACACCCATCTGCTGCAATCGAGAAATTGCTCGTGTCGCCCTGGAGTCTTAGATTTTGAATATCGAGAGGCGCGGTGCCTGTGTTGGAGAGGGTCACTGTCTGACTACTGCGGCTACCGATCACGCTTTGTCCAAAGGCGATACGGGCGGGAGATACAGCCGGGGCGGAAAGTCGTCCTGTTCCTGCGAGAGCACTAGCCCAGCGATATTTCCCAGTCGCATCGGTAATCGAAAGATTGGCTTGGTAGCTTCCTGCTCCCGGCGGATCGAACGCGACATCAACCGTACAAGTATCGCCTGGATCGAGAGGCTGGCCTGCGCATCCATTTCGGGCGATCGCAAATCCCTCAGCCCCCTCTCCAGTTAGACTTGCTTCACCCATCGTGAACGACACTGCGCTGTCATTCGTGACACTGAGAGTTTTAGTTTCCTGACTGCTTTGTCCAGACAGAGTCGGCTCAAATGACAACCCTTCAGGACTGAAGCCAATTTCAGCCGTGGCTCCGATGCCGCGCACAGACATGGTACGAACATATTCACCCGTGCGATCGGCAATTCGCAACTTTGTAGAGCGAGGCCCTTCTTCCCGAGGCGCAAAATTTACACTAACGATGCAGTCATCATCGGGTAAGAGAGGCGCGTCTGTGCAGTCTTCTTCCAGTGAAAAATCGAGGCGGTCATCCTTGCTGAAGACCACTGAGGCAATGTCAATCGCCTCTGAGCCGTTGTTGGTCACTATAACGGAACGAGGGGAAGAACTTTCGACATTGAGCAATTGGGGCGGAAATTCAACTGAGTTTTTGCTGAACGAAAACGGTGCATTGTTGAAAGGCAGAGCGA
>JGI12210J13797_10225307_pt1 | contig 17980 bp, 16 predicted proteins | sample ElkSlonscriptome_3_FD_13797 | JGI IMG/M metagenome (IMG submission 13797)
GGGCTCCACCCCGGCGGCAGCGAGGAGGCTTCGGGCCACGTCGCCGAACCAGCCCCCCAGATCTCGGCGCAGCTCCGCCAGGGCATCGCTGCCAGCCTCGGCTGCTGCGGCGGCGAGGATTCGCTCCCGGTCACCGTCGGCAAAGGGCTCGGTGAGGAAGGCGTCCAGAGCCATCTCGGGGAGTGCGGCACCAATCGGCGCCTCGACCGTCAGGAGGGCGGCGTCGATCCCGTCGGCGGAGGTTCCGGAGATCAGCCCGACGTAGCGCTCCGGCTCGCCGCGCTCAGCCATCGCCGCGGGCCCCCAAGTGGACCAGACGGGCCAGGCGGCCATCGGCGTCCTCGAGGAGGCGTCGCGCCTCCGGAAGTGTGGCGCCTCGGTCCTCCATGACCAGGGCGATCTTCACACTTCCCTCTGCGGCCTCGAGGAGCGCTCGCGCCCGTTCGCGATCAACACCTGCGGTCTCCACGAGGATCCGCTCCCCCCGATCCTGGAGCTTCTGACAGGTCACCTGGAGGTCGACCATGAGATTCCCGTAGACCTTCCCCAGGCGGATCATGGCGCCGGTGGTGATGGTGTTCAGGACGAGCTTGGTCGCCGTGCCGGCCTTCATCCGCGTGGAGCCCGTGACGACCTCGGGACCCACCAGCGGCGCGATGACCACGTCGTGGGTCGCTCGGAGTTCATCGCTGGGCGGCGTGCACAGGAAGAAGCCGGTGCCCGCCCCACGCTCCCGCGCCCTGGCCAGGGCCCCGTGGACGTACGGCGTGGTCCCGGAGGTGGCGATCCCCAGGACGAAGTCCTTCTCCCCCACCTCCCGCTCGTCCATGGCGGTGGCGCCGTCCTCGGGCCGGTCCTCTGCGCCTTCCCGGGCCCGGACCAGAGCGCCGTACCCTCCAGCGATGACCCCCTGCACCATCTCCGGATCGGTTCCGAAGGTCGGCGGCATCTCGGCTGCGTCCAACACGCCAAGCCGGCCCGAAGTACCGGCCCCGACGTAGATCAGGCGACCGCTGCGTCGAAAGGCCGCCTCCGCCAACTCCACGGCCCTGGCCACCGCTTCCCGCTCCCGGCCCACGGCCTCGGCGACCTCCCGGTCCTCCCGGTTGATCGCGTCCACGATCTCCAGGGGAGAGAGGGAGTCGATCTCGAAGGTCCGGGAGTTCCTCTGTTCCGTGAGGCGCTGATCCATGGAGCGGAGGCGTGTGTGGGAGGGGGGGGCGGAATCGCAGGAGGACGCCGACGACACTACACTACGAATCCTCCGCCCTTCCGTACAAACCCACGCCGGTGAGATGCCTGTGCCCTCTTCCCTTCTTTCCGCCGCCGAGGCTCTGGCCGCAGACCTCGTCGAGCTACGCCGCGACCTCCATCGCCACCCGGAGTTGGGGTTTCAGGAGCACCGGACCGCCGGCGAGGTGACCACTCGGCTGGAGGCGGCGGGGCTCGAGGTCCGGACCGGGGTCGCCGGGACCGGAGTGGTGGCGGACATCGAGAACGGTGCCGGGCCGACGATCGCGCTCCGCGCCGACATGGACGCCCTCCCGATCCACGAGGATGCGGACCACCCCTACCGGTCCCAGAATCCTGGCGTGATGCACGCCTGCGGGCACGACGGCCATACCACGGGACTCGTCGGGGCCGCCCACCTGCTCCTCCGGGAGCGAGACGAGGGACGCCTCCCCCGCGGTCGGGTCCGCCTCCTCTTCCAACCGTGTGAAGAGACGGTGGACGGCGAAGGGAAGAGCGGCGCCATGCGCTTCATCGAGGAGGGGGTCCTGGATCAGGTCGACGCGGCGGTGGGACTTCACCTCGCCGCCTCGGCGCCGGCGGGCTTCTTTCTGATCGGACCCGGCCCTGTCATGGCGCGGGCTCAAGAGGTCGAGGTCCTTGTCGGGGGCCGAGGGGCTCACGCCGCCTTCCCCCACGAGGGGATCGACGCCGTCGTCCTGGCGGCCCAGGGGATTGTCGCCGCCCAGACGGCGGTGTCTCGGCGGATCCCCCCCACGGAAGCCGGCGTCGTGACCTTCGGCGAGATTCACGGTGGGACCGCCGGGAACGTCCTGGCGGACGAGGTCCGGCTTCGGGGAACGATCCGGAGCTTCCGCGAAGAGGTCCACGAAGCGCTGGTGGAAAGTGTTGAAGGCGCCTTCCGAGGGCTGGAGGCGCTGGGCGCCCGGCCCCGGGTCACCCTCGGCACCGCCTTCCCGACGGTGGAGAACGATCCTGGGATCGCCGCCGAGGTTTCGGAATCCCTCCGGGAGACCTTCGGCGCCGACCGGGTTCAGCCTCAACCGGCGCTGCTCACCGGCGAGGACTTCGGGTTCATCTCCCGCACCGTGCCCTCGACCTTCTTCTGGCTGGGCGCGGCGCTGCCGGAGATCCGAGCTCACCACCACCCCCGATTCGACTTCGACGAATCCGTCCTTCCCATGGCCTCCGCCGCCCTGGCTTCGGGGGCCGTGCGCCTCCTGAAGGCCCTCCGCTGACGGCCCCTCTTCGACGCCCCCCTCTCCCCGGCTCGCCATGTCTCATCTGTGTAGATGTACACGTTCAGCGTCCCACCTCCTCTCCCGCGTCGCCCTTCTGGGCCTGGTCTTTGCAGCCGGGTGCTTGGGCCCCGGGGAGGGAGACGATTCGGGAGACGTCCTATGGGCGCCGAGCTGGCGGTATGATCCCGGGGTCGGCTCAGTGGAGGCCACCCAGGGGATGGTGGCCACCACTGACGAGCTGGCGAGCGCGGTAGGAGTAGACGTGCTCCAGGCCGGGGGGAACGCCGTGGACGCGGCCGTGGCCGTGAGCCTGGCGCTGGCGGTCGTGAATCCCGAGGCGGGGAACATCGGCGGTGGAGGCTTCATGGTTGTTCGAATGGCCGACGGAACCGCAGCGGCCCTCGACTACCGCGAGAAGGCCCCTGGCGCCGCGCACCGGGACATGTTTCTGGATGAAGAGGGCAACCTGACCGACCGCTCGGTGGTGGGCCACCTCGCTTCGGGGGTGCCGGGTACGGTAATGGGGCTCTGGGAGGCGCATCAGCGCTTCGGGCTGCTCCCCTGGGCCGATCTCGTGGAGCCCTCGGTGGCGTTGGCCCGGGGCTTCCCGGTCCGGGACCGGTTCCTGAACTCCCTCGGCGAGTCCATGGTCGAGGCGCTCTCGGCGTTCCCGGCCTCGGCGGCCCAGTTCCTCCCCGACGACGGTGCCCCCCCCGCGGTCGGTGACACCCTCAGGCAGGCTGAGCTGGCCACGACTTTGGAAAGGGTCCGGGACCAGGGGCCCGACGGCTTCTACGCCGGAGAAACCGCAGACCTCATCGTGGCGGAGATGGCCCGGGGCGGGGGCCTGATCACCCACGAGGATCTGGCGTCCTACACCGCCGCGTGGCGTGAGCCCGTCCGCATCGGGTATCGGGGCTACACCCTCCTCTCCATGCCCCCCTCCTCGTCGGGCGGCATCACCATGGCCGAGGGCGCCAACATCCTCGAGGGCTACGACCTCGGGGCCCTGCCCTTCGACGGCGCGGAGCGGGTCCACCGGATGGCCGAGGCGTGGCGCCGGGCCTTCGCCGACCGGAACCACTATCTGGGCGACCCGGACTTCGTGGAGATGCCCGTGGAAGAGCTCACATCCGACGCGTATGCAGCCTTCCGGCGGGCTTCGATCGCCGGGGATCGGGCTACTCCCTCGGCGGCTGTGGGGCCAGGAGTCGAGGATTTCGTGGGCACCGCTCCCCAGGAGACCACCGGGGCCGAGCGGGAGGGAGAGCACACCACACACTTCTCCATCGTGGATGGGGACGGAAACGCCGTGGCCGTGACCACCACGATCAACTCGTGGTACGGGAGCAAGGTCACAGTGGCCGGCGCGGGGTTCGTCCTGAACAACGAGATGGACGACTTCGCGGCCAAACCCGGGACGCCGAACCAGTTCGGGCTCGTCCAGGGCGAACGAAACGCCGTGGAGGCGGGCAAGCGCATGCTCTCGGCCATGACCCCCACCGTCGTACTGGACTCTTCAGGAGAGCTCTTCATGGTGACCGGAACGCCCGGAGGCGCCACCATCATCACCACTACCTTCCAGACGATCTCCAACGTCATCGACCACGGGATGAACGTGAGCCAGGCGGTTCTGGCCCCCCGGATTCATCACCAGCACCTTCCGGACCAGATCTTCTACGAGGCCGGTGGGCTCTCCGAAGCGGTCGTCGCCGAGTTGGAGTCCATGGGGCATACGGTGGTCGAGCGAGGGGGCGTATCCGGCGACGTACAGGCGATCCTTGTCGCCCCCGACGGCACCCTCACGGCTCACTCCGATCCCCGCCGCGGCGGACGGGCCATCGGATACTGACGCCGGGGCGGGACTGCGTCGGACTTCCCGCACCGAGGCCGCCGACGGTCCGACGTCGCGAGCCTGGGACGCACGGCGGAACGGCCGCCGCGCTGACTCAGAGCAGCTGCGTCCCCGGTCCATGGAGGCGACGAGGGTCGGGCCCGCTGCCCCCTCCGTGATGCCCGAAGTAGCGCATCTCCTGGGCATCCTCTGCGGGATCCACATACCGGATCAGGCGGGCGGGCATGGGTTCGGTGGGCTGCCCCAGCACCTCCGCTAGACCGGTCACTCCGAGCTCCAGGATGTCCGCCACCTTCCGGGGAGGAGTCACTCGCCCGCCCTCGCGAATCGCGTTGAGGCGGGCGAGCTCTTCGAAGGCCACCAGCAGACCGGGCATGGACTCGAGAGCCGGGAGTTCGTTGTGGAGGAGGTGCTTGGCCCGGGTGCCCAATCCCAGCAGGAGGTTCTGGGTGAAGTCCGGGAGCGGGTCCTCCTCCTGCACAGCCTGCAGCATCCCGATGAGCTGGTCCGACTCCACCTCACGGGGTCCTCCCTGCCACACCCAGATTCCGTGCTCGGCGGCGTGGAGCGCACTCCAGGCCAGCTGGCGGGCGCGCTCGAGGTTCCTGCGGCGCTCGAAGAACCACTCCACCACCGCCACGGTGATGACGATCCCGATGATCTCGGTCCCGAGATTGATCAGGAGCGACTGGCGAGGGGACCCGTCCAGCGCCAGGAAGGCGGACCAGATGACGACGGTGGCCACCACCAGGAAGGCAGCAGGGATGATGAACCGGGACACACGTCCTCCCCGAGGGTATGCGCGAGGGCTGAGAAGGCACCTCCGACGAAGCTCCCCGGCACCTGGCGCCGCGTCAACCTTCCTGGTGCGGCTTCTCGGTAGTCATGACGACATTCGGCGATCAGGCCTCCGCGGCGGCCCAGGGCTCAGCGCTACGCCGGAGTCCTACTGAAGCTGGCCGAGGTGGCGCGACCTGGACCGTGCCGTTCCCCCGACGACCAGGGCGGCAGCGATGAGGGTCAGGTTCTTGATGATGTACTGACCTTCCAGCGTCAGACCGAACGGGATCGATGAGAAGGCGACGTCGGGTAGGAGGAAGAGGGGCAGCATGGTCCCTGGCATCTGGAGAAAGAGCAGCGCCAAGGCGAGGCGGATGGTTGGGCGGTAGAGCAGGAAGAGCCCGATCAGCACCTCCCACACGCCGAGGATGGGGATGAAGAGATCGCCTGAGATCCAGTAGACCGTCGCCCGGACGAGTTCCTCGGCGGGGCTCATCCCCACCAGCTTCAACGCACCGAACCAGACGAAGACCACCCCCAGGGAGATCCGGAGGACCCGCACCCCGACGCGGCGCATGAAGCGGGCGATCGCCCGGTCGAGAGGGTCGACCCGGTGCCAGAGTCTGGCCAGCGTTCCCCGCTTGGGGATGTACGGTACGGGGGCGTCAGGGGCATCCATGCCGGCACCTACCCGCCGCGGCCCGGCTTGTCCCCGGACTCCGGGGTCCCGAAGTTCCGGCCATGAATGAGCTGATGCGGGTGCTCCCCTACTATCGACCGTACAAGGCCTCGGTGGTCTGGGGTCTGGTCCTGGTGGGGGTCGCTCAGGCGTTCACCATCGCCACGCCCTACTTGATGAAGCTCGCCATCGACGGGCTCGAGGATCCGACGCTGGGCTCGGGGCGGATCCAGCTGCTGGCGGCGATGATCGTAGGGGCGGCCATCCTGGGAGGTGCGGCACGGTACGGTATGCGCGAGCTCCTCAATGGTGTGAGCCGGAGGATCGAGGTCGATCTTCGGAGCGACTACTTCCGGCACCTCCTCCAGCTCGATCCGGCGTTCTTCGAGGAGAATCGTACCGGCGACCTGATGAGCCGGGCGACGAACGACACCCTGGCCGTACGGATGGCGGCGGGTCCGGCGGTCATGTATACGGTGAACACTGTCCTAGGCTTCTTCCTGGCCCTGGCCCTCATGCTCTGGATCAGCCCCGGGCTCACCCTCTACGCCCTCGTCCCCTTGATCCTCCTCCCCCTCATCGTCATGCGGATGGGGAAGATCATCCACAAACGTTTCGAGGACATCCAGGCCCAGCATTCGACTCTCTCCACGATGGTTCAGGAGAACCTCACCGGGACCCGGATCGTACGAGCCTACGTCCAGGAAGAAGAACAGCACCGGCGGTTCGACGAGCTCAACCGGGAGTACCGGGCCCGGAACATGGCGCTGGCCCGGACCGCAGGGGCCTTTCACCCGATCATGGGTCTGCTCAGCGGCCTCGGACTCATCGTGGTCCTCTGGTTCGGTGGCCGGGAGGTCATGGCGGGGCTCATCTCCGTCGGCGACTTCGTGGCCTTCAACTTCTACCTCGTCCTGCTCATCTGGCCCATGATCGCCCTGGGTTGGGTGATCAACCTGTTCCAGCGAGGCGCCGCCTCCATGGGCCGCCTGAACAAGATCTTCGACCGGGCGCCGGTGATCAGGGCGCCTGTTCCGGCTCGAGCGCCCTCGACGCTCAACGGAGAGGTGGCGTTCCGTGGGGTGGGATTCCGCTACCCGGGAACGGAGCGAGACGTCCTGGACGACGTCTCCTTCACGGCCCGGCCCGGAGAGACGGTGGCGGTGGTCGGCGGTACCGGCTCCGGCAAGAGCACCCTGGTCTCCCTCATCGCCCGGCTCTACGACCCGACCAGGGGAGAGGTGCTGATGGACGGAGTACCCCTGCCCGAGATGGATCCCACCGTGGTGCGGGGCGCCATCGGTATGGTCCCCCAGGACAGCTTCCTCTTCTCCGAGACGCTGGCTGCCAACATCGCCCTCGGCATGGAGAACGAGGGGTTCTTGGACGGGGACCCTCCGATACTCGAGCCCGGGGTGGAGGCGGCCTCACGGACCGCTCAGCTCCACGAGAGTGTCCTGGAGTTCCCCCAAGGCTACGCGACGCCGCTGGGGGAGCGGGGGATCAACCTCTCCGGGGGACAGAAACAGCGTGCGACCCTGGCCCGGGCCCTGGCCAGGGACCCCCGGATCCTGATTCTGGACGACGCCTTGAGCGCCGTGGACACCCACACCGAGGCTCAGATCCTGAAAGACCTCCGGTTGGTCCTGGCCGACCGGACCGCCTTCATCATCTCCCACCGCGTGTCTGCAGTGATGCACGCCGACCAGATCCTCGTGCTGGAGGAGGGGCGGATCGTGGAGCGGGGCACCCACAGCGAGCTTCTCGAACTCGGGGGCGTGTACGCTCGACTTCTCGAGCGTCAGCTCCTCGAGGAGTCCGTGGGCGAGTCGACGGCGCCCGCTACCTGAACGGCGTCGGCAGCGACTCTCCTAGCGGAACGGAGCGCCTGACGGCGGGCCAGGAGCCGTTTGAAGAAGCGGAGCCGGTCGATGAAGAGTCGGCCCTCGAGGTGATCCACCTCGTGCTGCACACACACGGCGTACATGTCTTCGAGGTCCTCCTCGAAGACCTCCCCGTCCTCATCCTGTGCTCGGACCCGAAGTCGGGTCGCCCGGATGACCTTCCCCTCCACTCCGGGGATCGAGAGGCAGCTCTCCGTGACCCAGGCGTCCCGCTCCCGTGAGAGGATCTCAGGGTTGATGAAGACCTGAGGCTCGGAGTGATCCTCCGAGAGGTCCATGACGAAGACGGCGCGCCGATCGCCAACCTGTGGAGCGCTGAGGCCGATGCCCCCTGTCGGACGAAGGGTGTCCAGGAGGTCGTCCACGAAGGCCGCCAGCTCCGGGCCGAACTCCTCGACCCGCTCCGACGCCTCTTGAAGGCGGGGGTCGGGGTAGCGTATCACGCTCAGGCGGGTCACGGTGTGCCAGCCTCGGCCGAAGCCAGGGGTGTCGACACCTCCACGGCCGCACCCGAGCGGCTCCCTCCGCGTCGGATCAACGGGACGATCGCCACCAACGTCACGACCAGGATCACCACCTCGATAGCGTAGACTGCGACGTAACCCACCGCCACACCGTCCACACCGAAGACCCCGCCGGACGAGCCCACGGAGACGTTTACCACGTCCCGAAGCGCACTACTCACGGCGATTGCCAGCCCCGCAGCGGTGGCCTGTACGGCCCCCCAGGCGCCCAACGAGAGGCCGGCCTGATTCTCTGGCGCCAGGTCCATGGCCGCCGTCAGCGTCCCGTGGCTGAAGAGGGCGCCGCCGAAGCCGATCAGGAAGTTCCCGGCCAGGAAAAGGCCCACCATCCCCGAAGGTTCAGCCACGACGACCAGGATGAAGGCGGGAATCCCAATGGCGGCTCCCACCTGCGCCACCCGGTGGGCGTCCACCTTGCGGGCCGCCACGCCAGAGGCCACGGCAAAGCCCAGGAGGCCCCCCAGCGCGAAGAGCGCGGTGAGGCGCGTCGTCGCCGACACGCTCAGCCCCAGAACCTGACCCCCGAACGGCTCAAGAAGGATGTCGGCCATCCCAAACGCCATGGTGCCCACCCCCACCACCACGAGGCGACGGACGAATTGACCTCCCTGCTTGAGGGTCGCCCACGACTCGCTGAAGGTGGGATCCGTGACGGGATCTATCCGGTCCCGACCCCGCTGCCGCGTCTCCTGCTTCCAGACCGCGATCATATTCAGGCCGAGGATCGTCACGGCAGCGCCCTGGATCACCCGCACCAGTCGACCCGGAGAGAATTCCGCCAACGCCGCCCCGAAGATCAGGGCGCTGGCCATCATCCCCAGGAGGAGCATGACGTACATCAGACCCACCACCCGCGGATGGGACTCATTCGGGGTCAGGTCCGTGACCAGCGCCAGGCCAGCGGTCTGCACCGTATGGACCCCGATCCCCACGAGGAGGAAGGCCAGGGCGGCGCTGGCGTGACCGATCCAGACCGGGGCGGCTCCTGCTTGCCCCTGACCCGCCAGGACCAGGAGGGCGAAGGGCATGATGGCGAAGCCCCCGAACTGCCAGAGACTCCCCTTCCAGATGAAGGGGACCCGCCGCCACCCGAGGGCCGATCGGTGGGTGTCGGACTTGAAGCCGATCACCGCCCGGAAGGGAGCGAAGACCACCGGGAGGGCGATCATGATCCCGACCAGCGAGGCGGGAACGTCGAGCTCGACGATCAGCACCCGGTTCAGCGTCCCCACGAGGAGGACCAGGGCAGCGCCTGTGGTGACCTGGAAGAGAGAGAGGCGCAGGAGGCGCCCGAGGGGCACGTCCGGCGTCGCTACGTCGGCGAAGGGCAGGTAGCGGGGTGCGAGCCCCGCCACGGCTTGAATCGTTCGCTGTCGAAGGTCTCCCACACCGCTACCCTCTTTCAAAACGACTGGAAGCGGGTCCACCGAACGATGGCCCGCAACCAGACGGTTCTGCCTCGGAACTCACATCCGCGTCGACCGGAGTCATCAGCGGGGCACTGTTCGATTACTTCTTGGACTTCGTGAGCAGCGGTAGACCGAGGCTCGTCGTCTTCGACGTCGGCGTCGTCAGCAACGGCAAGCCGAAGCTGGATTTCTTCGTCGCCGACTTGGACAACAGCGGCATCCCGAAGCTCGATGTCTTCCCGATGGAAGAGCTGGAGAGCAACGGCAGACCGAGGAACGACTTGAAGATCGGTCCCTGGAGCAACCGGGCGCTCGACTTGCCGTCCTTCGTGAGCACCGGGATTCCCAGCATTTCCGAGAAGGGTGCTGGATCGCTGGGCAGTCGAATCTCCGGTAGAGAGTCCGTCTCCACCGGATCACAGCTGTCCATGATCTCCAGCGCCTCCTGCCCGTAGTACGGAAGGGGGGTGGAGACGACGCTCTGACCCTTCCCGAGGGCCGCAATCGCTGCCTTCACATGGGTCGCCGGGAGCTTCTTCGCCGACCTCGCGGCCAGCACGGCCTGTTCGGCCACCCCAGACTCCGGAGTGAGGACGTGGACGAGGTCCTTGCGGATCCCGGCTTCGACAAGTCTCCGGGCCGCCTCACGGGCGTTCGCTTCAGACCCGTAAATCCGGACGGCCATCAGCATGGCACACCTCTCTTTGGTTGGTCGGATGAAGATCGGAGGCCGGAGCCCGGCCATGAAGACCAGACCCCGGCACCCGGGTCGGTACGAGTCGGTGACGACTTTACATCGCCGCCCAGTAGTTCCCGAACCACTCCGCCTGACTGAGAACAGCCCGGTGGACGAGGATCGCGATGAGCAGAACCGTCCCAAGGAACAGGGGAAGGCCCACCGTCGGATGCACGACTGTCCAGATTCTCCCTTGATTCACGGTGTCCTCCTTATCCGCCCAGCCAGGGCGTCAAAAGGTATGCGAGGAAGTGCGCGACGAGGGCAATCACGAAGAAGACTCGTGTGCCATCGATCACGTGCTTGTGGAGCTCTTCCGACTCCCGAATTGTGAGGCCTGTAGGCCACACGCGGTCCGGATCGTCCAGTTCTGGCATGATGCTCTCCCAGAAACGTGCGAGAACCCCAGCTCGATCCAAGCCGAAGCTTGCCCAAAAGGGCACTGCCTTCTAACTGACTGTATAGTGGCCTTGACACTCTCCGTTGTCAAGTACCTCTGACACATGGGTCCGGCTTCCGGGTTGCGCCGGGAGCGCAGAATGGTAGATCGGTAGCTGTTCCGGTCTCTTCCCCTGGAGGAAGCCGACCTCTTCGTGGACCCGAATTCGAGCCCGCAGATGAGTGAATCGACACCCGCTCTCGTCCTCGAGAACGCGCACACCGGTGAGGTCCTGCGACTGGTTCGGTACGCCGAATCGGAGGGCGATCGCCTCGAGCTGGAAGGGATGATCCCCCAGGGCCGGGCGTCGATGGCGGTTCACCTCCACCGGGCCGAGGACCTGGCCCTCTCGGTACGGCTCGGGACCCTGAGCATCCTGCTGAACGATCGTCGGGGGAGTCTGGAGGAAGGCAAATCGCTCACGATTCCCCGGGGGTCCGCCTACCGCCTCTGGAACGAGGGACCGGGCCCTGTGCACTACACCGCCGACGTCGAGGGCGTGGTGGATATGGACCGCTACCTGGAGGCGGTCTTCCAGGTCATCAACGCCAGCCCGAAGGATCGACCGTCGCTGACCTACCTGGCGAAGGTCATGTTGGACCACCGAAGGACCCAGGCGGTTCAGCTGCTGAGTCGACCCGTCCAGTCCCCCCTCTTCTGGGGGGTGGTTCTCGCTGGCACTGTCTCCGGGCGATACCGGGGGAGCGACTGGCCTGGCGCCCCGGCCAGCCTCCACGGCGCCCCCCAGGGCGCCGAGCCGCCCGCCTCCTGACCCGACGGCGGTCCGATCCGTGATTCGCCGGCAGTCCGGTGAACACCACAATCTCGGTGCCGGATCCTGGGAAGGGGGCGGAGCGCCCCGCCCTACCCCTCCCTCAAGACGGTGGCGGGGTCCACCCGGGTCGCTCGGCGAGCCGGAAGGTAGACGGCGACGAGGGCCGCACCGACCAGAAGGAGGGGGGTGACGACGAACGTCACCGGATCCACGGGTGAGACGCCGTAGAGCACCGACCCCAGGAGCCGGCCTGCGACGGCGGCGAGGACGAGGCCCACGAGTCCTCCGGGGAGAGCGAGCCAGAGCCCCTCCCGGATCACCCCACGACGGATCTCGTCGGGCTCGGCACCGAGGGTCATCCGGACGCCGATCTCCCGGATACGCTCGCGAACGGAGAAGGCCGCGACGCCGTAGACCCCGACGCAGCCGAGGATCAGGGCGGTTGCGGCGAACAGGCCCAGGAGGACCGTAAGGAGGCGGGTGCCGGAGAGCGACGCCTGCAGGAGGGAGGACCAGGACGCGAGTTCGCTGACGGGCATCCGCCCATCGAACCCTCCGATGGCGGCCTGGACCGAAGCCAACCCGGCGCTCTCTGCGCCGGCAGCCACCTGAGCCACGACCATGGCGTGGTCGGGCGCACCGGACTGCATCTGGGCCAGAGGGAGGTAGATCGTCGGCTCCGGCGCCTGGGACAGATCCAGAGCCCCTGTGGCGCCGACCACCCCCACGATCTCCATGTCCGGTGCCCCTCTCCACGGATAGCGGAGGGTCCGTCCCACAGCCTCTCCGCCGGAGAAGAAGCGCTCGGCGAAGGGCCGGTCCACCACGACCACCAGGGGCGAGCCGATCCGATCCGAGGCAGCGAGGCCCCGCCCCGCCTCCAGCGGGATGCCCGCGACCTCGAAGAAGCCGGGGGAGATGCGGTGCTGGCCGACGACGGGGAGATTGTTCGGGTCGTCGGTTACGCCGGGGATGAAGGCCGCCATACTCTCCACCTCGCTGCCGAAGGGGATCGAGCTGGCCAGAGCTACCCTGGACAGCCCCGGCTCGGCGGAGAGCCGCTCCACCAACCGATCGAAGTAGAGGGCCCGGGCCGCCCGATCTCCGTCCTCCCCGGGGGGCACGTCAAGGCGCGCCGTCACCCGTCCCTCGACCTCGAAGCCCGGGTCCACCCGGTTCAGGAGGGAGAGGCTCCGGGCCAGGAGGCCCGCCGAGGTCACGAGAACCACGGCGGCCGCCATCTGCGCCGCAACCAGGACTCGAGTGGTGCGTCGGCGGGACCGAGTCCCGGCCTGACCTCGTCCCCCTTCTCGGATCAACGTCGCCGGAGCCCTGCCCCTCGCCCGCAGAGCCGGGATCGCCCCGACGAGGACGGCGGTGACCACAGCGAGGCCTGCCGTGACGGCGATCACGCGCAAGTCGAGCCCAACGCTGCTGCTGCCGGGGACCTCGGCGGGAAGGAGAGGCCGGAGTACACGGAGACCCGCGGCGGCGAAAGCGAGCCCGACCCCGGTCCCGACGGTACACAGGACCAGGGCCTCGAGGATCTGATTCCAGGCGAGGCGGGCTCCCGAAGCACCGAGTGCGGTGCGCACGGCCTGGTCTCGGCTGCGCGCCAGCCCTCGGGAGAGGAGGAGGTTGGCCACATTGGCACACACCACGAGAAGAACGACGCCCACGGCACCGAGTAGGATCAGGAGGGGCGTCCTCGCAGCCTGGGAGCGGGCCTCACGAAGGGGAACGACGCGCCCCTCTCGCCAGAAATCCTCCGGAGGAGTCCAGAGCGGGTTGGCGAGCCGTACCTCCGTGCCGACCCGAAGGACATCCTCCCGGACCTCGTCCGGGCTGGCCCCAGCCTGCATCCGACCCACCAGAGCGAAGGTGCCCATCCCCCAATAGAGACCCGGGTTCTCGGGATCCACCCGGGCCGTGAGCCAGAGGTCGTTCCGGGCCGACGGGAGATCGAATCCCTCCGGGAGAACCCCCACGACCTCGACGTCCTCTCCCTCCAGGGTGATCGACTGACCGACCACACCCGGATCCTTTCCGAAGGCCGACTGCCAGAAGTCATGGCCGAGGAGCGCCGAGGCCGGCTGCCCGGGATCGGACTCGTCCTCTCCAAAAAGGCGTCCCTCGACCGGGGCGACCCCGAGTGCCGTGAGGTAGGCGGGAGTGACCTGGGCGGCGCTGACCCGTCGCGGGGCCCCATCCCGAGGGTCCCACGTCATCCCGACGGCGTCCCAGGCTCCGCCGATCTGTTGCACCGTGGAGAGATCTCGCTCCAGGATGTCGAGCGTGGCCGGAGAGTGGGTCCACCCGTCGAGGACCGAGACCAGCCGATCCGGCTCAGGGAACGGCGGCGGCCGGAGGAGCGCTCGATCCACGACGGCGAAGATCAGGGCGTTGGCTCCGATCCCCAGCGCCAGCGTGAGGATGGCCACCGCGCTGAACCCCGGCGCCCGCCCGAGGCTTCGAACCGCCTGCACGATCTCCCGGATCCCTCCCATCATCCTCTCTCCCATTCCGATTCTCAGCTCTCGACCCGCCTCGCCCGGCACTCGGGAGACGAAGGCCATGACTTGCCGCCGGTACCACCGACGGGCCCAACGTTCCCCGTGCTCCTCGACGCGAGCCTCGTAGAGTCGAGCCATCTCGTCCCGGAGCGACTCCAGGTCCTCCGGTGGAGCCGTCGTCTCCAGAACACGCTCCCACCTCCGGGGTGGCCGCCCCCCCCTACCCGATGCCCTCACTGGCCCCGCCCCAGGGCCGCTTCCAGGCCGTCCCAAAGCTGCTCGTAAGCGTGGCGGGCCGCCCGAAGACGTTCCCGTCCCGCCTCGGTGACCTCGAAGTACCGACGATCCCGCCCGCCTTCGCCGGCGGGGTCCCGGAGGGCTGACTCCACGAAGCCTTTGTCTTCCAGGCGTCGGAGCACGACGTAGACCGAGGCCACGGTGGCCTCCCGGCCGGTCCGGGCCTCGAGCTCCTCTACGATGGGGGCCGTGTAGGCGTTCTCGCCGAGCCGCAGGAGGGCCAGCATCGCCTGATGTTCCAACTCCCCTAACCCGTCGCGTCCCATCGCTCCTCCGTTTCTGACATTGTTGGCTTGCCCCGTACAGACATCGACACTGAAATTGTCAGAACGGTTACACGGGGGCCCACAGGAGGGTCCTCAGATCCGCTCGATCAGTCACTAGATCCGCTCGATCAGCCACTCCGGCGTGAAGCCATTGAGCCACGCCGCCAGCAGCGTGAAGCGGCCGGTCAGGAGGAGGAGCCCCAGAACGACCAGGAGGGCCCCGGAGGCCTTCTCCACCACCGGAATCCACCTGCGGAAGCGCTTGAAGGTGGCCAGAAAGCGATCCAGGGCGAGGGCGGCGAGGAGGAAGGGGATCGCCAGACCGAGGGAATAGGCCAGGAGGAGGCCCGTCCCCTGCCAGACCGTCTCGGAGGTCCCGGCCAGCCCCAGAATCGCCCCGAGGACCGGACCGATGCACGGCGTCCAGCCGGCTCCGAAGGCGGCGCCGACGGCGAGGGTGCCCACATGACCCGCAGGCTTGTCGCTCAGATGAACTCGACGCTCCCGGAGCAGCGGAGCGATGCGGAAGATCCCCATGAGGTGGAGACCGAAGACGAGGATGACCGCCCCCCCGATTCGAGCGACCCAGACCTCGTACAGTCGGAAGAACTGACCCAGGAACGACGCCGACGCTCCCAGAAGGAGGAAGACGAGGGTGAAGCCCGACACGAAGAGGATCGAGTGGGTCATGATGGCCCGTCGGTCGCCCCCCTCCTGAAGATCATCCAGGGTCATGCCGGTGACGAAGGAGAGGTATGACGGCACCAACGGCAGGACGCACGGTGACAGGAAGGAGAGGAGCCCCGCGGTGATGGCGATGAAGATTCCGACGGGTTCAACCATGATACTCGTCTTTCTGGAGTTCAGGGGTCGGTTCGGCGATTTCGCTGTTTCGATCCTGCTCGAGTTCGTCGCTTCGGCGGGCTCGACGTGCTTCCAATGCGGCTCGAACACCCGCGGTTCCCCCCAACCAGGTCAGGAGCACCGCGAGTACCCAGCCGGCGACCCGGGGAAAGATGGCGGTCAGGGCCGCTAGCGGCAGGATCATGGCCGCCACGGTACCCAGGACGGTCCGGTCCTCTCGTCCCAGGGGACGGTGGCCGGCCAGGGCGTCGCCGAAGAGAGAGCTTGCTCGTACGACGTCGGAAAAACGGAGGCCAGCGCCACTCCCCGCCTGGGATCGGAACTCCCGGGTCAGGCGTTCCGGAAGGGTGCCCTGGGGATCCAGGGAAGAGACGGGCGTGGGCACCTCTCCCCGGATCCGGGGGCGGGCAGGCGTAGACCGCGGCAGGACGATCTCCACCGAGGAGGCGAGGTCCGCCAGGAAGAGACCCTCCAGCTGCCCGGCCAGCGCCTCGTCGGCCACACCGACGTCGATCTCCCAGTTCCCCAGGAGGGAGGCGGAGTTGATGTTGCTCGACCCCACCCGACCCCACCACCCGTCCATCACGGAGGTCTTGGCGTGGATCATCGGCCCCTGCCATTCGAAGAGTCGGACCCCGGACTCCAGGAGGAAGCGGTACCCCGCCCGGGACAAGGTGCCGACCAGCGGCCAGTTGTTGTGGGACGGTAGCAGGACCCGGACGTCTACGCCCTGGGAGGCCGCCGCCGCCAGAGCCTCGGACACGGGTCGGGGGGCCACGAAGTAGGGATCTGTGATCCAGAGCCGCGCCTCGGCCAGGGCTGCCGTGAGTTGCAGCGTCCGATAGACCCGGGAACGCCCCGGCTCCCCCTGGATGATCCAGACCGGCGTCTCACCGGCGTCGGACGCACGGTCCAAGTCCGCCCTGTAGGGCTCCGGAACGGCCTCTCCGGCGGCGGCCCAGATCCTCTCGAAGGCCTGGGCCGCTCGCGTCGCCGCGGGACCCTGGATCTCCACCCCGGTGTCGCGCCAAGGCGGCTGGAGACCATCCCCCGCCCACTCCACACCGACACAGAATCCACCGACGAAGGCCAGATCACCGTCCACGCAGACCAGCTTCCGGTGATCCCTCTGAAGGACCCCCCAGGGGTCCCGAAGCCGGGGCGGGTTGAAGGCCCGGACCTGCACGCCGGCCTCCCTGAAGGGCACCCAGTACCGCCGAGGCGTGGCCCAGCAGCCCACCCAATCGTAGAGGACCCGAACCGGAACGCCTTCCCGCGCCTTCGCCACCAAGGCATCCCGGAACGACCGGCCCACCCGGTCGTCCCTGAGGATGTAATTCTCGAAGTGCACGAAGCGTCGGGCCGCTTCGATGGCGTCGAGCCAACGATCGAAGGTGGACGGACCATCGAACTGCAGCCGGACCCGGTTCCCCCCCAGACCGATGTCTCCTACCGCACGCATCATGGCGTCCCGGGGGAAGCGACCCCGGGCACCCTCCACGGCACGCCCCACCTGCGCACCCCCGGTCAGGGCCAGCGTACGTTGCGGGGGCTCTCCGTCAGGCTCGGACACGGCGGTGTGGGTGGTGGGGACGTCGCAGGAGGGTCACGGACGTGGAACGCCCCGAGATGGTCCAAGGCGGTATGCCAGCAGTTTGTACACGAGCTTGGCTGCCAGGAAGTCCGGGGCGTGGAGTCCGGGGATCGGGGCGAGCTCGACCACATCGGCGCCAACGACCTCCCGTTCCTGGAAGACCCTCCGCAGGAATCGCAACGTTCGATACCAATCGCCTCCTCCCGGCTCCGGCGTCCCGGTCGAGGGCATGAGGGCCGGATCGAGGTAGTCCACGTCGAAGGTGAGGTAGACCTTGGGGCCCAGGGCCTCCAGAGCCCGTTCCATCCACGCGTCGTCCTCCCACATTTCGTCGGCCCAGATCAGGTGCACGCCGTCGTGGGAGCGCGCCACCGCCACCTCCTCCGCCGAGACGCCTCGCACCCCCACCGCCACCACATCCGCCACATCCAGGACCCGGGCCATGGCCGAAGCATGGGATTCAGGGGTCCCTTCGTAGCTGGCCCGGAGGTCCGCGTGGGCGTCGAGCTGGAGGACGGTGAGGCGCTCAGCGTGTCGGGCGGCGTGGGAGTGGATCGCCGGGGCCGAGACGGAGTGCTCTCCGCCGAGCATGAGCACGAATCGGTCTCCGGCTGCGTCCAGGACCCGATCGTGCACCTCTCGGAGCTCCACCATGGCCGGACCGGGCCCCGCCCGGGTGAGCTCCACGGCTGGCAGGGTGTGAATCCCCATCCCAACCCCGACCTCCGCGTCGAACTCCCGATCGTAGAGCTCGATGTAGCGGGACGCCTCGACGATGGCTCGAGGCCCATGGGCCGCCCCACCGCCGTAGGACGTCGTCGCCTCGTACGGCACGGGGAGCAGGAGGGCCGCC
>JGI12210J13797_10075538_pt1 | contig 17968 bp, 11 predicted proteins | sample ElkSlonscriptome_3_FD_13797 | JGI IMG/M metagenome (IMG submission 13797)
CTGGGCTGGAAACCATCGGCCTGGACAAACTGGAAGGACCAATGGTTTGCGCGGCTAGAACAGGCGCCGGGTTCGCTCGAGGAGTGCCAGCAGCGGATGTTACAGACCAACCCGGCCGTAATCCCGCGCAACCATCAAATCGAACGCGCAATCCAGGCCGCCGAGCAGCAGGCAGATTTTTCCGTTTTTGAACAGCTGCAAGCCGGATTGGCGGAACCGTTCGAAGACAACCCGGAGTTCGAGGCATTTCGATCACCACCCAAACCGAATGAGCGGGTGTTAGAAACTTTTTGTGGGACTTGAACGAACCAGCCTGAACTGCGGGTGGTTGGATTTTTTAATCGGAAACAAATGTGTCGTTGATCAACTGCTGAAGTACTATTGTTCAGCCAAAAATCAATTGAAGAAGGAGAGCCTGAAGATGTTTCGACTGAATTGTTTTTTGTTTTTGCTCGTTACGATGAACCCCATCGCCTTTGCAGGTTCATTTGTCGAACCGGCCGATGCCGTTGAGTCCTACATCACTGGCGTTAGCTCGGGTTCGGGCGCTCACATCACGGCAGCTTATGCCGACAATGCGGAAATCCAATACTACGATCAGAATGGCGATTATCAGTATTTCTCACGCGACTCGTTTGCCGAAGTGGTCAACAGCGGCAACCAATGGGACGCCAGGATCGAAATCACCAATCTGCTGGTCACCGGTCAGGCAGCCAACGCCACGGTAGAATTTACCTGGGGAGCCAACGGCGAAAACGGCTACGTTGATTATCTGAACCTGATCAAGACCGACGCCGGCTGGACGATCACCAACAAGGTCGCTCAGTACATTCAACGGGACTAATTGCCTACATCTGGCACCTGCAATACTGGCTCGGCAGGTCGGTCTGCTGAATGGTTTGTATACCGTGCCGGATTGAACGGCCCAATGGATCGATTGATGAAAGTACTGTGTGTCACCCGGCACTTGGTTGAACCAGGCGCATCATATTGCTGATCATGATCCGATTGGTGCCTTTCCGTTTCCCTTCAAACATCGCTTCGTCGGCTCGCTGAAGGCCGGCATCAATCGTGTCATTGACCTGGGCGATGCCGAAGCTCAATGAGACGGGTAAATCACCCACCGACGTTTCGACAGGCCTGGCGGTCAGTGCCACGCGCAGGCGCTCAATGACGGCACGGGCCTGATTGGCGGTGGTATCGGGCAGCAGCAATACAAATTCCTCACCGCCCCAGCGGCAGGCAAGATCAATTTCACGCAGATTTCTGCGAATGCGCCGCGCCAATTCTTTCAGCACTTCATCACCAACCAGGTGTCCATATTGGTCATTGATCGGCTTGAACTTGTCGATGTCGGCCATGACCAACGTCAGCGGCTGATCATTTCTGATGCGCCGCGCATTTTCATGCTCGGAGGCTTGCTCGAACGAGCGGCGATTCAGCAGGCCGGTCAGCGAATCCCGATTGGCAAGATGGGTGACCTGTTCGACCGCATCCTTGAGCTCCTGGTTGCGAACTGCAAGATCGCGCTGCAGCTGGGATTTGACGCGATAATTGCGCCAGGTAACCAGGCTGCCGGCAAAAATTGTCAGCAGTGCAATGCCGGCCACAATCAACAATGACTCGCGCTGGTTCAGCTGCGTAGCCTGAAGTTCGTTCTGCAGTTGCAGCATGGCCATTTCGCTGGCCTGCTGCTCTACTTGATACTGAACTTCGAGCTGCTGGATCGCCTCGCTGCGCTCGGTATTGAGGATGTCTTCATTCAGTGCCTGCTGTCGGCGCAGAAAGGTGTATGCAAGCTCATAGTTTCCGCTTTGGCTGTGCAGTTGCACCGTCTTGTCCAATAGCTCGGCTTCGACAAATGGCAGCACGTTTTCGACCAGCGGCAGGGCTCGTTGATAAAGCTCCAGGGCCTCCTCATTCTCGCCCTGTGCCACGCGCAGATCGCCGACCGTCATTAATGTGCCCGCCAACAGTCGCGGATGATTCAGCGATTCAGCAATAGGCAGTGCTTCGCTGCAGGCGCCGTTGGCCAGATCCAGCTGGCCTACTGCGATGAACTGCTTGCACAGATTAGCCAGTTGATTGGCAATTTGTGGCTGGTGCTGTTGCTCACGCGCCAATCCCAATGCACCCTGATGCAGTTCGATGCTTTGGTTGGGGCCTTCCAGATCTGCGGCAATCAACGCCAGATTGCTTTTGATCGAAAGCTCCAGGTTGTCGTTGCCGGCAGTGCGTGCCAGCGGCAGCGCCTGTTGGTAATAGTCACGCGCGCGCACCGCATCGTTCAGCAGATTGTGTGCAACGCCCAGTGCATTGACGGTCAGCGCAAGGCTGCCCACATCGTCGCTCGATTCCAGCACCCGTCGGGCGTTGTGAAAATGGCCGATCGCAGTTGCGATTTCGCCCTGCTCGGCCAGGATCGTGCCTTGTAAATGCTGGGCACGTCCTTCCAGAGAACGGTCATCCAACTGCTGCGCCAGTACCTTCATTCGCTGTGCGTGCTGAATCGCCTGATCCAGCCAACCCTGGTCGCGCGCAATCCGCGTCGCCAGATCAGCCATTTCAAGACGGAGTGCTGGAGAATGGGGTTCATCCAGTGCTGCCACCAGACCATTGATTGCTGCTTCCGGATCCTGAAAGCGAAGCGCCTCGGCCTGCTGCAGCACCGGATGCATGAGATCCGCCTCTGCAGGTTCGGTCGCTGCCGACAATTCGCTGCCGACCAGAATGCACGTCAGCAAAAGCGCAATGGCGAGCATGGTGTCTGTTATTGGACGCATGGTTCTGTCCGCTATGAATTCACACTAAGCGATACAACTATCGCGCCGAAGGTGAACTGATAGGAAACTGCATCACAAAAAAGCAGGTAAAAAGTGATTTAGTCCAATAATCAAGACATCGAGCGACTGCCGGTCGGCAAATTTAGGTCTTGATTGTTCATGGCCAACGTTGAATAGGTCGATCGAATAGGCGAGCGCCCATGGACCGGGCATGAACCGTTCTTAATCAGCCGGGTTGGATTGAATCCACTGCATCAATCCCGTGCAAACAAATCAGACTCGAATCCATCCGAAAAAATCTCTGAAGGCACGAATGCATGCACCCGCCCGGAAAAACCGGGGAACAGCGGTGGCGAAACAAAGGATGCGCCCGAGATAGGATTCCCCTTCAGGATCAGCCCGTTGGTTGCGGCCAGTGAACCGCCCACGCCAAAGCGGATTTCGGTCAGGGGATCAAAGGTGGTCGGAAGAAACACAGTGTCTTGAATCTTCAGTAACGAGCCACCCATGCGGTACAGATAAACGGCCTGATGGTCACTCCTGTTAAAGGAGCCCAATGCCGATGCGGCCAGCGTCGTATCGCTCAGCCAGGCCAGCTGTTGACCCAGACGGTCAAAGGAATCCCCGTCCGAGGCAATCAACACGTGTTCCGCCTCCCAGGCTTCCGGGCCGCCTTGATTCCGGTTCAGGATCAACACCGCACCTTGTTCACTGTCAGAAGACTCGACGACGCCGATCGCTGCGCGATCACCCTGCACCGATAGGTCGTTGATCAGATTCGGTTCGGTGATATAACCACCCTCCGGCGCCCAGCCCGGGATGCCCGCGACTTCGCCGCGCCTCAGCAACCTGACCGAATCGTCATCGACACCGAGAATGCTTCCCGACTGACCGTAGATCGCCAACAGGTCCCCATCAAGGTCGACGATCGCACCGAGGTTCACATCGCTGAAATCACCATCCACTGCAAACGTCGCTCCCCAGGCATCCGGGCCTCCTTGATTCTGTTCATATACGTACACGCTTCCCCCGCTGCTGTTGGGTGAGCCGACAGCGATTCGATCGTCGGACAGCGCCAACGACGTTCCAAAATTTTCGATTCCGGGTTCGCTGAGACTGGTCACGAGGCTCCAGATACCGGGCGTGACCGCATCAAGCTCGTACACGTCCACGACGCCGTTGTTGGTGACGGCGGCCAGTGGTCCATCGATGGCGATGGGCTGCGCTTGTGTAGGTATCGACAGGTCGGGCGGTTCATACAGCGATGATTTTGATGAATCAAACACAAAGCTGGAATCGCCCTGCTGTTGAAACCAGTCCACCCGCGATGCGCCAGGCGAGCGCACCATCAGCCAGTTCCCGTCCAGCGCAATGGCATCGCCGAAGCGTTCGCTTTCGGTTGGGGTCGACGCGCGCAGTACGCTGGCTTCAGGTTCTGTAGTTGGACAAAAGCGGCTGCGCACGCCTTGTGCGGTAAATTCCTGGTTCCAGACTTTGACCTCGTCCATGGCGCCCGCCCAATTGCGTTGCCCGAACTGGCTGGGTTTGCCAACAAAAAACTCGGTTGGGGTCCGGTTGTCGAACACGGACGGCATGGGCGCGCTATCGACCAACTCGCAGTCGACGTACAGCCGGAGTTCCCCGGGAATACGCCAGGTCAGTGCGACGTGAACCCACTGATCGGCCACGACGGTGCCACCGCGCACTTCACGACGTTCCAGACCATCCTGCCAGATCGCATAGAACTCGCCCTCGAATATCGCGGTATGGATCTCCAGCGCCTCACCGGCTGCACCAAAGCCGTTGTAATCGGGTGATGGTGCGCCGGAGAAGTCACTCTCATACACTGCAATCCTGGCGCCATCGGCCGCTGCAGGCCGCAGCCAATGGCCGAGGGAGCCACGAGTCTTCGGCAACGCTGCATTGTGCGTGGCATGCTGATCGATACCATTGAAGTCAAGCGCTCTGCCGAACACACCCGGGCGCCATTCGCTGCCGTCTTGCGGGAAATTCACCAGCGTACCGGACACACCGCCGATTGCGGAAGGCAGCACGCCGGTGTCCTCGTCGATCCACGGCTCCATTGACCAGTGCATGGCCAATTCCGGCGGCCCACCTGCGCTTAGCGCGCCGCATAGCAGGCCGAGTCCAACTGCAATGGACAGCCTGATGCGATACAAATAGTGCTGTCTCGATGAAGTAGCGTTGTTCAAGGTCATCATGATTTGTTGCCCTTGGCAGGGCTTGAGTCCAATTTCATTATAGGGATTAACGAAGTGGATCAAGATTTTGTGCCATTCAATCGGAAAAACTTGGATTTGAAGGATTGCCTTGGTTCCACGACACGCTGGTACAACGACGACGGTAAACAAGCTGGGCCATTACGGGCATTCACTCAGCCAGAGTCAATCCATGTGCCCGCACGATGCTGGCTTGGGGATCAGGATGTTCAATACGACAGAAGATAGACCACGTCTTGCGATCAAGGACTACGAGGAAATGATGGGAAATGGTGGCTACGGGTGGACTTGAACCACCGACCTCAGCATTATGAGTGCCGCGCTCTAACCAGCTGAGCTACGTAGCCAAAAGCAAGCCGAGTATTTTTGCTTGACTGGACAGCGATGTCAATACCATTTCACTGGATTGCGATGCAATTCGAGATTCATTGCGGGCTGAGTCGGGTCTGCCCGGCGCTGTTCGCAAGCTGAAACTGCAGTCTGAATAACGCTGTCAACTTTACAACAGCGCTAAATTGCTTATCCGTGGTCGTTCGGCTTGCGTCAGACAAGCGAACGCGACGCGACTACAATGGCGAGATAAAAAATAACACCGGGTAGAGCGACATGGTTGATCTGATCAACGATCCCAACGATGAATATCCAGAAGAAACGCGCGAGTGGCTGGAGTCACTGGCCGCGGTTATCGACCGCCAGGGTGCTGAGCGTGCGCATTTTCTGCTGGATCGGCTGGTTGAAATGGCGCGTCGGGCCGGCGCTCACCTGCCGTTTGATCTGACCACGGCCTACCTGAATACGATTCCGCCGAATCGCCAGGCCGCCATGCCCGGGGATGCGGCTTTGGAACGGCGCATCAAGGCCATCATTCGCTGGAACGCCATGGCCATGGTGGTTCGTGCCGGCCGTCGCGGCGGCGACCTCGGCGGCCACATCGCCAGCTTTGCTTCGGCCGCAACGCTGTATGACGTCGGCTTCAACCATTTCTTCAAGGGTCCGGACCACGAAGATGGTGCTGATCTGGTCTATATCCAGGGCCATTCCTCGCCGGGTATCTATGCGCGCGCGTTTCTGGAAGGGCGGCTAACGACCGATCAACTCGATCACTTTCGCCAGGAAGTCGACGGAAAAGGCCTGAGTTCCTATCCGCATCCGTGGCTGATGCCGGAATTCTGGCAGCTGCCCACGGTATCGATGGGCCTGGGGCCGATCATGGCCATCTACCAGGCACGGTTCCTCAAATACCTGACCAACCGCAAGTTGAGCGATGCGGCCAAGCGCAAGGTCTGGTGCTTCATGGGCGACGGTGAATGCGATGAACCGGAATCGCTGGGTGCGATTTCGCTGGCCGGGCGCGAGCGACTCGACAATCTGGTGTTTGTCATCAACTGCAACCTGCAGCGGCTGGACGGCCCGGTGCGCGGCAACGGCAAGATCATCCAGGAGCTCGAAGGGGTGTTTCGCGGCGCAGGTTGGAACGTCATCAAGGTCATTTGGGGCTCCTACTGGGATCCTCTGCTGGCGCGGGATACCAAGGGCTTGCTGCGCCGACGCATGGAAGAAGCGCTCGACGGCGACTACCAGAAGTACAAGGCCATGGACGGCGGCTATGTGCGCGAGCACTTCTTTGGCGCCTACGATGAGCTGAAAGAAATGGTAGCCGACCTGTCCGATGAGGATATCTGGCGTCTGAACCGCGGTGGTCACGATCCGCACAAGGTGTATGCGGCCTATCACGATGCGGTCGAACATCCGGGCCAGCCGACCGTGATTCTGGCCAAGACCATCAAGGGGTATGGCCTCGGCAAGTCGGGCGAGGGCATGAATATTTCGCATCAGCAGAAAAAGCTGGACAGCGACGGCGTGCGGTACTTCCGCGACCGCTTCAACGTGCCAATTCAGGACGAGCAGCTCGACGAGATTCCGTACTACCATCCAGGCGAGGATTCAGAAGAAATACGCTATATGAAGCAGCGGCGTGAAGCACTCGGCGGCCAGCTTCCTCAGCGTCGTGTCGAATCCAGTCCGCTCGAGATCCCATCGCTGGACGCGTTTGAATCGGTGACCAAGGGTTCAGGCGACCGCGAGATTTCGACGACGATGGCGTTTGTTCGCTGCCTTGCCGTGCTGCTGCGCGACAAGGAACTGAAGCAGCACATCGTGCCGATCATCTGTGATGAAGCCAGAACGTTTGGTATGGAAGGGTTGTTTCGCCAGATCGGCATCTACGCGCCGTTTGGACAACTGTATGAGCCGGTCGATTCCGATCAGCTGGCGTATTACAAGGAAGACCAGGGCGGTCAGGTGCTGCAGGAAGGCATTACCGAAGCCGGCTCGATGAGTTCCTGGATTGCCGCTGCAACCAGCTATGCCTCGAACGGCCTGCCGATGATTCCGTTCTATGCGTTCTATTCGATGTTTGGCTTCCAGCGCATCGGCGATCTGGCCTGGGCTGCCGGTGACCTGCGCGCGCGCGGATTTCTGATCGGCGGTACGTCGGGCCGCACCACGTTGAATGGTGAAGGTCTCCAGCATGAGGATGGCCACAGTCACATCATGGCAAGCACCATTCCGAATTGCATCAGTTACGACCCGACCTTTGGCTATGAGCTGGCCGTCATTCTGCAGGATGGTCTGCGCAGGATGTACGCCGAGCAGGAGGACGTCTATTACTACATCACCACGCTGAACGAAAACTACGAACATCCGGCCATGCCTCAGGGGGCTGCCGATGGCATCCGCCGTGGCATGTATCTGCTGAAATCACACGATCCTGATCAGCGCCATGACAAGGACAAGCTGGTTCAGCTGCTGGGCTGTGGTGCCATCCTGAATGAAGTAATTGCTGCAGCCGATTTGCTGCTCGAACACTTCGGCGTGTGCAGTGATATCTGGTCGGTTACCAGCTTCAATGAAATTGCCCGCGAAGCGCAACGCGTTCAGCGGCGAAATCGTCTGAAGCCGGATCAGGATCATAAACAGCCGTATCTGACCGAGCTGCTGGCCGACCAGGGCGATGGGCCGGTCGTTGCCGCGACGGACTATGTCCGGGCCTATGCGGATCAAATCCGCGCCTTTGTGCCGCAGACTCACTATCTGGTCCTTGGGACCGACGGCTTTGGCCGATCCGATACGCGTGAAAACCTGCGCCGATTCTTCGAGGTGGACCGCTATTCCATCGCCTACGCCGCGATGACAGGACTGTACGAGCGTGACACGATCAGCCGCTCGGAGCTGGTGGCAGCACGTGACAAGCTGAACATCGATCCGGAAAAACCCGAACCGAGGACGCAATAATGGGCACTGCAATTGGCACCCTGGGCTGGCTGGATTTGACTGACGGCAATGCGTCCGAGCTCCGTGATTTCTACCAACGGGTCGTGGGTTTCGAGGTCGAGTCAATCAGCATGGGCGAGTATGACGATTTCGTCATGAAAACAGCGGATGAAGAACAAATGGTCTGTGGCATCGTGCACAAGCGCGGTGCGAATGCCGATGTCCCACCCGGCTGGATTCCCTATTTTGTCGTTGCCAGCCTGCAGTCATCGGCTGCACAGGTGCAGCTGCTGGGCGGTCAGGTATTGGGTGAGCCGAGGGCCTATGGTTCAGGATCGTTTCAGTTCATCCGTGATCCGAATGGCGTGTTCTGCGCTCTGTTTGAAGAAGGTGAATCCAACGATGAGTGAACAAATCAAGGTGCCGGATATCGGTGATTTTGATCGTGTACCGGTGATCGAGGTCCTGGTCGAGGTCGGCGACACCCTCGAAGCCGAGCAGTCACTGCTCACGCTGGAATCGGACAAGGCCACGATGGAAGTGCCTTCACCTGTCGACGGCACGTTGCTGGAGTTGAAGGTCAAGGTTGGCGATGAAGTCGGCGAAGGCGATGTCATCGCGCTGGTTGAAGTTGCTGATACAGACTCGGATCAACATGCCGGTGCAGAGGACAGTGAGACGGAAACGGACTCGAATGACGAGGCGGTTTCTGGTGAGGACCACAAGACCGAACGTGCAGAAGCAAACCAGGGCTCTGAACAAGAAGTGGGCGCCGAGACTCGGCACTCGGAAACGGATGCCCCGGAGCAGTCGGCTGATTCCAATAATGATCGGGCAGCCGAAACAAAGACTGGTGCAGACAACCCCTCAGCAAGCACTGGTGCCGATGATCTGCCCGCACCGCCGGTTCCGTTTAATGAAATGGGTCGGGACCCGTCCAGCATCCCTCACGCCAGCCCGGGTGTGCGCAAGCTGGCGCGCGAACTCGGGGCAGACTTGACTGCAGTCAATGGCAGCGCCAGGCACGGCCGGATTACCGAAGAGGATCTGAAACAGCACGTCAAGTCGCGGCTTGAATCCGGAGCGACTGCGGCCGATGGCGCTGGAATGAAGATCGCCAACGCGCCTGAAGTCGATTTCGCCAAGTTCGGAGAAATCGACCGGCAGCCGCTGTCCAGGATTCAGAAAATTTCGGGTCCGAATCTGCACCGCAACTGGGTGACGATTCCGCACGTGACCCAGTTTGATCAAGCTGATATCACCAACATGGAGGCGTTCCGCAAGGCCAGCAAGCACGAGGCGGAACAGGCGGGTACCAAGATGACGCCGCTGGTGTTTCTGATCAAGGCAGTGGTTGCCGGGCTCAAGGAATTTCCGGCCTTCAATGCATCGCTTTCGGCCGATGGTCAGTCCTTGATCTACAAGCAGTATTTTCATATCGGCTTCGCCGCCGATACGCCTCACGGGCTGATGGTGCCGGTAATCCGCGATTGTGATCAGAAATCATTGCTGGAACTGGCCAAGGACCTGACCGAATTATCAGGCCGCGCACGCGATGGCAAACTGTCACGTGAACAAATGCAGGGTGGCTGCATGTCGATTTCCAGCCTGGGCGGAATTGGTGGTACGGCCTTTACGCCCATTATCAATGCGCCCGAAGTAGCCATTCTCGGCGTGTCGCGTTCGGAAATGAAACCAGTCTGGAACGGCGAGCAATTCGTGCCGCGCCTGATGTTGCCGCTGTCGCTGTCGTACGATCACCGCGTCATCGACGGTGCCCTGGCGGCGCGCTTTACCGGCTACCTGGCGCACGTGCTCAGTGATATTCGTCGGTTGATGTTGTGAAACGTTTAGAAACCGCAGAATTCGCAGATTACACAGATTGTCTAAAACCAATGAATATGATGTTTTGCTTTTTGAATCGATAGTTTGATCTGTGTGTGCTGGGCCTGGAATGGTTTTGAATTCAGTTTTTTAATCCGCGCAATCTGTGTAATCTGCGGTTTGCTTTTAATGGGCTTTAGTTAATGACTAAGAGAACTGAAATTCGTGTGCCCGATATCGGTGAGTTCGACAATGTGCCGATCATCGAGGTGCTGGTTGCCGCCGGAGATGAAGTCGAGCAGGAGCAGTCCTTACTGACGCTGGAGTCCGATAAAGCGACGATGGACATCCCGTCGCCGGCGGCCGGCACGCTGCTTGAAATCCGCGTCCAGGAAGGTGATGAGGTGACTGAAGGCGACGTCATCGGGCTGTTGGAACAGGCTGAACAAACACAGGATTCGGGTGCTGCTGATGATGCTGATCACGAAACGGCGTCGGAACAACGCCAGGCTTCGGGTCCTGAGCCCCGGCCCTCGGAAAACCAGCAGCAGGAATCAGTACAGCATCGCAATTCAGATCTGCCTCAGGGCACTGAACAGAATCCGGACTCCGAGAAACACCAGCACTCGGAAGATGAAGGCCAAGCGCATGATTATGACTACGATCTGGTCGTGCTCGGCTCGGGGCCGGGTGGTTATACCGCCGCCTTTCGAGCGGCGGATCTCGGTTTAAAGGTCGCCTTGATCGAACGCTATCCGGTCATCGGCGGTGTGTGTCTGAACGTTGGCTGTATCCCGTCCAAGGCGCTGCTGCATGTTGGACAGGTCATTGATTCTGCCGGGCACCTGGGTCAGCACGGCGTTCATTTCGGCAAACCTGAAATTGAGCTCGACGGATTACGTCATTTCAAGGAGGGCGTGGTCGGCAAGTTGACCGGCGGCCTGGCCGGCATGGCGAAAAAACGCAAGGTCGACGTGTTGACCGGATATGGCAGGTTCAGCGGCACGCATGAAATCTCGCTCGAAGCAACCGCAGATACGCCCGAACCGTCGCCTGGATCGGTCACATTCAACCAATGCATTATTGCCGCCGGCTCACGCGTAATCAGAATTCCAGGCATCCCCTGGGATGATGAGCGGGTCATGGATTCGACCGGCGCGCTTGAGCTTCAGGATATTCCCGAGCGTCTGCTGATTATCGGCGGCGGTATTATCGGTTTGGAAATGGCCTGTGTCTATCGCGCGTTGGGCTCAGCAGTCACCGTGGTTGAAATGCTGGATCATCTGATGTCGGGTGCCGATCCGGATCTTGTTCAGCCATTGAAGAAGCACCTGGAAAAAACCGGCGTTGAATTTCTGCTCAGCACCCGGGTGGCCGAAGTCCACGCCACTGATCAGGCACTCAGTGCGCGGTTCGAGGGTGACGATGCGCCCGAAACGCAACCTTTCGACCGGGTATTGGTTTGCGTTGGACGCCGACCGAACGGCGATGTGATTGACGCCGAACAAGCCGATGTTGATGTTGACGATAAGGGCTTTATTGCAGTTGATGGACAGCTCAGAACCAATCAGCCGCATATCTTCGCGATTGGCGATTTGATTGGACAGCCGATGCTGGCGCACAAGGCCAGCTACGAAGGCAAGGTTGCCGCCGAGGTCGCTGCGGGTCACAAGCGTGCTGCCGATGCGCGCACCATTCCATCGGTTGCCTATACCGACCCTGAAGTCGCCTGGGTTGGCATTACCGAGGCACAGGCCAAGGCACAGGGTCTCGACGTTGGTATCGGAAAATTCCCGTGGGCCGCCAGTGGTCGCGCGCTTGGCATGGATCGATCCGAAGGATCGACCAAACTGATTTTTGATCAAAACACCAAGCGCGTGATCGGCGGGGGTGTCGTCGGTATGCACGCCGGTGACCTGATTGCTGAAATTGGCCTGGCGATCGAAATGGGCGCGACGGCCGAAGACATTGGTTTGACGATACACCCGCACCCGACGCTGAGCGAATCGGTCATGATGGCAGCCGAGATGTTCGAAGGCACGATTACGGACCTGTATGCGCCCAAGCGACGCTGAGCTGACGGAGTGATCATGTGACTGCAAGCGCACGAATGGCTGTTTTGCTGTTTTTTGGCTGGCTTGTTCTGAGCCCGTCCTGGGCTCAGGAGCAGGTGTTGCCGGCACCCGGTGAGGTGCTGACATTACCGATAGCCGGATCGGTGGATGCGTTGAAGCAGCAGGCCGTATACTTGCCGATCGACCAGGCACCCGATACGCTCGACAGCCTGTTCTTTTTTGAGGGTTTCATGCCCTGGCAGCAGCGCTGGGAAGCGTCAGCACCCCCGCTCTGGCTCCGGCTCCATCTGAACTCACCGATCGATGCCAGAAACGACTGGCTGTTGAAAATCAAGCGCAGGTATTTCCCCCAGCTGGAGCTGCTGGTGCTGGATCCGGCTTCCGGTCAAATGCAGCGGCACAGTCTGGGTCTCGACAACTACATGCCTGGCGAAGTATCGGCTCAGGACTACATCATCCCATTGGGTTTGCAGGCAGGGCAGGAGCGCATTGTGCTGATGCGCGTCGAAACGCTGCAGCAGTCGCTCAGTTCGCTGGTCATGTCACTGGAAGACGAGTTGACTTTCAAGCGAAATCAGAATACCCAGCGCTGGGCATTTGGCCTGTATTTTGGCTCGGTCATCGCATTGTTGATCTATAACCTGACGTTGTACTTGAATCTCCGCTCCCCCGGTCATCGCATGTATGTCATTGCGATCAGTTCCGTGCTGTTGTTCATGAGCATGGATTCCGGTTTGTTGCAGTCGTGGTTGCCGGATGTCCTTCGGCAAAAGGAGCTCAGCGTTTACATTGCTGCAGCAGCTCTGATGATGGCAACTTCGATGCTGTTCTTCCAGGTGTTCGCCCAGACCCGGAAGTTGATTCCCAGGCTGCATCGACTGATTGCAGTGATCAGCTCGCTATTGTTGATTCTGATGGCGATCGTGCTGGTGGTTCCGCAAGCGTGGACAAGCTGGCTGGCACCGGGTACGCAGGCCGTAATCTCGCTGGCAACCTTGGTGCTGTTGGGCAGCAGTTTGTATGGGGCAATCAAGGGGTCCAGCGCATCCATGGTATTTTTCATTGCCTGGCTGGCTTTTTTGCTCGGCAGCATTCTGCGCAGCCTGGTGGCGATCGAATGGCTGGTGCGAATGCCGATTGCTGAATACTTTGTCTATATTGGCAGCGTGATGGAGGCCATGATTCTGGCCCTGGGCCTGTCCTATCGCGTCGGTCAACTGCGCATGCAGCGCAATCGCGCCGAACGTGAACAATTGAAGGCCATGGCCCTGGCCAACATGGATCCATTGACGGGCGCCTACAACCGGCGGTTTTTTGATTCCTATCTTGCGGGCATCCTCGATCCGGATGAGGATCAGTCGCCGCGCGGTGCGCTGATCCTGATCGATATCGACTATTTCAAGGAAACCAACGACCAGTTCGGCCATGATGCTGGAGATGCGGTGCTTCAGGCGCTGGTCAAGCGAAGTCAGAATGAACTGCGTGCGACCGATGTGCTGTGCCGCCTTGGCGGCGACGAGTTCGCCGTCATCCTGAGCTCCCTGGAGGAAGAGTCTGCCCTGGAAGTGGCCGAGCGACTGCACCGCCGGGTCAGCCGTCACCCGGTCATGCATCAAGGCAACAGTATTTCGCTTTCGGTTTCTGTTGGCGTATTGTCGCCACTGAGTCTGGGCATGGATGAAGCGGTGGCGATTCGCTCTGCCGATCATGCGCTGTATGCAGCCAAGCGTGCCGGCCGCAACCAGGTCAAAGTCTATGAAAGTCCCATGCCTGCGATCTGATAGCGCCGCTGTTAACAAGAGGGTTTGAATTGTGTCGGATACCGCTCAACCGCTGGAGACTGCCATCGTTGGTGGAGGCGTCGCCGGTCTGTACTGCGCCTGGCGGCTCAGCCAGCAGGCGGATCCTTCGCCAGGCGCTATCGCAGTGTTCGAACATACAAACCGGAGCGGCGGGCGGTTATGGTCAGAAGCGCTGGACCAGGAGCAGGCCATTCCGGCCGAGCTTGGCGGCATGTTCTTCAGCGATGCTCAGGATCTGGTGTATCGATTGTGCGATCAGGTTCTGGGCTTGAACCATCAGGCCGTGACACCGGCCAACGACTTTGCCTGGGTGCGGGGCAAGCGCTTCATGATTCAGGATTTCGATCAGCCGGGCGTGTTGCCATATCGCCTGCGTGAGGATGAACAGGGCCTGGCCGAGCATGAACTGTCAATGCTTTGCATTCGTCGCATCGTGCCCGATATCGATCAATACTGGCCATTGAACCCGAATGCAACAATGTCCGATACGGTTCGATTTCTCAGGTCCAGTTCGTTCGATGGACGCCCGCTGCATGATTGGGGTTTCTGGAATCTGATGGCACGTGTCATCAGCAATGAAGCGCGGATCTGCCTGGAAGACCTCGAAGGCACCTACGCGATGTATTCCAACTGGAATGGCCTGGAAGCCGTGTTTTCGCTGTTGTGCGATTTGACCGGCCGTTGGTTCCGCCTGCCTGAAGGCTACCAACAGTTGCCCGATCAGCTGCGCGAACAGGCCCGGGCTGCGGGAGTCAGGATTCACCTGCAGTCTGAATTGCTTGCGGTCAGCGCACCGGATCATGACGGCTATCGCACGCTGACCTTCGGCGGTGATCGGCCGTCGATCAAGGCCCGGCGGGTGGTGTTGGCCTTGCCCACCGGCGCGCTGCAGATGCTGGATATCGACGCCAGCGATGCATTCCTGTCAGCCATCGATGCCTGCACCCGGGTACCCGCATGCAAGCTGTTCATGGTGTTTGATCAGGCCTGGTGGGAGCAATTGCCGGACGGCCCGGGCAGCATCGAAGTGGGCCACTTTGCCGCCTCGCATACGGACTTGCCGATGCGTCAGTGCTATTACCTCGGCACAGATCCGGGGACGGGGCGGGCCCTGTTGCTGGGGGCATTTGGTGATGGTCGTTCGGTATCCTTCTGGCCGGCGTTGCTGGACCACAAGCAAAAGCGCGCAGTCGGCGTTCGTCCGATTCCGGCTGTGATGCGTGATGAGCTGATTCGTCAGCTTAGCGAAATCCATGACTATCCAGTGCCGGCGCCGACCGATGCCGTGTTTGTGGATTGGACTCAGCCACCGTTCTGGGCCGGATGGCACAGCTGGAAACCCGGTATCAAGAGCTGGCAAGCGGCTGCCTGTTTGCGCGGCAGCGAGCAGGACCCGGGGTTGCATGTCTGTGGAGAAGCCTACAGTGCCTGGCAGGGCTGGGTCGAAGGCGCTTTGACTTCAGCCGAAATGCTGTTGACCGATCAGCTTGGTCTGGCGCAGCCAGACTGGCTGGCTGATTCTGAATGCCTGGCGCCCTACCAACCAAGCCACGTTGCGAATTGAATCCGTTGTTGCTCATGTCAAATCAAAGGAGAAAGGAACATGTCTGAAAAATTAAAAACGCTGGTTCACAAACTGGGTCAGGATCCAACGCTGGTCGATCGCTTCAAAAAGGATCCAGAAGCCGTCATGGAGGCCCATGATCTTAGCGATGAGCACAAGGACCTGATTCGCAACAAGGACAAGGAAGGCATCAAGAAAGCGGCCGGGCTGGACGATGCCCATATGAACTTCATCATCTTCTGACCGCGACCGGGCAACGCAGCAGCAACGCATGGCCAAACTCTACGTGCTCGGTTCCGGCATCGGCCTGGCTGGTCAACTGACCGCGCAGGCCCGCTGCGTCATTGAGCAGGCTGACACGGTATTCGCCTTGTTGGCTGAGCCCTTTGCGCTCGATCATCTACGCAGCCTCAAGCCGGATCTGATCTCGCTGTCCGACCACTACGGCCGGGGCCGCACGCGTGATCAGAGTTATGCCGAGATGGTGCAACGTATCGTTGAAGCACTGGATCACTGCGAACGGGTTGCGGCCGTATTTTATGGTCATCCCGGCGTCTTCGTGTGGCCATCGCATGAAGCCATGCGCAGTGCGCGATTGCGCGGCCATGAAGCGACCATGTTGCCTGGAATTTCAGCTGAAGATTGCCTGCTTGCCGATCTTGAAATCGATCCCGGTTTCAGTGGCCTGCAATCCTATGAGGCGTTTGACTTTCTGGTCTATCCCCGCCGTTATGACCCCAGTGTGCCGATGGTGCTGTGGCAGTTGGCCGTGCTCGGCGATTGGCGCCGCGAGCGCTTTGAGACCGAGCCGGCCTGGCTCGAGGGCCTGGCACGGCTGCTGATGGAGCACTATGCACCCGACCACAAAGTCGCATTGTATGAAGCCGTCAGTTTTCCGCTCGATTCGCCGCGTATCGAGTGGATCGAGCTGCAGTGTCTGTCCCGGGCCGGAATTGGCCAGGCGACCACGCTGTTCGTTCCGCCCGGGACGGCCCCGGCCCCGGATCTCGAACGTTTGCGTTCACTGGGCCTCGAGATCGACGGCTTGAGCGAAGCCAAGTATCAGCGGATCCGACGGCAGCAATTCGAGTCGTAGGGATCGATCGCGCGGGCCGATCCCGATCGCATTGCCAGGCATCAGTCCGACCTTACACAATCATGACGGATCAAGACTGATCCGACCCATCCCCTGTAGCGTTCTGTCCAGGCCCAGATCAACCAGATATTGATCAAGCAGTTGAGCCATCCCTGAAGATCGTGCAACACCGCTGGCTTTCAGAATCGGGTGCTGATGCAGCGCGGCGGCCAGCAACCCGGTGAGCTGTGGTGCGGCCATCGATGTGCCGGAGTAGGCCGCGTAGTGATTTCCAGGTACCGTTGAGATGATGCCGACGCCCGCTGCGACTGCGTTCAATCCCGGGCCGTGTGAACTGAAGTTGGCAATGAACCATGGCTTGGCACGCCTGGACGCGCTGTCGGGCCGGCGATGTGCGGCCAGTGAGCCGGATGGGCCCCAGCCGTCGAGACCCAGCGCACCGACCGCAACACATTCCTGCAGTGCGGCCGGGTATTCGACCGCATCGTTCCCGTTGCCGCTGGCACTGATGACCAGACAACCGGTTGCGCGGGCGTCGCGGACTGCATCAGCCACCAGCTCGGAACGCTGGGTTGTGCCGAGGCTCAGGTTGATCAGATGACAGCGCTGCTCATGCACCAATTGATGAATGGCCAGTGCAATATCGGCCTGATGCGCACTGCCCGAATTACCGACCACGCGAATCGAATAGACCGCTGCTGCCGGTGCAGTCCCACCGAATTGACCGGTCGAGTCTGGCCGGGCCGCGATCGCGCCGCATACATGCGTGCCGTGGCCGCGCGCATCCTGGCCGCCGTCAGGGTCCTGGGTACAGTCGATCAACGAACCCAGGTCATGAATCCCGCCCAGTGCTGAATGCGCGCCCAGCCCGCTATCGATCACGCCGATGCGTACGCCCTGGCCACGGTCTTCATGCCAACGGTCAATGCCGCTGTGCTTGTGCCACCAGCCTAGATGCTGCTGTGCATCGGGCAGCGGCATCAGCTGCAGTGAAATTGCATCGGCCGGCGCTTCGAATACCATCGGCCACCATTGATGCGCCGGCGCGACGGCCAGTTCATGAATGGGTGCCTCCATGCACTGACTGATTCGGGCTGCACCGCTTGCATCAGTGATGACCATCGACTGCTTGCGGTTCCGTCCGTGGCCATAATCAGCGATGACATCAATATCCGGTCGAGGCCGATGCTGTTCATCGAACACACGAATCTCGAGGGTGTTGTCATTGCCCGGCACCTGGTTGACCTGTGAATTCACATGTCCGGTATCGGCCTGCCGTGCCCGGCCAATATGGTGCTGAATGACAGGCTC
>JGI12210J13797_10300707_pt1 | contig 17954 bp, 12 predicted proteins | sample ElkSlonscriptome_3_FD_13797 | JGI IMG/M metagenome (IMG submission 13797)
CCGCCCTCTCGGATCGCGAACTTCAGCCCGTCCTCGCACGCGATCGTCGTGATGAGCTTCACCTCGATCTCGACGTTGTCACCGGGCATCACCATCTCCACGCCTTCCGGCAGGATCACGTCGCCCGTCACGTCCGTCGTGCGGAAGTAGAACTGCGGCCGGTACCCCTTGAAGAACGGGGTGTGGCGACCGCCCTCTTCCTTCTTCAGCACGTACACCTGCGCCTTGAAGTGCGTGTGCGGCGTGATGCTCCCCGGCTTGCACAGCACCTGGCCCCGCTCCACGTCGTCTCGCTTCACGCCGCGCAGCAGCACCCCGATGTTGTCTCCGGCCTGCCCCTGGTCCAGCAGCTTCCGGAACATCTCCACGCCCGTCACCGTCGTCTTCTGCGTGTCTCGGATGCCGACGATCTCGATCTCCTCCGACACCTTGACGATCCCGCGCTCCACCCGGCCCGTGGCCACCGTGCCGCGACCGGAGATCGTGAACACGTCCTCCACCGGCATCAGGAACGGCTTGTCGAGGTCGCGCTCCGGCTCCGGGATGTAGCTGTCGCACGCGTCGATGAGCTCGAAGATGCACTTGGCCTCGGCGCTCTCCCACGAGTCGGACTCGAGGGCCTTGAGCGCGGACCCACGGATGATCGGCGTGTTGTCACCGTCGAACTCGTACTTCGACAGCAGCTCCTGCAGCTCGACCTCCACCAGCTCCAGCATCTCCTCGTCGTCGTCGTCGAGCTGGTCCACCTTGTTCAGGAACACCACCATCGTCGGGATGCCGACCTGGCGACCCAGCAGGATGTGCTCGCGCGTCTGCGGCATCGGGCCGTCCGGAGCGCTCACCACCAGGATCGCGCCGTCCATCTGCGCCGCCCCGGTGATCATGTTCTTGATGTAGTCGGCGTGCCCCGGGCAGTCCACGTGCGCGTAGTGCCGCTTCTCCGAGTTGTACTCCACGTGCGCCGTCGAGATCGTGATCCCGCGCTCGCGCTCCTCCGGAGCCTTGTCGATGTTCTCGAAGTCGACCTTCTCCGCCCAACCCCGCAGCCCCAGCACCTTCGTGATGGCCGCCGTCAGCGTCGTCTTTCCGTGATCCACGTGGCCGATCGTGCCGATGTTCACGTGGGGCTTGTCGCGTACGAACTTCTCCTTGGACATGGCGCCTTACCTCTGGGCAAACTCGAGTCTTGTGAGCTGGTGACGTGTGATGGGGTGAACCGTCCGCATCAGCGCAGTGCTTGCGGAGCCCTCGACCGGACTCGAACCGGAGACCTCGTCCTTACCAAGGACGCGCTCTACCAACTGAGCTACGAGGGCGAGTGAGATGCGGATGGTTCGCTTTGGGCGCGGTTCTTAGACCGGTCCGGCGTGGAGGACAAGCGAAACCCTCCGCGATCCTGCACCTCGGTCAGCGACCGATAGTGAGGAAACGCGAGGGTCGCGAAGAATGGAGCGGGAGACGAGGGTCGAACTCGCGACATTCAGCTTGGAAGGCTGACGCTCTACCAACTGAGCTACTCCCGCAGGTACGACCGCCCCCCACCGAAGCGGGGGGCGGAGTGGATGGGGTAGGATTCGAACCTACGAAGCGATAACGCGGCGGATTTACAGTCCGCTCCCTTTGGCCAACTCGGGCACCCATCCACGAGGAGCCGTGGATCTCGTTGAAAATCGGGCTCTGTTGCTGTCGAAGGTCGGTAGCGCGTCCGAAGACGGGTGGAGCTGGCGATGGGATTTGAACCCGCAACCCCCTGATTACAAATCAGGTGCTCTACCGTTGAGCTACGCCAGCGCGGGAAAGGGATTCCTCCTGAAGGATCTCATAGGGGGGACCATGGTGGACCCGAGAAACGTGCGCTGACCCCGCCGAGGTCGATGACAACCACGAACGGGCGTTCGGGGCGCGGTGTATAGCCCTGGCCCTCGGGAGTGTCAACCGGCCCCGCCCAGAGGGCTAGAGGGCCCGGATTCGGGTGCTTCAGGGGGCTGGGCCCGAAATCGTGCGTCGGTCACGGCCGCAGCTCGGGACGGTGCATCGCTCGAGCGAGATCGAACGGGATCTCGTCGGCGAGGCGGGTGCCGCTCACAGCGCCGTGGGGCGCGGGACGAACAGCTTGCGGTCGGACGCCGCCCCCGCGCCGTCGGTGCGGGGGGCGTCGATGGCTTCGTCGCCCGCTCGCACCAGCCGCTGGTGGGGCTGACCGAACGTGGCCTCCTCGGACAGCAGCACCGCCTGCAGGTGGCCGAGCTTGGCCTCGGTGCGCTCGATGAAGTCGTTCTCGTAGCCCAGGCGCCGAGCCGTCTCGAGGTTCTTCTCGAACACCCAGATCGCCTTGGTCACCACCGGCCGCAGCTGCTCCTTGAGCTCCTCGAAGTAGACCTCGCGCTGGTGGGCGTCGAGCCACTCGGGCACCGGCGCGTACATGAGCGCGTCGTACAGCTCGGAGAACAGGTGCCCGAGCTGGAAGCCGGCCGCCGACACCCAGAACATGTGCTTGGCCGAGATGGTGTGGTTGTAGGCCTCTTGGGCCTCCACCAGCAGGTCGAGCTTGGCCTTGAACGCGGCCTCCATCGCCTTCTCGGGCAGCCGGATCTCCACGTCGCGGAAGCGCCGGTGGATGATGGCGGCGCGATAGAAGCGGGCCATGCCGATGAAGTAGTAGCTGCCGAAGCGCTCGGTCTGCTGCTCGACCGCGCGCTGATAGATCGCGTCGGCCTCGGCGAGGCGGGCGTCGGCCTGCTCGAAGCGATCGAGCATGAACAGCGCGTAGCCCTCGCGAGCGAGCGCCTCCACCTGCACGCTGGGCAGCTGGTCGGGGAGCTGGGCGATGGCGTGGAAGGTGGCGGCAGAGTCCTCCCACTGCTGCAGCTCGGCCTCGCACGCGCCCCGCCGCGCCCGGGCCACGATGGCGTGCTCGCCCGCGGGGAAGCGAGACAGGTAGGTCTCGTAGGCCCGGGAGGCCGCGATGCAGTCGCGCAGCTTCTCGTGGGCCTGGGCCAGGCCGATCCAGGCGGGGCCGGCCTGCTCGGGAGAGAGCTGATCGGTGAGCAGCACCCGGCCGAACAAGGCGACGGCGCGGGCGGCCTCGTTGCTGGCGAGGGCGGCCTCGGCCTGGGCGAGCACCTCCTCGGGCGCCGCGGTGGGCTCGGCGGCCGGGGCATCGGCCCCGCGCGAGAAGCCGTCGGCCGCGGTGGCCTCGACGTCGGCGTCGGCGTCGGCGGACGAGGGCGGCGAGGTGGTGCGGCTACGCCCGGCACAGCCGGCGAGCAGCGCAGCTAGGCCGATCGGGAGGAGCGCGGCGCGGAAGAGCGGACGAAGCACGGACGCCAGCATGACACCATCGCGGGGCAAACGTTCCGCGGGAGCCGGCTGGTGGGCGCGGCTTGCAAGAAATGCGGGCTCACGGGAGCAGGGAACTCGAGGCGCTCGCTGAGACGCCTGGCGCAAGGTTCGCAAGCCCAAACATGGGAACGGGTGTACGATGGTCGGTGATGGGACGCCGACGGACATGGTCGCTGGGCTTGGTGATGATGACGGCCGCGTGCGTCCCTCCGCAGGATTCTCCGGGCGGAGCCGATACGGGGCCGCCACCATCGAACCCCAGCCCACCGCCCGTGTCGGGCAGCGTGTGCGCGAACGTGAGCGCGGACGAGGGCGAGGGCGCCGACGAGACCAACGGAGCGCAGGCGTGCCCCGAAGCGGTCGACGACGCCCTGCGGATGGGGTGGTCCAACGGGCACACGTTTCGGAACCGATCGCGCAGCTGTGTGCACTTCATGGCCCGCAACCTCCTCGACGAGGAGATCCAGGTGGAGTACGAGGCGAGCGCCAACATGGTGGGCTCGGACGTCTCTCGCGAGCTGCCCATGCCGCCCCACGAGAAGATCCGCACCTACGCGCCAGGGGACAGCGAGGTCACCGAGCTCAACCTGCAGATCGCGTACGACTTCAACGTGCTCGAGGACGGAGAATGGGTCGAGGTCCACGTACGCGGGCGATTGTTGTCGCCGGTCGAGACCCCGATGATGGAGCTGCCAACGGTCGAGGTCATCAGCCGTCTGGACGAGTATGGGCGCATCGATGACATCGACTACCGCAATGAGTAGGGACCGGCGTATCGTCCTCGCCGGACTTGCGTCGATGACCGCACTGCTGGTCGCGCCTCGTCCCGCGACGCCGTGCACCCCGCCCTATGGCCCCGGATCCGCGGATGCATGCAACATCAACGCGTCGTGCGTGGAACCATTGCCCGAGCGCCGATCGGTGATGCGCATCACCGCCCCCTCGGTGGATGGACAGCTCTTGGGCTCCGGAGTGCTGGTCAACAATGGGCTCGGCAACCTTGGCACTCCGTACGTGGTGACCGCGATCCACCTGCTCGACTTCGACCAAGATGGAGACGTGACCGACCCGGAGGGACATCACTTCGGGCAGCACGCTGAGTTTGCCTTCGGCGTGGAGTCGAGTTGTGGTGGAGGCTCACCATCACCGCCCTACGTGGTGCAAGGGGCCAGCGTGGTTGCTTCCGCGGAAGGTCTCGACACGGTGCTGCTCCAGCTGTACGTCTCCGCAGACGACCTCATCGCCAACGCCCATCCCTACTACGCCGGCTGGGACCAAGGGACCATGAAAGACCTGCCCATCGACGTGCACGCCATCCACCACCCTTGCGGCGACGTGAAGATGGTGTCCGCCGGCGTCGGTCCCGACGACTTCAATGGCTACGTGCGACTGGCCGGGCTGGCCTGCGGCGGGGTCCAGCCGGGCTCTTCGGGCGGGCCGCTGTTCGACACGGCCACCCGCAACCTGATCGCGTTGCTCTCGGGCACCGACGCGGGTGACGCGGGCATCACTCCAGCGGGGGAGGTCTGCGCCGGTGAGCTCACCAACATCTACTTCGGCCCCTTCACCGACTTCGGCTTCCAGTTCCTCGGCGCCCTCGACTCGGTCCCCGCCTACGATCCGGTGGTCGAGGGCTGACCTGCCTCGACCTCGGCCGGGCTCCGCTCCGGTCCGATCTCAGCCCTCGAGCCGCAGCCCGCCCTCGGCGTCGTAGGTGCTGCCGTCGTCCCAGGTGGCGTGGGTCTTCACCACGAGCACGGAGCAATCGCCGCGGCCGACCTCGAGGTCGGTGACGTGCGAGTCCTGGATCCACACCACCCAGCTGTCTTGCTCGCTGGCGATCCCGTGGCGGCCGGGGCCCTGGACCCGATCGCTGGGCACGTCCTTGGTCTTGCCCTTGCAGTCGCGCACGGTGGCGGTGAGCGACTGCACCGGGACGCCGGGATAGAACACCAAGCCGGCGTGGGGCTGGAGCTTCACGTCGTTGATGCGCAGCTCGCCCCGGTTGACGCCGGCCTTGGACTGCACCGCGGTCGCGCCGGAGCAGCCGGGCACGTCGCAGAACCAGGCCCCGCGGTACGAGACGAACTGGCTGCGGAGGTTCTGCCGCAACGCTCCACAGGCCAGCCCCGAGACGAGCGACAGGCCGAGGAAGACTCCGACACGAGCGTAGGCACGCATGCCGACTTCATAGCCGATGCCCCCACGCCGACCAACTCCCATCGGCCCCGGCGGACGGCTCGCGCTCGCAGGCGGTTGTGAACCCCATCCGCCCCGCGGGGCCCCTCCCCGCTTCTGTCGTTTCCCTCCCCCGTCGTTTCCCTCCCCGCCGTGCCGAGCCGCGAAGGCGCCGACGGGAGCCCCGAACGATGCTTCGGGGCCCGCCTTGCGCTCGCGGCGGCTTTGCTGCGATCGTGCGCGGGCGGATGATTCCCGCGAGCCTCATCCCCCTGCCGACCGACCCCGACGTGGCCGCCCGCGTCGAGTTACTCGAGCTGCCCTTCAACCGCCACGGGGTCGACCACTACGGGATCGACAAGCGCGAGCTGGCCAAGCTGTACACGCTGATCGGCTGGTTCTACCGGCGCTACTTCGAGGTGCAGGTGTTCGGCGCCGAGAACGTGCCGCCCCGCGGCCGGGCGATGCTGGTGGGCAACCACTCGGGAGGCGTGGCGCTGGACGGGGTGATGGTGATCGCCTCCACGTTCTTCGAACTCGACCCGCCCCGGCTGGCCCAGGGCATGGTGGAGCGCTTCGTCCAGAGCGTGCCGTTCCTGTCGTGGTTCAACAGCCGGATCGGCCAGTTCACCGGCCTGCCCGAGCACTGCGTGCGCCTGCTCCGAGACGAGCGGCTGCTGATGGTGTTCCCCGAGGGCGCCCGCGGCACGGCCAAGCTCTATCGCGAGCGCGACTCGCTGGTCAGCTTCGGCACCGGCTTCGTGCGCCTGGCCCTGGAGACCGACACCCCCATCGTGCCGCTGGCGTTCGTGGGCGGAGGCGAGGCCATCCCCACCGTGGCCAACCTCTACCGGGTCGGCAAGCTGCTGGGCGTGCCCTACCTGCCGGTGACCCCCTACCTGGCCCCCATCCCCCTGCCGGTGTCGCTGCAGCTACTGTACGGCAAGCCCATCCGCCTGCAGGGCAGCCACACCGACTCCGACGAGATCATCGCGGGGCACGTAGAGATCATCAAGCAGCGGATCGCCAGCCTCCTGGCCCAGGGCCGAGCGCTACGCGAGGGTCGGATCACCGACGGAGAGCTCGATTTCGGATGAAGGTCCTCATCACCGGCATCGCCGGCAACATCGGGCGCCTGGTCGCCACGCAGCTGCTCGAGGGTGGGCACGAGGTCATCGGCATCGACCGCCGCCCCTGGTACCACCCCCCCGAGGGCATCCGGGTGTTCCAGCACGACATCCGCAAGCGCCCGGCCGAGGACGTGTTCCGCACCCAGCGGCCCGACGCCATGGTCCACATGGCGACGGTCACCCACCTCACCCACCGCAGCGCGGATCGCTTTCGGATCAACCTGGGGGGCACCCAGTCGGTCTTCGACCACTGCCACGCCCACGGCGTGAAGCGGGCGATCTTCGTGGGGCGGCACACCTACTACGGCGCGGCCCCGGACTCGCCCCTCTACCACACCGAGGCCGAGCCCCCGATGGCGGTCCACACGTTCCCCGAGCTGTCGGACCTGGTGGCCGCCGATCTCTACGCCGGCTCGGCGCTGTGGCGCTACCCCGAGGTGGACACCGCGGTGCTGCGGATCTGCTACACGCTGGGCCCGCTGCGGCAGGGCACGCTGGCGTCGTTCATCCGCGGGCCCCGCGTTCCCACCGTGATGGGCTTCGACCCGCTGTTCCAGTTCATCCACGAGCTCGACGCGGCCGATGCGATCTGCACGGCGCTCGAGCGCAAGGACCTGCGCGGGGTGTTCAACGTGGCCGGCCCCCCGCCGGTGCCGCTGTCGGTGGTGGTGCAGCAGACGGGGCGGAGCAACATCCCCATCCCGGAGCCGCTGTTCAACTTCGCGCTGGGGCGCTTCGGGCTGCCCCGGCTGCCCCCCGGGGCCCTGACCCACGTGAAGTACCCGGTGGTGATCGACAGCTCGGCGTTCCGCGAGGCCACCGGCTGGCGCGCGCGGCACGACGAGGACACGACCCTCCAGCAGTTCCGCGCGGCGTCCGAGAGCGCCTGAGCCCGCGACGAGCCTCCCCGCGCTCGCGCTCGCGCTCGCGATTCGGCGTGGCTGCCCGGCGTGAGTAGCTCTGCGTGCGAGAGGGCCCGAGCGGGCTCAGGCCCCGGGCTGAGCGGGCACGAGGCGCTGGTGATGATCTTCTGGTTTCTCACTGCGCCGATCGGGGCGTATCTCATCGCCCGCGCCGCACTGCACCTGCGCATCGACGGCGGGACCCATCGACTGCCGCCCGGCAACTGAGCGGGGCAGGGTGGGTCAAGGGGTAGCCTGGCCTGCCCAGGCCTGGGGTAGGCACCGCGCGCTCAGCAGCCCGCGTTGGCCTGGCCATCGTGGCGACATCGTCGAGGTCACGGTGAGGCTCGAAGTCGCCGACCTGAAGCACGAAGTCGAGGGCGTGGCCATGGGAGCTCTCCCAGGCGGTTAGCCGCGCCACCATTCACCGACGGCGGCGAAGGTGATTCGCGCGGACATGGTCTCGAGCATAGCCGCTCCTGGCCTGACCTGGCTGGCGGTCTCGAGGACTCACGATGTCGAGGCGCGGGACGCCGACGCGACCGACAGCCGGTGGAGCAACTGCAGGATCGAGGTCCACGTCAGCAGTTCGTTCATGCTCGCCGGCGCCAGCGTCGATGCTCGTCCCAGCAGCCACCGGCGTGATCGGCGCCGATGCAACGGTCCCGCCCCGGTGGTCGAGATAGGAGTCATGACCCCCCCTCGTCAGATTCTCCCCGGCCAGCTCTGCTTCATCACCGTCCGCGCGGTCAACCGTTGCCACCGCTTCGCGCCCACCCGCAAAGCCCTCGAAATCATTTGGTTCTGCCTGGCCTGCACCCTCCACAAGTACCGAGGCCGCATCGAGCTCCACGAGTTCCTGTGGATGTCCAACCACTACCACGTGGTGCTGACCGACCGCGGCGCCTGCCTGCCGCGGTTCATGGAGGAGCTCGACTCCTTGCTTGCCCGAGCGCTCAACGCCCTCTACGGCATCAGCGGCACGGCGATCGAGAAGGGCTACAACCTGGTCGCAGTCGAACCCGATGCCAAGGCGATCGAGCACTGCGTGTACACGCTCGCCAACCCATGCCGCGCCCACCTCGTCAAGCGCAGCCGACACTGGCAGGGGGTGTCGTCGCTGACCCTGGACTACAGTGTGCCCATCATGCTCAGGAGACCGCGGCACGGCCTATGGAGTGGCGCCTGCGAGCACCTGCGGGGTAAGGCGTCGCAGGGTTCGAAGCGAGCGAGGTTTGGCGGGCGCACCAAGCTGCCCGAAGAGATCGAGTTGGTGCTCACGCGGCCCCCGGTGATGCTGGACCTGTCGGACGCCGAGCTACGACGGCACATTCGCGAGCGACTGGACGAGCGTGAGCTGGCGTTGTCGGCCGAACGTCGAGCACGCCGTGCATCGGTGATGGGCTGGCGAGCAGCGAGGCGCGTCAGCATCTGGGCGACACCGCAGACCGAGGAGCGATTCGGCCTCGTGCCGAGCTTCTCCGCGGACACGAGCAAGGGCCGGATTGCGGCGTGGGGTCGTCGATTGGATTTCTTGGAAGACTACTACGAGGCGCTCGCGCGCTTCGTGGACGGAGAGCACGATGTCGCGTTCCCCGAAGGGACCTGGCTGATGCGAGAGCGATTCAAGGTGCGTTGTGATCCGTTGGCGATCGCGGCGGTGTAGGTGGACGAGAAATCGAGGGAATGAGGAGCGGCGGAGCAGGCCGCGGATCCGCATTGGTTCGACGGCCGTCGCTTCGCGGCATGGTCCCTTGGGTGAGGCCGAGTTGAGCCGAGTCATGGTGGGTCGTGGCGGTGCGGGGGGTGGCGGCGTGGTGGTGGCGACCGTCACTCACCTCAGTTTCTGGCACTACCTTCGGGAAGGATCCCCCGGCACTACCTTCGGGAAGGATCCCGGGCACTACCTTCGGGAAGGATCCCGGGCACTACCTTCGGGAAGGATCCCGGTCGAGCAGCTCGCGGATCCGTCGCAGCAGCAGCTCGCGGGTGAAGGGCTTCTGCATGAAGCTGGCCTGCGCCAGCTCCGGGGGCAGAGCCCGCTCGGCGTAGCCCGACATCAGCATGACCCGCAGCCCCTCGAGCTGCGTGAGGGCGTGGCGAGCCAGCTCCAGCCCCCCCTCCCCGGGCATCGACAGATCGGTGAGCAGCATGTCGATCCGACCGGCGTGATCGTCGAGCAGCTGCCGGGCTCGCGCGGCGTCGCTGGCGGTGAGGACGTGGTAGCCGGCGTTGCCGAGCCCACGGGCGAGGGACTCCACGATGATGGTCTCGTCGTCGACCAAGAGGATCGTCTCGCCGCCGCCGGCCTGGTTCGCCTCGCGGTGCGGCTCGTCCTGATCTGCGCCCTCCGGCGACAGCGGCAGGTGAATCGTGAAGCAGGCCCCGCCCTCGTTGCGCACCTCGATGGCACCCCCGAGCTGGTCGACGATGGAGTAGACCATCGACAGGCCCAGGCCGGTGCCCTCGCCCTGGGCCTTGGTGGTGTAGAAGGGCTCGAAGACCTTGGCCATCGAGTCCTCGGGGATGCCGGGCCCGGTGTCCCAGACCTCGACGATGCCGTAGGGGCCGCGATCGAGCCGGTGGGTGGTGACCCGCAGCGGCGTGACCAGCTCGGTGGCGAAGGTGCGCAGGCGCAGCACCCCCGCCCCGTTCATGGCGTCGCGCGCGTTGATGGCGAGGTTGAGCACCACCTGCTCGATCTGCCCAGGGTGGGCCGACACGAACGCCCCGGGGGCCCGCAGCTCGAGCCGCAGATCGACCTCCTCGCCCAGCAGCGCCCCCAGCCAGCTGCCCATGGCCTCCACGCAGGTGTCGATGGCGATCGGCTGCATGCCCCCGGTGGGCTTGCGGCTGAGCGCGAGCAGCTCGCGGGTCACGTCGGCGCCGGCCTTGCCCCGGCCGATCATCTGCTCGATGAGCGCGCGCGCGCCCGGCTGGGTGACGTCGTCGAGCAAGGCCTCGGCGGTGCCGAGGATGGCGGTCAGCACGTTGTTGAACTCGTGGGCCACGCCGGCCGCGAGCCGACCGATCCCTTGCATCTTCTCGGCGTGGGTCAGCTGCTGCTGAAGCCGTCGGCGCTCGGTGATGTCGCGGTTGATCGTGAGCACCGCGTCGCACCCCCGGTACTCGATGAGCGAGGCGTTGCACTCCACGTACAGCTCGGTGCCGTCCTTGTGCAGCTGCACGGTCTGCTGGTCGTGCAGCGGCTCGCCCCGGCACAGGCGATCGAGAGCCGCGCGCTCCTCGTGGGGGTGCAAGGAGATCGATCGCAGGCTCATCCCGATGAACTCGTCGCGGGTGCGCCCGTAGAGCGCACAAGCGCGAGGGTTCACGTCGAGCACGATCTGCTCCTCGGGCTCGAACACGATGATGGCGTCGAAGGCCTGTTCGAACAGGCTGCGGTACTGCTGCCGCGCCCCCTCGGCCGCCTTCTCGCGCTCGCGCCGCTCGGTGATGTCGCGGAGGATGGCGCAGCTGCCCACCGGGGCCCCGTCGCGGAACACGGAGGCCACCGAGGCCTCCACCCACAGCCGCGAGCCGTCGCGGCGCACGGCCTCGAACTCGTAGGTGAGGGGCACGTCCTCGCCGGCCATGCGCCGCGCGTGGCGGGCGACCTGGGCCTCGTGCCACTCCGGGGCCACGTAGTCGTCGATCCGCTTCAGGTGGTCGGCGTCACCCAAGCAGAACAGGCGACGAAAGGCCCGGTTGGCGAAGACGACGTTGCGCTCGAGGTCGTCGAAGACGATCGCGTCCTCGGCCGACTCGATGAACGCCATCGGGTCGACCGCGGGGGACAGCGGGCGAGCGCCGGGGTCGGAGGAGGAGGGAGACACCGCTCGGTGCATCGTCCTACGACGAGCGGGGATGCGTCCATCCGGGGGCCGGGAGCCGAGGCGCTAGCGGATCGGCGCGAAGAAGGCCGCCCCGCTCACGCACTGTCGCGTGGCTCCCATGGACGACTCGACGGGCTCGGCGTCGATCCGCACCGGCTGCCCGGCGGCCTGGGCCCGGTGGAAGGCGCCGAGCAGTTCGGAGCCCACGCGGTGGCCCTTGCCGCAGAACCGAGGCCCGAAGACGTATGCGCCGGGAGCGTCGTCGAGGTACATCGGCACCGTGTCGATCCGGCCAGAGGTGCCCGCCGCATCGAGCCACAGCACGTCGATGCGCTCCTTGCGAGTGCCGCTGGGCTGGGCGCTCGGACCGCTCATCGCGCCCAGCGTGACGGTCGACAGGCTCACCCACAGCGCGATTGCATGCATGATCATCACGGCTCCGCAGGGCGAAACGCGTCGCCCCCCCGAGGAGCTTACACCACGCGGTCGGACGCCAAGGGCTCGGAAACGGCGTTGGCTCTGGGTCGCGCCCCCCCTCGAAATGCACCGCTCCTCTCGTGACCGATCGTGACCGATCGATGACAATCGCGTGACCGTCTCGTGCTCCCTGGTCGACCACGAGCGCGTTCACTCGATCCCACCTCCCCGAGGCTTCGCCATGCCCATGCTCCGCTGTCCCCTGCCCCGTCTCTCGTGTGCTGCCCTCGCCATCCTCGCGGCCCTGAGCCCGCTGGCGTGCGACAAGGCCGACGAGGCCCCGGCTCGCCAAGAGGCGGAGGACCACCGAGCGGCCGCGGAGGCGCCGGTGAGCCCGTCGGTGGCCAAGGCGGAGCCCAGCGGCGACGAGGCGGAGGCAGCGGCCGACGCCGCCGATGGCTCGGCCGAGCGCGCCCGCGAGGAGGGCCTGCCGCCCCGCGTGGTCGAAGACGCGCCGGCGGGCGGCAGCGCGCCCTCCCCCACCCCCTCGGACATCCCCGGGATCGGCAACAGCTCGAAGGGCCGCGGGCCGGCGCCGGGAGCGACCACGAAGACGGTGCCGCCGCGAGAGCCGGAGCGCGCCAACCCCGGCGAGACGTTCTACACGCACTACGGGGTCAACCCCACCATCGACACGGGAGAGAACCGGTTCTCCACGTTCGGGATCGATGTCGACACCGCGGCGTACGTGCTCGCGCGCAGCCACCTCGACCGCGGCGAGCTGCCCCCCGAGGAGGCGGTGCGGGTCGAGGAGGTGATCAACTACTTCGACTATCACTACGCGCCCCCGTCGGAGGGCGAGTTCAGCCTGCACGCGGAGGTGGTGCCGTCCCCCCAGCGCCAGGGCTACCACCTGCTGCACCTGGGGCTGAAGGCCAAGGAGATCGCGGTGGCCGATCGCCCCGAGGCCAACCTGGTGTTCGTGATCGACGTGTCGGGCTCGATGGACAACGAGGGCCGGCTGACGCTGGTGAAGGACTCGCTGCGCCTGCTGGTCCAGCAGCTGCGCGGCGGCGACCGGGTGGGGATCGTGGCCTACGGCAGCAGCGCGCGGGTGGTGCTGCCCCCCACCGCCGGCTCCGAGCACGACACGATCCTCGCGGCCATCGACCAGCTGCGCACGGAGGGCTCGACCAACGTGGAGGCGGGGCTGACCCTGGGCTACGAGCTGGTGGCCAAGGGCGCGCTGGGGGCGGGGATCAACCGGGTGGTGCTGTGCTCGGACGGGGTGGCCAACACGGGCTCGACCACGGCCGAGGCCATCCTGCGCCGGGTGGAGCAGCAGGCCGCCCGCGGGATCACCATCACCACGGTGGGCGTGGGCATGGGCAGCTACAACGACACGCTGATGGAGCGCCTGGCCAACAAGGGCAACGGGAACTACGCCTACGTCGACGACGAGATCGAGGCGCGCCGCGTGTTCGTGGATCACCTCACCGGCACGCTCCAGGTGGTGGCCAAGGACGTGAAGCTCCAGGTCGAGCTCGACCCCAGCGCGGTGGCCCGCTACCGCCTGCTGGGCTACGAGAACCGGGCGCTCACCCGCCAGGACTTCGACGACGACCGCAAGGACGCGGGGGAGCTGGGAGCGGGGCACACGGTGACGGCGCTGTACGAGGTGAAGCTCAAGCCCGGCGAGCACGAGCTGCTGGGGACCCTGCGGGTGCGCTACAAGACCCCGCGCTCGGACACGTCCACCAAGCTCGAGCGCAAGCTGCCCGGCGCGCTGGTGCGCGAGACGTGGGCCCAGGCCGCGCCGCCCACCCAGCTGTCGGTGGTGGCCGCCGCCTACGGCGAGAAGCTGCGGGGCTCGTACTGGGTGCGCAACATGCCGTGGTCGGAGATCCAGCGCCTGTACGGCGAGATCGACCCGGAGCTGCGCCGCCAGCCCGAGGTGCGCGAGCTGGGGCGACTCATCGATACCGCGGCTCGGCTGGACCACCGCACCGACAAGTTCGAACACGACCTGCCCGTGGCTCGGATGGACTTCGACCGCGTTCCGGTGCTGCGCTGAAGGCCCCCCGATGGCCTGGATGCGACGCCTGCTGCCCCTCGCCATCGCGCTCGGCGCAGGCCTGGCCGCGCTGCTGTGGGGGCTAGCCACGCTCGAGTCGATCGTGATCGACGAGCGCCACCAGGCCCGCGACGGGATCGCCAGCCAAGAGGCCGCGCTGGCCGAGTACGCGCGACGAACGCTGGAGCTGCGGCTCCAGGCGCAGCTCCACGACCGCACCGAGGCGCTCGAGCAATCGCTGGCCGATCCGCTCGCGCCCAGCGAGGGCCTGCTGCTGGTCGAGGGTGACCAGCAGCGGCTGCCCCCGTACCCGGTGCCCCTGCCCGGCGACCAGACCCCGGCTCGCGCGCTGTACGACGAGGTCCGCGCGCACCGGATCCCCCCCGGGCTCGAGGAAGGCGCGCCCGCCCGCCGGCGGGTGGAGCTGGTGCTCGAGCTGCGCGACGCGCTCGAGCGCGACGTGCGAGCGGAGATCGAGGAGGCAACGTGGGCGCTACTGCGGCACCGCACCATGTTCGTCATCGACTCCACCCTCGACGTGCCGATGATGGTGGCGATGCTCGACGACTTCTCGGAGCACAGCCGCCCCACGCCCGAGCTGATGGCGATGCTGCTGCGCGACGGGTACGGGCGCAAGCCCAACGTCCAGCTCGACGCGCTGCAGCGCCTGCTGCTGCGTCGACGCGAGCGCTTCTCCGCGGCCGACTTCGAGTTCTTGGCCGAGCGGGTGACCGCGCTGTCGAAGGCATCGGGGGTGGAGGTGGACGACTTCGTGGCCGCGGCCCACCCCGCGGCGGCCGAGGCGATCCCCCGACCGCGCCGGGTGCTCGAGCCGATGCTCCTCGACGGCGGCCGCTGGTTCGTGGCTCCGCACTCGCCGACGCAGCTGCGCGGCGTGGAGGTCGACGCGGCGGGGCACGTGGACGCGCTGCAGGACGAGATGCTCCGCCGGGGGCTCTTGCAGCCCGAGGATCGCATCGCCCTGCCCCCGCTGCCCGCCGCCAGCGACCTGGACTCGCTGCCCTTCGAGGTCCACGCCCCGCGGTTCCAGGCGGCCAAGGCCGAGGCCGAGGCGCGCTTCTGGCTCAAGTCGGGCTTCGTGGGAGGCTGCACGCTGCTGGCCCTGGGGATCGTGGTGCTCGCGCTGTCGCTGCAGCGCCGCCGGAATCGCTTCGTGGAGCTCAAGAGCGACTTCGTGGCCACCGTCTCGCACGAGCTGCGCACGCCGCTGGCGTCGATCCGCCTGATGGCCGAGACCCTCGAGCGCCGCACCCGCGACGTTCCCGCCGCCCGCGACTACCCGCAGCGGATCGTCCGCGACATCGACGAGCTGGCGTTCTTGGTGGAGAACATCCTGTCGTTCAACCGGCTGGACAAGGGCCGGTGGCGGCCGCGGAGCAGCGACGTGGAGCTCGAGCCGCTGGTGGACGAGCTGCTCGAGGATCTCCCCCAGTATGGCTTCGACGCGGTCCAGGCCGAGTGCTCGGGCCTGGACGTGATCGTCCACGGCGACCGAGAGCTGCTCAAGCTGCTGCTGCGCAACCTCATGAAGAATGCGTGCACCTACAACGAGCGCCGGCCGGTCCAGCTGGAGCTGCGAGGCCACACCGAGCGGTCGCGCTTCGTGCTCGAGGTGGCCGACAACGGGGTCGGCATTCCCGCAGGGGAGCAGGGCCGGATCTTCGAGGACTTTCGGCGGGTGGCCGGCACCCGGGCTCGGGGCAGCGGCCTGGGCCTGAGCATCTGCCGCAAGACCATGGAAGCCCACGGGGGACGGATCCGGATCGGCTCCTCGGGGCCCGAGGGCACCCGCTTCGTGCTGGAATTCCCGGGGGCGATGGTTCGCCCTCGCTGAAGCCCGAAGGCGGCGGCCCCGGCGGCATCACCCGTGACGCCCGCGGCGCCAGATCGGGCGACGCGATGTGTGTCACGGCCCACGCCGGGCCAGCCGCGCCCGCCCCACCCTCGATCGAGTCGACCACGAATGCTCCCGCTCGCAGCGGGGCGAGCACCGGGGCCGAGGATCGGGGTCGTCGCGCCGACGAGCACGGGGCGAGGACGCCGACTCCCCATCGAAGCTGACCGATCGATCGAGTCCAGATCTCCACGAACACGCCGGGAGCGACTCGACACGAGCACCGACATCCACCAGCCTTCGCCCGCCATCCCCCCGGCGACGATCTGGTGCTGGTAGCTACTCCATCGACTCGTCATGTGACGCGTGCCCATCCAAGAGTACGGGCGAACCGAACCGATACTTCGTCGAGCCCGAACACGAGGATTCGATGTGATCGAAGAGTAGGATCGATCATGCACGACCGTGACATTTCTCGATGCTCTCGACGGCCGGGCCTTGTACACGAGGCCATGACGCCGGCCTAAGGCTCGCTCTCCCGAAATCTCCCCCTCCCCGCCATGCAGATCCCGCACCACGACGCCCACGTCGATCTCACCACATGTGACCGCGAGCCGATCCACGTGCCCGAGCACATCCAGTCACATGGGGTGCTGCTCGCGGTCGACCCGGCCTCGATGACGGTGGAGCGCATCAGCGCGAGCGTCACGGCTCTGCTCGGCGGCTCCCCCGGCGACTGGCTGGGAGCTCCGGTGGCCGACCGCCTGCCCGCCTCGGTGTGGAGCGCGGTGGAGGCCGCCGCCCGAGACCTCGAGGCCCTGTCGGCCACCCCGCGACACGTGTACTTCGGCGACCTCGGCCAGGGGCGGTCGTTCGACGTGATCGCCCACGTGCACGAGGGGCGGCTGCTGCTGGAATTCGACGAGCGTCCCACCGGAGACGACACCTGGGCCGACCCGCTGCGGGTGACCAACGATGCCATTCGGGTGCTCGGTCGGGCCGAGGATCTGCCGACCCTGTGCGACCTGCTCACCCAGCAGGTCCAGAAGGTCCTCGGCTACCACCGGGTGATGATCTATCGCTTCGCCCACGACTGGCACGGCTGGGTGTTCGCCGAGGCACGCCGGCCGGATCTCGAGCCGTTCCTCGACCTGCACTACCCCGCCTCCGACATTCCGGTGCCCGCCCGGCGGCTGTTCTTGCTCAACCGGGTGCGCATGATCCCCGACGTCCAGTACGACGCGGCCGTCATGCAGCCCCCCCGGCCCACGGGCACGGTGCCGCTGGACATGAGCTACTCGTTCCTGCGCGGGGTCTCGCCGATCCACGTGGAGTACCTCGAGAACATGGGGGTCCGCGCCACCCTCACCATGGGCTTGCAGCACCGGGGCCAGCTGTGGGGGATGATCGCCTGTCACCACTACGACGAGACCCGGCGCTTGCCCTACTTCATGCGCACCGCGGCCGAGCTCATCACCGTGGCGGCCGAGATGCGGGTGGCCGAGCTGCTGTCGCGCGAGCAGGCCACGTCGCGCGAGCGCACGGCCAAGGACCTGCACGTCATCAGCCAGGCCCTCGCGGGGCACGAGAGCATGCGCGACGGCATGGAGGCCTGCCTCGACACGCTCCAAGAGCTGGTGGGGGCGGGCGGCTTCGTGGTGTGGCTGGGCGAGGTGGCCCTGCGCGCGGGCGAGGTGCCCAGCGACGAAACGGTCGGCGAGGTCGTGGCGGTGCTGCGCAGCCGGGGCTGTCGGGACCTGTTCCACACCGATCACCTCGCCGCCCACGTGCCGGGGGCCGAGCGCTGGTCGGCGATGGCGGCGGGGCTGCTGGCCATCCCCGTCTCCCACGCCGACGACGCGTGGCTGCTGTGGTTCAGGCCCGAGCGGCGCCACTCGGTGAGCTGGGCCGGTGAGCCCAGCAAGCCGGCCCGCCTCGGCCCCAACGGCATTCGGCTGACCCCGCGCGCGTCGTTCGAGCAGTGGATCGAAGAGGTCCGCGAGCGCTCCGAGCCCTGGTCCACCGTGCACCTCGAGGCCAGCGAGGGGCTGCGCACGGCGCTGAGCGACGTGCTCTACCGCGAGCGCGAGCGCCTGACGGCGCTCAACGAGCAGCTCGCCCAGCGCAACGAAGAGCTCGACGGGTTCTCGGCGATGGCGTCGCACGACCTGCGCGAGCCCCTGCGGGCCATCGCCAACTACGCCCGGTTCCTGCGCGAAG
>JGI12210J13797_10422165_pt1 | contig 17950 bp, 10 predicted proteins | sample ElkSlonscriptome_3_FD_13797 | JGI IMG/M metagenome (IMG submission 13797)
AACGCAACAAAATCAAATTAAGTATTTACTCAATAATATTCCCCACATGGCTTGGCTGAAAAATAAAAACGGTCAATTTATTGCCGTGAATGAACCTTTGAGTCGGAGATGTGGTTTAACTCCAGAAAACATGATCGGTAAAACTGATTCTGAACTTTTAAATGCAGAATTTGCGCGGAAAGTGATTAGAGATAATCGGCAAGTTCTTGTCTCCAAACAACCTCAACGTATTGAGCAACGAATTATTGATGCTCAGGGTAAAGTAAGCTGGTTAGAAATTTATAAAACTCCCATTATCGGAGATAAAAATCAGGCAATCGGAACTGTGGGAATTGCGATTGAAATTACCGACCGTAAACAAACTGAACAATACTTTCGACAACAAGCTAGACGCGAAAAAATCCTCAATCAACTAACAACACAAATCCGAAAATCTCTAGAGTTTGAAACAATTTTACAGACAAGTTTAGCCAGTGTTAAAGACTGTTTAACAGTAGATCGTTGTGGGTTTTCTGTATATTATCCCCATGTCGAACAGCCTTACTGGGAAGTGATCCAAGACTCTCATAATGAAGATTTACCCGACTTTAAAGGACAAATTTTTTCTGCTGCTGTGATTGCTCCGATTACCGAACGAGCTTTAAACGCAGAAGTGATCAAAATTGTGGATGCTGATCTCGAAGAGAATCGCATTTTTAGACAAGCTTTGAGAGCGACTAAAACTAAATCGATGGTCAGTATTCCCCTGCAAAGATCATCGGGTCAAATTGGCTTACTCACCTGTAGTATACACCAGAACAAAGTTCGTAATTGGACAGATGAAGAAGTCAACTTACTGCAAGCTGTTGTCGAACAATTAGCCATTGCTTTTAAACAAGCCGAACTCTACGAACAAACCCGAACAAAAGCTCAAGAACTCGAACAAGCAATGCAAGAACTTCGCCGCACTCAGGCGCAGATGATTCAAAATGAAAAAATGTCTTCTTTAGGTCAAGTCGTTGCGGGTGTTGCTCACGAAATTAATAATCCAGCAAGTTTTATTTATGGGAACCTCACTCATACTCACGATTATGCTAATGATCTATTAAAACTGATTGAACTCTATCAAACTCACTACCCAAATCCGCCTTCAGAAATTGAAACAGAAATCGCCAAAGTAGACTTAGAGTTTATAATGGAAGACTTACCCAAACTGATCCATTCTATGCAAAATGGCGCAGAACGAATCAAAAAAATTGTTGAGTCATTGCGTACCTTTTCCCGTCTCGATGAAGCCGAATTAAAAACTATTGATCTGCACAAAGGGATCGAGAGTACCTTGATGATTGTCGAAAGTCGTTTGTACAAAAACTCAAACCATCCCGCCATTGAAGTCATTAAAGAATACGGTAATTTACCTCGAATAGAATGCTACGCCGGACAACTCAATCAAGTCTTTATTAATATCCTCAGCAACGCCATTGATGCCCTTGAAGACTCCCTAAAACAAATCAGAGAAAGCGGACAAACTTTCGAGAATCCTCAAATTAAAATTCGGACTGGACTCACACCCGATCATCAAGTGATGATTGCGATCGCCAATAACGGTTTAGAGATTCCCGCAGAGATTCAACAACACATCTTTGATCCCTTTTTCACCACCAAACCCGTTGGGAAAGGAACAGGTATGGGTTTATCCATTTGCTATCAGATTATCACCGAAAAACATGGCGGTTCGATTGAGTGTATTTCTCAACCCAAACAGGGAACAGAATTTATAATCCATATACCGATCCGTTAGGATTTAGAAAAACTGTAAATCGTTTGGGGTTCAAGCCGATCACAAACTGAGGATGGAAATTGAGTCAGAGGAAACGTTTTTCGCTGAAGTTGTACTTTTAAATTCGCTAACGGATCAACACCAGGAGAAACTAGAAATTCTAACTTTTTGAGTTCAGGCGAAGTAATAATTTGATCCAGAATTTTAGCGATCGCTTCTAGATAAGGATGATCCGCTTGTTCATACCAATCCCAACTCGCAGAATCCGGTTGATCTAAGCCTAAATGAAACGTCAAAGAGGTTCGATGAAACAAAGCCGTCGCCACAGGACGCTGTTCTTCTTGCAAGAGTAAATCGTGACTTCTGGCTAAATGAGTGAGTTTTTCTAAGCGATCAGAACGTTCATGGAGTCGAGCCGCAGATTGCAACACCGCAGGAGTCGCAGGCGTATCTGGAGTCAATTCTTCCTCCACCGACTCTATCTCTTTTTCATTCCATTGAATCGCCACCGTCACCAAATAAGTTTGAATCAACAAATGACCCAGTTTTTTGGCTTTGGTTGCCAGATAAACCGAATTATGATCCGTCGCTTCGATCAACAACGGTACCCGATCTACAATTTCAATTCCATAGCCTTTTAACCCAGCAATTTTACGAGGATTATTGGTAATCAACCGAATTTTTTTCACCCCAATATCATTGAGAATCTGCGCCCCCATGCCATAATTTCGCAAATCAGCCGGAAATCCTAAACGTTCATTTGCTTCTACCGTATCCAATCCCAAATCTTGTAAAGAATAGGCTTTTAACTTATTAATCAATCCAATTCCTCGGCCTTCCTGTCGCAGATAAACCACCACACCCGCCCCGGCTTGTTCGATCATTTTCAACGCACTTTGCAACTGCATCCGACAATCACAACGCAACGATCCAAACGCATCTCCAGTCAGACATTCCGAATGCACCCGCACCATCACAGGCTGATTGTGAAACTCTACCGGATCACCTTTAACAATCGCAACGTGTTCTGATTGATCAAGCGTATTCCGATAGGCATAAATCAAAAAATCACCAAACTGAGTTGGCAACTTGGCAACAGATTCGCGATGAATAAAGCGATCATGGGTGAGGCGATAACTAATCAGATCGGCAATGCTAATCAGTTTAAGATCATGAACCTGAGCATATTCAATTAACTCCGGTAAACGAGACATCGAACCATCTGGGTTTTGAATTTCACAAATCACTCCACTGGGATATAAACCCGCCAAACGAGCCAAATCAATAGCGGCTTCTGTATGACCTGCGCGTTTCAAAACACCCCCTTCTCGCGCTCTCAAGGGGAAAATATGGCCGGGTCGTCGTAAATCTTTAGAACCCGTTGTGGGATTAATAGCGACTTGGATCGTGCGGGCGCGATCTTCAGCAGAAATTCCGGTACTGACTCCCATCGCCGGAGACGCATCAATACTCACGGTAAAAGCGGTTTGGTTGCTGTCGGTGTTGTTAGCGACCATCAAGGGCAAATCCAGTTCATCGAGGCGATCGCCTGTGAGGGCCAGACAAATTAATCCTCGGGCATGAACGGCCATGAAGTTAATCATATCAGGAGTGGCAAACTGAGCCGCACCAATCAGATCGCCTTCATTTTCCCGATGTTCATCATCAACCACGACAATACAACGTCCAGCTTTGAGATCAGCAAGGGCATCTGCGATTGAGTCGAATTTAAACGGTTGAGTTGGATTGTTTGGAGAGGACACGGAGTCGTTCACACCTTTTCGGCTGTCTAATTTAGTTTCTTTTGATTGTAACGGTTTAACTCGATCAAGGCATCCTCAACAGAGCGATCGGTGACAAGTCTAGATTTGGTTTTCTGATGGCTTAAAATTAAAGTGTATCAATTGTGTTCAGTATCTACATCTACAGTACATCTGATTCATTCCCGTCGAGCTGACATTTATCCCTGTGTCTGTCCCTTCATCTGTGAGCCATGCCTGTTAATCCCTTGCGTCGTCTATTCGCTCCCAAATTTAGAATGCCTTTGCAATTGATCTTAATCGTACCTTTTGCGATTCAGATTGTGGTCGTTGTCGGGTTAACAGGGTATCTGGCTTACCGCAATGGCCAGAAAGCAGTACAGGATTTGGCGAGTCAGTTGATGGATGAACTCGGTAATCACGTTAACGAACGACTCGATAATTATCTGGAAGAACCGCTACTGATTACTCAGATTAATACCGATGCGGTTCGGATTGGACAACTGGCTTTGAAAAATTTGTCGGTGATGGAGAACCGTTTTCTCCTGCAAATGCAGCGCTTTGAGTCTGTCCAAGAAATTTATCTCGGTACCGCAGACGGAGACTATCTCGGTGTTTATCGGACTTCAGATCCAACACTCGCCAGTTTTGCTTCTCCGACCTACTATCAACGGTTGTTAAAGCAGCGCGATCCCTTACTGGAACCGATTTCTCCCCTCCAATCACTTGATGAGTTTGATCCTCGGACTCGACCTTGGTATAGTGCAGCAGTACAAGGCGGACAAGCCACCTGGAGTCCCATTTACCTCTTTGATCGCGGAGAATTTGGTATAACCGCCGCTCAACCGTTCTATGATCGCAGTGGTAATCTCCAGGGGGTGATGGCGGTTGATTTAGTGTTAACGGTGTTAAGTGATTTTCTACGTCGCCTGAAGTTAACGCCGTCGGGGGAGATTTTTATATTAGAACGTTCGGGCCAATTGGTGGCAAGTTCTACGAATGAACCGCTTTATCAGATTAATCCGAATAATGATCAAGAGTTTAGAATTCGAGGGGTACAAAGTCAAAATCCACTGACTCAAGCCACGATTAAGCATTTGATTGAATCGGTTGGGTCACTGCCTGAGATTAAGCAAGTCCAACAATTAGATTTTAAAGTTAATGGAAAACAACATTTTTTAGAAGTTTCGCCCTATTCTGATGGTTATGGGTTGGATTGGTTGATTGTGGTGGTCGTTCCTGAAGCTGATTTTATGGGGCAAATTAATGCCAACCGTCGCACGACAATTATTCTTTGTTTAGGTGCTTTAGCCTTAGCGATTGGGTTAGGTTTATTCACTTCTCGTTGGATTGCCAAACAAATTTTACAACTGGCGCGGGCGAGTCAGGCGATCGCGTTTGGACAGCTTGATCAAACGGTTCATGCCGCTCGGGTGAGTGAATTAGAGGTTTTAGCTGAGTCGTTTAATCAGATGGCGCGTCAGTTGAAAACGGCTTTTGTAGAGTTAGAAATTCGGGTTGAAGAACGCACGACTCAACTCAAAGATGTTAATCAATTATTGCGAGAAGAAATTTGGGAACGTAAGCAGATTGAACGAGCGTTGCGACTGTCGGAAAATAAATTTTCTAAAGCCTTTCATAGTAACCCAAATCCGAGCATTATGACTCGGTTAATTGATGGGTATATTCTAGAGTTTAATGAAAGTGCGCTTAGTTTTTTTGAATATAAATCGACTGAAGTTGATGATAAAAACTCATTAGAATTGAATATTTGGGCGAATTCAGCAGATCGCGATCGCGTTTTTGACTTACTGGATAAACAAGGTATTGTTCGGAGCTTTGAATGTGATTTTCGGACTAAATCCGGTAAAATTCGGATTGGATTATACTCAGCAGAACTGATTGATTTGAACGGACAAACTTGTGTATTGAGTATTTTACATGATATCACAGAACGCAAACAAAATGAACTGGCGTTGCAAAATCGCGCTCTGATTGATCATTCAATTAGTCGAATATTTCAGCAGTTTGTTGACCAAGATGTGACGACAGCGATTAATTTTGCTCTCGCAGAAATTGGTAAGCTAACCAATAGTGATCGCTGTTATGTGATTCAATACGCAGATCAAGATCGACAGTTTATTCAAATGACCCATGAGTGGTGTAATAAAAATGTGCCTTCTGTGATTCATAAAGTCCAAGAAATCTCTGTTCAACCCCTGAGTTGGAGTTATCAACAACTTCAAAATAATAATATTCTCCACATTCCTAATATCGAAGATTTACCCGAAGCAGCGAGTAATGAAAAACGAAATTGGAAATATGAAGGAACTCAATCTGTTTTAGCAATTCCGATGATTAGCGCCGGAGAAATTGTCGGTTCAGTGGGGTGTAGTATGGTTCGTTATGTCAAAGAGTGGACACCGGAAGAAATTAAGTTAATTCAACGAGTCGGTGAGATTATTCCGATTGGTTTAGAACGAGATATCGCCGAACAAGGACTCAAAGAAAGCCAAGAACGATTACAGGGGATTTTAGAAAATGCAGAAGATGCGATTATTTCGGTTGATGAAAATCAAAAAATTTTACTGTTTAATCATGGGGCTGAGAAAATTTTTGGCTATTCTCCAGCTGAAGCAATTGGTCAATCTTTAGAAAATTTGCTGCCGATGACTGCACGAAATGTTCATCATCAATATATGAGTGATTTCTCTCGTTTAGAGTGTCAATCTCGGAAAATGGGTGAACGTTCTAGAGAGGTTTATGGACGGCGAAAAACGGGCGAAGAATTTCCAGCAGAAGCTTCGATTTCTAAGTTAAAAATGCGTGATGGCTGGATTTTTACCGCTATTTTAAAAGATATTACTAAACGCAAACAAGCGGAAATGGTATTAGAACAAGCAAAGGATGCTGCTGAAGCGGCTAACCGGGCTAAGAGCGAATTTCTGGCGAATATGAGCCATGAATTACGAACACCTTTAAATGCGATTCTCGGCTTTTCTCAACTAATGAACCGTGATCCGTCTCTCACGTCTGAACAGCAAAATAGTCTGAATATTATTAATAGTAGTGGTGAACATTTACTCACCTTGATTAACAGTATTTTAGACCTCTCAAAAATTGAAGCCGGTCGGATGATATTAAATGAGAATAGCTTCGATCTTCATTATTTACTCGATACCTTAGAAAAGATGCTACATTTAAAGGTCGAGACTAAAGGTTTATCTCTACTGTTTGAACGGGATGAAAATGTTCCTCAATTTATTAAAACTGATGAAGGAAAACTCCGTCAAGTTTTGATAAATTTACTGGGAAATGCCATTAAATACACCGAGAAAGGCGGGGTATCTTTAAAGGTAAAAAAACAAAGTTATTCCCTGGATAAATCACCAGAAACAGTTAATATCGTCTTTGAAATAACTGATACCGGAACCGGAATTTCTTCTGAGGAAATTTCGACCATTTTTGATGCTTTTGTACAAACAACCACCGGACGAAAATCTCAACAGGGAACTGGTTTAGGATTACCGATTAGTCGTAAGTTTGTCCAAATGATGGGCGGAGATATCCAGGCTAAAAGTGAGTTAGGTGTCGGCACCCGTTTTGAATTTAATATTCGAGTCATTCCCACAGAATCCGGTGATATTATTGCTCAAAAAAATCCTCAAACCGCTATCGGATTAGAACCCGATCAACCCGAATATCGGATTTTAGTGGTCGATGATCAATGGCAAAATCGTCAACTTTTATTACAGCTTTTAATCTCAGTGGGCTTTCAGGTCAAAGAAGCTGAAAATGGTCAAGAAGCGATTAACCTCTGGAACAGTTGGAAACCTGATTTTATCTGGATGGATATGCGAATGCCGATTTTAGATGGATATGAAGCCACCCAACAAATTCGGGCTTCTTCTGAGGGAGATCAAGTGGTGATTGTTGCCTTAACAGCCAGTGCTTTTGAACAAGATCGAGGAGCCGTTTTAGAGGCGGGATGTGATGATTTTGTCGGGAAACCCTTTCGAGAAGAAATTATTTTTGAAAAGTTGGCTCACTATTTAGGGGTACGGTATATTTATCAACCAAAAATTCAATCTATGAATTTGAATTTGTCTTTGAATACAGAGCAAACCCTAGATAAAATTCAGCCAGCCCACTTACAAATAATGTCAGCCCAATGGCACCAACAAATGCAACAAGCGGCTTTAGTGGGTCGAGATCGACAAATGTTAGATTTAATTAAAGACATTCCAGAAACTCATGCTTCTGTCGCCAACGCCTTAACCCAGATGATCGAAAACTTTGAATTTGACCAGATTGTAGAGTTAATGACTCCCCAAAGCGATTCTCGAGAATCCTAAAAAAAAGAGCGGGTCATAGAGTAGAATAACAACACAGTTGAGAACAATGAAATTTGTGCGATCCCGAGCCAAAAATAGGAACACCAGAGTCATGATTTTTGGGGTGAACCACTTGGCTACACGATTATTCTCGAAAGGTCAGCCAATGATCCCACCACGATCCTTTCAACGGAGGAGAACCCTGAGTTAACCTAGAATTAGATCACGTAATCTGCTATCGGTTGAATCTTGTTTTCCATCCCCGGTACACTCCTCTGGTCTATCTCCATAAAAGCTGAGTTGATCTCAATCCTCATTTTCGAGTTGTGAATTGCTATAGATGAGTGTACGTTATTGAGAGATTATCCCTATTTTTAGCCGAGATTGACTGAGGGAGTCCATTCAAACCACAATTTCCAATTCCAAATCTGATGACTCACAATTCCGTTCGGGAATACAAAGCTGATATTCTGATTGTTGATGATACCCCGAACAACCTGCGCGTTTTATCTTCAATATTGCAAGAGCAAGGATATGAAATTCGCAAGGCTGTTAACGGTAAAATGGCGATCCGTTCGGTGCAAGCTGACCCGCCGGACTTGGTGTTGCTCGATATTAAAATGCCCGATTTGGATGGCTATCAAGTTTGTTCTCAGCTCAAAGCAATAGAAACTACTCGGGATATTCCGGTGATTTTCTTGAGTGCTTTGGATGATGTTTTTAATAAAGTGTTGGCTTTTCAAGTCGGTGGAGTGGACTATATTACCAAGCCTTTCCAAGTCGAAGAAGTTATCGTGCGGGTGAAAACTCATCTGACTCTACGGCGACTCACTAAAGATCTCGAATTGCGGGTACAGGAACGAACGACAGAATTGACACATACCCTCAATGAGTTACAACAAACTCAGGTTCAACTCGAAGATTCCCTGCGAGAATTGATTCAGGCTCGAGATGTCGCTGAAAAAGCTAGTCAGGCTAAAAGTCAATTTCTGGCGATGATGAGTCACGAACTGCGAACTCCTCTTAATGCCATTATCGGTTACAGTCAGTTGCTAGAAATGGAGGCTCAAGATCAAGAGCTTAATGAGTTTATCCCCGATTTACAACAAATTAGCCACGCCGGACAAGACTTGCTAGAAATTTTTAGTAATATTCTTGAAATGTGCCAAATTGAAGCCGGAAAACACCGATTTAATGTCTATGAATTTGAGGTCAAAGCATTAATCGACGAAGTGATTACTCAAATTCAACCTTTAGCGGATAAAAATAATAATACTTTAACAGTTCACTCTGTCAATGATCCCGGTTCCGTATTTGCTGATCGAGTCTGGATGCGTCAATGTGTGTTGCAACTGCTCAGTAATTCTTGTAAGTTTACTCACAATGGTACGATTACTGTAAGTCTCGAACGCCAAAATAGATCTCAATTACAATCTAAAAGTTCTGTATATAATCAAGTTAATTCGACTGATTGTTTGGAGGATGTGATATTAGTGAAGTGCAACGATACGGGAATTGGGATTAAAACGGAGTGTGTATCCCAGATTTTTGAACCGTTTTTTCAGGTGGATGGATCAACAACTCGTAAGTATGGCGGTGTGGGACTGGGTTTAGCGATCGCGAAAAGCCTATCTCAACTCATGGGAGGGGATATTAGCGTTGAAAGTGTTTTTGGTCAAGGATCAACTTTTACCCTCTGGCTACCGACTCAACTCCCCCCGTCTACATCAAATTTTTAATTACTCCTGTTCTCCTTAGCCCACTTCCAGAGATTGATGTTGACAAACTATGAGCGAAAATCAAACTGAACCTCGTAAAATTAGTATTCTTATTGTTGATGATACCCCGAATAATTTACGATTTTTGTCGAGTATGTTGTTAGAACATGGGTATGAAGTTCGTAAAGCTATTAATGGAAAAATGGCATTAAGATCGGCTCAAGCTGAACCACCAGACTTGATTTTACTCGATGTCAGAATGCCTGATATGAGTGGTTATGAAGTGTGTCATGCTCTCAAAGAAAAACCAGAAACTCGCGAAATTCCGGTGATTTTTCTCAGCGCTCTTGATCATGAAAAAGACAAGGTGATTGCGTTTGAAATGGGAGCAGTTGATTATGTCACGAAACCGTTTCAGTTTCAAGAAGTTTTATCCCGCGTTAAAACTCACATCACAATTCAACATCAACGACAACTATTAATGCAGCAAAAAGCTCGGCTAGAAGAAGAAGTTCGCGCTCATAGAGAGACAGAGTTAGCCCTGAAAAAAGCAAACCAAGAACTTCAACGTCTTGCTAGTATTGATACTGTCACTCATGTGGCAAATCGTCGTTGTTTTGATGAATATTTTCAAGAACAGTGGCAACAGTTAGCCTTACAAAAAGAAGCAATTTCTCTGATTTTATGTGAAATTGATGAATTTAACGCTTATATAGAAACCAATGGTGATCCTACCGCAGATGAGTGTTTACGAACTGTAGCTTGGGCAATTTCTCGCCCAATTAAACCCGCTAAAAATTTAGTGGCTCGTTATAGTGATGCTAAATTTGGTTTGATTTTACCGCGTACAACAGTCGCTGAAGCGTTTAGAGTAGCAGAACAAATTCGGATAGAAGTTGCTCAGTTAAAACTCCATCATGCAGCGGCTCAAGTCAGTCCTTATGTGACCGTGAGTTTGGGGGTTAGCAGTGGGGTTCCGAGCAGCAAATCACAGCCCAAAACATTGATTGAAACCGCAGATCGAGGACTCCACGAAGCCATTAATCAAGGCTATAATCGCACTGTGATTCATCAGTAAATGGAACTTTGTCTATTAGAGCAAGTCGGAGTTATTAACAGTACAGAAATAATCAATAACTCCGATGAACTTTGATATCTTTGATGAAGACTATTATCTCAAAAAATATCCGTATTTGCAACCCGCTATTGAACAAGGCATTATTCAATCTGGTTTAGACCATTTCCAACGCTTTGGCTTACAACAGGGGTTAACAGGCGTTTCTCGCTACTACGACGAAGCCTATTATTTAGCTAAAAATCCGGATGTGGCGGCGGCTGTCGATGCAGGAATATTCCCCTCTGGACTCGCTCATTTTATTGAAATTGGCTACGAACAAGAAGGGCGAACTACTATTTCTTCGGATTACAATGATTTTGTTTATCGAGAAACGAATCTAGATCTAATCCCTTTTATTCAAACTTATCCTTTCCAAAATCCTCGTCCTTTTCGCAATGGATTAGAACATTTTCTCAAATTTGGGGCTGAAGAAGGACGCTACAGCAATTCCTTTTTTGAAGCGGAATATCTCGCCCGATATCCGAATATTATCCCCGCTATTGAGTCAGGAGTTTTGAGAACCGGACGGGATCATTATGAACAATTTGGGCAATTTGAAGAAGGACGAAAAGCAACTTTTATCGGCACTTCTAATAGTGATACTTTAGAAAGTTTTGGAGTCGGTGAAGTTGAATTGATTGGAATCACTCCGGGCTTGGATGCTGAGGGTGATCGCATTTATGTTAATACTGGAAATCGGGGACAAGATATTTTAACGGGAAGTTCAGCTTCCGATACGTTTGTTCTTGGGACAGAGACTTCTTTTTTGATTAACTGGGATAATTCGGTGAGAGAAGTGCCGCCAAAAGATTTTTATTACAATCATTTTAATTCCGGCGGTATAGCAATTATTAGAAATTATGACCCCAATAATGATTTTATCAAACTCGGTCATAATAGCCCGGATTATTATGAATTTTCATCTCTCCCCTACTTAAACCAAACAACTCCCGACTCCCTCTCGATTACCAGCAATAATGGTCGAAGTTTGGCAATAGTTGTGGGGATTACTGATGTTAATAATTTGAATCTAATTTATGGAAATAAAGCCACAGTTGAACGCAACTTTTTTGAGGATAATTATCTGGTCGAAAATCCCGATGTTGATGCCTTAGTCGAAGCCGGAGAGTATCGTTCAGGCTTGGATCATTATGAACAAGTCGGTCAATTTGATGGGGAACGTTCGGCCAAGTTTATCGGTACACCGGGAAACGATATTGTTACTGCTTTTGGCATGGGTTCTCATCAAATTTTCGGGGTCGATGCTGTGCAAAGTTTGTATGAATTTGCCACACCCACAGGAGTATCTTACACCAGCGACGGTAGCGGCGAATTTGATACCTTAATTGGCAGTTCGGGAACAGATACTTTTGTTTTTGGTGATATCCTATTAACTTATAATGAAGGTCTACAACTCCAGCAATTTTATCGGGAAGAAGGGGAAGCCCTTATTCAAGATTTTAATCAAGAACATGGAGATCAAATTAAATTTCTAACGATATTCGATGAAACCTATAGCATTTTCCCATCAGGCGATGATTTAGTGCTAGCAATTGAAGGGGATACGATAGGGGTTCTCGATGGAGGGGCAGACATCACATTAGAGCCTGTTAATGTGCAAGAAGATAACTTAGGATGGTATAAAATTATTACTTTGGGTTAATTGCCGACCCCTAAAAAAAAGTAGAGACGTGCAATTTAAACACGCCTTTACTCTCTCAAGAACTGTTAAACCTTACATATCTCTGTCATAGTATCGGTTAAAGAATCGGTTAGAATTCGAGTTAGAACGGCGGTTATAAATGCGGTTGGAAGTGGTCTTCTCCGGGGTCTTGTTAGCGGTGTTTTCAGCAGTATTATCAGTGCGGTTCAAATTCCGGCTAGAACGGCGGTTAGAAGTGGTCTTCTCGATGTTTTCAGTGGTGTTCTCAGTGGGGTTATAAACTCGGTTAGAACGGCGGTTAGAAGTGGTGTTCTCGCTAGTGTTGTCAGTACGGTTGTAAGTTCGGTTAAAACGGTCGTTATCAATGCTGTTGTCAGTCGTATTTTCAGGAGTGTTGTCAGTCGTATTTTCAGGAGTGTTGTCAAGTCGGTTAGAGTTTCGGTTAGAACGGCGGTTATAAATGCGGTTGGAACTGGTGTTTTCGGTGGGGTTATCGGTACTGCTTTCAGTGTTATTTTCAGTTTTAGTTGGATTAATGCTTTGTGAATAAGCAGTTGCAGAATAGTCATGGGTAAAGTAAGTATGACCTAAAGTTTTATCTTGATAGGTACGTTTTGCAAACCGCCAACCGGGTTCTAAAATAATTTTGACAAAGCCATTAGAAACACCATAGCTTCGACCAATCACAATCGGTTCATCGTAGGGATTTTCCCGAGAAGTTGCGACTAATAAAATATCATCCCCTACACCTCGAACACTCAGACTATGAGATAGGGCTAAATCTTCGCCTCCCATCCGCACAGAATAGCCATTACTATCGGTTGCTCGTCCACAAATTCCGGTAAAATCAAAGTTGAGTAATAACGGATCAACTTGAATTGGATTACTGCCACTTTCACTCCAACACGGTGTCGAATTAGAAACCTGTTCAACAATCACTAATGAGTATCCATAAGCACGAGGAACAGCCATCGCGACAAATCGTTCTTGTTCGACTTCTCTTTGACCAAATTCAACTGCAATAGCTTCAGAAGCAACATTTACAGTAGATAAAACGGTCATCGCGAGGGCAGCCAAAGTTCGTTTAAATACACGTTTCATAGCTCAAGAAAACCTCAATAAATGTGTTCAAAAGACCTACGCTATTAATCTGGTGATCATAGAGTAGAAATTAATAACGTTGATAGACGATCCTCAGATCAGATAATTTTGTGGATGTGACTCAATCGCTGAATAATTTGCTTTTTCGGATTCATCTCAATAGTATCAGAAGGTTTTTGATTTTTAACTATAAATAGAATCCTAGAGACCAAAAAACTGTCAAATTTGTAACAACTGTCGTGTCAGCTTCATTAAACAAGTCTTTAAAGTTGCGGTAAAGGTTCCGGAACCTCCAAGATTTTTTGCAGTCATTCAGTGAGTAGCTGTTGCGGGTTTATATTGTAGATCCCGTTTAGGAACGCCTAGTTCCCGTGTTTTTGCGGCAAATTCCAGCAAAATTCCATCGGGATCAAAGAAATAAAACGAGGAGATAAATTTCGAGCCATATCCCGACAAACTAAGGCTAAATGATTTATACCTTGTAATTTAAACTGATTCATCAGCAAGCCCCAATTCTATTTTAGGAAAAATCAATCTGAAAATATTGTTGTGTACTATTTTTGGCACAGTCCGGTTAAATGTCAATCTGTCATCAAACATAAATCAAGGGTGAGTCAAGCCCCACCCCGATTTTAGTTAAAAATCATTTACAAAATTGTGGATGATGCTTACGCACAAACGAGGGGTTCAGAAGCCACCTCAATAACTTTCCGCCCCACAGACGCCGCTACCGGACGTAAATTTTTCACTAACTGTATCATGTCTGCTAACGACAACGCCTGACGCGCATCAGAGACAGATTTCTCCGGTTCGGGATGACACTCTACCATGATGCCATCGGCACCACAAGCGACGGCCGCCCGTGCCAGGGGTTCAACGAGTTCTCGTTTTCCGGCAGCATGAGACGGGTCAACGATGATGGGAAGATGGGTTAACTGTTTGAGTCCGACGACTCCCCCCAAGTCCAGAACATTGCGAGTGAAACTATCGAAACTGCGAATTCCTCGCTCACACAAGATGACATCGGGGTTGCCATGCGCCATAATATATTCAGCCGCCATGATGAATTCTTCGAGAGTCGCCGCTAGTCCTCGCTTCAAAATCACAGGTTTTCCGGCTTGTCCGATGGCTTTGAGTAACTCGAAATTCTGCATATTACGGCTACCGATTTGCAACACATCGGCGTAGGTGACAACAGATTCAATTTGCGGAATAGACATCACTTCTGTCACGACAGGAACGTTATAACGCTGACTGACCCCCTGTAAAATTTTTAATCCTTCCAAGCCAAGACCTTGAAAGGAATAAGGAGAAGTACGCGGTTTGTAGACACCGCCTCGCAACAGTTGAACAGGGGTTTTTATTAACTGTTCGGCGACTTGTTCCATTTGTTCGAGACTTTCAACGGTACAGGGGCCACCAATAATCAACAATTCTTGACCGCCAACGGTTATCTGTTCGTTAATTTTAATCTGGGTTTGGTGTTCGGGATGGGTTTTGCTGACGAGTTTAGCTTGAGACATGGTGAAATTCTCCTTAAGTTTGTGAATGAGTCAAAAAAAAACCCAGAACTTCAGGTGTTCCGGGTGAGGTTAAAGAACCAGCATGAAAACTTACCCGGAATGTGTTCGGGGCCAAAAATAAAAGCCATAAAAGTAGGTGTAAAGTAAAGTCATCGCTGTTGAGTAATATGGGAAAATCTGTTGTGAGCAACTAAAAAGCCGCAGGTCTAACTTCTGCGGCTCACCTTGAGTATCCATGAAAGACTGGACTCACTCTCGGTGAACCGGGCTAAACCAATAATAAAAATAGCTATTCGCTGTGAACATAAGTTGCTGGCTCTTTTTGTTGAGTTGAATCATATCTAGTTAAGAAGGTAACAGAGGAAAGCCAGAAAGTCAATTGATTGCTATTGACCGTCTGCTCAACTCCTGACTCCGCTTTGTGATAACCGAACTATATTCCTCGTCTTGACCTCACTCCAAGGGTTGCGAAGATCCTTTAAGATGAAAGTAGAACGGTAATTACGCAAGCGAGTGACGAAATCCATGACATCTCAAGTAATAGTTGAAAAGCAAAAGTTAGACAATCCCCCCTTTCAAATTCATTATCTTGGCGATCGCGTTCTGCGTCAGTCAGCTAAACGGATCTCTCGTGTCGATGACGAGACTCGCAGACTCATACGAGAGATGCTACAAACGATGTATAGTGCTGATGGTATCGGTTTGGCGGCGCCACAAGTCGGAGTTCAAAAGCAACTGATTGTGATTGACTGCGAACCGGATAATGCTGCAACTCCTCCTCTGATTTTGATCAACCCAACCATTAAGAAGTCGAGTCAAGAAATCTCTCCGTTTCAAGAAGGATGTTTAAGTATTCCAGGGGTTTATATGGATGTGACTCGCCCCGAAGTGATTGAAGTTTCGTTTAAAGATGAAACCGGGCGCCCCCGTACTATCCGAGCAAATGAATTGTTATCACGCGCGATTCAACATGAAATGGATCACCTCGAAGGGGTATTATTTGTAGACCGTGTGGAAAATCAACTCGCCCTCACCCAAGAGTTGACCAAATATAAATTTTCTCCTAAAGCAGTTAAGCCCATGAAGCCCATGAAGTGATAATTTTTGGGGGAGGAAGTTGGTACAAGCAATTGCTAATTTCTCAACCCCTAGCTTTTAGGCAAGGTAAATATTACCATGAGTTAAGATTTCTTAACAAATTGGGTGAAAACGAATATGGTTGGAACGCCAAAGAGCTCCTTATTTTTAGGTGGTTCGTGTATCGCAGGAATTGCCGCCGTTGGTTCCATTTTTGAACTTTCTTCAGGACAGCCTGAACTGGGCGGAACGGTGACGACCGTTATTTTACTCCTCAGCATCCCTTTGGGTGGGTTGTTGTTTTGGGCAGCAGTTCGGGATGCTCAAGCCAACCAAGAATAGTTTGATTGAGTCACAGATTACTCCGCCCCCATGACCCCCAAAATTGGCAGGGCCGTGCGCGTTAAGGCCCTAAAACTTGATTTGTGGGGAGGTAGGGAGGTAGGGAGGTAGGGAGATGGTGAGTCCACCCCCGTGCGCGGGAACAAGCGCGTTGAGGGGAGTGGCTATCCCGTTGGGGGGGAATTTTTATTAATAACAAGCTATTTTTCATCTCCAAAAAATCCTCTCCCCACCTCCCCATCACCCCATAACCCCATCACCCCCGACAATTTTTAACTGAGAATGAAACAGCCCTGCCAGAGTTGGGGGATTTAGAGGGCTGAATACAGAATTCAAATTCTCTACGCTACGCTTACGGGCTGTTTTTCTAGCGGCACCTCAAACCGTTCACCAGGAGTGGGGTTGAGAACACGGGTAGACAGGTTGTGACGAGCCAATAACGACCGAAAATCTTCAAGTGTTCCTACAGCTTTCAGCAGAGAAACCAATACCCCCTCATAGTTGACATCTCCACCTGCGGCAGTCGGTAACATGACTTGGGGTTTCACCCATTCCGCGATTTGTAATGCACTCTTGGTACCTTTGATAATCGGCCCGATTAACGGTAAAGCTAAATCAATAATCGGCGTAATCACTACATCAATTGGTGCTTCTTGTTGAAGCGATTTGTCGTGGTAGCCGTGAGGTTCATAGTAGGCTTTGAAATTGGTTTCTAACTCTCGGAATAAATAACCATTTTCGACTGTTGTCGGCCCGAGGGGAGAACCTGGAACGGCTTTAATTTCAACTTGGTTATCCAAAAAATATGTCGAACCGTGTTCTAAGGCTCTGACTTGAGTAAATCCCAATTCTTGAGCGACTTTAGCAGCACTCGGCGAACCCACAACTGGAATCGTTTTATCGAGTATTTTTAAGGTCGGAGGATGAGCATGATCTTCCAATCCCTGGGATAATACAATCAGGTCAATATTGGGAGGAGCAGGGCGAGGACTGCGTTTTTCTCCTTTGAATAGCCAAGCCTGATTCCCAAACACTAACGGCCCAACTAGCCAGGGATCAATGAAAATTTTTTTGTTGGCGATCTCTAATAGCCAAGAGTTACTATCAAACCAAGTCAGATACATCAGATTTGTTGATCAAGATACTATATTCTCTATTGTAATTAATCTTTATACTCTCTGTTGAACGCAAAGCAAAAAAGTAATTGGGATGATCTCCAGGGACGACCACGCCACAGCAGTGATTTTGTGAGTCTCACGGGTATTCAATCTCTATTTTTTTTGATACATTCAGTAGAAATACGGTCTTGAATCTTTAGGCAAGCTTTGATTAGCTGCTTAAAGTTCCGTAGTCCTACGGATGCTTTTGGGGGAGTTCTGTTGTAGATTTGCATATAGAACTTATCACTGGCTTCCTTGAGGGTCAACCCGAGTCAGTGACAACTTATTATATTTTGAGGTACTCTCATCATGGATGATCTAGAAGAACTTCTCAGTACATTACCTGAACTTGCTGAAAATGCACAGTTAACTATTGGTGACGCATCTACAATAAAA
>JGI12210J13797_10407233_pt1 | contig 17938 bp, 17 predicted proteins | sample ElkSlonscriptome_3_FD_13797 | JGI IMG/M metagenome (IMG submission 13797)
CACTAAGATGCTTTTTCTGCTCATTTTGGGTAGTATCTATTACTATTGAAACATCCTCTAAAGCAATTTCCCTACGAAAAGGATAAAATCTAAGTTTCTGATAATCAATTTGATACCCTTGCTCACGCAGTTGGCTCAACCCCAACTTAACTGCTTGGTCGACTACCGGTTGTACCCAAAAGCGAAATGAGAAAGTGAGAATGATTGCAATTGTACCAGCAACTCCTAATACAATTACTATTTTTTTAACCCAAGTAGGGTGTATAGCCATGTTGATAAGAACTTCTGCAGTAATAATACAAAAAGTTCAGTGCTTTCGCTAAGAGGCCCTTTATCGTAGAATGATATTGGCGTTAATAAATCGGGCAGAAAGACGATTGGGCACCCCAAATTGCTGGTTACGGACATCTTCTATCCAAGTAAAAGAAATGACGTTATTTGCTTTTAGGGCATTCAATACTTCTAGTCCAATCCATAATGACCGAAATAATTTGGTTTCTTTTTTCTGATTTAACGGAATTTCTTTAGAGAAACCCAAATCTACCCGTCGGTAGTCCGGGCCATTAAAAGCGTTGCGATTCCGATCATTATTAGGTGGTCCAAACGGCAGTCCGGTTCCGTAAAGTAAGCTTAGATACACTCGCATAGTTGGGTCATTCGGCAAATGATCTTGAAAGAATACTCCCAAATTTACTAGCTGATCGGAGGGACGACGAATGTAGCCTCTCCCGTCATCAGCCACATCCTCCCGCGTTCGCAGTATTCCCAAACTGAACCAGGACTCAGCTCCGGGAATAAAGTCTCCGTTTAATCGCATATCTATCCCCGTAGCGTAAGCTCGAGCAGTATTCTCGGCAAAATAGCGAATACGTACATTATCAATGTCGTAGGGGTTTACGTTGTAGAGATGCTTATAATAGAATTCAGTAAGTAGCGTAAACTCTCGCCCCAGCATAGTGAAGCGATAATCGGCACCTAGAATAGCGTGAACTGACGATTGTGCTTTTACATCCGTTTGTAAATTTCCGGCTCGGTCGCGTAGCTCCCGGTAAAACGGCGGTTGTTGGTACAATCCAGCCGAGGCTCTTATCACTAAATCTTTGCTAGTAGGAGGCTGAAAGGCATACTGCACTCGAGGACTGACTAGCAATTGCTGGTTTACATTCCAATAGTTGAAGCGCACGCCATAGTTGAGCGTATGTACGTTACCAATTTCGGTAGTATTTTGAATATACCCGGAGAATCGGCGCGAGTCTAATACTAATTCATTACTTACGGTACGTTCTACTGTGGCAAAACCAGCCGAGTCGCTAATCAGATATTCGGAAAGTTGATCCTGAAATTGCTCCAAGCTCACTCCTACCCCAAACTCCAGCGTATTGCTTTCGTTGAGGATGTAAGCCATCCGGTTCTCCAGATTGTAAATATTAGCACTGAGCTTATTACGAGCATGATCTAAGTTAATTCCTAACCCTATAACAGTGGCACATTCATCTACCTCTAAATCCCCCCCAATTTCCACATCACACAACCGATAAGCCGCAATCAGATCAAAATATTCCCGCTCTTGGGTGGTTACCCACGAACCAATTAACCGAGAACTCCACCGATCATTAATTCGGTACGTCCACTGTAACCCGGTTTGAAAAGTCTGATAGGTCAAATTCTCTTGACCTTGGTAGCCAACGAACAGACTAAAGCTTTCCTGCAAGGTTCCGAAGGTAGTTCGACGGCTCTCGGGCTGAACTCGATAGTTATTATTGGCGTATGCTACCAATAATCCTAACTCACTTTTCACCTCGTTCTCGTCGCCATCTAAGTCATACGTTATGTACGACTGAAGATCGGTAAATTGAGGACGGTACTGTCCATCTGTTTCCAGCGTACCTAACAAGTACTGCGCTCGCTTGTGACGAACACCAGCGATATACGAACCCTTATCAAAGCTACCTTCTACATGAGCGGCTCCGCCCAATAATCCAATCCGCAGCGAAGCATCAGTAGTAGCAGGTTTTTTGTAGCGGACATTGAGAGTAGAAGAAAGCTTATCGCCGTATTTGGCTTGCCAGCCACCCGACGAGAATGCTACGTCAGCTACCATATCAGGGTTAATAAAACTTAACCCCTCCTGCTGCCCCGCCCGAATCAGAAATGGGCGGTAGACTGGAATATTATTCACGTAAACTAAATTTTCATCGTAGTTTCCACCTCGCACTGAGTAATTAGAACTTAATTCATTATTACTAACCACCCCGGGCAGGGTAACTAAAATCCGGTTGAAATCCTGAAAAGCCGAAGGAATATTCTGCGCGGTTTGCGGATCAAGCTTGACTAAACCGGGTTCAAACCGACTGGCATCGTCGGTATTGGCTACCACTTCTACCTGCTCCAGTAAACGAACATCGGGACGCAGCGTAACGGATAACGTTAGCGTATCACCGGAGCTAAGACTAACCTGACGCAGAATATTGGTGTACTCCAGGTGAGAGAAAACTAAATCGTAGGTTCCAGGGGCTAAAGAAAGTTGAAAAAACCCGCGCTCATTGGTCACTGTTCCTTGACTACCGCCCTGTACTGATATGGCTACGTCGGTAAGAATTGATTGGGTACTATCCTGCACTGTACCATTAACAACTGCTTGTTGAGAGAAACACGAAAGACTCAGACCTAACCACCCCCCCAAAGTAATTATCCCGCATCGCAGTACTAGCTGCTTCATACCTGCACGGCCTGCTTCAAATGAGCAATGGTAGCAACCGGATTTTCGGATTTGAATACAAAACTACCCGCTACAAAGGCGTTCACTCCGGCGTTAGAGAGTTGAGTCGCATTCTGATCCGTTACACCGCCATCAACTTCTACCAGTACCGAAGTAGCAGTTTCTTGCATCAATTGCTGTAAGTCTTTTAATTTCTGGTAGGTATGCTCAATAAAGCTCTGTCCGCCAAACCCCGGATTTACTGACATAATCAGCACTAGATCAATATCGGCTATAATATTTTCTAACAACTTTACTGAGGTATGCGGATTGATCGCTACGCCCGCTTTACAGCCCAGTTCTTTAATTTGCTGAACCGTTCGGTGCAAGTGCGGACAGGCTTCGTAGTGTACCGTAATTCGGTCGGCTCCTAATTTTTGAAAATCTGCTAGGTACTGGTCGGGGTTGGTAATCATCAAATGCACATCCAGCGGCTTTTGGGCATGTTGTTGGATGGCTTTTATTACGGGCATTCCGAAGGAGATATTGGGCACAAACACCCCATCCATCACATCTACGTGAATCCAATCAGCCTCACTTTGGTTAAGCATCTCCACGGCTGATTGCAGGTTGCCAAAATCGGCGGCTAGTACCGATGGGGCGATGTATTTCATGTATCTAAAATTTTATCACTTTCACTGTATCGGAGGCAGTAGCACTTAATACGTGTAAAATATACACCCCTCGCTGCCAAGACGAAGTATCTACGGTAAACGAGTCGTCAATTGATACTGGAATATGTTGAGTCACTAATAATTGCCCAGTACTATTGTACACGTAAACATCGAGCGACTCATTAACGAAATCAGCCGATTCTACAAATAGATTACCACTTTCAATCGGGTTAGGAAACACCTTGTATTGAGAAATAGCAGCCGGTTCTGCAGTTGATAACGGAATCTGATTGGCCAGCACTTCAAAATTTGGAATACCGTAGCCCAGTTCATTATCCGGGGTCAGGGCCTGACTACCCGCTTGCCGGATTTTATCCATAATTTCTACATTCGTTGCATCTGGGAACGCTTGCCAGACTCCAGCTGCAAAACCCGAAATTAAGGGTGCCGAAAATGACGTTCCGTTAGAGCGCGTAATATTGCTTTTAGCATCTACTACTACAGTTTGCAAACCTAGTGCCGAAACATCGGGCTTTATGCGACCATCAGCCGTAGGTCCAAAGGAACTGAAAGAAACCCGAAAGCCTCCAGTACTTACGGCGCCCACGGCTAAAATATCTGGGGCATCTGCCGGAGGAGATACGTAACGCCAGCGTCCGGCTCCTTCGTTTCCGGCACTTACCACACAAAGCATTCCTTTCGCCGTTGCCATTCGGGCAGCTCGAGTGATTGCGGCAGTTCGACCGTCCAGATCATTGTAGGTGTAACTCATCTCAGCATCGTCGAAGGTAGTATAGCCTAATGACGTACTAATAATATCAACTCCCGCACTATCGGCTTTTTCAGCCGCAAATAGCCAGTTATACTCTTCTATCCGATATTCTGACCCAGACTCTTCAGTGATACAGAGCATAACATCGGCAGCATAGCTACCTGCTTCCAAAATACCGGGCTGATAAGCGGCAATGCAAGATAATGCCTCCGTTCCGTGCTGTCCGTAACGATATACATCAGGGCTATTACCTACAAAATCGTAGGTCAGTTTCAGTTGATCGTTACTGTACAGATGCTCAAAAAAAGAAGATTCATCAACCCCCCGAAAACCGCCATCAAATACAGCAACAAATACACCTTCGCCATTGTAGCCTCGGAGGTGCATCTCACTAATACCTAGCATTTGGTTTTGTTCCTGATTAAGTAGTTGCTCAGTTCGTTGGTACCTTTTCGTTTCCTTCGGCTTACCGTAAGAAGTACCATCTGATGATTTACTACCTTGCTGGTTTTTGCGCCCCTCAGGTTTTACCATTTCTGCGTACAGCACATAGTCTGAGGAAAGTAGTTGCTCAACAATATCGTCGGAGGATTCTACCAGTGCGGCATTAAACCACTTAGAAGTATAGATTACTTCGGCGCCCTGAGTTTCTATTTCTTGAATATAATTGGGATTTACCGGAAAGTCAGAAATATCTACCGTAATGCTTTGCTTCTGGCGCCGCTCAACCGCCCGCTCAGAAAGATACTCTTCCGGTGGGCTTACTAAGAATTGGGCAGTATCTTTATCAGAGAAATAAAGAAAATATTGCTGAACCTGAGCAAACCCGGCAGTACTAAACAACCACAAACAACTGAGTACTAACAGTGAATAGCGTAGTGTAGCGGACTTAATCAATTTTTCCATAGGCGGTAAGAGTCTGCCGATAATCGCGACCAAAATCAACAATAAATTGCCCTAAACAATCTTCTTCGGCACAATATTCTAATTTTACTGATTTCTTGTAAAAAAGCCCCACATTATTTACGTAAGTTTCTGAAAAGATACTGTCACTCACTAGCGAAGATACATTGCTTTGCACAACTGTAATACTCTGATTTAGTAACGTATCAATTGGGCTTTCTATTTCCTCTGACAACGCCTCCATTGTAGTTTGTAGTTCGTAACGATCTGCTGACTTTGCATTTAGAGCATTGCCATCCCACACCAATTCACTAGTAAAGGGGAAAACTAATTTAATAATGGGAGTATTATTTTCTACTACTACGGCTCGCTGAGCATTAACCCGGGCTGTCCAGACTGAATCTAGCTGCCACGCTTGGTCAGGTACAAATCGAGAAAACCGCTCTAATCGATAGATTAACTCGTTGCCTTGTCCGGGAAAAGAGTCAGCGACTACTTCTCTAAGGAAATAGCGCTGAGTATCTGGCTCATTTAGTAAACCATACGAAATATCCTGGATCGTATATTCTCGATAACTACCTACTTCAACTGGGAAATAGCTAAGACCTAACTGGGTGAGTGAAGGTTCAATGGTTTCAGATTCGCAAGCAAGTAGCCAGCAAACAAGCGAGACCCACAAAAACGAACGTAGTATCATCGAGGTAATTTATGGTGTAAGGTAGTAAATACCCTACGAAACTAATTCGGCATGTGAGAAAAAACAGAAAAATGATGGGAACTCAAATCAATATTTAGATGGACTCCCGAACCTGAAGGGTATACTGGCGAAATGCATCGTAGAACTCAGCTCCTTCCAGCTTTACTTGCTCTAAAATATAAACTGCGGCTAACAAATACGTTAGCTTCTCACTAGCATCTTGCCCTTCTACCTCAAGAGCGAGTTCTTCACCCTCAACCAATGCTTGTTCGGCCTCAACTAATTGGTCTATTGTATAATTCTCAACTAGTTTTTTTACTATATTTCTTTCCATCTGACCTTAACGCTACTTCTTTAATCAATAAATTGAAGTCTTCAATTTTTGAACCAACTTGCTTTTCTATTTAGAAAACTCTCATTTTTGTTAGAAAATATGCAAGCGATTGCATGTATGAATAGGGATAACAAAATGCATTTTTGTTTTGTTTAATATTGCTTAAATAAAAATAAACATTATTTTTACTAGCCTATGGCTCTCAAAACCACAGTAAAAGTAGGAAGCATCAATAACTTGAGCGACGCCCGCTATTGCGCGGGAATAGGTGTAGATATTCTGGGGTTTTGCTTCGAGTCTACCCACGAAAAATTCATTGAACCAACCACATTTTTAGCTCTTAGTGAGTGGTTATCAGGAGTACAGTATATGGCTGAGTTTCCTACATATTCCTTTCAACAGATAGAAAAAACGCTAGCACTTTATGAAAAAGTACAGCACATTCAATCCAGTAATTCGCAGGAATTAACTTTGCTACAAACCAGAGAAGAATCTGCTTCTTTTTGCCTAGAGGCGGATAACTATAGCTCGTTGGGCGAAATAGCGGACGAACTACAGGCCTACCAACAAAAGGTTACTTATTTTGTACTCGAGAACTCTCATGGTTCCGCCCATCTAACCGTAGATGATACGTTGCACTTGGCCGAGCAGTATCCTATTCTATTAGGTTTCGGAATTACCCCCGATAATATTCTCTCGTTGGTGGATAACAGTGCCATTTTGGGAATTGCTCTGAAGGGTAGCAACGAAATTAAACCTGGTTACAAAGACTTTGATGATCTAGCAGAAATACTGGAAGTATTAGAAGTAGACGAAACCTATTGAACTGGATTCTGTCGATTTTTTAGCTCTGATGTACTAAATACCCGAAGCTTAAGGTAAACTGTATCGGATAATACGTTAGAGAAAACAGCGGATGAACCGGATAAAAACGAAAGACGTACTTTCTCACCTCTCGACAGAAAACCTTGGTCGATTGATTCTCCGTATTCCAGTTTTTCCGAAAGGCGCACTGCTACAGCTCCCTGATTGATCACCTTCACATCGTATACCCCGTGGTCGCCACCGCCAATAGTAAATTCTTGTTGAGGTGGAATAACAACTTGCTGCACAGAGCCACAGCCGACAACCAACAAGCTAACCAAAATAATCAGATATGCCTGCTGGGCTGAAAAAGCGTTAAAATTTAACAGAAGCATACGTTCTATTGAGGATCAGTTGTTTTCGGCAAAAGCATTTGAAAAAGCAATCCGGTTGCTATCATAAGCGCGCAGCCAATGAAATTATACCAGAGATACCCGATCTGGTCGCGAAGGAAGAAAAATAACATTAACACAATAGCTTCGGCAACCACAGCACCCCAAAAAGTAGCTCGGGCTTGAATTTGCCGAATGTAAAAAGCCGTAAGAAAAATACCCAGGATTGTTCCGTAGAACAAAGAACCGACTAAGTTGACAAACTCAATAAGATTATCAGCTAGCGGAGCCAGTGAGGCAAAAACCATCGCGATAACTCCCCAACCTACGATGAACCAGCGGGACATTCGCAAATAATGAGCCTCCGAAGCATCGGGACGAATGGTACGACGGTAAAAATCAATGGTAGTAGTAGTACCCAAAGCATTCAATTCAGAAGCAGTGGATGACATAGCCGCAGAAAAAATAACCGCCAACAGTAATCCTACCAAGCCCTGAGGAAAGTAGCGCATCACAAAAGTGAGAAAAACATAATCAGCATCTTTAGTTTCATTCTCAGGATTGGCTTTTTCTACTACATTCCGGGCTTGAGCCTTCAGGGCTAGCGTTTCTTCCTCTAGTGCCATTATTTGCTGTCGGGTAGTCGCCGCCCCCTCGGCATCTTCGGTTTTAAGCTGACTCAGTAGAGACTGAATATTCTCTCGCTTTTCTTCAAACACCCGTTGATGCTGCTGATCCAGTTCCTCCCACTGTCCGGCGTACTCCGACTGGGCTACGCTTTCTTGACCTTTTTCAATAAAAAATAGCGGCGGCTGATAAAATTGGTAGAATACGAAAACCAGCACTCCCACCATCAGAATCAGAAATTGCATGGGCACTTTTAGCAGGCCGTTCATTAGCAATCCTAAGCGGCTTTGGGTGATAGACTTGCCGGTTAGGTAGCGTTGCACCTGTGATTGATCCGTGCCGAAGTACGACAGTTGCAGAAAGAACCCACCCGCTAATCCTGACCAAATATTATAGCGATCACTGGGATCAAACTCCAGGTTGATTACGTCCAGCTTACCCATATAACCCGCTACATCAATGGCATCCCCGAACGAAACGTCTTCTGGTAGTAGATTCAGGATTACAAAAACTGCGGCGATCATTCCTCCTAGCATAATAGTCATCTGCTGCTTTTGGGTCTGGCTCACCGCCTTCGTACCGCCGCTTACGGTGTAAATAGTTACTACCGCGCCAATAATAAAAGTAGTCACCGACAGACTCCAGCCCAGAATGGTAGAAAGTATGATGGAGGGCGCAAAAATAGTGATTCCAGCAGCTAACCCCCGCTGCACTAAAAATAGAAAAGCCGCTAAAATACGAGTCTTCAGGTCAAAACGGTTCTCCAAAAACTCGTAGGCGGTATATACTTTCAGCCGATAGTAAATAGGAATAAAGGTAACCGACAGTACAATCATGGCTAACGGCAACCCCAGATAGAACTGCACAAAACCCAACCCTGACTCAAACGCCTCACCCGGAGTAGAAAGAAAGGTAATTGCACTAGCCTGCGTAGCCATAATGGATAGCCCGACCGTCCACCACTTAAAGCTGTACCCGCCCTTTAGGTAGCTATCCATATCTTGCTTGCCGCGGGTACGGTAAATACCGTAAGCCACAATAAAGGCCAATGTTCCTACTAAAACAACCCAGTCGAGTAGACTCATGCGTAGGTTTGGGTTAGCCAGTAAAACAGAACGATCAAGATAATCAGTACGCCAATTACCAAGGCGTACCAGCCTTTCCAGGATGAAAAGAGGGGGGGGCGGTTGTCAATATCCATACAAGGTTAGTTTAGTCGCTAAATCTACACAATGCTAACCGAAAGCCGGAATATTTAGTATAAAATTCCGTTGTTTAGCGTAATTCATTACTGTTTCCTTAGAAAACCCACTACAACTCAATGAAACCAAGCAACCATTACTTACGCCAAGCTATTTCTATTCTGCTCTTTGTTTTATCACATTTCTACTCTTATAGTCAGATAAGCCCCGAGCAAAAGATTGAGCAGCACGCTCAAAGCATCAGTGGTAATGTAGGAGTACACGCCATACTTTTGGAGACTGGGGAAACAGTTTCGTACCAAGCTGATCAACGATTTCCGATGCAAAGTGTCTATAAGTTTCCGATTGCGATGGCAGTGCTGAATCAGGTAGATCAAGGGAAATTGAGCTTAGATCAGGTAATTCCAGTATTACCATCAGATTACATTCCCAAGCAGGGTTACAGTCCGATTCGGGAGAAGTTTCCCGATGGGGTTGAGCTTACTGTTAGAGAATTATTAGGATATACGATACGCAGCGATGGTTCGGCTTCGGATGTGTTGCTTAAAACTATTGGCGGAGCCAAAGTAGCCGATCAGTACGTTTATAGCCTAGGCGTAGCCGATGAAGATATGGCGATTGCGCTACCGGAGATGATTCAGGTAGCGAATGATACCGTCCAGTATCAGAACTATTCCACTCCCCGAGCCATGACTGAGCTACTGAAAATATTCTATATGGATAGCGTGCTTTCTACCGAGAATCAAGATCTGCTTTTTAAGGATATGGTAGATTCCAAAACGGGGCTAGGACGAATAAAGGGTTTATTACCGAAAGGCACAATTGTAGCGCACAAAACCGGAACATCCGGCACCTACAAAGGACTAACCCGAGCGACTAACGATGCCGGAATCATCATCCTTCCTAACGGAGATCATTTGGCAATCACCGTGTTTGTCTCTGACTCTCACGCTTCGGACAAAGAACGAGATAAAGTAATTGCGAACATTGCTAAAGTTGTCTTCGGTTATTGGAGGTGAAAGACATCGCCACAAGCGTAAGAACATGATTAATCATGTTTCAACGTAATAATTGTATTCCTACCTGAACTGGTGCGATAAGAAAATATCGAGGATTAACGACTCATTACGAGGATCAAAAATGGAAAGGTGGTTCTTTTGACCATCCTCAGTTTCTAAATACACACTTAATAGAACATCGTGGCTAGGGTCAGGACTTTTTCTTTCATGAAGGACGGCCGGAACATCGTTAATTTCTAATCTTTGAAAAAAGATACTTTCATCATTTTCAACGATGTCACCCAAACTACCAAAAGCAAAGAACCCTTGATCGAAGGCGATGGTATGCTTCCGGCCCACTATCCGACCTACGTAAGTATCGTACCCCACATCCTCAACTAATTCCCAGCCTCGGGGCACTTCTACCGTAAAACTTTTCGCCTCAATCAGAACTGACCGATTAAATATATCGTCATCAGCGGAACAATCGATCATTAATACTGCTATAATAAACCATAGATTTTTCATGGCTTTTCTTTTCAGATAAGACACCAAAACTTGGTGTACGGTTGTAAAGTAGTATTGGCAAATTCGCCAAATTTTAATTGAACAAATTTTGATTATCTTTTGACTTTTCATCATATTTCAATGGCTTACTTTAAGAAGCTATATCTTACGCACCTTCTGATTGGCGGCCTTAGTTTATTGCCAATTCTACTGCCCGGGCAAACACCGTCGCACTATACTAATCCGGTGAGTGATTCTATTTTTGTAGCTGATCCGTTTGTACTTCAACACGGGGAAATTTACTATCTCTACGGAACTAGTGCTACCGATGGATTTAAAGCCTGGAAATCGGCTAACTTGGTAGATTGGGAAGCGATGGGCTATGTCTACCAACGTCCGGAAAATTCCTGGGCTACTCAAAGTTTTTGGGCCCCGGAAGTCATTCATTATCAAGATAAGTTCTATCTCATTTTCAGTGCGAAAGGAACCAACCCCAACGGATTGCGAATCTGCACAGCGGTAAGTGATTCGCCCGAGGGACCGTTTAAAGATTGGCGCGTTCCGTTGTTTGATGCGGGTTACTCCTGCATTGATGCCCACCTGTTCGTCTACCAAGATCGCCCCTACCTATTCTACGAAATGGTGGGCGTGGTAGGTGAGCCTTGGAAAGATAAAGGCTACTTCAAGGGTACTATCCTCGGCTGTGAATTATCTGATGACCTCAGTCAGATTATAAGCGATGAACCTACTATCTGCGTCACTCCCACTGAACCTTGGGAAACGCCTAAAGACGGGCGGGCAATATCAGTGGAAGGAATGACGGTGTTTATGCTGGATAGCACACTATACATGACCTACTCAGCCAATCACTACGCTGACCCTCGCTACGGTGTGGGTTATGCCACGGCCACTCATCCGCTAGGGTCGTGGACGAAGAGTAAACGCAATCCCATTCTAGCGCAAAAGCCATCCATTAGCGTTTCTGGCCCCGGACACAACAGCATCATCCGTTCACCCAATGGCGAAGAACTATTTATTGTCTACCATAGCCACGCTAATCCAGAAAACCCGTCGCCCCAGAGAATTCTAAATATTGACCGATTAGTAGTGGAGCCTGATGGACAGCTACAGGTAATTGGGCCTACCCGAACGCCTCAGCCAATGCCTTCGGGGGCTACTTCTAACTAAAAATACTGCCCTACTCCAATTACCGCACCTCGCTCTCCCGGATTGAACACGTCAACTCCGTAATCGAAGCGAAGAACTGCCCCAAACACCTTCTGATTAATTAGACGTACTCCTAAGCCTACGAACTGTCGAAGGTTTTTACGAGCGACTAAGTCCCCAAATTCCCCACCGGGTTTTCGCCAGGTTCCCGTATCGGCAAAACCAACCACTTGCCCTGCGTAGTGAGAAAATTGAAACAGTGTTTGGCGAAATTCGGTATTGACAATTACCTGAGCAGTTCCCCGGTCTACTCGATTACCCGATCCCCGAATATTTACCTGACTATCTAGCACAAAGGGAGCAAAGGGAGAATCATTATTGGTAGCAATACCCGTTTTTAAGCGAATCGCGATATTAGCCGAGCGATAGGGTCGCCAGTACTGAATGCGCTCTAAAATAAGACTAAAGAAAAGAGAATTGTCGTCGAGGGTATAGACTGATTGCCCTATCGCCTGCCAATACGAGCCATTTCGGTAAAAGTAATCGTACTCCAAGTGATTAGTCTCAAACCCTAGCCTCGTAAGCAGTTTCCGCTGACTCAGTTGATCCGGCCCGGGTAGTGGCGGAAATTCCATTTCCTCATCTTTCTCGTATTCTTCCACAAAGAAATTAAGCCCTAACTCTACCTTCCGGTCAAATCCAAAGTAACGAATACCCGTGATGCCACTACTGGTATTGGTATACCGATAGTCTACTGTAGCTCCAGGAAAAAATAATGGCTCCGGCGTACCTATTCGCCGAATATCAATAGCATAGCCCCAGGGTTGACCTCTAACCCGCTCATTGCGAAAGAAAATCTGCCCGTTGGGAATTCCGTTGTTACTCAGGAAATAGCCCAGCAACGTCTGCCCCTTGCCCAAAAAATTGTATTCCGCCACCCCTAGCTGAAACCAAAAATTATCGGTAACGCCTCCTAAACCCGCAATAGGCAGAAGCGTACGCTGCTCATCAATGGCAAACTCAATGCTTACCTGTTTAGCCTCTACGGTATCAACCAACACGCTAACATTACCTACACCCGGAACCCGGATTAGTTGCTGACGATCTTCTTCTGCTTGCTGAGGATGGTAAGGTTGCCCAATGGTGGTTTTGATGAAGTTACGTAGATACTCTTCGTTACTTTTTTTCAATCCGGAAAGTTGGACATCGGTAACTGTAAATCCGTTGTCCTGTCCGTAGGCTGAATGCTGAAAAAGCAGAAGGTTGAAGCTAAAGAAGAGGAAGAATAACCTATGCATAATCTCAGTATATTTTCTTCATAAATTTAGCTTGAGACTACTTTTGGTGCTCAGAATTAGCATAGAACGTATCAATGTACAGCGTTCACCTGAATATTTCAAAACTACGTAATAATCATACTCTAAATTACCACGACCTTGGGTCAGCGCACATAAGGATTCTACTTTTGGGAGTATCTATATCTCTGCCCAGATTTTACTCAAGCAAGATCTTCTTCCTCACGAAGATAGGTTTCATACTTTCTCTGCCCGTAAGCTGGGGCAACCATATCGTGCGTAGTGATATGGGTAAAGAACGATAATTTATCGTAGAGATTTCTATCAAGTAGGCGCATCAGTTTTATACCGGATTTTACCAGAAACAACGGCACATTAAAGTTGAATCGGCATTGCGTCATTCGGCATACCAAGTTGGCTACTTCCTGTCGGGAATGAATTTCCGATCCGCCCACTTCCAACACAGCGTTAGCATCTTCTAAGTGTTGGCAGCAGAAGTGAGCCAAATCTCGCTGATGAATGGGGTTCGTTTTGGAGGAAGCATCGCCGGGGGTCAATAACAACCCCCACTTCGCCATAGTTACCAGATCGTGCAGACCGGAGAATAACCCGACGGGCTTAATAATAGTATACGATAATCCCGAGTGTATCAGTGCTTGGCTAAATTCTTCTTGCATCCAACCCTGCCATAATTGTGGTGAAGTTTCACTGGCAAAAATAGACACGTAGGTAAAATGCCTAACCCCGCCTCGCTATGCCTCCCGCAGCAAGTTGAGGTTAGCCTGATAGTCAATCTCAGCAAAGGTTTGCGCCTCTCGGTTAAACAGACTGATACTTTTGCCTACCGTAGAAATCACCGTGTCAATACCCACGAAGCAACCCGCTAGTTCTTCCGGGCGGCTAGCATCTCCAACCCACACATCCTGGGAAAGAGAATCTACCAAATAGCATTTATTTTCATCACGAATAATACTTCGGGTGTAGTAGCCAGATTGAGCAAACAGGGATAGTAGTTCCTGTCCCAACACTCCAGATGCTCCTGCAATAGCAATACGTTTATTCATAGGAAGTTGAAAAAATTAGATCCGTATTAGAAGGATGTACTTAGATAAAACTGTCAACTTAGAAAAATAGTTAAACGATCTTGACCTTCCGCAAACTGCTTTTATTCGGATAGTTGCAATGTGAGATCGTATCGAGTAATTTAGCTTACTATCACAACCACTATGAGAAAGCTAATTATTATACTTTTTGTGGGAATGGCAGCTTGCCAGAATAATTCTCCTCAACAAAAAGAAACCACTGAAACTATGCCATCATTTTCTATTACACAACAATCTTTCGGCACTACTGATGACGGTACAGCGGTTGATCTGTACACATTGACCAACGGAGATACTGAGGTAGATATTACCAACTACGGGGGAGTCATCACGGCTTGGCGGGTACCTGATGCTCAGGGTAATCTGGCAGATGTGGTACTAGGCTACGATGATATGGAAGGCTATCGAACCAAGCCTTCGTTTTTCGGCGCGCTGGTAGGTCGTTACGGTAATCGTATTGCCAATGGTGAATTTATGTTAGACGGTGAAACCTATTCCCTGGCTACCAACAATGGTCCTAACCATTTACACGGAGGCATCAAAGGATTCGACAAAGTAGTATGGCAGGCTGATACTACTACTGCTACCGAAGGACCGCGACTAGTTTTGCGCTACACCAGCCCCGACGGAGAGGAAGGATACCCCGGTACGCTAGAAACCCAAGTAACCTACACCCTACAAGCAGATAATACCCTACGGATTGACTACGAGGCCACCACTGATAAGCCTACCATTGTCAACCTCACCAATCACTCCTACTTTAATTTATCGGGCGACCCTTCCACTACTATTCTGGATCATCAACTAATGATTGATGCCGACCGCTACGTGCCGGTTACTGAAGCCCTAATTCCGACTGGGGAGTTGGCTCCAGTGAGTGACTCACCATTTGATTTCACCGAACCTACGGTTGTTGGTAACCGCATTGATGCCGATCATCCGCAGATAAAAAATGGGTTAGGGTACGATCACTGCTGGGTGCTGAATGGCTCTACAAGCGAGCTTACTCGCGCCGCCACTGTGTTCGAGCCCAAGTCAAAACGCTTTCTGGAAGTGTTTACCACCGAACCCGGTATACAGTTTTATTCCGGCAATTTTCTGGATGGTACCGCTGTAGGAAAAGAGAATATTAGTTACAAGAAACGCTCTGCGCTCTGCCTAGAAACTGAACACTTTCCCGACTCGCCCAACCAGCCTGACTTTCCTTCCGTTGTACTGCGCCCTGGGGAAACTTACCGCACCACTACTGCTTACAAATTCTCAGTAAGAGAAGATACTTAAGTAGAACTGTATTAGGGTTAGGTGCTGTCTTTCAAACAATTAGCGTTGTAAAGCGTACAATAAAGTAGATAACTAACCATTTACTACCTATAGTATGAGTACGAATAGTGCTGCTACAATTATTCAAGCTAGAAAGCAGGAGATACTTGACCGCTGGATTGCTAGAGTGTTTAAACAAATACCAGAAGCCCGAGATCAGCCCCTTCCCATTATCAGAAATAGCGTGCCTGATTTATTAGATGCCCTAGCTGATACCCTAGCTTCTGATGACAACCGTGATGTTGTCTTCGAGAGCTATAAGCATGGGCGAGAGCGAGCCAACTATACCGAATATACCGTTGACCAGATCATCCGAGAGTACCGTTTGTTGAAAGAAACCATTTTTGCAATCACTGATGAGGAAGAGGGGCAGCTAAAAACTTGGGAGCGAGATGGCATTATGTACGCCATCGATCAGGCGGTAGAACAGGCATCGGGCGTATTTTCTCGTATTCATACTGAAAAAAACCAGCAAGCTATTGAAAAAGCAGAAGAACTGATTGATGAATTAGAGGCACGTGATGATTTGCGCGATCAGTTTATTGCTACCCTCTCGCACGATATTCGCACTCCCTTGGGTAATGCCAAACAGTTGGTTGAACTGCTGGAAAGAAGACTAGCATCACCAGAAGATTCATTCATTTCAAAAGCCTTACAGGGAATAAAGATAAGTGCCGAACAAGGAAACAATTTAATTAATACTCTAATGGATGTGAACCTCATCCAGTCGGGTAATCCTATACCGCTTAAAAAGGTTGAAAGCGATTTGTTGGAAGAGGTTAGAAGTTCGCTTAAAGGGTTGAAACCAGCAGTACGCAACCTGATTAAGATTGAAAGTACGCAAGATCAAATAGTGGGCTACTGGGATGCCCCCACAATCAGTCGGGCGGTGGATAATCTAATTTCTAACGCCATCAAATACGGCTCTCAAGAAGGAATCGTAACTTTATCGTTTAAACAGACCGAACAAAAAACTATTGTTCAAGTTCACAATGTAGGAAACCCAATTCCAGACGAAGAGTTAGATAAGTTATTTGATCTTTACTACCGCACTGAAGATATAAATGCTCAAGGTTGGGGATTGGGTCTTACTTTGGTAAAAGGTATCGTAGAAATGCATAATGGCAGTGTAGAGGTAAACAGCGATACCGACCGGGGCACCACTTTTATACTACATATTCCCAATACTAGCGAATCAGATGCACAATAGGCATCTGCCAATATAGTGTATAATCCAAGCAGGATAGACTACGTTGCTTAATTTTTTTATCTAACATATTTATGGAGAATCTGTACAAAAAGATTGTCAACACGGTTCCGGTATTTTTTTTTCTTTGGAGTCGCGATCAGAAAGAAACCGTTTTTCTTAGCGAACAATTTTACGATGAGAAATCTAAGGACTACTACGCCCCCGAAGAATCTAGAGAAGACCTACGCCAGTACATTCATCCCAATAGCCAACAGGACTACGATCAGTTCTTTGCTAACCTTTCCCAGGAAAATGACTACAACGATGAAATTGAAGTAAAAGCTGGCGATGCTCTGCCAAACATTAATTGGTTAAAAATCAACACTTTCCCGGTTATTGAGGAGGGAAAGGAGATTAGACATATTGCCGGACATATTAGAGATGTAACACACTCAATAGAGCATAGCCAGCTATTACAAGAACAAGTAGAAAGCTTGGATACAGTTACTTTCCTATTAGCTCATGAGCTTTCATCTCCCATCGCCAACATCATGGGACTTTCCGAACTACTGAAGTCAAAGGCCGCTGGAGCGGGCTTGGACGAATACCTTCACTTGTACGATTCGATCTACAACTTTGGCGGCGAGATTCTCACTTTAGCTCATGGTTTGGTTAACTTACTAGATATCCAGTCTAGTAAAGGCCGTTTCAAGCTAGAAGAAACCCAGTTGAAACCTTTTGTAGAGAAGCAGTTGCGCAATTTCTATTTAAAGCCTAATACTAGACAAACTGAGCTATCGTATTCAGATATTGATGAGAACATAATTGTTCATATTGAGTCTACTAACTTCGCTAAGGCTATAGAAGAATCACTGGTCTATCTTATTAAGCATATTGAGCCAGACAGTCAAATTTCAATAACAACCCCTCTCCCCCAAAGTTCTGAGGAAGCTGTGATCTGTATTACCTCTCCAGGGGTTAGCCTACCCAAGGATGCAATCAAGCAGGTACTTGACCGCTCTTCTCGTTTAGGAATGCTTGATGTAGAAGGGCATAAGACTCGGGGCATGCTCGAGCTGGTAATTGCTAAAGAAGTTTGCGAACTACACCAAGGACGGTTAGATATGATAAACACTGATAGTGAACAGGGTTTTATGATTACGCTACCTAAAGCACGCTTCGATTGAGCTATTTCTGCGTAACATCTTGGCAATTTGTAGTATACGAATTAAATATCATTTAGGTAAAAATAGGAT
>JGI12210J13797_10006619_pt1 | contig 17930 bp, 18 predicted proteins | sample ElkSlonscriptome_3_FD_13797 | JGI IMG/M metagenome (IMG submission 13797)
CTCGAAGGGCGCCGCAGCGGAGTCGAAGGCCGAGGTCCGCCACTTCCGCTCGAACTCGTCACAGCTGGAGGTGTTCAGCCGCTCCTGCCCCGAAAGGAGATCCCCGGAGGGGTTGAGGAGGTCGACGGATTCGCCGGAATTGTTGAGGCAGTTCCCGCCTCGGATCGTGTAGTTGTCCGAGTAGGTTCCAGCGAGGAAGTACCCCATCTCGCCCTCTCGCCCCGCGTCCGACCGACCTCCGATGGAGAGGTTGAACGAGCGGTTGAGGGGAGTCGAGCCGGTGATCGGGGTGAAGGCGGGCTCGAGAGCCTGATAGCCCTCGCCGACCCGGACCAGGTCGTTGGGATCCGACGGGAGCCGGCGACCGGAGAAGACGTCACCCATCAGCTCCTGCGCCGCCTCGGGCTGGTCCCGGTATCCGTTGTCCACACCGAGCCAGTCCATACCACCGCCCCCGTACTGCAGGAAGTTGTCGTTGAACTGGGACAGGCTGTTGAAGCTCGTCTGAACTCCGGCCCGGATGCTGAAGCGGCTCGGGAAGTCCTTGGTCCTGATCTGCACCGATCCACCCGAGAAGTCCGCCGGGAGGTCGGGGGTGTAGGTCTTCTGCGTCTGGAGGCTCTCCAGGAAGCCGGAGGGGAAGAGGTCCAGGGGGACGACCTCCCGTTCCGGCTCGGGGCTCGGCAGCGAGGATCCGTTGAGTGAGGTCTGGGAGTAGCGCTCCCCGAGACCTCGGACGAAGACGTACTTCCCGTCGGTGACGGTCACGCCGGTCATCCGCTGCGCCACCTCGGCGGCGTCGGAGTCGGGGCGCCGGGCAATTTCCTGGGCGCCCACGGCCTCCACCACGGCGGAGGAGGTGCGACGCTCGTCCAGAAGACTGGCCGTACTACCTGCCTCGCGCTCGGCGGAGACGGTGAGACCCTCGATCTCCACCGCCGCCTCTTCCAGGGTGATGTCCAGGGCCGTCACCTCATCGCCGGTCACGGAGACCCCGGTCACGGTCTTCGTCCCGTACCCCAACTGCGTAACCGTCACATCGACCTGCCCGACGGGGACACCGGTGAGAACGTAACGACCGTTCAAGTCGCTCAGCGTCCCTACGATTCCGTCGTTCACGAACACCTGAGCGCCCACCAACGCACGGGCCGACCCGGCGTCGACGACGCGACCGATGATCCGTCCAGTGTTCTGCTGCGCGGCGGCGGAGACAGGTCCAAACACCAGCAGCCACGCGATCAAGAGGCCGGTGCTCGATGAGATTTTGTTCATGTATTGCGAGTCCAGTGGTGCAGGTGTACAGCTGTTCCGGAGAGAGATTCTCTGCTCGGCTCAGCCAACCCATGATGGGTCGGTCTCGCGATGAGTGTAGATCGGGCGGGTCACGGCATCGGGTCGCGTACGTAACGGAGACGTAAATCGCATGTCTGGCTCGTTACGTTGCCCTCCACAGCGCATCGGCACGCCCTCCGGGAAGAGGGGGCAGCCCACCGGCTCGGTTTGCCCGCAAGCAGGGGGGAAGGCAGCTTCCGGGATGAATTCAGAGCTGGCACGTGCGTCCCGAACCCTGGCCCACCGCTCCGCCCGAGCCGGAGTCGCTGAGACGTTGGCCCGGGATCTCCTCCGCGAGCGGAGCGTTCGGACCGCGGTGCGGTTCATTCGCCGGAGCGACCCTCGCACCGTCGAGGACCAGATCCGCCTTGCCTCCATCCCCGCCCCGCCCTTCATGGAGACGGAGCGGGGTACGACCATGGCCCGCCTCCTGGAGGAGGCTGCCGGCCGGCCTCCCCGGGTGGACGACGTCGGCAACGTCCTCGTCCCCGTCGGGCCGGAGGGACCCCGGCCCTTGGTGATCTCGGCCCACCTGGATACGGTCTTCCCCGCCGACCAGGAGATCCGAATCCGCCGGGAGCGGGATCGCTGGGTAGGCCCGGGCGTCGCCGACGACGCGCGGGGGCTCGCGGTCCTCCTGGCCGTGGTGCGCACCCTCGCCAAACATCCGAAGACACGACACATCCCCCTGGTCGCCGTAGCCACCGTCGGCGAGGAGGGCCTCGGAGATCTGCGGGGGGTTCGGCACCTCTTCTCCCCGGGTGGAGCGCTGGACGGTGCCCGGGGCTTCATCTCCCTGGATGGCGCCGGCTCCCGGCGCGTCATCGCCAGCGGTGTGGGCTCTCGGCGCTTCAGAGTCAGCGTCCGGGGGCCCGGGGGCCATTCCTGGGTGGATTGGGGCCGGGTCAACCCGGTGCAGATCCTGGCCAGGGCGCTGGCCCGGGCCGAGGCCCTCCCCCTCCCGTCCGGGAGCACCTTCAACGTGGGCCGGGTCGGCGGAGGCACCAGCGTGAACGCCATCCCCACCGAAGGCTGGGCCGAACTCGAGGTCCGGAGTGAGCAAGAGGAGGATCTGGCGGGTCTGGAAGGGCAGCTCCTCTCCGTCCTCCGGAAGGCTGTCGACGCACGCAACGCCGACGCCGGGCCCCGCCGGGCCGAGAAGGCGGAGCTGACGCTGGAGCGGATCGGACACCGGCCCGCCGGCCAGACGGACCCCGACGCCGATCTGGTCCGGGCCGCCATGGCCTCGACTCGAGCCGTGGCGGGCCACGCCGAACTCGCCGCCTCCTCCACCGACGCCAACTACCCGATGCACGTCGGAATCCCCGCCATCACGCTGGGCGCTGGAGGGGAGGCCGGGATGGCTCACACCCCCGACGAGTGGTATCGGAACGTGGGCGGGCCCGACGGGACGCTACGGGCCTACCTCACCCTCCTGGTCCTGGACCGAATGACCGCTGCGGCGGCGGGGTGAGCGCCCCCACCGCCCACCGGATGACCGCTACGCCAGCGGGTTGACCGCTCTGACCGCCAGCGAGCTATCCGCCTTCACCGAATGACGAGGACCGTGAGATGGAGGTCGCCCATCGAACGGGACGCGGACGGGCGGCGGGCCCCAGGCCGACGCCCTGTCCGCCGAATCAGTCCGGCTCGACCACGGAGTCGGCGGCCAGCGCCACAGTGCCCCGCACCCCCCGGACCTTGGCCCGAGCCCCGATGAGGGAGTCGTGGAGGGACACCTCCCGGAGTTCCGCCTCGGCGCCGACCAGCGTCGACTCCAGCTCGGCGTTCACCAGGTGGGCTCCCCGCTCGATGGTCACGTTCGGACCGATTCGCCCGCCCCGAACCACCACACCAGACTCGATGCGCACCGGCTCGACGACCTCCGCCCCCTCGATGGTGGCGTCGTCGGCCACGAGGCCGCGAGTGGTGGTGAGGAGGTGGCGGTTGGTGTCGATGAGGGTTTCGGGCTTCCCGCAGTCGTACCACCCGGTGACCGGTGCCGTCCGGAGACGGGCCCCCTGATCCACCATATACTGGAAGGCGTTCGTCAGGTAGAACTCGCCCCCCTTTCCTGGATCCCGGTCCAGCGTGTGGTGAATCCCCTCGAACAGGAGTTCGTGGTCCCTGATGTAGTAGACGCCGATGTTGGCCAGCTTGGAGATCGGCTCCGACGGCTTCTCGACGATCCGCTCCATCGTCCCGTCCTCTCGGGTGACGATGACACCGAAGCGCTGGTAATCCTCTACCTCCATGGCCCAAAGCACTCCGGACTCGTCGTCAGGGAGCCGCTTGGCGAGGGACAGATCCGCATCGAAGAGGGTGTCGGAGAAGAGGATCAAAAGGTCCTCGTCGGCCCAGGGCTCCGCCAGCGCGATGGCCCCGGCGGTACCATCCTGGACCTCCTGCACCACGAAGTGCGCCTTCACGTCGGGGTACTCCGTGGCGATGTACTCCCGGAGTACGTCCTGGAGGTACCCTACGATGAGGACCATCTCCGTCACCCCCAGGGAGATGACATCATCGAGCAGATAGCTCAGAATGGGTCGTCCCCCGACCTTCAGGAGGGGCTTCGGCGTATGGTAGGTGAGGGGGCGCATCCGCGTCCCCTTGCCGGCGAGTGGGATGATGGCCTTCATGGCGTCCGAGTCTCGAGTGATGGTCCAGTCCTGTCCGCGGCGTAGGTTAACAGAATGGACGGCGCCGTGGCCATCCGGCACGACGCAGTCGATCAACGTGTGACGAGGTCGTTATGGGAGGTTCGAATGCTGGGAAATGGTGGCTGGTCGCCTCGGGGGTCATGGCCGTCGTCGCCGCGTGCCATCCGGCGGCGGCGACCCCGCTCCCGGAGGGCGGGGCGATGACGTCCCCGGAACGCCCGGTAGAGGTCGAGGCCGACACGACACGGCTGACCGTCTCCGGATCCGCCGAGGTCACCGTGCCGGCGGACCGGGTGCGGATCCGCTTCGCGGTGGAGACCGAGGCCGCCACGGCGGCAGAGGCCGCGGCCAGCAATGCCCGGACCATGAAGACGGTCCTTGAGGGTGTCCGGGCCGAGGTCGGTCCTGAAGACCGGGTCGAGACGTCGGGCTACGGACTCTCGCCCCGCTATCGGCCCGCCACACAACGGGACGCAGGCCCGGAGATCGTAGGCTACCAGGCGCAGAACGCCGTTGTGGTCGTCCTCGCCGACGTCGACGCCGCAGGCCCCGTCCTGGACGCCGCGCTGGAGGCTGGCGCCAATCGGGTGGCAGAGTTGTCCTTCTTCGCCTCGGACACCGAGGGGGCGAGGCTGGAGGCGCTGAGGGAGGCAACGGCGAACGCCCGGCGGGAGGCGGAGGTAATCGCCGAGTCCCTGGGGATGAGGCTGGGGGCTCCCCTGACCGTACAGGCGAGCGGGGGAAACCGTCCCTCGCCGATTCGAATGCGGGCCGAGGCGGCCATGATGGCCATGGACACGCCGATCGAGACCGGCTCCGACGCCGTGTCGGCTGGGGTCACCATCACCTACCGGCTCGTGGAGGGCGGTTCTTGAGCCTCTTCCAGGGCTTTCGGGAGAATCAGGCCGCTACCGATGTCGTCCACGTCGACGCCGGCCTTCGAGGCCGCACTTATGCCATCCCCTTCGAGGAGGTGTGGCAGGCGGCGTTGGGGGTGGCGGGAGGTGGGTTGAGTCGTTGGTCTCTGGTCCGCTCCGACGACGTCACGGGGCACATCCTTGCAGAGATCGGTCCAGCGCTGCTCAGGCCCGCCGCCGACGTCTTGATCAAGGTGAAGCTGGACGAGGACGCCCAGACCCGGGTGGACATGAGCACCACCAGCCGGACCGAGCGATGGGACCTGGGGGCGAGCCACCGCCGAGTGCGAGCCTTCTTCAGGGCATTGGACCGATTCCTCCAGGTCCGGGACGGACAGATCCTGGATCCAATGAGGCCCGATGCCTCACCCGAGCCAGGCTGACCCCTCCCGAATGCGCCTCCCCCTGCTCCACTGGGCCCTGATTCTGGGGATTGGATCCACGGCCGCCTGCGGCGGTGACCGCGGACCCGATCCTTCAGGGACTGCCGAGGTCACAGCCGGGGACTCCCTCGACGCAGGCCCTCGGGGCCGTTTCGAGCGGAGCCTCGTCTTCGCCACCGGGAGTCCCGAAGATCACCTCATGGTCCCGTGGGTCCTGGAGGCGGTGACCCGACCTGGCGGTGTGGACCGCACGCACCGGGGCTGGCTCGTCCGTGATGAGGAGTGGGAGCCCTTTTATTCCAGCTCGTGGGCAACACCCCCCCGACGGGAACCGTGGCGGATCCTGCCCGACGGCCCATTCAGAATCCTGGTCGGCGAGGGAGACCGATTGGACCGGGTGATCTTCGAGGGCGACGGCCGCCGGCTCCAGCTCGTCCTCGACGAGTCCCTGGCCGAGTGGACCGATGACCGAGGGGGGACCTTCACAATGCTGGATGCCGCCCTGATTCTGGGAGACCGGAGGATCGACGGACGCATCCTGGATGTCTCCGAAGGTCGCGGGTCCGCGGAGCCCGATCTGGGGGACTGGCTCTTCCTTCGCTCGGAAAGCGGGTGGAGCGTGGTCCTCAAGACGCCGATGGACACCGGAGAGTCCACAGACTTCCAGCTCTGGGTGCTCGGGCCGGGGGGCGAGGGCGAGGGGCCGTGGCCTCGAGTCACGCTGACGTGGAGTGAGAGCCGGACCTTCGAACCGGCGCGGCGACCGATCCCCGAGATCATCACGATCGCCAGCGCCGACGGGGAGGTTTCAGGCAGCCTCGAGGTGACCTCGCTGCAGCTCGAGACCCGGGACGGCGACGGGCCGGTCCTTCCGGTGGACGGCATCATCGGGGTCACCGGCGAGATCGATCTCGGCGACCCGGGGGTCCTGGAGCTCCGAGGCGTGATGCGTCACCGGCGGCGCTGATGAACACCGAGCTGGTCGCTGCCCTGGTGACGGTGGTGTTCGGTGCCCTCGCTGGCGGCCTCACGAACACCGTCGCGATCTGGATGCTCTTCCACCCCTACGAGCCACCTCTCCTCTTCGGCCGCTGGCGGATCAACTGGCTCCAGGGCGCCGTGCCCAAGAACCAGGAGCGGCTCGCGGCAGCGATCGGGAGGACCGTTGGAAATCGCCTCCTCACCGCCGACGATCTGACGCGCATCCTCTCGGCTGAGGAGTTCCGACACGCCTTCGACGAACGCCTCGCGGTCTTTCTGGACGAGATCCTCCACCGGGAGCGGGGGAGCCTCAGGGAGATCCTCCCTGTGGAGGTCGTCCCAGAGGTGGAGGGCTTCCTCCATCGGGTCGTAGACCATGGTCTGGACCGACTCTCGGACTACCTGGGCTCCGAGCGGTTCGACGCGGTGGTGGAAGAGCGGATGCAGGGGATCCTCGACGCGGTAGCGGACCAGCCCATCGGGCAGCTCTTGACCCCGGCCCGGGAGGCTGCCGTGGCCGAGGCCGTTGAGGAGTGGCTCCAGAACGCCGCGGGAAGCGAGGATTTTCAACAGGCTGTGGAGGACTACCTTGAGCGCTCCTCGCATCGGCTGCTGGCCGTCGATCGGACCTTCGAGGAGGTCTTGCCCCAGGGGCTGGTCGGCTCCTTCGAGCAGGCGATCGGTAGCTACCTGCCCCTGGCCATCGAACGCCTGGGCTCCCTCCTGGAAGACCCCCAGGCCCGTTCCCGCTTCGAGACCACCATCCGGGAGCTGTTCCACCGGTTCCTGAGCGACCTGAAGTTCCACCAACGTGTCGTGGCCCGACTCGTCGTCACCGACGACACCGTGGACAAGATCCTGGACACCATCGAGAAGGAGGGTGCCGAGCGCCTGTCAGAGATCCTGGTGGATCCTGCGGTCCAGAACGCCATGTCCCGGGGGGTGAACGAGGCGGTGGTCGACTTCCTTCGCCGGCCGGTGCGGTCCGTCCTCGGGGAGCCCGACTCCGACAACGTTCAGCAGGCCCGGGAGACGCTGTCCGGGTGGGTCGTGGGCATGGCCCGGGACCCCCAGAGTCGAGCCTTCCTGGTGGAGAAGCTGGAGACCGCAATGGACAAGGCGGGAGCCCGGACCTGGGGCGACATCCTGTCCCGGGTGCCTCCGGAACGCGTGAAGGAGTGGGTCGTGGCGGCCGCCCGGAGCGAGACGGCGGAGAAGACCCTCCAGGAGGTCGTGACCCGCATGGCCGATGGACTCCTGGAGCGCCCCATCGGCACGCCGTCCCGATTCCTGCCGGACGACGCGGCGGAGCGGATCGAGAGGAGCGTGGGGCCGGTCCTGTGGGGATGGCTCCAGGGTCAGGTCCCGGATCTGATCAAGCGCCTGGACGTAGCGAAGCGGGTCGAGCGGAAGGTCGTGGAGTTCCCCACGCCCAAGATGGAGGAGCTGGTCCGAAAGGTGACGGACCGGGAGCTGAAGCTCATCGTCCAGCTCGGCTACGTCCTCGGCGCCTTCATCGGGGTGATGCTCGTCGCCGTCGACCGGCTCCTGAGGTGACCGCTGCGGTCCCTTCCGGAGCCGCTACTCCTTCCGCCGAGGGGCTGCCGTCCGGAAGTGGTTGCGCCCGCGACGGCGCTCGGAACCCCGCTGCTCCTTCCTCATCCAGTCCAGCGGGGTGAAGACCTTTTTGACCTGATTCCGCTTCGCGCCGCCGCGATCCATGGCCTTCTCGATCTCGTCCGGGGTCTGCTCGTAACGCCCCGGGAGCCCGAGCCAGAAGCCCAGGCCTACCGCCGCGATACCGAGGAGGATCTTGAGAATGAGCACGCGTGGGGCGGCCGTCCTACCGCTTGAAGGACTCCAGGGCCAGCAGGCCGAGCCCAACCGACAGCACGATGGCCATGAGCTGGGTGCCAACGGCTACCATGGACACGACGGTCCAGAAGACCAGATGAGTGAAGAGGTAGCCACCGGGGACCAGATCTCGCATCGTGCTCTCCGCAGGTTGAGTCGGCGGTTCGTAGGAGGGTACGAACTCGTTCATGGAATATGTCGCTCTCCGCCGGAAGTTCAATCCGGACGGTAGTCGGGCGCGTCCCTCCGCTGTACCCGATTCCGTGCCTCGGACAGGTATCCCACCTCCAGGCCCAGCAGCGGGGAGATCTTCCGCATCAGATACTCCTCCCGGGACGAGAGTTCCCCGTCGGAGTAGACGACCCCCCACATGACCTCGGCGAGGACCATCTTCTGGCCTGGAGAATAGTTCTCCCGGATCAGCCGGGTGAACTGCCAGAGATCGGTGGCCTGGGCCCGCTCCTGCTCCGCCAGAGACAGGAGTTCCCCCGCCTCCTCCGCTCCCAGCCCCCAATGCCGCCGCACGGCGTTCTCCACGTGCTGGCGCTCGTCGTCGGTGAACTCCTTGTCGGCGTGGGCAAGCTCCAGGAGCAACGCGCAGGCCGCCAACCGCAGCTCCCGGCCCTGAGCGCCGGGGTCCCCCTCGTCCTCCCCATCCGGGGTCATCGACGAGAAGAAGAATCGCTTCAGCCCTTCCAGCATCCCACCTCCTATGGGCCCCTTGAAGAGAGCCTCTACACGTCGTGGATGTCTCCTGCCTCCAACTCCCGCATCCCGGTCCTCAGAGGGAGCCAGACTGCCACGGCGGTCAGGAGGACCGCTCCCCCGAAACCGAGGGCCGGCGTCCAGACGCTCACGGACCCGCCGGCCATGCGGGACTGCAGATAGGCATACACGGGCCATCCCTCCAGGGCCACCACCGCCCCGAGATAGAGGACCGCGCACATCATGAAGAGGAGGCCCCCGAAGGAGGTGGGGATCTCGGCGACGTTCTCGGTATCGAAGTTCGGGAAGAGGGCGCCGAGCCCCAAGGCCATCGCCGTGAGGGCGAAGGTGGCACCGATCATCGTGACGGTGGTCAGAAGGAGGATGAGGGGCGGCGTCTCCATCACCACGTTCGTGGTCAGGATCAAGGGAAGCGCCACCGCCAGGAGGGGGATGGTGCCGACCCAGTACTTGGCCACGAAGAGGTCCCGGACCCGAAGGGGAGACGAGCGCAGGAGCCACATCACCCGCCCCTCCACGGACATGGCCGGGAATACGAATCGGGCGGCGATGGCCGCCACCACGAACCCGGCGAGACCGAGGTTCAGAAAGGAGACGACGGTGGTGAGGAGGAAGCCCACCTCCTCACCGGTATGGAGTGGGAGGGAGACGATGTTGTAGACGTAGACCACCACCAGGACGGCCAGCAGGATGAGCTGGGACCACTGGGTCGTGTCCCGGAAGAAGACCCGGATCTCCTTCTCCACCAGCTCCCGGGTGGAGGGCTTGGCTCCGGCGAAGACCCGGTCCAGACCCCGACTACGGGCCCGCCCCTCCTTCCGCTCCTGGCCCTCCTGCGCCTTGCTGAAGCCCGCGGCGTAGAGGTGTCCGTGCATCCAGGCGCCGAAGACCAGGAAGGCCCCGGCCGTGGTCGCCAGGAGCAGGGAGGAGTGAGGATCGAAGACGCCGTTCAGGTGGGTCATGAGGGCGTCGGCGATCCACTCGCTGGGGAGCCAGGACGAGGACGGCGTGCGCAGGACCGCCATGAAGTCCACGAGATCCCGGAACTCCTCCGGGCGCATCAACCGCTCCGGGCGCAGGAAGCGGAAGAGGGCCACCACCCCGGCGGCGGTGAAGAGGCCGATCAGCGCCAGCAGATCCCGGGTGCGCCGGGCCGGAAAGACGTTCACCAGGATCAGGGTGAGGGCCGAGCCCACCACGGCGGGCAGCACCACGAAGGCCGCCACCAGCGCCGCAGCCAGGAGGTAGAAGGACAGACCGGCGGCGTAGACCACCCCGTACGCAGCCAGGAGCGGCACGGCGAGAAGCACCACCATCCACGAGGAGTCCAGGATCGTCTCGCCGAGGCGGGCGCCGTAGAGGGACAATCGATCCACCGGGGAGGCCACCAGCAGCTCCAGATCCTCGGAGAGGAAGAAGGTGGAGAGGGCCGTGATGACGTTGGACAGGAGGAGGATCATCGAGAAGGTCAGGAAGGCCATCCCCAGGAGCTTGGCCGCCAGGAGATCCCCGATGCCCTGGGTGTTACGGAAGTAGAGGAGCATCCGGTGGATCACCAGGAAGATGAAGCTCCAGAAGAAGATCCCCACGCCGCCCAGAAGCGCGACCTTGAAGATCTGCCCGTCGGCGGTGCGCCAACGGTTCCGGCGAATCCGGAGCTTGGTCCCCAGAAGCCATCGGGCCCCAGGCGCTTTCACGCTCACGGCTGCCCCAGTGCGCCCTGGAGCCCCGCTACCACATCGGCCATCTCGTCGCCACCGGTCACCTTGAGGAAGATCTCCTCCAGGTCCCCGCCCCCGGCGGCCTGCTCCCGAAGATCGTCCATGCTCCCGAAGGCGATGATCTCACCCTTGGCCAGGATGGCGATGCGATCGCACAGCGCCTCCGCCACCTCCAGGGTGTGGGTGGAGAGGAATATGGTGCCCCCGGCGTCGGCGAAGGTCCGGAAGAGATCCTTGAGGATCCGGGCCGAGCGAGGGTCCAACCCCACCATGGGCTCGTCCACCACGATCATCCGGGGCTGGTGGAGGAGAGCCGAGGAGATCAGGAGCTTCTGCCGCATCCCGTGGGAGTAGCTCTCGATGAGCTCGTCCTTCCACTCGGAGAGGTTGAAGAGGGCCAGGAGTCGATCGGCCCGGTCCTCGACCTCGGCGCCGGACTGTCCCCACAGGCCCGCCACGAACCGGAGGAACTCGCCGCCGGAGAGCTTCTCGTAGAGGTAAGGGCGGTCCGGGATGTAGCCCAGGAGGCGCTTCGCCTCGTCGGGGGCCTCCTGCACGTCGTGGCCCCCGATCAGCACTCGACCCGCCGAGGGCTCCAGCACGCCAGCGACCATGCGGATGGTGGTGGTCTTGCCTGCCCCGTTCGGGCCGAGGAAGCCGAACACCTCTCCTGGGCGGACCTTGAGTTCCAGCCCCTTCACTGCGGCGAACTCTCCGTACTGCTTCCGGAGTCCCTCCAGGCGGAGGATGGGCTCGGCGACGGCGGGGGACTCCGGCGCCCAGGGAGAGGAGGTGGGCTCTGGGGCGGTGGCGAGGGGTGTACGTGCCATCGGTTCACTCCGTGAGGCTCGGGCCGTGGCCCGGCCCGTATCGGGCTAAGGAATCGGGGGAGACGGGACAGGAGCGGCGTCGAGGGGGGAACGGCCCTCGGGCCGATCCGAGTGCGCCGCCTCGGTGGCATCCAGACGTTCGGACGCGTGAACCACGTCGATGTCGAGACGACCGATGAGCCGGACGATCTCCACCTGCTGGGCCAACCCCCCGGTGATGAAGCGGATGTGGCCGGCGTCGGCGGGCGCCTGGCCGAAGGTGGGGTCCACCGCCACCCAGTCGCCCTCGAGCCAGACCTCGGGCCAGGCGTGGTAGAAGAACGACCCATCGAGGTAGACGAGCCCGACGGCGGTCCTCGCCGGCAGGCCCAGAGCCCGGGCCAGGGCCACGAAGAGGACCGTGTGCTCGTTGCAGTCCCCCTGCTGGGCCTCCAGGACCTGGACCGCGCTGGGGACCGAGAAGGTCACGGACTTCTCCAGCGTCCGGTACAGCAGATCGGTGAAGTGGCCGGCCACGGCCTTGGGGTCGTCCCGCCACCAGGCACCCCGGGTCGCGGCCTCGGCGGCCTCGATGATCCGGGGGTCGGCGCTCTGGATCAACGGCTCGGGCTCCAGCGCCCCCCTCAGATCCATGGACGGGTACGGCAGTCCGTAGCCGGGCTCCAGATTCGGCCAGTCCTCACGCCGTACGATCAGGGTGTCCCCCCGGAGCTCCTGGCGGCCTCCGTCGAGCTCGAAGCCCTCCAGATCCACGCCGGACAGGATGAAGCGGAGCTCGTCCCACTCCTCGACCTCGCCCAGGTCCACATTGCTCCGTATCGCCGTGGAGAGGATGACGTCCTCGTCCATGCCAGCGGACGCCCCCGCCTCTCCCACGTCGGCGAGCTCCTGGCGAGCAAGCTCGTACTCCGTCTTCTCCATGGCGAAGCCCAGGGGAGAGGACGCCTGCAACACCCGTCCGTCCTCGTCGACCCAACTCTCCACCGAGACGCCGCCGAAGAGCTGGGCCATCTTCCAGGCCGGGATGGAATCGTACGTCGCCGGGGTCCAGCGGCCGGTGGCGGGGTTGAAGGAGGCGGAGTCCGCCACCACCAGAGTGTCGTGCTCGAGGATGCGGACCTCGACGTTCCGGGTCGATAGCGTCGAGGGGTCGAAGACCGGAAGACGCACCGACTTCCCCACCTCCAGGACCTCACCCAGGGCCACCCGGATCGGTACCACCGCCGAGAAGACCGGGGGAGAAGGAAGGCGGAAGGTGACCTCCTGCTCGCTCCCTTCGGAGAGGATGTCCACGGTGAGGAGTGTATCCCCGGCCACCTCACCCTCGGCCTCGAACCGGCCCACCTCCGAATCCAGCGAGAACTGGAAGGTCTTCATGAGGAGAGCGGAGTCGAGCTCGACCCGGGTCCGGGCCACGGCAGTCCCGGTCTGCCCCAGCGCCGGGAGCTCCAGAACCATCCGATCCTCCAGGACGAAGCCGCCGGGGACGGTGTCCAGCGAGGAGGTGGCCTCTCCCACCGTGCGTCCACCCATACGGAGCGCGTAGAAGTGGATGCCGGGACTCAGGGAAAGGGCCGCGTCGGCGAGGCGAGCGAGGTCGGTTTGGAGGTACTCCCGACGCACGTGGGCGCCCAGCATCCAGAACCAGGCCGTCACCAGGGCGACGGCCAAGAGTAGACGACGAGGCTTCAAGGAGGCTCCTTCGGACGACTGTCGCCGAAGGGAGACCCTCCCTTCCTCAGCAGCCTTCCAGAACGACGGAGAGGGCCGCAGCCGCCTCGATGAAGGCCGCTGCATGGAATTCCGACTCCGTGACCAGCAAGAATCGGTCCGGTGTGCCGTGCTCGCCGCGGTGCTGGACCAGGAGCTGTAGGATGAGAGGCGCCGAGACCTCCACGGCAAGCTGACCCGGCCCCGACCCCAGGAGGGGCAACGCCACCGAATCCAGCCCGAAATCCGATGCTCGTCGAAGGGCGTTCTTCAGCCCACGCTCCAGCCCTGCGGCGCTGAGCGGCTCCTCCGGGGACTGGAGGACGAGGTGGATGATGAAGTCGGCCCCGCTGCCGCCCCCGGGGGTGAGGAAGGCGGTGCCCACCGGGCTCTCCCCCTGGGCGTCGACCCGCTGGGCCACCTGGGGTCCCGCGACGGTCATCAGCCGCCGGCCGAAGGAGGAGATGGCGGCGCCATCGGAGCGGATCGCGTGGATAATCGCCTCGGAAGACGCCTCGGAGAGCTCTCCCCGAAGCAGTTGGATCACGACCCCATTTCCCGGGCGATCCGGTACATGATGGACGCCTCTTCCGGCGAGCCCCGCCGGTCGTACAGGCGCCCCAGGAGCTGAAAGGCCCGGGACTGGGGGAACCGCTTCACGGAGGTGTGGAGCAGCTCGACCGCCTCGTCCAGGCGGGACATCCGATTGAGGGACTCCGCCAGGTAGAACTCCCCCTCCCGGCGAACCCGATCCTCCACCTCATCCCGGAAGCTGATGGCCCGAAGTTCGCGCTCCGCCTCGGCGTAGAGCCCTTTCCGAAACCACAGCATCCCGGCGGCGAGGCGCACCTCCGGGGCGTGGGGTTCGACCAGGCGAAGGGTGCGCAGCGGCTCCTCCGCCTCGTCGAAGCGACGCAGACGGGCCAGGATCCGGACCCGGCGCATGAGGAGCGCCGGGGCGAGCTCATGCCCCACCAGCCCCTCGTCCACCATCTCCAGAGCCCCGTAGAGCTCTCCCTCGGCCTCCAGCTCTTCGATCCGGTCCACCAGATCCCTGGGCAGATCACGAGGGGGAGAATCGAAGGCCTTGCTCTTGGGCGGGACTCGGGTCAACGCGTCCAGCTCCGACACATCGGAGACGTCGTCCGCCTTCGGTCCGGCGGCGCCTCCGCCCTCGTCCGGCTCCTCTGGAGCCGCATCCACCTCTCCCTGGGACCTCAGGAGATCGCCCTGATCCGGAGACCCGGACGCCTTTTCATCCTTCCTCTTTCTCGCCATCAGCCGACGACCTCGCATGCCTGTTCTACCCAGTTGATATAGGCCGGAAGACCTGCCGTCACGGGGACGGCGATGCACTCCGGCAGATCGTAGGGGTGCAGCTCGGACACCCGTCGGCACAACGCGTCGAACCCCGCCCGCGTCGTCTTGGCCACCAACAGGGTCTCCCCCGCCTCCTCCACCTCATCGCCCCAACGATACACGGAGGTGATTCCGGGAAGGAGGTTCACACAGGCGGCAAACCTTTCCGCCACCAGGGCCCGGGCCAGCGCGGCGGCGGAGTCCGCCGGGGCCGTGACCAGAGCCACACAGATCTCCGACGTCATGAATCCGACGCCACGAAGACGGCCCGGTCCGCGTTCTCCTCCCGGTAGAGCTCGTCGATGGCGGACTCGAGCCGGTCCTGCACCACGTGGCGGACCACCTTCTGCGTCGGGGTCAGGGTGCCGTCCTCGATGGAGAACTCCTTGTCGAGCAGGAGGAGCTTCTTGGGGCGCTCGTACCGGGTCAGCGCCGGAAGACCCCCGAGGATCCGCTCCTCCAGGAGCGCCTGTACCTTCGGGTCGGCGAGCTGGGTCCTTGGATCCGAGGGGAGGGTCACACCGTTCTCCTCGGCCCAGCGGGCGATGGCGGCAAACGAGGGGACCACCACCAGGGAGCCGAATCGCCTCCGGTCCCCGATCATGACCACCTGTTCGACGAAGGGATTCGTCTTGAGCGGCTTCTCCACCACCTCCGGCGAGATGTTCTTCCCCCCCGCCGTCACGATGATGTTCTTCTTGCGACCGGTGATCCTCAGGTATCCGTCGGGATCCAGCATCCCGATGTCTCCGGTGTGAAACCAACCGTCCTCGCTCAGAACCTCTGCCGTAGCCTCCGGCCGCCGGTAGTAGCCCTTCATGACCTGGGGCCCTCGGATGAGGACCTCCCCCTCTCCCTCCTCCAGCTCCCGGCCCGGCACCGCAGCGATCCCGACTTCGGTTCCTGGAACCGGAGGTCCGACGGTCCCGATGCGGAGCCCCTCCATCGGGTTCACGTTCGTCACGGGGCTGGTCTCGGTGAGCCCGTACCCTTCCAGGATCACCATCCCCGCCGAGTAGAAGAAGAGGGCGAGCTCGGGATTCAGGGGGGCGCTGCCGGAGATGAAGAACCGGACCCTGCCGCCCACCGCGCCGCGGATCTTGCTGAAGACGAGCCGGTCCGCCACCGAGTACTGGAGCCGCGTGACCGCCCCTGGCTCCTCCCCGGCCAGGCGGGCCTCGGCCCACCGCCGACCGACTCCCACCGCCCACAACAGGAGTGCCTTCTTCGCCCCTGTCGCCCGCTGCATCACTCCGGCGTAGACCTTTTCGTAGACCCGGGGCACCGCCACCTGGACCGTGGGCCGCACCAGGCCGAGATCCGAAGCCACCGAGGCGATGTCGTGAGCCCGGCCCAGCACGCACCCTCGGGACAGGAGCAGGTAGTCCACCATGCGCTGGAAGATGTGGGACAGGGGGAGGAAGCTCAGGGTGACGTCGTCGTCCCGAATGAGGAGCACCCGTCCGGCAGCCTCCACGTTCGAGTAGATGTTCCCGTGGCTGAGCATCACGCCCTTCGGACTCCCGGTGGTCCCGGAGGTATACAGGACGGTGGCCAGGTCGTCGGGGCTGACCTCGGCGATCTCCTGATCGACCCGTGTCCGCTCCCAGGGCTCCGTCGACGCCAGGAACTCCTCCCAGGCCCGAGCCCCCTCTGGGAGGGGCTCCGTGCCGGGATCGAAGACCACCAGGGCGAGCTCGATCCCCCCCTCCTCGGCGGCGGCCCGAGCCTTCTCCATCTGATCCCGGGTGGAGACGAAGGCCAGCCGGGCCCCCGAGTCCTTCAGGATGTACGAGACCTGCTCGGCGATGAGGGTGTCGTAGATCGGGATATCCACGACGCGGGCCAGGAGGCACGCCTGATCGGCCAAGGCCCACTCCGTACGATTCTCAGAGAGGATGGCCGCCCGGTCTCCGGGCTCGAGCCCGGCCTCCCGAAGCGCAGCGGCACCCCGCCGCGCCTTCTCGAACATCTCGTCGTATGAGAGGTCCCGGAGCTGGGGGGAGTCGCCGACGAATTCTCGGAGCGCCGGCGCGGAGTGGAACCGGTCCACCGCGTCCACGAGGAGCCGGCAGAGGGTGCCTTCGGGAAGATCCGCGGGGTTCGATGCACTGTTGAGGAACTCCATCGAACCCAGGGCCTCAGACGTAGTCGATGCGGATTTCGAGGTCCACGTCGGGGCGGAGAGAGTGAAGGACGCTGCAATACTTTTCCCGAGAGAGGTCCACGGCCCGCCGAGCCTTCTCGTGGTGCCCGGCGTCCAGTCCGCCAAGGAGATACCGGATGCGGATGGCGGTAAAGCGCCGGGGCACCTCGGAGGATCGATCTCCCTCCACATCGACCTCCAGAGAGGTCAGGGGAGTCCTCCCCTTCTCGAGGATCATGGCGACGTCGATCCCCATGCACCCGGCAACGCCCAGCAGCAGCGCATCCATCGGTGACGGCCCGGCCTCTCCCGCCGAGTCGAGCTGGATGGAGGGCCCGTCGGGGCGGCCTCCCTCGAAACGAAGGTCCTCGCCGGACCAGCGCAGGTACACCTTGTTGTCGCTCACAGTGATTCGTCTCCAGTGACGCCCTCGCCGGACAGCTCCGCCAGCGTCTGCCTTGCATGCTGGAGGTGTTCGGCGGCGTCTTGGGATGTCGGTGCGTTGCCCAGGAAGGCCTTCAGGTGCCGGACAGCCTCGTTGTGCTGCCCTCCTCTCAGATACAGGAAGGCGAGGCCGTAGTGGGCCCCGGGGGCGTCGGGCTGATTCTTGAGGACGTGGCGGTACGTCTTCGCCGCCTCTTCCGTCATCCCGATCCGCGTGTAGGCGATGGCGATCTGCTGAAGGACGACGGGGTCGCCGGGCGCCTCCTTCAGGGCGAGCCGGAAGGAGGTGAGCGCCTCGTGATACTTGCCGTCGTTCAGCAGCTCCAGGCCTTCGTGGTAGTAATCTACGCTCCGCGGGTGTGAATCCCCCGTGAAGATCTTGTTCCACCACGACATGAAAGGCGCCTACGCATCAAGGGACGGTCCTCGGCCGCAGCCGACCGGGTGGGGAAGCTACCGGCGCCCCGAATCCCTTGCAACGCCGGACACCCGCGGGGCCGGAACGGCCCACCGAGCCGTCATCGACCAGCGACGACCACACCGCCCTCCCGAAGACGGACCGTGAGGCCCGCAGCGATGAGAGCGTCCCCGGCGGTGTCATCGGCGTCCTGGACCACGACCCGTGACCCCGGGCCGACTACGCGGGCCGCTTCCCGGAGCATCGCGCGAGGGACCGGTCCCTCCATGAGGACACCCTGAAGCCCACGGGCCTCGAAGGGGAGGGGGATCGCGACGCGAAGCACGCTCCAGGCTGCGTCCCCTCCGTCACCGGAGTCCCCGGCGCCAGGAAGGGTAGCCACGACCCCGAGATCCGGGATCTGCTCCGCCAGGCCCGAGGCGTACCGGCTCGCCGAGCCGATCAGGAGG
>JGI12210J13797_10590427_pt1 | contig 17920 bp, 15 predicted proteins | sample ElkSlonscriptome_3_FD_13797 | JGI IMG/M metagenome (IMG submission 13797)
GCCAATCCAATTCCGTGTTGTTCGAAATCAACCCGAATACCGCTACGGTCATCCGCCAACTTGGCGATACGGGGTTATCGCATATCACCGGCATCGCCGCCCATCCAACCTCGGGCGTCTTGTTTGCGCACCGAAATTATCGCAGTGGATCGCCTGACTTTACCGAAACAGGCGACTTGTTCACGATTGACCTGCACACCGGTGCTGCCACCCACGTCGGCTCCACTGGAAACCTGCTGACCGATTTGACTTTTTCGCCCACTGGAGAACTCTACGGATGGCTGGGTATCGACGGAGCTTCCGCGGAAGGCAAACCGACGCATAAATTGGTCCAAGTGAACCAGCAAACCGGTGGTTTGACGCTGATGGGCGACTCCACGCTTGCAGGAACGAATCGTGCCGGCATCGCCTTTCATCCCAACGGCACGCTCTATCTCAAGGCTGGCGAAACCTCAGCTCCCGGAAATCTGTATACCGTCAATACAATCGATGGTGACCCCAACCGAGGTGCTGCAACCTCCCCGACTGCCTTGACAACGGCCACGGCCAACTCCTTGGCGATCGATGCAAACGGAAACGCATTTAGCGTTGCGTTCATCAAGAATAATCCAAACGAAGCGGCAAAAGCTCATTTGCAATCGATCGACCTAGCCACCGGAACGGTCACGGAAGTAGGCGAGATCGGTGAGTATCCGATTTCGGCACTGATGTTTGCCAATGTAACAGCAATCCCGGAACCGTCATCCTTCATCGTTTTTGCTATGATCGCAGTGGGCTTGGTTGTACGTCGACGACGTAATAATGTCGCTCTGCTCTCCGAGTCCAATCCCCGGGCTCGCGTCCGGGGCTATTGCCTGTCGTCGCTATTGCCTGTCGTCGCTATCGCGACTAAGCAAGAATAGAAAACGGATAACTGATTTGCATCTAAAAACCAAGTTTTGAGCACCCCAGGCTCACCCCAGCGTCAATCCCAGTCCGCATCCGCATTCCGCTCGGAGAGCAGAGCGACAATGGCCACTACCGCTCACCCCGACCAGCCAGCGGATTCACTCGATACGTCAGATCGCCTGGCAAACAAACGCGGTAGTCTGAGAGACGCTCGTTAGCGACCGGGTAATCGGTGCTGATGTATTGTGCTCCGCTCTCGAACGCACGATCTCGCCGCGATATGTCGTTTTGACGAGCTTGCACCGTTTCCGAGTCCGCCCGTGTGCGGACGATAAAACCAGCTCGCACGGCATGTTGAATCCTCTCAAAATCGCTAACGGGATCATTCAGCTTCAAGAAAGCAGACGCCGGGTGATCCATTCCCATCGAGACAAACATCACGCGTTTTCGCAGCGACGGGTGACCGTCAAGGTATTTCCTGGGCAATGCTCCTTCATTGTCCAACGCGAACCAAACGCGACCGCGACAGTCGTTCAGCTTGGGCCAACCCTTGATTTTGATCGCTTCGCGTAACGTTTCACAGTCGGCACGTACATCGTCGGGTAGGATCATCTCGGATGTCGAGAACACAGATCGAATTTCCTTGTCGACTTCCGCCAATTGTTCGGAATCGATCCGCACCGGTTTGACTTGCACGGGACCGACGGCGGTATCCTTCAACTCCACCAAAACGAGAATCGGGATATGTCGAGGATTTGCCTTGGACCATTCGCGGATTTCCTGTAGCGCTTTCACAAATGTTGCCGTTGTCGTTCGGTAATCGAAATCGACAGAATGCAGCACCTTGAATCCTGGCTGGTCGAGCAAACCGCCCGCGTTTGGATCGGGCTCTTCGCTACCTTCCGCATCGCGATCTTTGCGATAGGCGACTGGGTTCGAAAACAGACCGCCTTGGGGGTCAGCGTAGAGGTCAAACTCCAATTGCCGGACCTTCATCGACCCCAACTGCTCCGCAATGGGACGATGACTATAATCGAGCGCTTCGGCGGATCGTTGACTCCCCAACGCCAGAAACGACAACACCTCTTGCGGTGGTGCAAGATGGTAAGAGTTATGGGTCCCGATCGTTTGAATCTGATTCAAACGGAGATCATCCCCACCAACTTGGCCGCCCCACACTAGAATGGCGATCCCGATGCAAATCCACTGGCATTGTGACTTGAAAAACATGTATCTAATTACATCCTGGTTAAAGCGAGTGCCGATCTGTGCTCGGAGCATTTGTAACAAATCATTACCTGAAGCGTAAGCGAGTGGGACGGCCATGGTTGGAGTACAGCCTTTGGGCGATTCAAGAAACGCGGAGCGGCTAAAGCCAGAACCTCAGCGAAAGAACAAGACTACCGCCGTAAAGGAAGTTGATTCAATGACAAACGACGATTATTTTCAATGCACCCATTGTGGCGGCGACGTTCGAGAAGGTGCCAAAGCGTGTCCGCACTGCGGAAGCAGCGACTCAGACGGCTGGGCTGATGATTCGCAATCATACGGCGACGACGATGACGATTTCGACTACGATCGGTTCATCCAGGACGAGTTTGACGATCATTCGGTTGTCACTTCCAAGCTAAAGACTTGGCAAATTGTCGTCATCGTCCTTGTTCTGCTGTCGTTTGTGCTACTAGTTTTTTGAACTTATTGAAACGGAATTGACCCATGCTCGATATTGCTGGAAAGGTTGCCCCCTCCGTCTTGGCGGTCATCGAAGAACTGATCGATCAATGTGTTTTAGGGTCTGCATCGGTGTGCGAAACATCGCTGTCGACCAATTCCGATGCCTTGAACGAGCTCCATGCGCAGAAATGGGGCGATTGTTTGTTGCCCCGCCTCTACTTTGCCAATGTGCAAACGGGCGGACGCGGTCGCCAGGGGAACCAATGGGTTAGCCAAAATGATGCGTTGACTTTTTCGTTGGTCATCGCGCAAGATTCGATCAACGAACCGACCGCCAGACTGTTGTCACTTGCCGTCGGCGTGGCGACCGCGCGTGCGATCGAGTTCGTTTATGCTCCAGTCAAATGTCGCTTAAAATGGCCCAACGACGTCTACATGGCAGGCGGCAAAGTAGCTGGAATCCTGATTGAAACCAGCCAAGCGTTTACCGATCGCATCGTCATCGGTGTTGGAGTGAATGTGGATGAATCCCCAACACTCGAATCCCCTGATCCGACGGCACTGCCACAGTCGTTGTTCGCTGCAACCGGACGGCGAGTCTCGCGGCACGAGGTACTCGAAGCGATCATTCGAGAACTGATTGCGGCCTGCGAAGAATTGTGGGAATCCCCTCAAAGTATCCTGCATCAATTCCGTGAACGATGCATGCTGACCGGAAAACAGATCTCGTTCTTAGAGTCAGGATGCGAAAACCAAGGCTTGTGCCGAGGCATTGCCGATGACGGATCGCTGATGATCCAAACCGCAGCCGGACTTCGCTACTGCGACAGTGGTGCAATCCGCTTGGTAAGGCTTCGTGGGTGATGGAGAGATCCTCGCTCGATGGGTGGGTTTCGAAGTTGCGCAGCTACTGTTCTTCCAAGACCAAATGTCGAACAAGGAATCTCGAATGCGCTGGGATGAAGTAATCCAAGCCGTTACTTCGGAATTCGTTATTCCTTGTTCGGCATTCGTTATTCGATTTCTTCTTTTTGCTACTCTGACGGCTGGTTTGACGGCAACCGAACCGCTATCCCTGCTGCTTGCATCACCCGCTTGGTTTCTTCGATCGTGTATTGACCGAAGTGGAAAATGCTGGCTGCTAAAACCGCGTCCGCTTTACCAATTTTAATGGCATCCACCAAGTGTTTGGGTCCCCCCGCTCCACCGCTTGCCACTACCGGGATCGATACCGCATCGCTCACCGCCGCAGTGATGGGCAAGTCATAACCATCGCAGGTTCCATCCGCATCCATACTGGTTAGGACGATCTCACCCGCACCCAATGCTTCGACGCGCCGAGCCCATTGAACCGCTTCGAGTCCCGTCGGCGTTCGTCCACCATTGATGTGAACTTCCCAGAACTCTTTGCCGTCGCGATCGACTCGTTTGGGGTCGATATTGACAACGATACATTGGCTACCGAAGCGGTCTGCGGCTTGGCGAATGAATTGAGGATCTTTGCAGGCCGTCGAATTGATGGAAACTTTGTCGCAGCCCGCTGATAACAATGCTCGCACATCTTCAATTGCGCGGATCCCACCGCCGACCGTTAACGGCATGAATACCTCTTCGGCAGTCCGCCGGACGACGTCGAGAATAATATCGCGATCCTCGTGACTGGCGGTGATATCCAAGAAAACGAGTTCGTCGGCGCCTTCTGATTCATAGCGTTTGGCGACTTCGACCGGATCGCCAGCATCTCGCAGATTGACAAAATTCGTGCCTTTGACAACGCGTCCATTATGGACGTCTAAACAGGGTATCACGCGAGCTGCGAGCATGGAAAACCTTTCTTATCACGAAGATTCGCTTGCTAGCTCCGATGCTAGCCGGCGACATTGACTGGCGTAACCACTACCAAACATGTTCAAGTGGTTGAGCAGGTGATACAAAACATAGACGTTTATTCGTCGTTGCCAAGCATCGGACATCCAATCATCGCTCGGCCAAGTTTGCTGATAGGCATCGTAAAATGACTTGGGGCACGAACCGAACAACATAATCATGCCAAATTCAGCCTCGTGAGAACCGTAGTAAACAGCGGGATCAATCAAGACGACTTCGCCACTGCGGCTACAAAGGTAATTACCGCTCCATAAATCGCCGTGCAAAAGCGATGTCTCGGCCCGCCGTCCTTCGAGCAAGCGATCGAGAGAACTCAAGATCGTTTCGCAGTCTCGTTTCAATGCCGAATCAGCTAAGCCTTGATCGACGGCCCAGCGAAGTTGAAAACCAATTCGATTCTCAGCAACAAACTCGCACCAATTCTCGGTTTTACACGTATTGATCTGATTGGCTGCCCCAAGATAGTTGTCTTCCGAGAAGCCGATTCGCGTGCCAGCGGTCGCTTGATGCATTTGTGCTAACGATGCACCAAAGCGGGAATAGAAATCCGTCGTCCCCGAGCCATCCGCCAATCGATCATTCGCGGAAATCCATTCGGTAACTAGCCACGAGGATTGGTCCGAAATACCGATCGCCAATGGTCGTGGTATCCTGATGCCGTCGGCATTCGATAGAACCACCAATCCATTGAATTCGCATTGAAAATTGGGCAAGAATTCAGGCTCGTTTCTCTTCACAAAAATGGTTTTCGGAATCGATTTTTCGCAAGACCTTGAACCCAATTCAACCTGCATCGCTTGGCTGATGCAACCACCTCCAACTGATACCGCGTGGATGACATCGATCGAAGGATCTAGAAGCTTTCTCAGTGCCGATTGAACCGTTTGTTTCATCTGTTTATTTGGAGATGAGAAGTCGTGGTGTAGGCTCTTTGAAGGTAGTCTATGATGCAAAAAAAGCCGCATCAGAGAGGACTCTGAAACAGCTTTTTCGACATTTTTATTCAAACCGTTTTTAAAACGATCTATGAGATTAACGACGCTTTTTAGCGGCTTTTTTCTTCGCAGCCTTCTTCTTGGTCGCTTTTTTCTTCGTAGCTGGTTTCTTGGTCGCTTTCTTAGCGGCCTTCTTCTTGGTTGCTTTCTTGGCAGCCTTCTTCTTGGTCGCCTTCTTAGCAACCTTCTTCTTGGTTGCCTTCTTAGCAGCCTTCTTCTTTACAGCTGCCTTCTTAGTAACCTTCTTCTTCGTTGCTTTCTTCTTGGCCATGTTATTCCTCCGCTAAAACGGAAACGATGGCGAGTCATTGTGACTTTCAAATTTCAAATTGAAGTTTCAAAGTCACCGGCCACGGCTCACCAATCGTCACAATGGAAGTTGAATCTCAAAGCTTGTTGATATCCTTCAACATGGCTTTTGCTTTCAACCGTTAGAAACTTTGCGTAACTTTACGCGCTTCTCAGAATTTCGCAACATCTTTTCACATAAAAAGTGCTTGCATTTCAAATTTTTTTTTGTTATGCCCCATCCGTTTTCAACAACGATAGGTTCTTCATCCACCTTCAACTAACCATTTCAAGAATGGAAATGACATGCTCGATGCCACAACGTCACGTCTGTTTTTTAGAACATGATGTTCAACGTGTCTCTGTCAATTTAAACAGCTGATCTCTGCTGCAGTGGCCAATTCATAAGTGTAGCTTTGCTCTTGACTGCGTCAGTCAATCGAACGAATCACGAACTCGCAATACATCAAAAAAACACCGTAATTTACGATAAAAACGAACGCAGTCGCGGTATACATCGCTTCATCAATAACGCCAATTCGCATTCTGTTGAATCATTTGATAACTTGAAAATGCTAACGACAAAAACAAGATGCCAAGGAACAGATGTTCGTTCCTGAAACCGTATAGCGCAAGTAGTCCGGCAGTGATAACGCTGACCCATAAAGCTTGCTCGCGACGACCACCTCCCATCACGACGAGCGAGTTCATAATGCGTCCTCCATCAAGAGGCCAAACAGGAACTAAATTTAATAGACTCCACAGGACACTTGGGAAAAGATAAAACAAAACCAACGCATACAAACCAGGACTTTCGATCGGTGTTCCATCCATCACACCTGGGATGTTTGCTAAGCCAAGTGGTATGATCGAGTCCAACGAAGCAAGTGCGACCACTTGAAGACCTGTGATCTTTAATGCGGCAATCAATAAACAAGCCGATGCGATTTGCGCAAGCGGACCTGCAAGTGCAATCCAAAGATCTTCTTTTTCGCGAAGCTGCGCAAACGAACTTCCGGGCCTGAATGAACTCGTCGGTATTGCTAAACCACCAAAGTGATAGAGCACAATGGAAGCTTGGATTCCGTGTTGCCGAAAGGCAAACGCATGCCCAAGTTCGTGGATCAAGATGGACACGAACATACACGCCATCCACAGGATCAACAGCGGCAACCGACCCGGTGTTTCCGCACTAAAGTCGCCAGGATTGCGGATAATGTAGACATCAAGCCCATTGACAAGACCATAACCAAAAATGACCGCACCTAGCCAAAAACTCCAAGCAACGCGTACCGGGAAGCCGAAGAGGTTGAAACGCAGGTCGTACTGGGTCTCAGGAGGTTCTTGAAGCATCGTTTTTCAAAGGAACTTGGTAAGAAGAGAGTAAATCGCCTAATATAGTTTACCAAGCTGTCACGTTTTCGCAGCCATCTCTTGTTTTGCTGCCGGCCTCTCCAAACGCAGGCCGATTTGAGCCAGTTTTTCAATGTGACTTTGCCACTCAATTTTATACGGATCACCGACCGGTCGTTCCCCATCGTTTAATCCAATCGATAACTGGCGTATTCGGTCGTGGCGAACTTGCCTATCAACCAGCGGCATGTCACGATCGCGTGACGACATCGCCTCTTTTGTCGCCATCTTCTGTTCCGCTTTCCATGCCAAAGCGATACGGTGCAAAGCGACGATGCGGAACCAATGCCAAGGTTTTTCGACCTGAACGTGGTTTTGACAGAAACTCCAATCAACAAATCGTTCCAAGTCGTCGCCGCGAATCAGAAAACATCGGATACATTTCTTTCGTACCACTTGACGATCCTCGCAAGTCATCACGAATAGCCAAGTTTCGCGTTTGAATGGCGTTGTCGAAACGAGCCCAGCGATATGCCCCATTGCATCATTGAGCACTTCAAAACCAAGGGTTCCGTCCGTGTTGAGAATTGGGTTTTCTAGCGAGGTCGCATCCGCGGTCGTTTTTAAGTACTCACGAACCGCGATGTTGTCGTAGAGGTCATGAAGGGTTGTTTTCGGAGCAATATTGCGAAACAGTAACAGGCAGTCGCCCGTTTGCTCAGGCAATTCCCACAATCGATGCATCTGAAAGATAAAATCGTCCGAATCACCCGATTGAGCCTTGGCAATCGCATTGAGTCGGCGGCGAAACACTAAGAACCAACTGGCCGCAAAGCCGACGAGAAAACCTAATGCCTTGCCAATCAATTCGGGCAGCAAACGATCCCACTGTAAATTCGATAGCCATTCAATTGGGTTCATGATGTTCGTTCTCTCTTAACGCAGTTGTCTCGCCTTACGCAACTTTCTTGCCACCCGGTGCTCGCAAATCGAACAACCCAAAGATCTCTTCGCGGCTTAAACCCGTCTTGCTGACCGGTGTCGTTTGATCCGAAAACAAGGTGTCGAAGATCTCACGCTTGTGTTCCAAAACGTCAGCGATGCGTTGTTCGATCGTGTTGGTCGCCAACATACGAGTAACCGTCACCGCGCCGGCAGCACCAATCCGATGGGCGCGATTGATCGCTTGATCTTCGATTGCGGGATTCCACCAACGATCGAACAGGAACACGTACTCACAAAACTGTAGATTGAGTCCGACACTTCCCGCACCGTAGCTCATTAGAATAACATGGCTGTCGGGATCATTCTTGAATTTTTCGATCACTCGTTCACGTTTTTTGTGAGGAATTCGACCGTGATACTCCGTCGCTCCAAAACGTTCGAGTGCAGGCCGCATTTGGTCGATACTGTTGACCCATTGGCTAAACACGATCGCTTTTTTTCCACTCGCGGCGACTTCTTCCATGTCGGCAACCAATCGCTCTAATTTCGAGCTGCTGCCGGTAACCGGATCAAAGTTGCAAATCTGTTTTAGCCGCAGGACCAATTCAAAGACGTGCTGAATCGTCAACATCTCATCGAGCTCCTTGAGCTGTATGACGCCTTCCGATTCTGCCGACTCGTAAGTCGCCCATTGATCAGGCGTTAAATCGAGTTCGGCATCGCGATATAACTTCGGCGGCATATCGTCGAGCACCATGTCTTTGGTGCGCCGTAGAATGTACTCGCGCGCGGCAGCAGCCATTTGCGGCATCGGCATCCCCACTTGCAGATACCCCGGCGACAAGAAGTCGAAGATTCCAACCAAGTCATCGGGCGAATTTTCGACCGGCGTGCCAGTCAATGCCCATGACCGGGTCCGCGGAATCGCTCGCACTATTTCGCTGGTCGTACTGTTGCGATTCTTAATCCGCTGGGCTTCATCGAGCGTGACCAGGTCGAAATGCAGCCCGCTTTCAAGCACGATGTCTTTGTCTCGCATCAGCAGTTCATAGTTAGCAATCTTGACCGGCACATTCGGTGACTTCCACTCGAATTCGCGCTTGGATGCATTGCCCTCGATCGCGGCTACCGGAATCTCGGGTGCCCAGACTTGGAATTCGCGGATCCAGTTCGAAACAAGTGGTTTGGGACAAACCAACAAAACGCTGCGAATCTCGCCGCTACAAAGCAGCAGCCGAATCGTACTGATCGCCTGCATCGTTTTGCCCAGTCCCATTTCATCAGCTAAAACGCATGCGTAACGCGGGAACATGAACGCAATCCCATCAAGCTGATAGGGAAACGGTTCAAAAGGAAAGTTCAATTGGCCGCCGCCCACCAGCAGATCAAGCGGCGGTTGCAGTAGATAGTAAAGACGATCCTGCAGCTTGACGACGTCACTCGGCGGTTTGATCCGATGTCGATTTTTGGGCCGCCGGTTTTTCGGCTTGGTCTCTTCCGCAATTTTGATTGATCCGTCGTCAGCGGACGTTTCGGGGGCTGGTGGCGCTGGAGGCGTCCAACGAACTGCTTCGGGAAACAAGAAGCCGGTTACACGAGTCCGCAGCGGAGAAACACGGATCGGTAGCGAACGCGGTTCAATCGACTCCAATGTGATCTCGTACGTGTCGGCGGGGATCAAGTCACCCGGTTGCCAGGATGCGGACTCATCGATTTGCACGTTAAACATATCGTTAGCTGGCCCGTGCGATTTGTGATTGTGCTTCCTTGATCGCTTCTTTGATTCGTTCGAACGGTTCAATGGCGTCGACCAAGTCCACAAATCGGCCGGCGACCTCCTCAACCGCTGACGTATGTTCGACCGGCACGTGCAATGTCGCATTGACGAACTTCACGACCGATGCACCGACCAACATATCGCTCGTGATCGGCCCCTCTTCCATCTCCGCCGCTTCGCTCACCAGAGCGACCGGCACACCGCCTGCGGCGCTCGATAAAGTCAGTGATTCGGGTTGGTCGCAGCACACCAAGGCGATTGGCGTTCTGCATTTTTTGATCAGCATCGGGCCGATGACTTCCCCAATCAAATGATCCCGCAGCGTGGTGCCAAACAGGATCTCGTGAGCACGCGATGGGCGTACCGGCAGCGTACATTGAAACTCGACAGGGCGTCCGCCTCGGTTGAGCACCAATAGTCCTCCAGTCCACCCGGTTCGCTCGTCAAATACAACGGTGAAATAGGCAATTGTCAATTCGGTCGTTTGGGCCATTCAGCGTGCAGTCACGGGAAGGTTGCGAAATGATGGCAAGCTTGAAAAACGCCCGCAAAAGTGACGACTTTCAACTATTAAGACTCTTCGGCATTCCGGTTATGACGACTTTAGCAATCAATTGGGCTAATCGGCGGGCGATGTTTTGGAGGGTGTGTTGCACTTCCCCCGGCGCATCCGGGGGAGGTCGAGCGACGCCGTTAAGGCGTTTGCGAGGGAGGGGGCCTACCGAAGCTTGAAGAGTAACGGTGAAGTTTGAAACCAGAAAAGTAATCGTTTCACTCTTCACTCTTCCTTCCGCCCCCTCCCGAACGACGGCTTAACGCCGCGTTCGACCTCCCCCAAACTTCGTTTGGGGTGGGGTGCGTATGTACCCTATTCCCCCGCTGCGGCAACCTTCATCCGCTCTTGGTCGTCCGCCAAAACCCGCGCCGGGATGCTGACGCGGCGATAACTGAACTCGCGGACCAACAAGAACAGATTGAATACGAATAACCCCCCGCCGATCGTAACGATCAAGAACGCCGCGACTTCAAGACCAAACGCAAAACGACTGCCATCGGTTTCCGATATTGTCCACATCCAATTTGTAAACTCCTGGGCCCCGTACTGAGAGGACGGTGCGCCGGTCGTGATCGCCATCAAAATCGACGGCGTAATCACTCCTAACGTTAATAAAATCACCATCACACTGACGGGCAATACGAACGAGTTGCCCATTCGCCGCGACAACGGCAAAACGATCAACCGAGTTGCCCCTAAGTACATCGTCAAATAACCGATCACAATGACCGAGGTTAAAAACGGATTGCTGTAGTTGCTGCTCATGGCAAACACAAACGCCAAACCACCTAGCGTCGCGCATCCGGCAATCGCACTCAGAATTGCGAACATGAAACCTGTTCCAGGCCCCGGGCATAGCCACAACAGCATCATTCGTCCGAATGTCGTTTGCGGCATCGTACGAAGCACACGAGGACTCAGCTCGGCAGATTCGCCCAACATGAGCGTTCCCATGACAATCCAATAGATTCCCAGCATCACGATCCCAAAACTTAGAATGTCAACATCGCTATCGTAAAGTGCCGCACCGGCCATAGCGGTCACCCACAACAATTGCTGGGCGAACATAATCCATCTCAGCCGAGTGGAGCGGTTTTCAGTCACCGGTGCGATTCGTGACGCAGCGGCCTGTACGAACAAGACCATGAAAGAGATTGCCACCGCTCCGAACAGCAAAAGAAAGTTGAACGAACCCGTTTCCCAAGTCAATTGCTGGGCCAAGACTACGCCAATTGCAAAAGAGGCACAAAAAATCTCTGTCATTAGGATACAGAACAGCAAGAACAACAAAGCAAAAATCTGACCGGCTTTGTTCTGGACCGCCGTTGCCAGTAGGAGTCCGAACGTGGTCAACAACAACGATGCCATGAACACCAAACCGAGTGTCAACGAGATCATGATCAAGTCGATGCCTCGCAGCAGATAGCAAAAACCAAAGGCAGGTACCAAGGCGGCGAAGTAGACCAGCATTTGTAGGACGGCACTACCCAGTTTTCCGGTCACAATTCGCAGCGCCGATAATTTTGTAATCGCCAATAACTCGAACGTCCCCTCGTCCAACTCCGCGGCTAACGACCGATGCGCGGCTAAGGGGACCATCGCAATCATTGGTACCGATAACAACAAAAAATAGCCGGTCATCAAATAGACACCGGAGGGGACGTAGTAGATGTCGGGCGACGCCATCACGACCCCGATGACCATCCAAAACCACGACGCTAGAAGTAGCAGAAAGAACGTGACGCCAAATTGCTTGCTCTTAAGTGCTTGGCGAGCTTCCTTAATCAAAATCGGGTTTAAAAGCCGCGTTCCCCGCTCGGTTTTACCGTCGATCCATCCCCACCATCCCGGTTGGTCCGCATCGTCGAGTAACGGATGAGAAACACGGCTCATTGCACGATCCCTTTTGTGATTTCCAAAAAGACGTCTTCGAGAGAGTTTTGTTGCCCGGAGTACTCCAGCACTTCCACTCGAGCGTCACAGAGGTGATGTAGCACGGCGATCTGCTCCGTTTCGGTCCCCTCCAATTTGAAGGTGATGGTATGATCGATCGCGGTTACCGAGTGGACGGATGTGTGTTTCGACAACAACTCGACTGCCGCCTCGACACTGGAGGCGACCTTAAGCCGCACCTGGCGATCGGGCTGCAAGTTCTGACGGATCTCGTCTACCGATCCCGTCGCTAACAATTGGCCTCGTTCGATAATCCCCAGCCGATCACACATTTCCGCCAATTCGGTCAGAATATGGCTGCTAATTAGAATAGTCTTGCCTTCGGCAGCCAGCGAGCGAATGATTTGCCGAAGCTCAATCCGAGCACGCGGATCGAGCCCCGCCGCCGGCTCATCCAACACCAAAACGGGTGGATCATGAATCAGAGCACGACCTAAACACAATCTCTGACGCATCCCCTTACTCAACCCCCGGATCGGTTTCATCGCGAGTGGTTCGAGTCCTGTGAACTGCATCACATACCGCAGCCGCCGCGTACGGTCTCGCCCGACCAAGCCGTACGAGCGAGCAAAGAAGTCGAGGTACTCGACGCAATTGGTATCCGAGTAAGTACCGAAGCCATCGGGCATGAACCCCAGCCGACCACGAACGCGATCAGGATCATTGACGCTTGATAAACCATCGACCAGTGCATCACCGGATGTCGGCAATTCCAACGTCGCTAAAATCCGCATACTGGTCGTTTTGCCAGCTCCGTTGGGGCCGATATACCCGAACACGCTGCCGCGAGGCACCGAAAAAGAGACATGATCGACTGCTCGGGTCGTGCCGAAAAGGCGGCATAAATCGTGCAGTTCAATCATCGCTAAATTGGTTGGCGTCGCGATCATGGCAACTCTCCCATGATGACATGAACACTCTTTTCGGCTTCGGGTTGATCGATTCCGATCGATTCGCTTCGTAGCTGCGTCGTCGCGATGAATGTTCCCCTTGGCAACGCCCCAAGCCAACGGTTCAATTCCTCCTCGATTGCCGATAACGCCACCCCAGAACTTCCCCGCCGGTAATACGAATAGGAGAGTCTCGGCACAAAACTCGCCAATCGAAGCGGAGAAACGTTTACTTGGTCTTTCACGCTCTTGCCCATCCGCCGATCCATCTCAACCGTCGACTCGGGTAATACGTTGTCGGCTTTCCACAACTGCCCTTTATCATCGCAAACGACAACCGTATCGAGCGGCGATGATGAATGATTTGTGGTAAAGAAGGTATCGCTTGTTTTGGAAAACCTCACCAACGGTGCCGATTGTATAGGACGCAGCGACAAATACTGGACCTGCGCACGGCTGGGGAGGAAGTGGCCCGCATAACGATATTGGTTTCCAAGATCCGAGACCGTTCGAAGCGGTGGCGATTGGCTCGAGTTCCCGTAATACTGATTCTCCGCCGGCTGACTCAATACAGGCAGTAGCATCGTATTTTCAGGAATCAAGATCCCGTCACCACGTCCGATTGCTGAAAAGTAAGTGGCTCGGTCATGGTGGACCAGATAACCAGTATCGCTATCTTGCCAAGTAATTTGACGGGCTCGAACTCGGGTCGCGAATCCATCTGCAAGAATCGCTGACAAAAACAATCCTGCCGTGACAAGAAACGCAATCGCAGGCGCAACGAACAGCAATAAGTACAGCCGCTGTCTACGCCGGAAAAAAATGTAGGCAAGCGGGCCGACCACTACAATGAAGAGCGTATTGATCAGAAAAAAGATTTTCACGGGTGGGCCACCGACCGATTCGATCAGCAGGCTCCAGTAATGATCGTCACCGAAACGAACATCGATCCCATTTCGCCTGGTCCAATGGAGTTGTTTATTGTCAGAGAGATCGGCAACTGATTGCCACAATTGAAACGAGCCTGGAAACGGATCCGCTTTGTCGATCGCAACGATGCGTCCATTGCCAAAGGCGACCGTACGAACTGACTTGGCCACCTGGTCGGGTGGCTCAAATTCGACAGCCGGGTGTTTCGCCGCGACCATCTTATCGAACACCTTGCTTCGAAGTTCGAGATCGCGGCCATTTTGGTTCCACTGCCAATCTTGCGATTCTTTGTGAACTTCCCCCCATGATTCGTAGAGTAGATCGCTGGTGTCATTTTCGAGCGGTAGGTTCAAGCGGGCGATCGCTTCCGCTTTGCGAACAACCCTGCCTTCGATTGTCACCCAATTCAAATCAGCAAACGCCGTTGGCAATTCCGCTGCGTCGTAGATCCACAACTTACCTCCCGCCGCAACGAAGTCACAAAGGGCGTCAAACCGATCCGTGGCCGCATCCGCAATTTCGACCAGGGTTGGACCGTGAATTAAAATGACATCCAGTTGACTGTAGCCCAACCACGACGGAAACATCGCAGTGGGCGTGATCGACCGAAACTGCACGAACGCCGGTTGAACCGCCTCGGCTCTTTGGCGAGAAACCGAGTCGGACAACCGAGCAACATCGACATCCTCGGCAATCGGACCTTGAACGTTTGGGCCACTTCCGAGAAGCGTCACCAAGGTTCGCACATCGGGATACAAGCTTACGGTCGCACTTTTTGTTGGATGAATGATCCCGACGGTCGTCGTTTGGTTGGCGATCCGCATCGGCATATTTCCGACGTTACACGTTCGCCGATTCCCTTTGATCGATTGACCAGGCTCCTCGACAACCACTTCCAATCGGTCCCAGGGAACATAGTAGGGAATGTAGCAAACAAATGTCTCGGTGGCCGATGCTTGGGGGACGATGCAGCGTGCTCGATACAAGAAATCGAGATCCGATTTCGATTGCGCCCTGGGGCGAAACGTGATATCGAACGTTCGATCCGCAGTAAACCGGCCTGCCGGGGAAGCGAACGTCACGTAGATCGGTTGATAACCGTTGGCCGGCGACTTCGCCATTTCAACCGCCACGGAAAAACCGTAACGGTTTGGATTGATCGGTAGCGTTGCCAAAGAACTGGCATTCGGCTCAGGTGTATCGAGTCGATCGGCGGCATGACATCGTTCGGATGTTGCTGAGACATGCATGAACGATAGCACGGCGATGCAGCAGCATAGAAAGCGTTTAACGATCATTCGGATGGTTCCCTTTGTTCCACCGTCGCCGTACCTGGATCTACCTGTTTGAAGGGTTCAATGATCGATCCGGACAATCGGGCCAGTGCCGAAGCGACACAGAACATCGCCGCATACAGGGAGAAGCAGCCAACCGTGGTTGCCAAAATCACGGCAAAAAGCTGAGCCCAAAACACGTTCCCCGAGAACCCCGCCTGTAAAAGCGCCATCACGACCGCAAAAACAGCTGTCAACTTGATCAGGAACATCAGCGACATTTGTGGAAACCATCGCTCACGAAGCGGCTGGCTACTGGAATCGGTCGTCAAGGGACGCTCCCAAGAAAAGGACGAAGCAAGATATCGAAGCCAATAGAATACCACGTTTTACATAACTTGGTTGTCCGAGTGAACAACCACAGCGGGCAGTAGCACGCTGGCTTCAAGGAGCCTCTTTAGTCGACACCGACCCGTCAAGAAACCGGAACAAAGTACTCGTTTTAGTGGTAACGCAAGCGTAAGCTTTAGCCTCGGACTTTCGTTTCATGCCACGAACCACACAAATAGACACTAGTCATTAAGGATACTATTTTAGAAAATTTGTGCGATTCGTGGCGTAATCTTGTATCAACACCATTCATCCTGGTCAGCAGTGATCATGTCAAGACCAAACTAATTGCAAGGGGGTCACACCGAGCGATTGCATTTGCATTGGATTCGCATTGGTAATCCCTCACGGCCCCTTGCCTCGACCAACGTTTGCTTTTTTTGGATGATTGTTTCGTTGAGAACATTACCAGCGTCGGTGAGGATTGTGAAACCAGGGGTGGGGGGATGGCAAAAGGGTGTGAGAAGTTTAATCTTGGGCTATGGATGAACACGAAGATGAGTCGATCGACCAATCCGCCGATGATCTGTTCCTAACCGCCGTTCTGTTTGAATCGGCCCTGGGATTGATCGCGCTGCTACTCGGGTGGCTACTTGGCCCTGATACGCGGGCGATGATTCCGGAAGCCAACGCGGACGGTTGGATGGCGATTGGTTCAGGACTCGCGTACGGTGTTGCTGCGGCAGCACCAATTTTGATCGCCATTGAATTGGTTAGACGATTGCCTTTCGAAGCCGTTCGTGAACTTGAACGACTCGGCGAGGACGGCATGCTCAAGACGTTATTGGATCTCGGCACCGCCGAACTGCTGGTGATTAGCTTGTGTGCTGGCGTGGGAGAAGAATTGTTATTTCGTGGTTGGCTCTTGCCCTGGTTGGCACACGGCGGAGCGGAAGCCGCAACGGCGACGACATTCGAATGGGGGTTTGCTCTCGTCGCTTCTTCAATCGCGTTTGGTTTGGTTCACCCCATCACACGATTATACGTCGTGTTAGCCGCGCTGATGGGACTGTACTTCGGTGGTTTGCTTTTGTGGACCGAGAATTTGCTCATTCCGATTGCGGCCCATGCCGCCTACGATGCCGTTCAACTGATCATGCCCAAGTTTAGGACCGATTCTTCGGACTAGTTCGTCATTGGGAACTAGCTATTCGCATCGATGGACGCATCGATGGACGCATCGATGGAAGGGCGTTTCCCAACAAATTACGGAAAATGGATCGAAATCGATTTCTTGAGGGACTGGGTTTTGCACTGCGGGCGGGTAAGGACCATAATGCACTGCGTTCATTGACCTCCATTCCCATTCTTCTTGAGCCTTGCCCGCCATGGCATTTCGATTCGATCTCAACCAATCTGCCACCCGAAATCTACGCCGCATCGCTACGACGCAAGTCGAGAAAACGATTGCTGAATTATCAGACGGTGATCTGGATCGCGTGGCAACGGTTCACCAAGCCCGCAAACGATGCAAAAAAATCCGGGGCCTGTTGCGACTCGTTCGGCCATCGATTGGCGATACGTACGATGACGAGAACATTCACTTTCGAGCCGCCGCACGAAAGTTGTCGGTCGTCCGCGATGCCGATGCGTTCAAAGAAGCATTTGAGCGGTTTCGTGGCGACGAAGGCCAATCGCTCGATTCCGAAATACTCGATTCAATCGCAAGTCGGTTGGACGAGAACGCTCAATCGGTTGCCCGTGACGAAGTCGATATGGACCTTCGAGTTGCGGAGTTCGTAGCAGACATGCAGGCCGCACTCGATCGAATCCCGTCTTGGAGGTGTACCAATCGTGACACCAAAGCGGTCAGTGGCGGCTTCGTTAAAACCTACCGCCGTGGCTACGAGGCGATGGCGAAAGCCGCCGACATTCCATCCGACGAAAATCTGCACGAATGGAGGAAGCGTGTGAAGTACCACTGGTATCACGTCCGCTTGGTACGCGATCATTGGAAACGCAAGTTCAAGAAACGGGCGAAACGATTGAAGCAGCTATCCGATGTGCTAGGCGACGATCATGACCTAGCCGTCCTGCGTCAATTTGTGATCGAAGAACCCTCGGCCACGCCATCACCCAAAGCCATGTTCGAGTTGGTCCAAGCATTGGATTGCAGACGC
>JGI12210J13797_11196881_pt1 | contig 17920 bp, 13 predicted proteins | sample ElkSlonscriptome_3_FD_13797 | JGI IMG/M metagenome (IMG submission 13797)
GGCTGCCGGAGCAGGTCCGCGGCGCCAGCTTCTACGCGGTGGACGCGGCAGGCGAGCGTCACCTGCTGCACAGCTGCGAGAGCCTCGGCGGCGACCTGTCCCCGCGTCAGGCATCCGGCCGGCTTTTTCATCGCGCCCATGCCTATGTCAGAACCCGCCAGTTCCGGCGCCTGATGGCCGAAACCGCGACCTGGGGGCAGCGCTTGCTGCGGCGCCCCAGCCCGCCGCCGGACGCCCTGCTCACCGCGGTCAGCGCGGGCGAGACACCGCTGACCCTGGTAATCGACCACGCCATGGGCGGCGGCGCCAACGCCGCGCGTGACCGATTGATCGACGAGCGCCTGCGGCACGGCGAGGCGATGCTGCTGCTGACCATCGACCTGAGCACACTGTGCTACCACTGGCGGCTGCGCGCGGCCGAGTTGCAACGAGCCTTCGAGAGCGACGACCTGAGTCGGCTCCCGGCGCTGCTGGCCACGCCGAGGCTGCACGCCGTCATGCTGAACAACACTGTCGGTTTCGATGATCCTCTGGGTCTGAACCGCATGCTGGTCGATGCGGTCTCGCTCGGTCAGATCCGTTTGAGCTTCGCATTGCACGACTACTTCCCGCTCTGCCCGTCCTATGCGCTGATCGGCAGGCACGGACGGTTCTGCGATCTGCCGGACGCCGAGGAATGCGCGCACTGCATCGCCGAGAACGACCACCCCTTCATGCAGCTCGTACCGCGGCGGCCGATCCCGGAGTGGCGCCGATCCTGGGCCGCGCTGCTGGCGCACTGCGACGAAATCAGCACCTTCTCGGAGGCATCCGCGGCACTGTTGCGGCGGGCGTTTCCGGAGCTTCCCGAGCACAACATCAGGCCGCGGCCCCACGACCAAGCCGGCCCCGCCCTGCCGCCCGTGCCCGTCGATCCACGGGCACCGCTGCACATCGGCATCGTCGGCCACATCACCTACCTGAAGGGCGCCGAGTTGGTCGCCGACCTGGTGGCCGAGATCGAGCGCCGCGGTCTCGCTGTCCAGATCACACTGTTCGGAGAGCTGGACCATGCCGTCACCGCCGAGCACCTGCACGTTCTGGGTCCCTATCAACGCAAGGATCTGCCGCGGCTGATCCGCGACGGCGGCGCGAATCTGTTCCTGTTCCCCTCCATCTGGCCGGAGACCTTTTCCTTCGTCGTGCAGGAGTTGATGGCCATGCAACTGCCCATCGCGGCATTCCGCCTGGGCGCACCCGCCGAGCGCTTGGCACGCTATCATCGCGCCAAGCTGATCGGCACTCCCGATGCCGCCGAGACCCTCAATGCGCTGCTCGACTTCCACCGCGCGCTGCGCGACGAGCCGCCACTCGATGCCGAACGGAATGTAGTGTCAGGGCGGAACAGGTCGACGCGCACAGCTCACTACGACCCCGCCGAGCCGCTGTTCTTTATCCACATCCCGAAAACGGCGGGCACCAGCATTCGACGGCAGTTCTATGATTGGTTCGGTGACGGATTGCTGTATCACTACTTCGACGAGCAGACAGAGACCCCGCCAGCGCGCCACAGGCTGCGGGAGCCAGCCACCGGCGGCTACCTCCCTGGGCTCTGCGTCTTCGGGCATTTCAACCGCAAGCGCGGCGCCGGCCTGGAGGACTACTATTCTTCGGCGCGACAACGCATCACCTTTGTGCGCGACCCGTTCGAGCGCGCCGTCTCGACCTACTTCTACATCAACGCCAACGCGGAGCGCTGGGCGAACCGCAAGACCGCTATCGCCAGGGTCGGGCTCGCGGACTGGCTGCAACGACCGCCAGGAGATATGCCCGGTGCCTTCCTGGCAGAGGGGCTGAGCCTGGACAATCACCGCGCCGTCCTGACGGAGCGTTTCATCCATATCGGCGTCAGTGAAGCGGCCGAGGTGTCGCTGGAACACATCGCGCGCAAGCTGGGCAAGCCGTCGCCGGAGCGCCTGCCGCGGCTGAACGCGACCGAGCGCGCCGATGCGGTCCCCCAGGATCTGCGCGAGTCGTTCCTGGCGCAACGGCCACTGGAGACGGCGATTTATCGGTTCGCTCTGGAGCTGAACGGGCTGCCGATCCCGGCTTGGCTGCCGCCTGCCGCATCCCCATCCCAATCCAGGACGCCGCGCTGATGCCGGCCCGCGACGCCATGATCATCCTGGTGCTTGGTATGCACCGCTCCGGCACCTCGATGTTGACCGCGGGTCTGCCCGCGTTAGGTATCGACCTAGGCCCCAACCTGATGCCTCCCAGGCCCGGCGACAACGACAAGGGCTACTTCGAGAACCCCGACATCGTCGCGCTGAACGAACAGCTGCTCGCCATGGACGGCTATCACTGGTCGAGCCTCGCCTACGGCAGGCGCATCGATTATGGCGCCGAGCGCTACGCGGCGCAGCGTGCCGAGGCCGGCGAGATCCTCGCCACCCAGTTTGGCCCCGGCCCCATTGCGATCAAAGACCCGCGTCTGTGTCTGACACTGCCGTTCTGGCACCAGGTCATCGAGGCTGCGCGGCCCGGTGCCGAGATCCTGCATCTGCACCTGTTTCGCCATCCGACTGCGATCGCCGCCTCCTTTGCCGCCCGCGCTCTGCGCCCAGGAGCAGCGGCGCTGGTCGAGCCGATCGGCGACGACGCGGAGCAGGCCCTATTGTTGTGGCTGTCCTACAGCTACCAGGCACTGCGCAACAGTCGGGGTCGGAACAATTGCTGCCTGCAACAAGCGGCACTACTCGACGACCCCGCCGCCGCGCTGACGGCGTTGGCGATGGCCCATGATCTTGACCTTGACTCCGCGCGGCTGGCCGGGTTCGCGCGCGACTTTATCGACCCAAGGTTGACCCATCACCGTGGCGATACGCTGGTCGCGGCTCGGCATCCACGGCTCGGCTTCATCGATGCGTTGTGGTCGTCTTTCTCCGGCCTGTCCGGGCCTCTGGGCGCCGGGGCGCACGCTGCGTTGCTGGCAGGGTTTCCGGACCTGGAATTCGCCTACCTCTGGTCCGTGCAGGCACGTCACTGGCTCGACGAGCGCGAACGCGCCCAACGCCTGGAAGCCGAACTCGCGGCCAAGCAGCAGGTGATCGATGGCCGCGACGCGATCCTGCGCACGCTCTATGCCGAGCGCGATGCCGCCCGGACGGAGGCAGCCCGGCAGGCGGCGGAACGCAAGGCGCTGCAGACGGCGGTGGACGTGCGGGAGGCAAAGCTCCGCGCGCTCTATGCTGAGCGAGACCAGTTGAGCGCCGAGAGAGATCGACACGAGGTCACAGCCGAGAGTGCGGAGCGGCGTTTTCAGGAACTGCAACGCAAAATCGAGCGGCTACGCCCGGACTTGCAGCTAAAAAGGTTCTATCGCCGGCTGCGCGGCGGCTGAGGCCGCATGCCCCAACAGCTAGCGTTTGAGCTCGAGGTCGCTGGCATCGAACGCCGCGGTGACCGCATCACGGCCTGGGGCCGCTGCGCCGACGCGGACATGAACCGTCTCCACTTCGTCGACGATTCCTCGGGCGCGTCCGTACCCGCCCGCTATGGCTTTGCCTTCCCTGAACTCGACCTCGGCCCAGGCAACGGGTCCCCATCCGCTAACGGCTTCGTGCTCAGCGCCGGCGTTCCGACCTCGGCTACCGTGCTGCATCCGGTAGCGACCTCCGCTGACGGAACACGCTGCGTGGCAGCGCCGCTGCGGCTGCCCGCATCACTGCCCGAGCCTTTGAGCCCTGCCCACAGCCTCGGCATGACCGCCGCAGCGGCCATGGCGAGGCTGCTCCACGGCGACCTGCGCGGGTTTGTTCAGGATGCGCGGCGCCGGCTCGGGATTGGCGGCGATGGGCTCGGGCCGGCTCAGCGCGGCGGGCTCATCAAGGCGGTGGCTGCCCTCCGTACTGACGTGCTGTTGCTGGTGGATCACCAGCTCGGCGGCGGCTCCAAGATCTATCGCGACGCACTACTCGCCGAGGCCGCCGGCCAGGGCCAGCCGGCCTTGCTGCTGCAATACCACGAGTCCGCCGCCGCCTACCTCTGGACATTGCATACGCCAGGGGGCATCCGGCGCTTCGTCACCGAAAGCCTGGGCTCGCTGCTGGCGCTGCTCGACAGCGGGTACATCCACGCCCTGACGCTGAACAACTGCGTTTCCTACCCAAACCCGCTCGATCTGGTCGCCATCCTGGCGTTGTCCGCGCGCCGGCATGGGCTCACGGTCAGGGTACCGGTGCACGATTATTTCTGCATCTGCCCGTCGTTCCCCCTGCTGGACCACACCGGGCGCCATTGCGGTGTGCCGGTGCTTTCCGTCTGCGAGGGCTGCATGGCGCGGAATACGCTCCCGTTCATGAAGCGGAGCCCACGAACGGCGTTGACGCCCTGGCGACTGGTCTGGCGGGAGCTGCTGGCACGGAGCACGGTGATCACCTTCTGCCGGGACTCGGGCCGCCTGCTGCGCAGGGCCTATCCGAGCCTATCGCCGGAGCAGATCCGGATGCAGCCGCATGAGCCAACGCCGTTCTCCGCCGCAACGGCGCCACGCTCGAGGTCCCGGGCGACGAGCAAGGAAAAACAGGTGGCCATCGTTGGCCAGATCTCGTATCTGAAGGGCGCGGACATCGTCGCCGAACTGGTCCGGCTCATCGACGCGCGCCAGCTGCCGCTGCGGGTGACCGTCATCGGCGCCCTGGAGCGTCCCATCCGTTCGCGCCGGCTGCGCGTCACCGGGGCCTATCGTCGCGACGACCTGCCCGCGTTGCTCGCTCGCCATCACCCGGACTGCGTGCTGCTGCCGTCCATCTGGCCTGAGACCTACTCTTTGGTCACCGCCGAACTGATGGCGCTCGGGCTGCCCATCATCGCGTTCGACCTGGGCGCTCCGGCGGAGCGTCTGCGTGCCTATCACAGAGCCACGCTGGTGTCAGAGGTTAGCGCCGAGCGGATGCTGGATGCTATCCTTGCGTCTTTTGCTGGCAAGGCCATACACGACTCATCGATGTAGCCGCGCCGACCCTGAACAACGAGCACCGCGGTGAGCCGTCGTCGCAGGCTTTCCGCGAACCCATCCGGAGTGTGAACCCGCCTTGTTGTTGCAGCACCGCTTCCACTTCATCTCCCTGCCGCCGCCACGCTACCCCGCCTCGCGGCTTTCCGGAGCCGCTCCGGCATGAACACCCTGCAATTCACCACTGCCGTTGCGTTCAAGGCCTACGCGGAGCTGCGCTCCGAGGCGTCGCGCTATTTCCTNAGCATCTTCTGGTGGGTGCTGGACCCGGTCCTGTCCATGTCCGTTTACTACCTGATCTTCGGCGTGCTGATGCTGCGTGGCGGGCCGGATTTCGCGCCCTTTTTGCTCACCGGCATCGTCGTTTGGCAATGGCTGGAGCGCAGCGCGCTGCACGGCATGGGCTCCATCTACGGCAACGGCTATCTGATGAACCTGATCCAGGTGCCGAAGATCTACTTTCCGGTGGTAAAGATCGTCGTCGATACGGTCAAGTTCGGGATCGTGTTCCTGTTGTTGCTGGTTGCGCTATGGTCGCTCGGCTATGCGCCGAGTCTCGCCTATCTGGCACTGCCGGCTGTCATGCTCGTGCAGCTGCTGCTGATCGCCGGCGTCGCGTTTCTACTCGCAGGGCTAATGCCGTTGCTGCCGGACCTCAAGTATCTGGCGGAGGTGACCTTCCGACTCGGTTTCTTCGTCTCCGGCATCCTGTTCCCGCCGAGCCGCGTGCCCGATCAGTACCGGGACCTGTATCAGCTCAACCCGGTGGTGAACCTGATCGAAGCCTATCGCTCGATCCTGCTGCGCGGGGAGTGGCCGGACTGGGGCTGGCTGCTTGTCGTGGCCGCGATCGGCCTGCTGCTGCTTGCCGCCGGTCGGCTGGTCATCGCGCGTTTCGAATATGACTATCCACGCCTGTTGAGCCGCTGACTAACCCACTGATGCAGACCTTCGACCACGACCGCGAGCCGATCCTGTCCCTGCGCAACGTCGGCGTCACCTATCGCCGCCCGAGCCTGCTCGGACGGCGCTCCAGCTACACGGCGCTTGCGGATGTGAGCTTCGACCTGTACCACGGCGAATCCCTGGCCGTGATCGGCCGCAACGGCGCCGGCAAGAGCACACTGCTGAAACTGCTCGCCGGCATCATCCGCCCGGACCGGGGAGCGCTCCGCGATCGAGGCCTCAAGGCCGCCCTGCTGGCGCGCCAGGTGGGCTTCGACGGCGAGCTGACCGGCCGCGACAACATCGTGCTGAGCGCGCTGCTGCTCGGCTTCGACCGGGCCGAGATCCGCGCCCAAATGGCAGACATCATCGCCTTCGCCGAGCTGGGCGAGCACATCGATCAACCCCTGTCGACCTACTCCGCCGGCATGCGTGCACGCCTGGGCTTTGCGGTCAGCGCTCGGCTGGAGCCGGACATCCTGCTCATCGACGAGGCGCTGGGCGTCGGCGATGCCGGCTTCCAGGCCAAATCCACTCAGCTGATCGAGGACCGTCTGGCCTCCGACCGCACGGTGGTGCTGGTCACGCACAGCCCGCAGGTGGTGCGCCGACTCTGCAATCGCGCGGTTTGGATCGACAACGGCATGAGCCGCATGGAGGGCGAAGTGGACGCCGTGCTCAATGCGTATAGCGCGCAATATCCCCCCGCCGTGCCGCGCGGGGGGCCGGCGAGCCTCGCCGGCTGAGCCGCCGCGCCCGATGTCCGCGTCCACGCACCCCTGGCTGTCGTTCGTCGTGGTCTTCCACGCCATGCAGCGCGAGGCGCCGCGCACCCTATACTCGTTGAGCCGCACCTACCAGCGGGACAGCCGATACCCGGACTACGAGGTCATCGCACTCGATCACGGCTCGCCGATGCCGCTGGACCCGGCGATGGTTCGGGGCTTTGGTCCAGAGTTCCAGTTACGGCGGATCGACACCGATGCGGTCTCGCCGGTCGCCGCCATCAACGACGCGGTGCGCGCGGCGCGGGGCCGCTGCGTCGCAGTCCACATCGACGGCGCGCGCATCCTGTCGCCCGGCGTCATCAACGGCATGCGCGATGCATTTCGGCTGTATCCCAACGCCTTCGCGCATACGCTCGGATTTCATCTGGGGCCCGGCCCCCAGGGCCGGACCATGCTGGAGGGCTATGATCGAGCGACCGAGGATCGGCTGCTGGGGCGCAGCGGCTGGCGGGCCGACGGTTACCGGTTGTTCGACATCGCGGCGCTGGCGGTATCCAGCGAGGGCGGCTGGTTCTCCGACCTGCAGGAGAGCAACTGTTACGCGCTGCCACGCGAGACCTTTCTGGAGATGGGCGGCCTGCACCCGGGCTTCCGCTCCCCAGGCGGCGGACTGTGCAGCCTGGACTTCTACAACCGGGCCATGCAGCATCCAGGCTTGACGCCGGTGCGTCTGCTCGGTGAAGGCAGTTTTCACCAGATCCACGGCGGGGTCGCCACCAACGCGGCGCCGGAGGCGAGTCCCTGGGACGGATTCCAGCAGGAGCACGCCGCGCTCTACGGCCGCCCATGGGAACTGCTGCGGGACCAGGAGCCGGTCTGTCTCGGCAGACTGCACCGGCGCGCCCGCGCCTTCCCGTCGGGAATCGACGCCCCCCGGCTGAAGCAAGCTGACGGATCAGACTCTATGGTCTTACCGATTGCCACCTAACTGCCGTGCAACACCTATTTCTGCATATCGGCATGCCGAAGACTGCCACGACCAGTATCCAATGGTTTTGCGCCCGGCATGCGTCCTGGCTCCAGGCGCATGGGATCCTCTACCCGATTGCCGGGCGCGGATTGCGACCGGAGCAAGCCTGATGGACGGCACCATGCAAGCAACCGAGCTGTTGCAGACTGTATTGCGCATTCCTCCTGGGGTCCTCGCGATCAACCACCCGCTCGGCTTCGAGCCGCCTGGCGACCCGGCGGCCATTGCCCGCCCCACCTACGTCATCGCCATGACCGCGCGCAGCGGCAGCACGGCGCTGCGCTACCACCTTGCGCGCAGCGGCGTACTTGGTGACCCGCGCGAATGCCTGAACCCGCGCGGATTCATCAACAACCATCTCAACCGCTCAGGGGCCCGGAACATCTGGGACTTCCTTCGCTATGCGAAGGCCAAAACGGCCACCGACAACGGCTGCTTTGGCATCACGGCCACCTTCTGGGATCTGTGCCCGTTGATCGCCAACGGCCTGTTTCAAGACATGTTCGCTGAGACCCAGTTCATCCACCTGACCCGTCGCGACCTGCTGGCCCAGGCCATCTCGCTGTACATTGCCAAGACCTCGGGCCATTGGCACACCCGGGCCGACGGCACGGAGGTCGGTCGCCATGAGCGCAGCCCTATATCCTTCGACGCCGAAGCCATCGCCAGGCTCATGAGCGGCACCGCGCTGCAGGACGCCAACTGGCGCAGCCTGTTCGCCGCCGTGGGCATTGAGCCCCTGCCGCTGGTGTACGAGGACATCATCGGCGCCATGCCTGGGGCCGTCTCGCGCATTGCGGCCCACCTGGGCATCGACCTGCCGGCGGTGCCGGCCTCGGCGGACGGGTTCGTGCCGACCCCGCCGGGGCCGAGGCAGGCGTTCCATCGCCGCTTCCGCGCCGTCTGCGACACGCAGCGCGAGCGCTCTTGAGCAGTGGCAGTCACGCCATGCAACACCTCTTTCTACACATCGGCATCAACAAGACCGCGACCACCTTCATCCAGGGTTGCTGCGCCCGCAATCGCCACCTGCTACGCGCCCGCGGCATCGACTATCCCGAGACCGGCCGGCCGATGCTCCCTAACGGTCGGTCGTTGCCGGGCCATCATCGGCTCGCCTCCGCACTGACCGGCAATCGCTCACCGAACCCCCTGTTCCATTCCGAGCGATCCATTGAGGCGCTGCGCGACGCGCTGCTTGAGGAGACCGCGGGCCAGCCGCGCGTACTCCTCTCCAGCGAGATGCTCTGGCGGCTGCGAGGAGACGACGACCGCCGGGCCCTGTCGGTACTGCTGAACGCCTTCCATCAGGTCACGGTCATCGCCTATGTGCGGCGCCAAGACAGCTTTCTGAAATCCAGCTACAACCAGATCGTCAAGGCGGGCTGGACGAGCGTCGCCGCCAATTTCGCGGCGTGGGTCGAGACGCGGAGTGACAAGCCGGGCCTCGAATATGACTGCCGTATGCAGGATTGGGAAGAATACATCGGGAAGGGACGCATGATCGTACGGCCCTTCGTCGAGGCAGCCTGGGCCGGGCGGAACATCATCGAGGACTTCTTCGCGCAGATCGATCCCGAAATACCGGCGCCGCGCTTTGACAGCGTGGAGCGCAACCCATCCTTGCCATTGCAGGCGATAGACCTCCTGCGCCACCTATCCCCTGATGCGCTGCCCGATCGCAAGCGCCTGGTGCGCATCATCGCGGACGCCGCCCGGCGTTTGCCGCCGCGCACCGACGAGGGGCTGCTGACCCCGGAGTTGCAGCAGCGGGTGCTGGATCGGTATCGCGCATCCAACCGTCGGCTGGCCGAGCGCTGGTGGACAGCGGAGGAGGCCCGACTGTTCGACGCGCAGCAGGTCAGGACCTCGCCAAAGCCGTATTCCGGACTCACCGCGGAGGAGGCCGCGTGGATCATCGCCGCCGTCTGGCAGGCCCGTGTGGACGACCGGAACCAGCCGGACCAGCCCGCGGAGCCGCTGGCCGATGTCTGACATCGCCGAGCCTCGGGTGCGCGAACGCGCGCGGGCCGCGGCGGCAACACTGCGCGCCTTGTTCGCGGTCTGGTCGCCCTTCCTGCTCCGCGTGCTGGGCGTGCTGGTGCTGGGCGTGGCCGCGACGGAGATGCTGTTGCGTAGTGGGCCGGTGATCGAGCGCCTGCCCGTGCCATCGATCGGCGCTGGCTCCGAGATCCTGGATTTCAAAGTCGAGTACCTGGAGCGCTATCTGCGACGGCATGGGTCGATCGACTGCCTCTTCATCGGCCCGTCCACCGTCAACCGGGCCGTGGATCCCAACCTCGTCTCGGCAAGCTTCGAGGCAGTCTCCGGCCACCCGTTGCGTTGCTTCAACCTCGGTGTCGAGGGGCTGCGCCTATCGGTGGCGCTGCGGCTGATCCCCGGCCTGGTCGAGCATTACCGGCCGCGGCTGCTAGTGCTGTCCGAATTCCGGTCGGGGCGCGGGCGCTTCGGCAAGCTCATCGACGCCAACCCCTGGCTGGGACAGATGTCAGGGGAGCCGTCCCTCAATGGCTGGCTGATCCAACACGTCCGGCTCGTGCGCCATTTCCTGCGCCTGCGCATCTGGCTGCTGCAACCCGCGCTGGACCGACGGCTGTCGGGACGATTGTCGGAGCTGGAGTCGACGGGATTCATGCCAAAGGTGGCTGTGCCCGCTGCCCAGGACGACGCCTCAGGCCGGCGCGAACTGACACGCACGCTCGCCAATCTGCGCCGAATGCGACCATTGCCAGCATCGCTCGATGCCCTGAACGCGTTAGCGGCCAAACCGTCGATGCCGCCGGTGATGCTTGTGGAGATGCCGATCCATCCGCGGCTATGGGCGCAAGAGCTAGGTGGCCCCAACGGCTACCTCGCTACCTTGGATCGTGTCGCGGCCACCGGATTGCCGCTGCTGCGCAGCAGTCATCTCGATCTCGTCCCGGCGCAGGGTTGGAAGGACTTCCGCCACCTCAACGACCGTGGCGCCGCCCTTTTCAGCCGCTGGCTCGGCACCGCCCTTGGCGAGGCAGTGGCGCAGAGGCGTATCCCCGCCCCATCCGTCGCCGAGGACGACGGGAGCTAGCCCGGGCATGAACATCGATACACTCGGATTCGCGGGCTTCTGCGCACTGGTCCTGCTCGGCGCCCAACTGGTGCCGGTGCGTCGACGCAACGCCTCGCTGCTGGCGGCGTCTTACGCCTTCTACGCCAGCTGGTCACCGGGCTTCGTCGGGCTGCTGCTCGGTGTCACGGCGTTCAATTACGCGCTGGCGCCCCGGCTGCGCGACGGCAACGGGCGACCACGCCCGCTGCTGCTTTGGCTTGGCATCGGCGCCAACCTCGCGGTCCTGGCCGCGTTCCGCTATGCGGACTTCTTCGTCCCCGAGTTGCTCGCGCTGCTGGCCCGGTTGGGCTGGACCGGCGAGCACGGCGTGCTGCCAATCCTGATCCCGGTCGGCCTATCCTTCTACGCGTTGCAGGCCCTCGCCTATCTGGTGGACGTCTACCGCGGGCAGGTGCCGGCCTGCAAACGACCGGTGGACTTCGCGCTCTACCTGGCCTGGTTTCCGAAGCTCACGGCAGGCCCCATCGAACGGGCCGAGCCCTTCCTGAAGCAGCTGGCACGGCCGTCAGCAGTGGACGCCGATGCCATCAAGGCCGCCTTCACGCTGATCCTGATCGGCCTGGTGCGCAAACTGGTCATCGCCGACACCCTGCTCGGCGCGGTGCCGGAGGCATTGACCGAGGACCCGGGCAGCCTCGGCGCGCGCATGCTCCTTATCTGGCTCGCGGTCTTCGCCGTCGGGCTCTACAACGACTTCGCCGGCTACACCGCCATCGCCCGCGGAGTGAGCCGGCTGTTCGGCATCGAGCTCAGCCGCAACTTCGCCCAGCCGCTGTTCGCAACCAACTACGCGGCCTTCTGGAGCCGCTGGCACATGACGCTGTCGTTCTGGCTGCGGGACTACATCTACTTTCCCGTCAGCCGTGCCCTGCTGCGGCGCTGGCCCGGCCGCACGCATCCCGCCAACCTGCTCCTGCCGCCGGTGCTGACCATGGTCGCGAGCGGCTGGTGGCACGGGGTTGGCTGGAGCTTTTTGGTTTGGGGGCTGCTGATGGGCCTGTATCAGGTCGCCGAGCGGTTGATTACCATGAACCGCCCGATTTTGCCAGCGGCTCAACGGCCCTGGTGGCAACCCATCGCTGGCTGGGCTTTGACCTTCACGACCTTGATGATCGCCGTGCCGCTGTTCCTGGCGCCGGTACCACAAGCCCTGGCCGCCTGGCAGACGCTGCTGAGCCCGAAGGCCTGGGCGCTGCCCATCGGGCCGGAATGGCGCGTCGCACTGCTGATGCTGCCGCCGGTGTGGCTGGATTGGGTGCAACTGCGCGGCAAGGACGAGCTAGCCTTCCTGAGCTGGCCCGAACCCGCGCGCGTGGGGCTGACGGCCTTCGCGCTGCTGGCGATCTTCCTGTTCACGCGCATGCAGACCGCGGAGCCATTCATCTATCAAGGGTTCTGATCGGAGCAGCGCAGCGGTTATTGAAATGTCATTCTCGGCTCGTGCTCGTCGATACGGTTTTCGGTTCCTTGCGCTCGACATGAAGCGGCTTGGTGGTATTCCCTGTGAGACCCCCGCGCCTTTGACCCTCGCCCCCGATCGCGTTTGTTGCGTCCTCCGCTTTGCTGAAGACAGGACGGCATGGTAGAAAGCCGGGAACCGATCTTAATATCTCCCTTGAACTCTGCTGAAATCTCCGCCTTGTTCATGCTTTTCCCATCGACTGGAGTTTCCACGATGTCCGCTGCCGAAGCTCAGCCAGCCCTCTCGAAAGCGCGCCGTATCTTTCGCCTCGGGGTGGATGCCTACCATCAAATGATCGACGCGGGCATCTTCAGGGAAGACGACCGGGTCGAGCTCATCGAAGGAGAGTTGCGCGCAATGCCACCCATCAAGCCAGACCATGCCGGCAAGAATAAGCGACTGAACCGGCTGCTGAGCTTGCGCGCAGGTGAGTCCGCACTGGTCGCGGTACAGGACCCCCTGACTCTGTCGCCGCATTCAGAGCCCCAGCCGGACCTGATGCTACTGCGGCCTCGCGGCGACTTCTACGAGGGAGCGAACCCAACGCCGGAGGATACCCTGCTGGTGATCGAGATCTGCGATACCTCGCTGCGCTACGACCGTGAGGTCAAGGTACCCCTGTACGCCGCTCACGGCGTCCCCGAGGTCTGGCTCATCGACCTTAAGCATCGGCGCCTGGAGATGTATCGAGAACCGGGTTCCAACGAATACAGGCTGACGATGCGGCCTGAGCGAACCGAAGTCGTGGCGCCCGTGCTGTTGCCTGGCGTGCGCATCCGCATTGACGAGATCTGGTAACAGATGCACCACCAGACCGGAACTCGCCTCACGATGGGGTATGCATTGATGACGTTGCATCACTGCATCAAGTTCAGGATGTCGCAGCCAGGCTATCCGGACAGACGGCCGTGACGAACCAAACCGACGACATCGAAGCGCCCATCCGCGCCTTCATCCTCAACGACATCCTGCGCAATCCCGACTTCCCGCTCACCGACGACGAGCCGCTGATCACTGGCGGGCTGATAGACTCCCACGCCCTGGTGGAGATCGCGGTGTTTCTGGAACGGGAGTTCGACGTGATGGTGCCGGACACGGAACTGACGCCGGAACACCTGGACAGTGTCGCGGATATGGCGGAACGTGTGCGGCGAGAGCGAGCGGAGGACGGCGGATGAGCATGCCGTCGCTAGCCGAGCGGTTGCTGGCCAGGGTTGCCGAGCGGCCGGACGCGGAGGCGCTGATCTTCGTCGGCGAGAGCGCCCGCGACAAACACTTCAGCTTTGCTGAAGTGTTGGCGGAGTCGGCTCGCTTCGCCGCGCCACTGGCCGCTCACGGCATCGGTCGCGGCGACGTGGTACTGATCGCGCTGCCGGCCTCGCCACGGCAGGTGTTCGCGTTTTGGGGCGCGTTGCTGGCCGGGGCGACGCCATCGCTGTTTCCGTATCCACAGCCCAAGGGACTGGTCGAGCAGCTACGGGCGCTGGCCCAGGCCAGCGGCGCCCGCGCAGTGCTCGCCGACGCGGAGACCGGCACATGGGAGTCGCGCATCGCCGGCCGTGACTGCCCGCTGATCGATCCGCGCCCGCTGCCCGCGTCGGCGCCGCTGCCCGAGCCTGCTGGCGTTGATGCCTCCGACATCGCCTACATGCAGTTCACCAGCGGCACCACCGGGCGCAGCAAGGGCGTGATGCTATCCCATAGCGCCGTCCTGAGCTTCGCCGCCGCCGCCACCAAGGCCCTGTCCCTGCGTGACGGCGACATCTCTGTCAACTGGATGCCGCTGTATCACGATTTCGGCCTGTTCATGGGTCTGGTCACCCCGCTGCTACACGGCCTGCCGGCGGTGCTCATGTCGCCCCTGACGTGGGTACGGCGCCCGGCCGCCTTGTTCGCCGCCATCCACCGTCACCGCGGGACGCTGACCTGGTCGTCCAATGCCGCCTATCTGCACGCGGCCCACAAGGTCCGCGATGAAGATCTGAATGACGTAGATCTTAGTTCTCTGCGCGGGTGGATTGCCGGTGGCGAGCCGGTCCTTTACGACTGCCAGCAGGCATTCTACAAACGCTTCGCCCGCTATGGCCTGCGCGAGGATGCAATGCTGGCCGGCTATGGCATGGCCGAGAACACGCTGAGCGTTAGCGTGGCCCGGCCTGGCCGTCGAGGCAGTGTGGACTGGGTGGATAGCGGGGCGCTAACCCAGCACGGCCGAGCAGAGCCTTTGGAGCGAACCGACCCACGCAGCCGGCCAGTCGTCAGCAGTGGCCCGGTGCTACCAAGTACCGAAGTGCGCATTGTCGACGCCGACAGCCGCACCCTTAACGAGCGCAGGTTAGGTAACATCGAAGTCCGCACCCCGAGCCTTTTTACCGGCTACAACGGCCACCCGGAACTGACCGCGCGGGTTTTGGGCAAGGATGGTTGGTATCACACCGGCGACAGCGGCTACTTGGCCGATGGCGAGCTTTACGTCTTCGGTCGCCGTGACGACCTGATCAAGCAGGCTGGCCACGGCATCCATCCGCAGGACATCGAGGCCATCGCCGAGGTTTTGCCCGAAGTGCGCCACGGCCGAACCGCCGCGTTCGGCGTGCCGGACGAGCACCTGGGCAGCGACCGCATTGTGCTGGCCTGCGATCTCGCCCCAGGCGTCCGCGAGACCGATCATCCTCGGATCGAGCGCGAAATCCGTCGCCGCGTCTACGCCGAGTTGCAGATCGCGCTCCGAGACGTGTTGTTGTCGCACCGGGGCGGCGGGGTGGTCAGGACCGCGAACGGGAAGCTGTCGCGGGGCGCTTCGCGTGAGAAATATTTACAACAACATCAGAATCAGAGCGCCGCACCCATCTCGACGAATGCTCGTGAGGCGCTGACAAGCCGGCCATTTCAGCCAATGAAGACTAAAATGCCCACATCTCTCCTGCTGATAAACCCGGGCTCTCCACTAACACATTGGTTTGGCGCTGAGGCCGCTGACTTTCTCTGCAGGGGGCGGTTTGCCCTCATGGCGGACCTGGCCACCGCCACGGTTGCCGCCCTCGCCCCCGAGCATTTCGACATCAGCATCTGCGATGAGGCCATCGCCAGAGCCGATTTGGAGACGACCGTCGACTACGTTGCCATCACCGGTAAGAGCACTCAGTCCCAGCGGATGATTGAGCTTGCCAAGGCCTATCGCGATCGTGGGAGGACCGTCATCATCGGGGGGCCGCTCGCATCACTTTGCCCGGACGCCCTGCGCGAGCACTGCGATATCTTGGTCATCGGTGAGCTCGAAGGGATCGCCGAACGATTCTTCGCGGATTTGGAGACGGGGGAATGGGAGCGGGAGTACCGGGGCGATGTGCCCGATTTGTCCAAGTCCCCCATCCCCAGATGGGACCTATACCCCAACGATGGCGCCATGCTCGGCTCCCTGCAGACATCAAGGGGCTGCCCGTTTACCTGCGAGTTCTGCGACGTCATCGCCTACGTGGGACGCAAACAGCGGCACAAGGCCCCCGGCCAGGTGCTCGCCGAGTTGGATGTCCTCTACGACAAGGGCTACAGGGAGGTATTCCTGGCAGACGACAACCTGACCGTCTATCGTCGCCGGGCAAAAGACTTGCTGCGTGCCATCGCCGATTGGAACCATCGTCGTGAAAGCGGTCATGTGCTGTTCAGCACACAGATGTCGGTGGACGCAGCCCGGGATTCGGAGATCTTGCGTCTGTGCGGCAAGGCTGGCCTCCTTCGAGCCAATGTCGGCATCGAGTCTCCAATCGAGGAGAGTATGCGCGAGGCAAACAAGAAGCAGAATGTGGGTGTCGACATGGTAGAGGCGGTGGACGCCTTTGTGCGGCATGGTCTCTCCGTTACGAGCTTTCTGCTCATTGGTTTTGATTCGGACGGTCTCGACGCCTTTGAACAACACTATGATTTTGCTTCACGCGCCTTGGCGCCGGCCCTATTTCCCATCGCCGTCATGGCACCATCGGCAACGCCCTTGTTCGAACGCATGCGCAAGGATGGCCGGCTTGTGTCCGACGAGTTCGCCGGCGCCAGCATGCAGGCATGGGAAACTAATATTCAGCCGCTGGGCATGACTCGGGCGCAACTCTTACAGGGGTTGCGCTGGTTGGGTAACCGGCTGTTCGATCCCGATGATTTCGGCGCTCGCCTGGTGCGGTTTGCCGAGAACGTTGGCAGGGAACTGGATCCATTCGAAACATACGGATTCAAAAAGCCGCTCGTGCGCCCCGTGGACAGCATCGCCGCGGCCGTTGTTCGGCAATTGGGCCGGCTTGGACCAAGGGAGGCCGTGTTGCTAGATCGAGCACTCAAGGCATCGCGAAGCCGACCGGCGTCGCGCTGGCATGTGATGTCGATGCTGTTCAGCTACATGCAAACGCGCACTCTCTATCAGCAGACCGGATTCTGGGATCCGGCGTTGGGACGCGCGGCGAGCCCGTTCGAAGACTGGGAAGATCCACCTGATTCGCCGATCGGAATTGCACCGGAGGGCGCCGGATTGATAGCAACTATGCCGGATACCGTCAGCGATTCCGTGGCGGGTGACCACGCCAAATCGGTATCGAGTAGGAGCACGCGGTCGAACTGATCACAGATGACGCCCCAGTCGCAGAAGCCATCGGTAGAGTCCAGGAAGCGTTGCGACTGAAAATGAAAGAGATCAGCGCAATGCTGTACAGCCGGCACCGGCCGCAGTCGACGTTGGGTGTTCAGCACTTGGCGTCGCTGGGCTGTAGGTCGACGCGAAAGCTGTGGTCCCAATCCGTATTGCGACCGTTGCAATCGACGGCGATCCCCGTGGCCGGATCGATTCGGTAAAGCCCCTCGGCAGCGGTCACGGCATCGTTGTAGGCGCGGTTCTGGATCACCGTGCCGGGGTAGCGGACGATCAGATCGTTGACGGTCTCTCGTGCCCGCGCCAGCGCATCGGCATCAAACAGCAGGTTGTGCTCGCTGCTGCTGATGCGGAAGAACGCGTGGTCGTTGCCCGCATGCGCGGCCAGCTTGCCCAAGTAGCTGGTTGTCGCCGAGAAGTAGTTGAACATGATGCGCGCGCCCTGGTCCTCGACGATGCGCACGACGCCCGGCAACTGGTCCAGATTCCACGGGTTGATTGTGAACACGAAGCGCACCCGACGGTCGCCGGCATAGTTGCGGATGGCCTTCCAGAACACGTTGCCACCGCGGAACTCCGCGGTGTGCCCCTCGTCGCCCCCGACCGAGATCTGGATCGAGTACGCTCGCAGAACAGATTGCAGCGCGAGGTCAGATCGTAGTTGTGGGATTTGCGGATGACGCGACGGACCTGTTTGGCACGACGGTAGCGCGGCACCAGGTCCGGGCGCTGCTTCAGGTAGGCATCGATGCGTCGCACGTCGGTGCTCGGCAGGCCATGGGCCGCTGGGATGGCCGGTGGGCTCGCGGCGGCAGGCTTTGGTAGGGTCATCAGGAATCAGTCGATAATCGGAGAGGCTTTGATCCCCGTATCTTGCGTCGGGTCTGCCTCTGTTACAACCTCCGGTGCTAAACACATCAACACACCACCGTCTCGTTCTCCGTTACAATCCGCACAACGAGTGAAGGGGGAGTCTCCCCCGATCCGGGTGCCCCGCATCCC
>JGI12210J13797_10070449_pt1 | contig 17899 bp, 17 predicted proteins | sample ElkSlonscriptome_3_FD_13797 | JGI IMG/M metagenome (IMG submission 13797)
CTGGCCGAATTTGGAGCGCTTTGAGAGGGCACGGGCGCGCCGACTGTTACGAACTTTGCGCCCTTCCTGGTACATCACGTCCTGCTTGAAGCTGCGCTGGCGCGCCTCTTTGAACACCTTGGCACAGCGCCGCTCATCGCCACAGCGCACGACGTAGACATCGGCTTCCTTGCCGCTTTTCAGCTCGTAGTGCACTTCGTCGATCAGGCCATCGTCGAGGAGCGGCTGAAGCCGTGCGGGAGTTTTCATGGGGATCGGGCATGGCCAGCAGGGAGTGCAGGCTAGTGTAACGCGGCCACCTTCACTCGCATAGCGCTGGCCGTTGCGGTGAGGAGGATTACTCCAACCTGTCGTCCCGGGTTGAGTGAAAGCGACAGCCTGTGCTGAACTTGATTCAATAACCCGGGATCCAGTGGCTTTGATCGGGCACTGAAGTCGCCAGGCCCCCGCTCAAGGCGGGGGTGACGGTTGGGAGGTGTGTGGTGACGGGAGCACTGGGCGGTGGTGCCCCCCAACCCGTGGTCCCGGGTTGAGCGAAAGCGACAGCCTGTGCTGAACTTGATTCAGTAACCCGGGATCCAGTGGCTTCGATCGGGCACTGAAGTCGCTAGGCCCCCGCTCGAGGCGGGGGTGACGGATAATGCGATGACGGTGACCATGGGCGGTGGTGGCGATCTCTTGAGTCGATTTCCTAGGGCGAGGCGAGCAAATATACCGATGCGCCCGCTGCGCGAGACTCGCGACACTAAGTCCATGAATAGCGCCTCCTTCTTCGTCTACATTCTGACCAATCGTCGAAATGGAACGCTGTATGTCGGTGTAACTCGGGATATCGTCCGACGTATTGAGGAACATCGATCTGGAAAGGTGGCTGGATTCACGCGCAAGCATGGCCTGCATCGACTCGTTCACATTGAAAACTTTTCTACGGCATTGGATGCGATCACGCGAGAGAAGCAGCTCAAAAGGTGGCGGCGACGCTGGAAACTGGAATTGATTGAGAAGACCAATCCGTACTGGCGGGATCTGGCAGAGAATTTGTGACTCACATCATTCGCCATGGGTTATCGGTGTTCTTGCCACAAAGGCCTCATAGGGTGGCTGGATGACTGTTGCCCTGTACGAAAACCCGTGTTGCAGTGGCTTTGATCGGGCACTTCAGTCGCTAGACCCCCGCTCAAGGCGGGGGTGACGGGAAGGAGGATTGCGGGGTGACGGTGAGGAGGATTGGGGGGGTGACGGTTGGGAGGATTGGGGGGTGACGGTTGGGAGGTGTGTGTGGTGACGGCAACACGGGCGGTCGTAGCGATCCCTCCAACCTGTCGTCCCGGGCGGAGGCCCGAGAGCCAGTGGCTTCGATCGGGCACTTAAGCCGCTAGGCCCCCGCTCAAGGCGGGGGTGACAGTGAGGAGGTTCGCTCGACGACATAAAACAGTTACTGAATAAAATTTACTAACTGGAAGTTCCATCCTTACTGACAGCGTTCCGGCTCGGTCACAAGGTATCGGGTGCCATCCAGAAAAGTATTGCCTTGTTGATTAGTGCTCAGGGCATATTCCTCGGTGCTGCCGTCACCAAAGGTGAGGGTGAGATAACTCGCGTCGCCGACCGAATAGATGGTGTAGCTGCCGTTATTCCCGCCCTGGCCGGCGGCATGACCAAATCCGCCTGATCCCTCGAAGCTGGCCTGAGAACTTGAGGCGTAGACAAACTGATAATCACCACACAAGTTGAAAGTGACTCGGTCTGAACTGCCGGTGTAGCCGCCATCGTAGTCTGAGGAGCCTGAGGTGTGCATGTACCTCAACTGCCGACCGACGATCTTGTTTTTCCAGAACACCGTCGCCTCTGAATCCCTGGCCTGATAAAAGCGAACCGACTCAGCCAGTTTGTTGGCCTCAACTTGTTGCTGTTGCCCATACTGTTGGGTGGTGGTCAGGCTGATGATGCTGACCCCCTTGCCCTGGCCGTCGATCAGGGCCAGGGCATAGGCCCTGACCGCTTGACCGTTGAACATGCCCTGATACTCACCCTCCAGACGATGCTGGCCGCGCTCGGTGAATTCACCCATGGGGTTCAGGCGAATCGCGGGCTCGTTGATCCCCTCAGCCGCCAGCTGCCTGAGCTGAGCCATGCTGCTGGCCGGGTTCTCGATCATGATCATCATGCCCGGGATGGAGGAATGCCCCATCACAATCGCCTCGCCTTCGAGGTAGCCGGTCCAGCCAGGCGGGATATCGAATCGGATACCCAGCTCCTGGAAATCGACCTGCTGCGGCAAGGCCTGGGCAGAAAGCTGGCTGCATGGAACCAGCATCAGAACCAACAAGCACGTTTTCAAACCAGCGACTGCCCAGGAGTTCATCAATACACCATCACGTTGATCTGTGAGTTGACCGCCGTGCCGCTGCTGTTGGTCACCGCACAGTCCAGCGAGGATGATCCTGGTGCGGCTTGCGCACACCGGACCAGACGCTGCTCGGCGGTTGCCGTCGAGCTGGACAGGTACATGGCCATGAAATAGCGGTTATCCAGGACAAACGGAAACTCGATTCTGCAGCGGCCGGTGTCGGCACCCGCTGAGGCGGTGATGGCGTCGGCGTTCACGCCATTGAAGAAATTCGAGATGCTCGGTGAATTGCTGCAAAACAGATTGACGCCGGCCTTGATTGCACCGCTGTTATCGACCTCTTGCTTCAAGTCACCCTGAAGCTCGCTGTCACCCCTGACCAGCAACCCGTTATCAGGGACCGATGAATCATTGGCGCCCAGGCTGGTGCCCCCGTTCGGATGCACCATCATTTGGGTGGCCCCGTCGATTCTGATACGCAGCGGACTGGCACCGGGTACCGCATCGACTTGAAACAGTGAATTGCCAGACGACGGCGCGCCGCCGACTTCAAAACGTCCCCCCGCGTAGCCAATGCCGTTGCTGTTGGATTCGAACAAGTCACCTGCGCCACCACCGCCGGCAACCCATGAGGCATAAGGAACGGCATTGAGCTTCTGGCGTTCACCAAAATTGGTATATGTGGGCTGGTCTGCTTCGCGAACGGCCACATGTAACCAATAGTTCGTGCCATCGAAAAGACCATCTTCAAAGTCAAGTTCCAGCGTAAAAACGCCGCGATCAACAGACTGGTCATTCAGTAACACCTGGTCGACAATATTCCCGCCTGCTCCCCCAGCCGGCGGCGCATCCTCGTCCAGGAGAGAGATTGCGAAATCAAACAGGCCCTCAGCGGCTTGACCCTGAAACTCCAGGTAGCCCTGATAGGTGAAGGTGTTATCGACGGTCTGGGCACTGGCTGACAGACTGATGGCCGCAAGCATCGAGCTGACACAGAGACAGGTGATGATTTTCAGATTTTTCATGGTTCACTCCTGGTTATTTCAAGTTCGAATCGATCACTGAACAGACTGTCGACCCTGGGGGCCAGGGGTGACCAGAACCCGGCCCTGATCCTAAAATCGCCGTTCGACACCGGCGCTGTGGCCACCGATTGACCCAAACTTCCGAAAAGAGCGAATCCGCCGCTGCTGAAATTCGTGCTCCCGCCAGCGCTGATCACGACTTTTCTGAGTTCGAAAAGCGGCCCGCCATCACCACTGACCTGTTCAGCGTTTGCGCTGCCTTCATTGGCCGATAGCGGCATCGCGCACAACGCGATCAGCCCCACCATCGACATCAGGATCGGACATCGTTTCATTGGTTTTCCTCCCGAATGAATTAAGAGCGCCCTGAGGGCGCAACGGCCGCGCTAATGCGGACGGTTGTATTGAAGCTGACGGCCTGGAAGGAAAAACTGCGCCATCGAATTTCTAAAAAAAATTGGGCATTCTTGCTGTTAAACGAATCAGCCGTATTCGGATCACCGACTTGAATGCATGCCGCGCTGGCACATAGAATCGGAGCAGGGGCCTTTACATTGCGCAAAGGCCCACCCACTTCGGGCCCCGCTGTGAACGATCCTGAAGGCTCAGACAAAAACGTCGAGACGACCGCGTTCGACCCCCGAGCGATTGAGGGCATTTATCGCCAGCTGCACATGGCCGCGCGCAATGCCTATCGGCGCAATCCGCAGCAGACCATGAACGTGACCGCCTTGGTCAACGAGTCCTGGCTGAAACTGCAGGCCGGCGATTGCGCCTTCGAAAATGAATTGCACTATCTGAAGACCGCCGCTCTGGCGATGCGCCACATCCTCGTCGACTACGCGCGCTATCGCGGTGCCGAGCAACGTGATCGGCATGAAGAAGTCACACTGCTCGAGTCCGCCATGCCGGATTTGAACCTGGGCCGCTCGCAGGACTGGGTGGCCCTGGACCTGGCATTGAACAAGCTCCAACGCCTTGATCCCCGGGCGGCTGATGTCATCGCCCTGCGCTTTTTCGTCGGACTGAGCATTGAAAAAACCGCCGAACTGCTTGAGGTCTCGCCGCGCAGTGCGGTACGCGACTGGCAGCGCGCCCGCGCATTTCTGATACAGCAGATGGCCGAATGAGCGACGAAGACAACGCGACGAGGCTAATCTGGCAGCAGGCGGCACGCCTGTTTGATCAGCTGGCGACACAGCCACCTGAGCAGCGCGCACTAATCCTTGAGGGCGAAAAGATCTCACCCCAGGCGCGCGCCTGGCTGGATCAGCTGCTGGCCGCCCATGATCAGGACGATGCGGCGCTCATCGACCAGAACATCGATGCCCTGGTTGATGGATTGAGTGAACACGCCCAGCATCGTGCGCCGCTGGACGAGGACTTCAAAGGCCAGCGTTTCGGTCCCTGGATCGTCGATGATGAAATCGGCCGCGGCGGCATGGGTGTGGTTCTGCATGGCCAACGCGCCGACGGCCAGTTTGAAATGGCGGTCGCGATCAAGCTGCTGAACTCGGCCCAGGTCGGCGAGGCGCGCAAGCAGCATCTGCGCGACGAGCTGCAGATTCTCGCCCGGCTCTCGCATCCCAACATTGCCCAGGTCATCGATGGCGGGCTGACCGAGTCCGGCCTGCCCTATCTGGTCATGGAATACGTCGATGGCGAATCCATTCAGCGCTATTGCGACACTCAGATGCTGGATGGAGAAGCCCGGCTGGCCCTGTTCTGCTCGGTCGCTGAAGCAGTGGCCTATTGCCATCGTCAGCTGGTGGTGCACGGCGATATAAAACCGGACAACGTTCTGGTCGACCGCCAGGGCCAGGTCAAGCTGCTGGACTTCGGCATTGCCAGCGGTCTGGGCGATACCTCAGATAACAAGACGCCGGCGAATGATCTGCGCTGGTGTTCTCCGGCCTATGCCGCGCCCGAACGCCTTAGTGGGGCGGCCCCTGCGGTTGCCGAGGACGTGTTCTCACTCGGCGCGCTGTTGTTCGAGCTGCTCAGCGGGCGGCGAATACGCACCGCCCGGCAAATGACCCGCTCAGTGGTTGAATCCGATATCGACACCGAGGTCATGCAGGCCTCGGAGCAAGCCCGGCGAGCGCTGGGTAATCCCGGGCGGGTTCGAATGCTGCGTGGCGATCTGGATCTGATCATCAGCAAAGCGCTGGCCGAGCGTCCAGACGATCGCTATGCCAGCGTCGAAGCCCTGCTGGATGATTTGTCTCGCTGGCAGCGCCATGAACCGATTTCGATTCGCGCGAAGGATCGTGGCTATGTGACTGCCCGCTGGCTGCGTCGGCACCTAGGCCTGGCGCTCTCTAGCGGCTTAATTGCCATGGCCATGCTGGTTGGCACCGGGTTGGCGTTGTGGCAAGCCGATGAAGCGCGGAGTTCAGAACAGAACGCTCGTCTCGCGCAGGCCAATGCCGAGCAGGCGCGTCAACGCGCCGATTCGATCAATGACTTCCTGCTCAGCCTGTTTCAGTCACGCATCCCTGAACTGCCGCCGAATGAACTGCCGACCACACGTCAGGTCATCGACCAGGGCATTAGCCGAGCTCGCGATCCAGCCGCAGGAGATCCCGCGCTGCGCGCTGAGCTGTTGCTGTCCTTGGCCAGTATTCTGGTCAGCCGTTTGCAGCTGGATGAAGCCGACGGCTTGCTTGAGGAGGCCGCCCAGATGACGGCAAGCATCGCCGAGCCGGTGCCTGAAATCGACATGCAGCGCCTGGGGCTGGCCGCCCAATCGGCGCTGATGCGGAGTCAACTGGACGAATCCGAGCAGCTGTTTGTGGAGGCGATTGCGCTGTATGAACAGCACGCGCCCGATGCACTGCACCTGATCGAGCTTCGCCGCAGCCTGGCTCGAGTCAAGATGTCAAAAGAGGAATGGCCAGAGGCCGACGCGATGCTGCTGAGACTTCAGGATCAGGTCAGCGCTCGCGACGATGCCGCCGACATGCGCCTGTCCATCGCCGGCGATCTGGCCGCCACCGCGGCCGAGATGTCGCAATACGATCTGGCCGGTGAGCGTTTTGCCGAGATCCTGGCGTTGAAAGAGGCTCAAGGCCACTCCCCGCAATCCCTGGCGATCACGGAGGTCAATCTCGGGATACTCAGAAAAACCCAGCTCGATTTTGCGGCCGCTGAACGCCATTTCAATCGGGTGATCGAGCGCTTTTCGGACTACACCGAAGTCCCACGGCCGGCACGAGCCACCGCCTACAAGCATCTTTCGGATCTGGCGCGCAATCGCGCGCAGTTCATTGAGGCCGAACGCTGGCTGACCCTGGCCGCTGAGGAATGGGCCAACATCATGAACCTCACCAACCCGGACGAGGACTTTTACATTTTTTATCATCGCGCGCAGATTCACGAAGATACCGAACGATTTGCTCGTGCGGCAGAAGACATGGCAACGGCACTGGAGTTCATTCTGGCCGGAAGTGCCGCACCGCCCCATCGAATCGCCGAAGGATGGGCAAGGTTGGCGGGTTATTACTGTCAGTCTGGGCAGCACGAACAGGTTGATCTTGCATTGAACAACGCGCGCGCGATCGAACTGGACGCCATCTCATCTCATATTGGACTGGCCCAAGCCCGATGCGCACTGGCCCGAGATGAAACCGACCTGGAGCTGGACTGGGTTCCGGAAAGCGTGATCCAAAGGGCCATCGAGGACAGCGGTGATGTCAGCTGGATCGCTACGCTTGAAGTGCTCAAAGCCGAGCTGCTTCTGGGGCTGAATCGCCCCACCGACGCTACGCCCTGGTTGAATCGCGCCGAACAGCGCCTGCGCTCGATCAACCCGGACGGTGGCCATCCCTTGCTGAACAAAATCGCTGATCTGTAAGCGGACGCGCCCGGCGATGGCCGCATGGTCCGTGACGATCCTGACCGAGCATCGGCGGCAGAATCTGATGGTTTTACAAACCTGAAAAAACGATGCCGGCGCGGAGCCGGCATCGCATTCCAGAACGGGTGAGCGGCCGATCCTTACCGGACGCACTCGAGAGAACTCAGCCCGGTCAGACGACCGATCTCCATCGTTCTTGGAACTCCATCGACCGTTGCTTCCACCACTGCATCGTTGCAGTTGCTGAAGGTCACGACGGCGCTGCCGACCACGTCCAGATCAACCTCGTTCGGCTCCATCGTGGCGATCATGCCGTTGTCGGTGACGTAAAGCTCGTCGATGGTGATCGTCAGGCCCGAGCGCTCGCCGATGCCGAAGGTCCAGCGCTGGCTGCCGCTATCGTCGTAGGTCAGCCAGTAGACCAGGACCGTGCCGTTGGCGATGACCTGAACGATCACCCCTTCGCCGCTCTCGACCTTGTTGAAGAAATGGCCGCTGAAGTCGCCGTTGATGACCAGCGGCTCGGGCGTCAGGGACACCGGAGCGCTGCTACGCTGAAGCCCGACGAGACGAGCACCCGTTTCAAGTTCGGCGTCGGGCACCAGGGAGACGAGCGCGCTGCAGCCCAGCTCGCCGTCGCCGCAGGTGGTCAGCCCTTCGTCATCAAAGGACGGGAAGAAGATTGGCGAGGCGGCATCACCGATGACCACCGAGGTGCTCGGCGAGAACGGTGCGATTGACAGGCCTTCGCCGGGCTCGTCACCGAGCTGATCGCCGACGACGTTAACGCTCGCCAAGAAGAAGAAGGCCGCGGGGCTGTCGATCGGATCGGTGATCAGGTCCTGAACATTGACAATTGGCAGGGGTTCGACGCCGAGGATTTCGACCTGAGCGAAGACCACTTCATCGCCCGTGGGCACGCCGAGAGCGCCCGACACGGGCGGGCTGGCCGAGTAAATCCTTCCGTCGCCGTCCAGATCACGACCGCTGATCGTCCCGCGAATCGAGGCGCCGCCGTCGAAGCCGTCCTGCTCGAAGGTGTATCGCAGCAGTTCGTCGGTCACGATCGGCGCGGGTGACGTCGTCGAGAAGAGGAGCTCGAAATTGGGGAACGGATCGACCGGGTCCAGCGTCACGAGCGCCGAACAGGCGTCTCCATTGGCGTTACCGCAGACGTCGATCGTGTCCGGAATGGTGCTCGGCGTGAAGGCCGGCCCGAAGAGCGGACCGCCGACATAGGATGTACTCGGTGCCAGAGGTGCAAAGGACACGCCTTCGTCAGCCTCATCACCGAGCGCACCACCGTCGAGGTTGTAGGCAAAGCCCCAAAAGAAATTCGTCGGATCGTTGATGTCGGCCACGGAGGCGTCGAAAACGTTCGTGACGGTCTGCCCTAACACGCCTTCGATGCGGACGCTGGCGTAGGTCACCTCGGAGCCGCCACCCTCGAGGCCGAGTGCATCGGCCAGTGGCGGCGCCACCGTGTAGAGACGGCCATCGTCATTGAGATCCTCGCCGACCAGGATGCCGGTGACAGTGCCACCGCCCGGATAGGTCTGTGAGAACTGGATGCTCACCTGTTCGGCCAGCGCGCTGGATGCCGGCAGGGCCAGGCCCGCCGCAAGGGCGGCTCCGGCCAGCCCGCGCATCAGATGGAGCGTGTTTCGGTCTCGAGTGCTGTTCATTTTTATCTCCCCCGGCCAAGCCGGTCTGTTGAACATGAATGGGCGGCGCGGTCCAAACTGGAGAGTCTGATGTTGCGTGGTCCTTCGCCGCAGGCCGAGAGCGGTTTTGCCCGAAGCCTTGCGCCCTACCGTGGCCCGATCGTGACGAGGAATCCTGTTGAAACTCGAAAATTTCCTAAAAACATTTACAATCAGCGATATAAACATGCCTTGCCGGACGATTTTTACGTGCAAGGGAAGGCTGAAAGTGTGAAAATGATCACACCTTGAATGCCCAAACTGGGGGGACAGTCGAACATATGCAGTGGATTGCGCTCAAGCATCGGGTTATCGACCTCGAATCCGGCCAGATCCATCACAAGGGCGAGACCAGCACCCTGTCGCCGCGCCTTCTGACCCTGTTGCGCTACCTTGCCGAGCATCCCGATTCGGTCATTTCGCGAGACACCCTGATCGAAGCGGTCTGGGGGCATCTCGAAGCAGCCACCGACGATTCGGTCAACGTCGCCGTTTCCTCCTTGCGCCAGGCGATCGGCGATAGCCGACGACCGCATCGCGTGCTTAAGGCCGTGCCGCGTCGTGGTTATCGTTTCGAATCAGGTCCGGTGGACCTGCTGGATGCCTCCGAGGCGGCGCAACGAATCCAGCACGACAAGACTGACAACCCCGCTGAAGCGCCATCACCGGACGCTCCGAGCCGGTCGTCGCGCGTGCCTGCCCTTCCAATCGCGCTGACCCTCGCCGCCGTGCTCGTCATCGGCGCCTGGATGGTCTGGCAGGCGCCCTGGCGTAGCGCCCCCAGCGCAGTCGAAATCGGCAATGCGGTCGCCGTTCTGCCCTTTGTGGACATGACCCCCGACGGCGACCATGGGCCATTCGCTGACGGCCTGGCCGATCGAATCATTCACATGCTGACGCTCTCACCCGAGCTGGACGTGACCTCTCGCACGTCCTCTTTTGCCTTTCGAGACAGTCAGGCGCGGATCGGCGAAATCGGGGAATCTCTCGGAGTGAGTGCGGTTCTGGAAGGCAGTGTCCAGCGCGCAGACGATCAGGTTCGAGTACTCGCCCAGCTGATCGACGCCGAGACGGAAATGCACCTGTGGTCGCGGACCTACGACCGACCTATCCGAGAGCTTTTCGCCCTGCAGGATGAAATTGCCAATGAAGTGGCGCGTACGATGACCGACACCCTGCTGCCGGATCGCGATACGCCGCACGCGAACTCGCAGCAGGTCTGGGAATTGATCACCCGCGGACGGGTGGCACTCGACCGCTTCACGCTGGAGGAAGCGACGAAAGCCGTCGGCTATTTCCAGCAGGCACTGGAACTCGAGCCGGACAATGTCGACGCGCTGATTGGCATGTTCGACGCGCTGGGCATGCAACGCAGCCAGGGCCCCATGCGAAGCAACCGCGATACGGAGGACATTCGCCAACCCTACCTGGAGCAGGCCCGGATGCTGGCCGGCGATTCGGCGGCCGTGAGGCGGGCCACCGGTGACTGGCATTTCAATCACAATCGCCCAGTCGAGGCGATCGCGAGCTTTCGACGGGCGCTGGAAATCAATCCCAATGACGCCATGAGCTGGCGCCATCTGGGCCGAATCCTGTTTCGTCAGGGCCGCTACGACGAATCCATCGAGCCGCTGAGAACGGCGGTTCGGCTCGATCCCTATATGAGTCTCGGCCAGGTCTGGCTGGCCGATGCTTTCTGGGCCGTGGGCCGATCGGAGGAGGCGCTTTTTCGCCTGCGCGAACTCATCGAGCGCCAGCCACGCTTTCCCCAGGGCCATGACCGTATCGCGACCTATCTCCTGCAGACCGGTGAATCCGCCCGCGCGATGCGCCACATTCTCCGCGCTCAGGCCCTCGACCCCGGCAGCGTCGCGCGCAAGTTCCGTGTCTGCGAGTTCTGGCTGCAGCTTGGTGATGACGGCTCGGCCGAGCGCTGCAGCGAAGAATTCGAAGCCGCTCATGACGATCCGTTTCGCCAAGCCTATCTGCGCCAGATTCTGGCTGCCTTCCGCGGCGATCACGCCACGCAAAAGCGCGAGCTCGAAGCCATCGTGGCCATGGGTATTCGCGACCCGTTGACGCCTGCATTGCTGGCACAGGCTTATTCGAAGGATGACTGCCCGGCGGCACTCACCCTGCTGTCAGAACGCTTTCCCGACCTGTTCGAACCAGAGCCTGAGCTTAACCCCATGCAGCTGATGCCCGCCCACACGGCGATTCAATGCCTCCAGCAGCAAGGCCGCCGCGAGGAGGCGGAGGGCTTGCTTGCGGTGCATTCCCGGTTGGTGGAGCGCACCCGCACCGAGCAAGGCCCCTGGCTGGTGGTCGGTCATGAAGCGGCTCTGGATCGAGCCTTGCACGGCGATTATGAAGGGGCTCTTGATGAACTGGAGGCGCTGATCGAGGATGACTGGCGCTATTACTGGTGGGGACTGGATTTTTACTACCCGAGCCTTGAGCCCATTCAAGACAGTGAACGCTTCAAGCGATTGATCGAAGAATTGGAAGCTGGCGTGGCCGAACAACGCGCGCAGTTTCAGGCCATGCGGTCGGACACGCTGTAGTCAGTCCGTGGGCTGGGCCAGATCGATGAAGGCTTCGATCATCGACGCGTCGTAGCAATAGGGATCAAAGGCGCGCGCCCCGGCCTGCTCCTGGATGGCGTGCATGTCTTTCTCGGAACCGACGTAGCGCATGTGACCGGCTTTGAAACGTCGAAATGTGATCGGCTGCGTGTCCAGTGTTTTGACGTCAGTGTGCCGGTCGTCCGATTTCAGGTGGTCCAGGTACCAGTCCAGCGAGACCGGCGGACCCTCGATCACCTGCAGATAGAATCGATTGCCGGCGTGAAAGATTCCGCCCAACTCGTCGAAATGCACGTTGGGCGGCGCCGGGTGGAGAATTCGCGCGACTTCGAGCTCCGCGCCGCGCCGATCGGCCCAATGACTAAAGTTTGCCTGAGAACAGATGGTGGTCTGAACCAGCGCGTTCGCGTTGTATGGATTGTTAGATGACAATGCGGTTCCCTCATGCGTTTCTGAATGCATTTCTGATTTCAAGGTGAGCTCAGCATACGCTGCGGGCGGTCAACTTCAAGGCCAGGGAACTTCTGAACCTGACTGCACAGGCGCGACCGGGTTCGCCGGAAAACCGGCAAGGACGGCGCGTTGCAGGCCCACGCGACTGGCAACGGCGATTCGTCATTCGTCGTTTTCCGAGGGCGTGGGAAGAATCATCAGCTCATGCACATCAACATGGGCCGGCTGGGTCAGCGCGTAGAGCACGGCACGGGCGGTGTCTTCCGGCTTCAGCGCATCAGGTTTGGGGTCGTCGAAAAACGGCGTATCGACCATGCCCGGTTCGAGCAGCGTCACGCGAACACCCGATCCTTTGATTTCTTCGCGCAGCCCGTAGCCAATCGCCGACACGGCCCACTTGGTTGCCGAGTACATCGAACCGGCCAGGGTCCGGCGTCCGGCCACCGATCCGGTGAGCACCACATGGCCCCGAGCCTTCTTGATGTCGGCCAGGCTGGCTCTGAGTGAGTAGGCCACGCCGAGAATATTGACATCGACCATCGTTTTCCAGCTTTCGACCGGCGCACCGGAAAACCCCCCAGGTTCTCCACCAGTGCCGGCGTTGGCAAATAGAGCATCAATGCGACCGTAATGATCGATGACCTTCTTGATCATGCCTTGTTGATCGTCAAAACTGGTGACATCGCAGCGCACCCCGAATGCGTGGTCAGCACCGAGATCATCAACCAGATTTTTAAGCTTGTCTTGCGACCGGGCAGCGAGTGCGACTCGGAAGCCCTGCTCGACGGCAAGTCGTGCCGTGGCCTCGCCGATGCCGCTGGACGCGCCAGTGATAAGCAGGACTCTTTTGTTTTGATCCGTCATCAATGTTTGGTGGAATTTTGAGTGTCCTCAAACCTTATCAGGATCGACCTGAACAGCGCTTGATCTGGATTAAGGGGCCTTGCATCCAACGGAGAAACAATCGTTTTGAACGACCGCCATAAACAATCGCCATCAACAATCGAATGACCAGAACCGGCTTGATCCAGCGTTCCTGCCATGCAATGCTCGAAGGCGATGACCGCTAACGATGCAGCCGCGGACAACTCAAACGAATCATCAGGAGCACGCCAATGCCCTCGACACCCGACCTGTGTGACGCTCACCCCGAGGAGATACGCGTTGTCACCGGCCACCATTGGATCGCCTACGGCGCCAGAACATCATTCGACGGACCGGTCAGGACGGTCAAATGTCACGAGGACAACTCGCGCGTCAAGGAACTGGTCAACACGCCTGGTGAGGGTCGTGTTCTGGTCATCGACGGCGGGGGGTCTCTGCGCCACGCCCTGATCGGAGATCTGCTCGCGGCCAAGGCACGGGACCACGGCTGGACGGGCGTGGTGATCCACGGCGCCTGTCGAGACGTGGAGGTGCTGGCAACGATCGATGTCGGCGTGCTAGCCCTCGGCTCGGTGCCGGTCAAGAGCGTGCGTAACGGCGAAGGCCAGATTGATGTGCCCGTGCTCATTGGTGGCGTCAGCATTCGTCCAGGCCATCATCTCTACGCCGACCCCAATGGCATCGTCGTCGCCGACCGCGCGTTGGACTGATTTTTCACTGATCCGATCATTGATCGGGTCGAGATTGCACGACTGATCCATTCCAGGGATAGAGCATGCCCGAGGCCACAATTGAAGCGCTGGTCATCCAGGCCCTGACGGCACCCGATCAGCTGGAAACCATCGCAAACCGACACGGCGTGGCGGCCGATCAGCTTCGGGATTGGGTTGACGCCTACCGCGACGCCGGGGCCAGGCGGCTTCGTGCGCTGCAGGCACGTCGCGGCCGCCTCAGTGTCGCCATGTTCAGCACCCAGCCCTATGATCGGGACGATTTCAAACGCGCACTCGAGGACTCTCGAGCGCTGCATTTCAACTACTTTCGCGAACGCCTCACGCTCGAGAGCGTCGACATGGCCCAAGGCTTCGGCGCGGTCTGCGCCTTCGTCAACGATCAGCTGGACGCGTCGACGCTCAAAGCCTTGGCCAAGCGAGGTGTTAGGGCAATCGCGCTGCGCTGTGCGGGGTTCAACAACCTCGATCTGGTGGCTGCGCGTGATCTGGGCCTGACGGTCACGCGAGTGCCCGGTTATTCGCCGGAAGCCCCGGCGGAACATGCCGTGGCCCTGATACTGGCGCTCAACCGCAAGCTGATCCGCTCGTACCGGCGCCTGGCGGAGGGCAATTTCGCCCTTAACGGCCTGCTCGGATTCAATCTGCACGACACCACGGTCGGCATTATTGGCACCGGCCGCATCGGCTCTGCTCTGGCCCGCATCCTGACCGGCTTCGGCTGTCGCATATTGGCCTACGACCCGAAGCCGAACGAGGAATGCGTTGCGCTCGGCGTTCAATACGTGGATCTCGAGAATTTGCTGTCGCGGTCTTCGGTGGTTTCACTGCATTGCCCGCTGAGTGACTCGACGCGCTATCTGATCAACGCCGAAGCGATCGAAAGCATGCCGCGCGGAGTGATGCTGATCAACACCGGGCGCGGTGCCCTGATCGACACGCAGGCGGTCATCAGTGGCTTGAAGACCGGCCGGATCGGCTATCTCGGACTTGACGTCTACGAGCAAGAAGAAGACCTGTTTTTCGAAGATCGCAGTTCAGAAATCATCACCGACGATGTCTTCCAGCGCCTGTTGACCTTTCCCAACGTGCTGATCACCGGTCACCAGGGATTCTTCACGCGTCAGGCGCTCGGCGCGATCGCCGAGTCGGTGGTTTCCAATCTGACACGGATAGCCGAGGGCAAACCAGCGCCGGACGCCATTCAGTCAGGGTCCTGATGCAGGCCGAAACATCCTATGGCGCATGCCGCCCGCATCGCTTTCTGACTATAATCAGTAGCTGTTGATGACCTGCTTCGAGAAACGCTCATGATGGAACACTACTGGTTCTGGCTCATTCTCGGCGCCCTGCTGATCCTGTCGGAGTTTTTCCTGACCGGTATTGTGGCGGTCTTTTTCGGGATCGGCGCCATTCTGGTCGGCCTGCTGACAGCAATCGGCCTGATCGACAGCCTGCCCGAACAGATCACCGTGTTTTCAGTCCTTTCGATCGCCGCCCTGCTGTTTGCTCGCGAGCGCATCAAAGTCTGGTTTCGCGGGAGTGTCAGCGAGCGTTGGGATGGTGATCAAGACCTCCTTCACAGCCGAGGCGAGCGCGCCACTGTCAGCCGCAATTTTGTCGACGGTGTCGGCCAGGTTCGGCTGAGTGGCACCGACTGGAAGGCCGAAAGCGATGACCCGGATCTGACCAAGGGCGACACGGTCTGGATTACCGGCCATCGCGGCATCACCCTGCTCGTTGCCGCCCAGCGCCCGGTGGCCGCTGACGCGGTTCAGGAGGCCAAAAGGTAGTGCGACTTTTAGGACCCTAGACCGACCGTAGTACGACCCCTTCCCTTTATCAATCGGAGCCTGTCCATGGAATTCTCGACCATTCTTTCACTGCTGACCCTGGCGATCGTGGTGATCGCGATCGCCAAGACGGCACAGATCGTGCCGCAGCGCTCAGCCTACGTCGTCGAGCGCCTGGGGCGGTTCCACAGCGTGCTTGATGCCGGATTCCACCTGATGATCCCTTTCATCGACAAGGTGGCCTACAAGCACACGCTGAAAGAAGAAGCGATCGATGTGCCGCAGCAGGCCTGCGTGACCAAGGACAACATTCAGATCCATGTCGACGGTGTGATCTACATGCAGGTCATCGACCCCAAGCTGGCCTCCTACGGCATCGAGGACTATCGCTTTGCCGCCATCCAGCTGGCCCAGACCACCCTGCGCTCGGTGATCGGCAAGACCGATCTGGACAAGAGCTTCGAGGAGCGCGTGATCATCAACGAAAAGGTCGTCGAAGTGCTGTCAGAGGCGTCCGAGCCCTGGGGCCTGAAAGTGCTGCGCTATGAGGTGGCCGACATCGTCCTGCCGGAGACGATTCGCGACGCGCTGGAAAAGCAGATGCGCGCCGAACGCGAGCGCCGCGCCGTGGTGGCCGAATCCGAGGGGGCGCGCGAAGCCAAGATCAATGTCTCCGAAGGCATGAAACAGGAAATGATCAACGTCTCGGAGGGCGACATGCAGAAGCAGATCAACGAGGCCAAGGGCCGGGCCGAAGAAATCACCCTGATTGCCGATGCCACCGCTTCGGGAATCGAACGCATCGCGACCGCCATCAACCAGCCGGGTGGCGCTGACGCGGTCAGCCTGCGCATCGCCGAGCAGTACGTCAAGGAGTTCGGCAACCTGGCCAAGGAAAACAACACGCTGATCCTGCCGGCCGAGCTGTCGGACATCGGGTCGGTGGTTGCCGGCCTCAGCCAGACTCTGTCGGCGACGAAGGGCAAGAGTTAAGGGTTCCGGGTTCCGGGTTAAGGGTTAAGGGTTCAGTCTTGGAGTGCCCCCGAAAAAGTAGACACCTTTTCTTACGTAAAACGGAGGTGTCATGAAAGTTCGGAAAAATCAGAGATATAGTCCTGAGTTCAAGCGCTCTGCGGTGGAGCGATCGCTTCGCTCTGCACGCTCGGTGCGGGAGGTGGCTGCTACATTAGGTGTCCATCCAAACATGCTGAGCCGCTGGAGGTGCGAGTTGACGCAGCGCGAAGAGAGAGACCCGACTGCGGTGCCCAATGAGGGGCCGGACAAGAGCTCGAAGGAACTGGCCCGAGAAAACCGCAGGCTGAAGAAGAAGCTGGAGCGGGCTGAGTTGGAGAATGACATCCTAAAAAAGGCCAACGAGCACTTCGCCAAGCTCCAGCGGTGAGATTTGCCTTCATTGAGCGCTACCACTCTGATCGGTGGACGATAGCGCTGATGTGCGAAGTGCTCGAAGTCTCGCGTTCCGGCTATTACCGGTGGCTGAAACGACCCGCCTCGGAACGAAAGGTAGTGAACCAGTCGCTGCTGGAGTGGCTTCTGAAGCGCGCTGATGAACTGAAAGGCGCGATCGGTTACCGGAAGCTTTGGAAAGACGCGGTCGACGCTGGGTTTATCTGCGGCCTGAATCGGGTGCAGCGCTTGCTGCAACAGGCAGGCTACCGTGCCAATGGCGCGCCGAAGCCGGGTGCGCGGCGCCCGGCGCCCGAGATCGTGCTGCCGAACGTGCTGGCCCGGCGCTTCGATGTGGCGGCGCCGAATCGGGTCTGGGTATCGGATATCACCCAGATCCGCTGCCAGGAGGGGTGGTTGTATGTTGCGGTCATCCTGGATTTGTATTCCCGTCGAGTCGTGGGTCGGTCAGTCGGGCCGATCAACAATGCCGAGCTGGTCCAAGAGGCGCTGCGGCGTGCTTGGGCCGCTCGAAAGCCGGTGGGTAAGCAGTTATTGTTCCACTCCGATCAGGGCGTCCAATACTCGGCAGGCCCCGTTCGGCGCTGGTTGGCGCGGCGCAAAGTGCAGCTGAGCATGTCACGTCGCGGGAACTGTTGGGACAATGCCTGTGCAGAGAGCTTTTTTGCCCAGCTGAAGAAAGAATGGGTAAAGCCGTTAGGGTTGACCACCCGAGCCGAAATGGCCGGTGAGGTCGGCTACTACTGCGAGGTGTTCTACAATGAAATCCGCCGCCATACAAAGGCAGACAACCTGCCGCCAGCCGACTATGAAGCAAGACAGGCAATGGCGGGGTAATCCCGGTGTCTACAAAATCGGGGCCAGTCCAGGGTTCGGGGGCACTCCACCCTGAACCCTGAAACCTGAACCCTGAACCCTGAACCCTGAACCCAACCTCATCCCTCATCCCTCATCCCTCATCCTTCCATTTCCTCAGCGTGGCGAATACCTGTTCCGGGCTTGTCCCTGTCTTTGGATTTTGAATTTGTGCGGATTGGATGACGGTTTTCTCTCGCACGCGCAGGAAGGGATTGAACTTGCGTTCGGC
>JGI12210J13797_10054523_pt1 | contig 17898 bp, 18 predicted proteins | sample ElkSlonscriptome_3_FD_13797 | JGI IMG/M metagenome (IMG submission 13797)
TACGCCCGGTAAACGCCCTCTTCGCGCCTTGGCACGAGCCGCGCTGACGGCGTTCTGACCCCACGAGGGTTTCACCACGGGCTGCTAGCCTCGAGCGGCATCCGCCTCGTGATCACGATCCTCCCGGCCCGACGCGACCCGATGGTCCATGAGGTTCCACTTCGGTCACTCGATGTACAGCGCATCACTGTCACTTTTCGTCTCATGCAGATTCACCATCGATTACCCATTGCCTGCTCGTTTTGCGCCGCTATGCTCTCTCCTCGTTTCGATGGACGACAGGTGAACGGCCTCGGCCGGATCATCTCATCTCATCTCATCTCATCTCATCTCATCTCGCTTCGTGTACCGGTGGCCGTCGCTCTGTGGCGTCCACGCTCTGTGGTGCACGAAGCCCTCGCTCTCCTACGCACCGAGACTCCGCAAGAGAAACCCGCTATGCTGAACCCCATCATGGAACCGAAGCGCCCGTCCGCCGAGCGCAAGCTCGTCGCCCCCACCGCCGGCTCGTCTGCCGCGGTGCGCTTCCCGGCCGATCTTCCGCCGCCGTACGTCGACGAGCGCCTCGTCGAGCCCGAGACCCGCGAGGAGCGGGTGAGTGGCCGTCGGGTCCTCGCGATGCCTGCCAATCCCGAGCACGGGGATCAGCACACCGAGCTCGACCGCATCATCGGCAACTACACCCCTCCGGGCTACACCGCCTCCACCGATCTGCTCACCCGGGTCGGTCCGGGCTCGGACTTCGCCACCGACACCTGCATTCGCCGCTCGGGCATCGATCCGCGCACTCAATCGCGCTACCTCGAGGAGGTGGCCTTCGAGGTGGTCAACACGCAGACCTTGCCCGCCATGGTCGAGCGAGCCGAGCAGCTCACCACGTGCGGCGTGCGGCGCATCTTCGGCGTGTTCGTGAAGAAGGGTGCGATCGGCGAGTGGTCCTCGACCGAGGGTCGCTTCGTCATGCTCGACCTCGACGACGTGATCGAAGATCGCACCCTCGTGCGCCCGCTGCCCGTGCGCGCCTTGCTCGATGCCGCCGAGGCCGACAAGGCGGTGGGCTACGCTCTCGAGGCCAAGGGCAACCCGGTGATCGCCGAGGTCCGGGAGAAGGGGCGCGCCGAGGGCCGAGAAGAAGGGCGCGCCGAGGGCCGAGAAGAAGGGCGCGCCGAGGGCCGGGCGCAAGGGCGCACCGAGGGCCGAGAAGAAGGGCGTACCGAGGGCCGAGAAGAAGGGCGCACCGAGGGCCGAGAAGAAGGCCTCGCCGAGGGCATCGAGACCGTGTGCACCCTGCTGGGGATCCCGTTCGGCCCCCGCCAGCGTCAGCAGCTCGAAGGCATGGACGTCGAGGCCCGCGCGGCCTTGCTGGCCACGCTGAAGCTCGAGCGTCGTTGGCCCCGGGATTGAGGGCCCCGAGATCACGACCTCCGAATCGAGCCCGGCCGGGCCGGTCGGATCGGGTCGTGCCGGTCGTGCCGGTCGTGCCGGTCGGATCGGGTCGGCTCCGGGCTGTTCCGGTCGTGCCGTTCCGGGGCCGGTCGGGCTACTTCTCGCCCGGGTAGATGGCGAGGATCTGCGACACGGCGGTGTCGATGACCGCCTTGGCGTCCTCGCCCGCGTTCAGGCGCTTGGTCGCCCAGCCGTGCCAGACCTCGCGTTGGGCGATCCGGTCGAGCAGGTAGACGTTGAGCGTGCCTTCGGTCTGGGTCTGGCCGGGGCCGTTCTCGGTGACCGCGCTGCCGTTGCCGCCCTCGAGGCGGTAGCGGGTGCGCACGCCCACCGAGAACGCCACCAGCAGGTCGGCCTCCTCGGGGGGAGCGGAACTCAGCCCCAGGCCGAGCAGCTCGCGATCGATCGCCTCGCGGATGAGGATCTCGTTCTGCTTGGTGCGGATGTTGGGCTGGTCCTCGCCGAACTGGATGAGCACCAACTCCTCGGTGAGCCACGCGTAGGTGGTGGCGTCCTCCAGCACGAAGTCGGGGCCCCGCTCGGCTCGCACCTGGGTCGAGGCACAGCCGGCGAGCACGAGCGCCTGCATCAGCAGGCCCAGCGCACCGCGGCGGGAGATCGTCGATCCGAATGCAGCTATGGTGGCCATGCGAGCGGAGAGTCTACGACACGCCCGCGGGGCCCACCGATCCGGTGGTTCGGCCCGGGCCCGGGAACGCGTCAATTCCCGGAGAACTCGGGGTAAACGTGGTCGAGCCGCGACCGGGCAGGGGGCGAAGCGGGAGGGGCTCGCGCTCAGCGAGGTCGGGTCGGGGATCGAGCCGGGGCCCTGGACGGGGTGCCACACCCTGTCTAGGGTTCGCGTTTCCGGAGGCTCCTGCTCGTGAAGCTCACCACCCGCTGGTACTCGCCCCGCCTGAACACCGAGGTCCTCGTCGCGAGATGGGGCCACTTCGGCGTGCCCGTGCTCCTGTTTCCCACCGCGGGCGGCGACGCGGAGGAGTCCGAGCGCTTCTTGATGATCGATGCTCTGCGCCCGCTCATCGAGGCCGGTCGGATCAAGGTGTTCACGTGCGACAGCGTGGCGGGGCGGATCTGGACCGACGGCAAGAGCTCGGGCGCGTTCCGGGCCCGCATCCAGAACGCCTTCGACGCGTTCGTGGCCCACGAGCTGCTGCCGGCCATCGAGCACGACTGTCGCACGCCGGGCATCGAGGTGGTCACGGCCGGGGCGTCGATCGGGGCCTTCAACGCGCTGGCCTCCATCTGTCGCCACCCCGACCGCTTCCGGGCGGCGGTGTGCATGAGCGGCACCTACGATCTGTCGCGCTGGTCGAACGGCGAGCACACGCTCGACTTCCACTACAGCTCGCCGCTGCACTTCTTGCCCGGGCTCGGCGAGGGCGAGCACCTCGCTCGGCTGCGCGAGCGCTTCGTGGTGCTCGCCACCGGCGAGGGCCGCTGGGAGTCGCCCAGCCAGTCGTGGCGAGCGGCGCACGTGCTGGGCAGCCGAGGCGTGCCGAACCGGGTGGACCTGTGGGGCCCGAGCTACGACCACGACTGGCCCACCTGGCGAGAGATGCTGCCGCAGTACCTCGCTCGGCTCTCTTAGCCAGCGAGGCGCGGCGTGGCGCGGCGCAAGGCGGGGAACGGGCCAATTGTCGAGCGGTTGCGTCGTCGCTGGCGCGTGACCGGGCCATCTGGGAGTCTTGGCCCATGTCCGAGGTGCGCAGCTCGTTGTGTCGCTACATGCCCGAGTGGATGGCCGAGAAGGGGGCGGCCCTGCTGGCCGCGCTGCCCGAGCCAGCCGCTCACTGGGCCCAGGACACCGCCGCCGCGCTCGCGATCGAGCCGGGCCCCCCGGGGCGCGACGCCTGGCGAGACGAGATCGTGCGGCGCTTCGGCGACGGCCGGCGGTCCAAGGAGCGCGATGCCATCGTGGGGGCGCTGCGCGGGGCGGTGCTGCTGGTGGCCATCCAGCAGCTGCCCGCGCCGGTGCTGATGGCGGCCGACTCCGGGCCGCCCGACATCCGCAGCACCAAGGAGCTGGACCTGCCCGCGGTGAAGCGCAGCCGGATCCTGGGCCTGCTCGAGCCCTGCCTGACCGGCTACGACGACCAGGCCGAGGCGCTGGTCCGCTCGCTGACCTGAGCGGCGGCGGGCCGGCGGCGGCGGGACGGGCGGGGTGATCCGGCGGCGGAGGAGCCCCTACGGCGCCGTCGCTTCGGTCGGGGGCGTCCAGGTGTCGAGGTCTTCCAGGCCGCCCCAGGCCCGGCGCCTCGCCGTGCGGGCCTCGGCCTCGTGGGCAGTGTTCTGCGCGCGCAGCGTGTCGATCTTCGCCTCCTTGCCCAGCAGGTCGCGGGTGAGCCGGTTGCGGGCGGTGCTGCGCGAGCCCGCGTCACCGAGGGCGGAGAGATCCTTGCGGATCCGCGACAGGTCTCGCTCGAGGAGGTCGATCTGCGCGTGGGCGCGCTGGATCTCCTCGTCGAGCTTCAGCGCGCGGCGCAGCAGCTCGATGGAGCGGGTGAGGATCTCTCGCTGCGCCTCGGGCACGCCGTTGCGCGCGCTCAGCTCGACGAGCGTGGACAGCCGCGGATCCTCGTGGGTGCGCGACATCAGCTCGCGGGCGTGCAGCGTGTGCTCGACCTCGGCGCCGGGATCCACCCGGGTGGCGGCCAGCGGGGTGTCGTTGGCCAGGTCGTAGTCGAGCTCGACCGCGCCGTCGCCGGTGAGATCGGCCCGGCGGGGCACGTCGAGGGCCACGTAGACTCGGCGGCTGCGCCCGCTGCGGTTGTGCAGGCGCAGGGTGATCTCCGACTCGAGCACGTAGCTCTCGACGATCGAGCCCTCGCGCCAGCGCAGCACGGTCACCCGCTCGCCCCGCGGGTGGCGCGAGCGCTGTAGCTCCACGTCGAGTTCGAACCCGTAGGGCACGAAGCGACGCTCGGCGGGCTTGAGCCGGTCGAGCATGGCCTCGCCCACGAACCCGCCCTCGGCGAAGAACGACACGGTGCCCGGGGGGAGGGTCTGGGCGGTGGAGTTGACCAGCCGCGCCGCGCTCAGCCCCTCGCCGTGCTCGGGTGCGAAGAAGGTGATGGGCTCCACCTCGACGCTCTGCTGAACGATCGGCAGCAAGGCCGAGTGATGGGCCCGCAAGTCGATGGGATCGGCCACCCGGTACAGGAACAGCGCCCCCGACTCCGCGCCGTTGGCCTGGGCCAGCTCGGCCAGGTCGCCCAGCGAGACGCCGCCGGACTCGGCCGCGAGGGTTCCCAAGCCGATCACGCCATAGCCGGTCCCGCCGCCGCCGCTGCCGTGGCCGATGAGCCCGATGTTTCCCAGGCCGAAGGTCTCGCCCATGCCCGCACCGTGGAGCCCGTCGACGGTGCGGTTGGCCAGCTGGGGCACGGTGGTGAGGCCGTCGGGGGGAGCGACCAGCTCGCGCTCGGCGTAGCGGGGGGCGGCCAGCGGGTGCAGGAACGACGAGGGCCGGCCGTTGGCCAGCTCCACCAACACGCCGTCCCAGTCCTCGTCGGTGTCGTTGTGCACCAGCGCCCAGGCCTGCAGCTGGCCCGCCTCGGCGCCCTCCATGACCACGCGGTAGGTGGTGCGCCACACTGCGGCCTCGGACACGTAGCCCAGGCCCAGCCGGCCCGCGGAGCCGACCTGCACCTCGAGCGCCGTGCTCTGGCGGGCGGCCTGGTCCGACAGGGCGGTGGCGGCCACGTCGAGGCGGGCGGCGGTGCGCTCGTCGAGCACCTTCACCGCGCTCACCCGGTCGGTCTCGAGCCGCTGCAGGGCGTCGTCGTCGTCGAGCAGGATGAGGGTGTAGTGCGGCTCGCCCCGCAGGGCCGCGGCAGCGGGAACATCCGGGTCGGCTGGGGCGTCGGTGTGCTTCGGCGCTGGCGGGTAGAAGGGCCCCTCGAGGTCGATGAAGCGGCCGCGCACCTTGCCTTCGTCGGTCTGCACCTGCACTCGCGAGCCCTTGAGGCTCTGCAGCAGGTCGCGGTAGGCCAGCGGCCCCTCGCCTTCGAGGGGCAGGCCGGCCATCGCCCGGGCCATGTCCTGGCTGACGGAGCTGTCGAAGTCGATCCCGCGCACCTTCACGCTGCCCGTGGCCTCGAGGATCACCAGGGACTTGAGCGCGTCGTCGAGGTGGGAGGCGGGCAGGGGCAGCGAGAGGTCCTCGCGCGGGCCCACGTTGCCGCGGCGTTCGAAGTAGCCCACGCCGGTCTCGTAGAGACGCAGCTTGCGAAGGGGGAGGGCCGAGGGCTCGGCGACGAAGATGGTGGAGAGCAAGGCGGCGGCGAGCATGGGCATGGCGATCGTCGGCACCGGACACCGTTGGGCCCGTGAAGTTCCGCGGGCCGATCCCTCCGGCGGCGTCTCCGGCGAGCGCGCACGCATCGCGGCCGGGTTCGGCGTGGAGGGGACGGGCGTGAGAATCGCGGCGGGGCTCGGCGTGGGTTGGATGAGCGCGGAGTGGACGGGCAGGAGACTCACGGGGGGTCGGCGTGGGTTGGACGGGCGGGAGAATCGCGGCGGGGCTCGGTGTGGGGTCGGGAGATGGCCCGGGTCGAGGGGGGTGACGATCTTCCTGCGCTCCGGGCCGCGCGCTGCTAGCCTCCCGCTCCGCTCATGCCTCGCGTCGTCTTCGTTGCCCCGTACTTCATGGATGCCACGCTTCGCTTCGTCGATGCGGTGGCGAGCCTGCCCCAGGTCACGCTTGGGCTGGTCAGTGCCGATCCGGCCGACCGGCTCCCGCCCGGGCTGCGCAAGCGGCTGGCGGGGCACTTCCAGATCGACGAGCCGCTGGATCGCGGCGCGCTGGTGCACGCGGTGGGCAAGCTCGGCGAGCACCTCGGCGGAGTGGACCGCTTGGTGGGCTCGCTCGAGCAGCTGCAGGTGCCGCTGGGCCAGGTGCGCGATCACTTCCAGATCGACGGCATGGGCGAGTCGGCGGCGCGACGGTTCCGCGACAAGGCGCTCATGAAGGACGTGCTGCGCCAGGCGGGCCTGCCCTGCGCTCGGCACCGGCGCACCGAGTCGGCGGCCGAGGTGCGGGCGTTCGTGGAGGAGGTGGGCCTGCCGGTGATCCTCAAGCCTCGCGACGGCGCGGCGGCGGTGGGGACGTATCGGATCACCACCAAGGCCGCGCTCGAGCAGGCGCTCGAGCGCTTCGTGCCCGAGATGGTCGAGGAATTCGTGGTGGGCCACGAGCGCTCGTTCGAAACGGCGAGCCTGCGTGGGCAGCCGCTGTGGGACTCGCACACCCGCTACGATCCCAGCCCGCTGACGGTGCTGGAGAACCCGTGGATCCAGTGGTGCGTGGTCCTGCCGCGCGAGGTGAACACGCCCGACAGCGTGGCCATCGCGCCGGTGGCCCATGCCGCCCTGCGAGCGCTGGGCATGCACACGGGGCTGAGCCACATGGAGTGGTTTCGGCGCGCCGACGGCAGCGTGGCCGTGTCGGAGGTGGGCGCGCGCCCGCCCGGGGCGCAGATCGTCACGCTCAACGGGTGGGCGCACGACACCAACATGTACGAGCGCTGGGCCGAGCTGGTCACGCTCGATCATTGGCACGTGCCGCCGCGGCGCTACGCGGTGGCGGCCGCGTTCTTCCGCGGGCAGGGGCAGGGGCAGCGGGTGGTGCGGCTGCACGGGATCGAGCAGGCGCAGGAGGAGCTGGGGCACCTGGTGGTGCAGGCAAAGCTGCCGACGCCGGGGCAGCCGAAGGCGCGCACGTACGAAGGCGAGGGGTTCGCGATCGTGCGGCACGAGGAGACGGCGGTGGTCGAGCGGGCGATCCGGAGGCTGGTGTCGCTGGTGCGGGTAGAGGTGGGATGAGCGATGAGCTCCGCGTCCTGGCGGCGGTGATCTCCTCGTTCGATGCGACGTGCGCCTGCGCTGTGTTCCCCGAGGACAGCGTGAGGATGGCCGAGTCCACCGACTTCCCCTTCGAGGTCGAGCATGTTCACTCATCCGGCGCTTCGAAGGCACCGTTATGAACGATGTTGGCCATGCGGCACAGCTCTTGAAACGCCCGTCGGAGCGTGGAGCCCGAGAGGTCGGGGCGGTCGATGACGCCGTCGGGCAGGTTTCGATCCGGACATCGCTCATCTTGTAGAGAATGTTTGTGGGTTCGTCCCGCGGGGCGATGAGCGGGCCCATCGAGGTCGAGACGGCAGATCGGCCCGACTCGCGGCGAGTAGACATTCAGTGTCTTGGCGTCGGAGATCTCGTTGTAGCTGATCAGCACCTTCACCTGGCTCGGCACCACGCGCACTCCCGGACAGTTCGTCGAGTTCTGCACTCGAAGCGGTTGACGTAGTGCTCGCCGGGCAGGCTGACGGTGGCCATGCTGCCCGCGGCGTGCTCCACCGGGACCATGAGGTACTCCGCGTCGAGGTCGCCCCACGGGTGGTCGACCAACTCGAACTTCGAGCCGGGGGCGCACTCGACCCGCCATGCTCTGCGATAGCGTCGATCGCGACTCCATGTCAACGGCTTTGGGGCGCCGCATGGGCTCGATCGCGCGGTCGTGCGGGCTATGGCGGCCGTTGCAGAGCGATCCGACGAGCGTGGGCACGGCCGCCGTCGGGCGTCGGACATGGAGACCATCGCGTCATTGGACGCGCTGGCGATGCGGAGTGGTGGCGCACTCGAGCTGCCCGATGGTAATGACGTCGGCGTGCGCATGCGGGGTCGAAACCGGCGCTCGAGGGGTGCATCCTGTGGGGGGCGATCTCGTCGGCTCACGCCGCCGGTGGTCGCCAACCCTGCTCGCTCCAGAGGTGTCGCCGTGCGCAAGATGCTGAACCTCCTTCGATTCCTGCGGACCTACGTGGCCTTGGTGCGCGATCCCAACCAGCTGCAGCGAGTGTTCGCGCTCGGGGAGCGGCTGGCCCGGGGCGACCTGTTCGTCCGCATGCCGTGGCTGCGGGGGCGGCCCGAGATCGAGGCGGTGGTCTCTCGCCCGGCGCGGCACCTGGCGTTCGACCGGGCGCGGCTGGGAGCGATGCCGCTGGGCACGCTCGGACGGGCGTTCGTCGACTTCCTCGACCGCCACGGCCTCGACCCTGGCGAGCTAGCCCACAGCACGGGCGACAGCACCCTCGACCGCTTCCGCATCCACCTGCAGGGCACCCACGACCTGTGGCACGTGCTCACCGGCTTCGACACCGACGTCGACGGCGAGCTTGGCCTGCAGGCCTTCTACTTCGCGCAGCTACAGGCCCCGCTGACGCTCACCCTGATGTCGGCTGGCCTGCTCAACATGGCGCTGATGGAGGAGGGCTCGGGCGCGGAGCGCATGGAGCAGATGGTGCAGGGCTACCTCATGGGTCGCCGAGCGGCACCGCTGACGGGCGTCGACTGGAGCGCGCACTGGGAGCGCCCGCTGTCGGAGGTTCGCGACGAGCTGCGGCTGGACGTGGGCCCGAGCGTGCTCGTGGCCGCCTGAGCCGCGAGCCGCGAGTCAGGCGGTAGGGCCCGGTGCCGGCCGGCCCCGTGCGGCTCACGAGCGGAAGTCGAACCGCATGCCCGGGCACTCCGCTTCGAACGCGTCGAGCGGTGAGCGACAGATCATCTCGTCGCCCATCGACCACGCCTGATACTCTGTGCACTCCAGCGTGGTGAAGCACTCCACGCTCTGCTCATAGGCCGTGGAGCACGAGTCGCTCTGGTCTTCGGCCTTCGACCACTTCTCGACACAGCGATCGGCACATGTGCCGATCTGTGCCGGATCGACGGTGCCGTCACACGCGACGAGCGAACACATCGACTCGCAGATCTCCTCTCGCTCGCTCGTCGGAGGATCCTCGCTCCGTTCGCAGCCGGCGAAGACGAAGAGAGTCGAGAGCCAGAAGACCGCGCTGTACATGTTCATTTTCGTGCTCCCTCTGTCCGTGGAGACGGGCTTTGGGCTCATCCGTGCCCTCGGTATGCTCGTCCATGTCCATGGTGATAGCCGACCGGAGCCGCGTCAACCGGGGTGTTGATGAAGTTCATCTCGAAGGCCCCATCACAGGTGGACCTCCATATCTCACTCGAGCTGGCGTATCCGCGGTACCACAGGACATCGGAGCAGTCGTCGCCGTTGAAATCTCCGATGGTTGGTACTGTATCCCCCGGTACGGTGAGATCGACGACCACGGGGGCCGAGGGATCGACGAATCGCCACAGCTCGTCATCGGTCCCTGGGCGATCCCACACGACGTCGAGCCGGCCGTCTCCGTCGAAGTCGCCCGGGTGAGGTTTGGGCCGACCGACCATGGAGAACGCGACCTGGTGAGGCGTGCAGCTCTCGACCGTCGTCCACAGGATCAAGGATTCGTCTTCTGGTAGGTACCAGAGGATCTCATCGTCGGAGTCCGTGTCGAAATTTCCCACGATCGCGTTCAGCGGCTGGCCCTCGGGAATGCCACAGGGGACGAACGATGACTCCACGACACCCGAGCCATCACGGGTGACCAGTAGCCATGCTGATGTCTCTTCGGCATACCAGAGGATCTGGTCGCCCCATGCCACTCCCGTCGAGTCGAAGGCTCCGATCGCTGCATCGAAGTACCCATCGGCACCATCGAGCGGCTCGTGGGTCGAGAAGCCCTCGACTCCCCCTCGCAGGCCCCAGTCTCCGTCACCGGGTCCTGGTAGCACGAACAGCGCGTCACCAGTGGAGGGATCTGCCTCGAGGATGGGGTCGGCGAAGCTTCCGTAGCAGTACGTGAGTGCGCCGAGTCGAGCTCGGTCCCATATGTTGTCTCGGCGGTCGGAGACGCGACAACCAATGGTGCTGCGAAGGCGATTGTCTTCGCTCTGGAGCGTTTGGAAGGCGTAGTCGGTCGGCCGCACGAAGAGCTTGGTCTCGCGACAGCGTGATGTCGCCGTCGAGGATGTACGTGCTGCCATCGAGGGATGGAGTGATTCGAGGGGTGATGGGTTCGTCGTATCGTGCGCCGGCGGGATCCGACGGGGGCGGCAATACGGATCCCGTCTCGTCGACTGCACCACCGTCCTCGATACTGCCAGTATCGCCGAAGGGGGCGAGGATGCCTTGATCGACCGGAGCATCGGTCTCGTTCTCGAGACAGACGAAGTGATCGTCGGGTACCACCTCTGGAGGCGTGGGCGTTTCATTGCATCCTGCGAGTGAACCATGACTCACGATGAATGCGATGCATGCGAAGTGCGATTTCATCGAACAGTAGAGAGCTTTGCAGGTGGCTCTACTCGATGTCAACCGGTGCGAGAGGTGTATTCGTGTTGGGCGGGTGCACTTTCGCGCGCCGTCCCGAACTGAACAGCGTAATGGCCCGAATGGGCCGAATTCGGATCCCATGAGGCGGTGCGCTCTCGGATTTGCGAGGGTGAGTGCGACGGTGTTGGATGCTGACTGACAAGGAAATCGTGAGCGCTCGAAATTGAACATACCGAGCACTCCGTTCATTCTTGCAGTGGCTATAGAAGCACTGAGAACAGTGTTCAGATCTGATCTGAGTGGCGCTGATGTCACCTCTACGGCTCGGCGATCGGAGCAGTGCCACAGAGCAGTTCACGTCTCTCGAATCTAGCAGCCCGTGGTGAAACCCTCGTGGGGATCCCACGAGGGTTTCACCACGGGCTGCTAGAGCCCGATCTTCGAAGATCCGCGTGAGCGCGGCGGGGAACCGGATCGTGTCGAGCTCATCGGGATCGAGTGAGCCCGCGTGCCCCGAGGGATCGGCATCGAACAGGAGCCTGGCGGCTCCGCCCGTGCCGGGCAGGGCATGGAGCGGCGGGCTCTCGACGCACGGGGAGTACGCGGCTGCGGACCTCTACGTAGCGCACGACATCGAGAGAGGCGTCGCTCGGCTCGCCCCGGGAGGGATCCTCGGCATCTCGGCCAACACGGTGCGCGGCTCAGCTCGCGGGGTTGCTCGACCAGAGCGAGCGAACCAGCGGCGAGCGCTCGTCGGTCCCCGACATCGAGCGATGGATGCAGGAGATGCGCGAGCTCATCGGCGGTGACCCTCGCGAGCTGCTCGAGCAGCACCGCTGATCGAGCCCGCCGCCGCCCCTACCAGGTCAGGCTCTCGACCGCCGCAGCCACGCCTGCCGCGTCGTCGCCGTGCCCGGCCCGCTTCAGCTGCTCGGCCACCCACGGCATGGCCTCCTCCTCCGACTTGAACACCTTGGTGGGGTAGGGCGCGCGAATGGCCAGGGTGATGCCCGACAGCAGCGCACGAAAGGCCGCGGCCACGAACCCTTCGCCCTGCACCACGTGGGCCTGGAGGATCAGCGACTCGCGGGTGGCCTTGGCGACCTCCTCGGCCTTCTTGCGGGACGCGGAGTTCGGCATGACGCCCGAGCTGTCTTCGAGGGTGGTCAGCACGGCGATCTTCCGATCGTCGAACGAGTCGATGAACGTGAGCTGCTCGCGCATCACCACCGACAGCAGCTCGGAGGTCGCCGCGGTCCTCCAGCGGTTGATGAACACCCGCGACCATGTCGCGAGCAGGAGATCGTCACTCTTGTGCACCACCGTGGGGGTCGTCATCGGCGCCCCGACCATAGTCTAAAACCCGACGACGCTCACGGGGCCCGCGACCCTACATGAAGTCTACTCGCCCACCATGCCGAAGATACGGGGGGGCTTGGGCTCCACGCCGGGGGGCACGTCGATCATGGACCTCCGCGGAGTGCACGGTTCCAGGGGACTAGCAGCCCGTGGTGAAACCATCGCGCGGCCATGACACCGCCCCCGAGGCTCATGCCTTCGTTGCTCATCGGTTGATTACGCCCGGTCAACGCCCTCTTCGCGCCTTGGCACGAGCCGCGCTGACGGCGTTCTGACCCCACGAGGGTGTCACCACGGGCTGCTAGCTCATGCGAACCAGGTGCCGCGGCCACAGGTGGAACTCGAGCACGGCGCAGCGATCCACCTCGAGGTGGTCGACGGTCAGCTTGGTCAGCCCGCCCTTCTTCATGCGGAAGCCGGCCCGGTCGTCGCCGCACACCAAAAGGGAGACCAGCCGGCCGAGATCGGGCTCGTGGCCCACCACCATCACGCGGTGATCGTCGTCGCAGCGCTCACCGAGCAGCTCGATGATGTCGTCGGGCGAGGCGCCGGCGGCCAGCCTGGGGCACGCCTCGATCCGATCGGCGATCCCCAGCGCCTTGCCGGCGATCTCGGCGGTCTGCATGGCGCGCACGAAGGGGCTGCTCAGGATGCCGTCCACCGCCACGCCGATGGCTCTCCAGGACTCGGTGGCCCGCTCCATGCGGCGGCGCCCGTTGTCGCTGAGCGCCCGGTCGGCGTCTGCGGAGATCTGGCCGTGGTCCACCTCCATGGCGTGCCGAACGAGATACAGCTCCATGGAATGCGTCCTCGGGGGCGGCTCCTAGCCGGCCTTGGGCTGGCGGACGACCCCGCCCGCGTGAGGAAAGCCGAAGCGGGACTCGTCGACCTCGACGTTGATCTTCACCTCGGTGATCTCTTGGACGATCTGCTGGATCTGGGCGTCGATGACCTGCTTGAAGGCCAGCTCGAGGCCCTCGACCTCGCGGTAGTCCTCGAAGTGGACCTCGAAGGGCTGGGTGCCCATGGGGGTGACCTGGTCGAACGCCTGACCGATCTGCAGGCCCGTCTCGGCGTCGAAGCTCATCACCACCGTGAGCCCCGACGCAGACGACAGCTCCACGTCGTAGACCGTGCGCCCGCTCTCCTCGCGGGCGGCCACCGTGCGGGCCCGGTCGAAGAAGCGCGTCCACTCGGCGGCCAGCAGCAGGCTCGAGGCCCACGCGTGCTGCTCGGCCTCCACGCCCGACAGCCGGCGGCGGCCGCTGATCGGGTCCTCGGCCCAGATCTCGTCGCCGAGCTTGCCCGCCCGCATCTCCCCCACACCCGCGATGTCCTGCTCCATGAAGAAGTCTCCGTTCTTCCACCAGATCTCTAGATCGCCGTGGATGTTCTGAGCGGGGATCTCGATGGTGCCGCGGTAGTAGAAGCTCTCGACCCGCGCGATGGCCTCGGGCGTGCCCATGGCCTCGGCCGCGCGGGCGAGGATGGTCTCGGCCGCGGGCAGATCGGGCTGGGGCTCGGGCTCGACCTCGTCCTCCCCGGGCAGGGGCTCCGCGCCCGGCGAGACCGAGGCGGACGGCGCGGGCGACTGAGCCTCGGGCGTCGGGTCGCTCTTGGTGCACCCCAACCCCAAGGCGAGGACGAGCGAGCCCATCCCGAGCAGGCGGCGGAACGCAGAGTGGCGGAGCACGGGCGATCAGCCTAACAGGGCGGAGGGCCGAGGGGCCACCAACCAGCGCAGCCCCGGGCGCGGGCGGGCGGGGCGGGCGAGCTATGGTCGTCGCGGGCGGGCGGGGCCAGGCGAGCTTCAGTTGCGGGCAGTCGAGCTTCAGCGGGCGGGCGGGGCGACCGGCGGCTCGTCGTGGGCCGGTTCGGCCGGCGGCACACCGAGTGCCGGTGGCTCGTCGTGAGCCGGAGTCCCGTCGGGGCCATCGAGCAGCTCGGCGAGCGGCTCGGCGAGCGGCTCGGCGGGCGGCTCGGCGAGCACCTGCACCAGGTGGGCCCGAGCGGCCTCCAGCACCGGATCGCGCCCGGCTTCGAAGTCGGCCTGGGTCTCGGTCACCACCACGTCGGGCACGATCCCCTCGCCCTCCACCACCGTGCCCTCGGGCGAGTGGTAGTCGGCCACCACCGTCTGCAGCAGCGCGCCGCCGGGCACCTGCTCGATGACGGAGGGCAGGGCGGCGCCGGCCGAGGGGCGGGCGCCCACCACGGTGATCCGCCCGTGGTCGCGCAGACCCACCACGAAGATCTCCGAGGTGCTGGCCGTGCTCTCGTCCACCAGCACCGCCACCGGGCCGGTGAAGGGATCGTCGCCCGGCTCCACGTTGAGGTGCTGTTCGAAGTCGCGGAAGCGCAGCGTGCCCAGCGAGGCCTCCTTGGACAGCAGCATGCGGGCCACCGGCACCGACATGGCCCCCACGCCCCCCGGGTTGCCCCGCAGGTCGAGCACCAGCGCGCGCATGCCCTCGGCGCGCAGGGTCTCCATGCCGGCCTGCACCTGCTTGACCATGGGCAGCATCCACACGTTGAAGGCCAGCAGGCCCACCTCGCCTCCCAGCGCGCGGTGCTCGACGCGGGTGGGGATGCCGCGGAGGTTGCCCAGGGTCACCCGCTCGCCCTCGGGCTCGATGCACGGCACCACGCGCACGGCCATGCGCCCGTCCTTGGCGGGGTTGGTGACCTTGAGCTTGCGGGATGGATCGTCGCGCTCGCACGACAGGCGCACCGCCGCGGCGCGGGCGACCTCCCGGGGAAACGCGTGGGGCTCGGCGCGGCCGCGGACCTCGTCGACCCAGGGCTGGACCGGGTGGTCGTCGATGGCGTGGAGCACCGAGCCCGGGAGCACGGGCCCCTGCGGGCCGTCGGCGCGGCTGCGGACGACGACCAGCTGATCCTCGACCCAGCGCACGGTGAGATCGGGCGCGGTGGGGCCGGGCACGTCGGGGGTGCGGCTGGGTGGGTACAGCCGCAGGTGGCTTTGGCCCAGCTCGCGCAGCAGCGCTGCGATCACGGCGTAGGCCTGCGCGTCGGTGGCCGTCTCGACGAGCATGCGGGCGTACTGCTCTCGCTTCGCGCCCCAGTCCAAGCAGCCCAGCGTGGGGTCGTAGTGCTTCTCGAGCACCCGTCGCCACACCGCGTCGAGCAGCGGCGCGTGCTCACCGAAGCGCGCCTCGGTGAGCGGCGCGAGCTGGGTGGTGTCGAGGGTGGACCAGTCCCGGCAGGCGGCCTCCGGCGCGGGCTCGGCCGGCTCGGTTGGCGTGGGGATCGGCTCGGCGGGGGAGGGCGCCGGGTCTCGCGAGCAACCGGTGAGCCCGAGCGCGGCGATGAGCCCGAGCGCGACGGAGCGGGTAGCGATGAGCCCGGGCGCAGCACGGCGGGCAGCGCGGGCAGCGGAGAGCCCGAGCGCAGCAGAGCGGGCAGCGGTGAGCTCGAGCGCAGTAGAGCGCGAAGTCTTGGGCTCGAGCGCAGCGGGCTCCGCGAGGCCAGCTGGACGCGCACGGTGGCGCGGGTGGAGCGGGCCTGGGTCGGCGTGACTTCGCGGAGACGGTGCTGTCACTCGTAGGTCACACGCTCGAGCGCCCCGAGGTCGAGGACGACGATCTCCTGGCGGCTCAAGCTGAGGATGCCGTTGCGCTGCATGCGGTTGAGCGCGCGCGAGATCTCCTCGCGGACCGTGCCGAGGCGGGCGGCAACCGTGTTCATGTCGAGCTGGCGCGGAATGACGCAGGGCGTGCCCTGCTCGGCGCCGTTGCGCACGGCCAGCGTGAACAGGAACGAGGCCAAACGGCGCTCGACCGAGCGCAGCGATAGATCGAGCACGAGGTCGATGAGGCGGTTGGCGCGGAAGGCCATTTGCCGCATGAGCGCGAACGCCAGCTCCTCGGAGCGTGCGATGAGCTTCACCACCACGTCGGTCTCGAACCGCCAGATCTCGGAATCGACCATGGCGAACGCCGAGGCGGCCGCCTGCACGTCGCCGGGCAGGAAGCCCTCGCCGATCAGCTTGCCCGGCTCGGCCAAGTAGAGGATCTGCTCGCGGCCCTCGCTGGAGATCAGGCTGAGCTTGAACTCGCCCGACTTCACCAAGAACAAGCCGGGGCCCGGCTCGTCACGTCGGAAGACGGAGCGCTTGCGCTTGATCTCGATCAGCTCCGCGCTCTTGCACAGCTCGCCGAGCACCTCGTCGGGGATCCGGTCCCAGCCGGCCCAACGCTTGAGCGACTTGGCGATGAGCTCGGCTTCGGCGGCGTCGACTGCCATGGCGCGGAGTGTAACCGGATGGCAAGGGACATGCGACCGCTCACGCCGCCTTTCGCGCTTGGCGGAATTCGGGCCACCAGGGGGCCATTCGGGCCATTTCAGCCGGCGAACCGGTCGGCGACGAACCGGCCCTTCTTGTAGCCTTGCGGGGCGCTCTCGGGGGCGATCCGGCGCAGCCACGACCAGGTGTAGATCCCGGTGTCGTGGCCGTCGGAGAACCGAAGGTGCAGGGCGTAGGCGCCGGCCTCCGCCATGAGGTCGATGCCGAGGTCCGGGTCGGTCGGCTCGTGGAATTCCACCACCGTGCCGTGGCCCTGGCAGCCGGCGCAGGGGCACCACCCGCGCAGATAGGTGATGGGCAGCCGCGAGCGCTCGCCGTCGTCCCACTCGATGGTGAGCAGGCCCTGGGAGCGGGAGAGCGCGACGTCGACCGGCGTGGGCACCCCCCGAGGATACCCCCCGAAGATGCCCGATTCTTTGGCTGTGCTCCAATGTAAGATAGTGTAATGAAATGAACGTGCAGCAGGATCGCCTCCGTCTCCGCCCGTTGCCCCGCCCCGGACACGCCACCGAGCGCCGCAAGCGCCGCTCGAACAATGCGTGCGAGGCCCTGGAGCTGGCTCTCACCCACGCCGCCAAGCGCGGCCAGCTCGACGCGGTGCTGGTGGTGGACGAGTCCGGCATGCTGGTGGCCAAGAGCGAGACCGATCTCGACCTCACCATGCTCGCGGCGGTGACCCCCATCGTGGGCCGGGGCAAGGCCGTGCCTCGGATCCGTCGCGGCGGAGAGCAGCGGGATCTGAGCATCGACACCCTCGAGATCCTGGGGGAGCTGCTCTACGTGGCCGCCCTCGGCGGCTGCTCGCGCGCCCGCACGCGCGAGGTGGCGGGCACCATGGCCGCCGCGCGCCGCATCCTGGCCTGATCGCGCGTGCAAGCGCGGCTCAGGCCACCGAGGCGGCGCTGCGACCGAGAGCGAGCGCGGCGATGATCGCCTCGCGCAGCGCGACGGCGTCCCCTGCGGGCACGAGCGTGAGCCCCGGCTCGGGATCGAGGCCGCACGCATCGCTGGCGACGACCCGGCGGCCGCGCGCGAGGGCGTCGAGCAGCCGCCGAGGGGCCGCTTCGGCGTGTGCGGGCAGCACCACCAGCTCCGCATCGTCGATCCCGCCGGTCGGCACCGGTCGCCCCCAGAAATCGGGCCCCTCGAGCACCGGACCCCCGCGCATCAGCGTGATGTCGAGGTCGCGCAGGGCCTCGCGCAGCTCGTACGCGCCCTTGCGCCCCAGGGTGCTGGCGGGGAACAGCACGCGCGGCGGGCCGGAGCGGGCTCGATCGACGCGCGCGGGCACCTGCGGGGGGCGATCCCAGCCCACGCGGACCGCTCGCGCCCCGAATTCACGCGCGATGCCGGCGTGCGGGGTGACGATCCGCTCCGCCGCGGCCAGGGCCTCGCGCTCGAGGGCCACCGCCGCGGGATCGGCCCGGAAATCGGCCAAGGTGGGGCTGTCGGGATGCAGGCGTGCGGCCCGATCGAGGGCCGCGTGCAGCATCCACAGCGGGGGGCGGGTCATCAGCACGTCGAAGCACCGCCCGCCGAGGGCCCCCGCGCGCCACAGGTGAGGGAG